>Ga0070699_100001184_pt1 | contig 24134 bp, 21 predicted proteins | sample KBSK1503metaG_FD_65473 | JGI IMG/M metagenome (GOLD analysis project Ga0070699, IMG submission 65473) | Corn, switchgrass and miscanthus rhizosphere microbial communities from Kellogg Biological Station, Michigan, USA - KBS K1-50-3 metaG | ecosystem: Host-associated > Plants > Roots >...
GCGCAAGGACCAGTGCATGCACTGCGAGGATCCGGGCTGCCTCGCCGCCTGCCCCGCCCCGGGCGCCATCGTCCAGTACGAGAACGGCATCGTGGACGTCAACCCGGACGCCTGCATCGGCTGCGGCTTCTGCGCGACCGGCTGCCCCTTCGACGTGCCTAAGTTCCATGCCAAGACCGGCAAGATGGCCAAGTGCACGCTCTGCGTGGACCGGGTCGAGTCGGGCCTGGAGCCGGCCTGCATCAAGGCATGCCCCACGGGGTGTCTCCAGTTCGGAACGAAGGACGACATGGTGGCGCTGGGCCACACACGGGTGGAGCAGCTCAAGGCCAACGGCTTCGCCCACGCCGTGCTCTACGACCCCCAGGGCGTGGGCGGCACCGGCGTCGTGACCGTCCTCGGCCACGGGGACCACCCCGAGTGGTACGGCCTGCCCGGCGATCCCCACGTGCCGCTGGGTGTGCGGTTCTGGAAGTCGGTGCTGAGGCCGCTGGGCGTCGTGGCCATCTTCGGCGCCGTGCTGGGAGCGATCGGCCACTTCATGTACCAGGGCCCGAAAGAGCCCCGGGAGACGGGCGGCGAGCCGACCGGCGGCGAGCCTCCCCGGGCACCGCGAGCATGAGCGCCACGGCTTCCCGCCCCTCGGCCGATCCCGCCGTCCTCCGCGCCCGGCGGTCGGAGGACGTGGTGATCGGAGACGAGATCGTCCGGCACCGCCTCGCTACGCGCGTCATCCACTGGGCCGTGGCCCTGTTCTTCTTCCTGGCCCTCTTCTCCGGCCTCCCGATCTGGACGCCGATCTTCGGCTGGATGGCACACCTGCTCGGCGGCCTCAACGTGTGCCGCTGGCTCCACCCCTGGGCCGGCCTCCTCTTCTTCGCGGCCATGGCCGTCATGTTCGTCCACTGGCTGGGCGAGATGCGCCTGGAGAAGAACGAGCGCGAGTGGCTCCGGCCACGCAAGATGGTCGAGTACATGCGCTACCAGGGCGAGGACCCGGAGGTGGGCAAGTACAACGGCGGCCAGAAGCTGTTCTTCTTCGCCGCCGGGCTCGGGGCGCTCGGACTCCTGCTCTCCGGCGTCGTCATGTGGTTCCCCCTCGAGTTCCCGCGGATCCTGCGGGAGCTGACCATCCTGATCCACGACGTGACGTTCATCCTCTTCGTGGTCGCCGTCGTCTTCCACATCTACCTCGGCACGGCGGCCGAGCCGGGGACCTTCCACTCGATGATCCGGGGCACCGTCCGCAAGCCGTGGGCGCGGCTGCATCACCCTCGCTGGTACCGCGAAGTGGTGGGTGGGGAATCCCGCCGTCCCTGAGGGTGTCGGGACCGCCTTCGAGAAGCGCGCCGCGCGCGCCGAGCTGCTCGCGCGCGGGTCCGTGACCGCCGCGGAGCCCCTCCGCTTCGCCTCCGGCCTCTACCGGGTCCAGGGACGGCTGGCCACGGCCATCGAGTCCCTGCATGCCGAGCGTCCGCTCTGCGGGAGGCTGGACGAGGACGCTCACCGTTTCGTGGGCCGTCTCGTCGATCTGCTCCGCTACGCCGCGGAGCAGGGCCCCCCCGCCCTCGTCGAGGACGCCGAGCGCCGGCAGCGCGCACAGGCTTCCCAGGCCCGGTCGCGCCTGCTCGAGTGGTGGAGCGGCGACCGCGATACCGGAGAAGACTATCTCTCCCGGGCCCTGCTCCGCCCCTACGTCGAGGTCCTGGCCCGGTTGAGGGTGGCTCCGGATCGCCTCCACCGCCCCGGTCACTGCCCGTTTTGCGGCGGCCGTCCGTGGATCGGCGCCCGGCGGGCGGATGGGGAGGGGGGGTCTGGGGGAGCGGAACAAGGGGCGCGTCGACTCCTCGGTTGCGCGCTTTGCGGAGGCGAGTGGCCTCTGGGCCGGATCCTCTGTCCGGCCTGCGACGAGGGGGATCCCGCAAAGCTGCCGTCGTTCCAGAGCCCGAGCTACCCGGCGGTGCGGATCGAAGCCTGCGAGACCTGCCGGCGGTATGTCAAGTCGATCGACCTCACCGGGGACGCCCGCGCGATTCCGGAAGTCGACGACCTCGTCTCGCTGGGAATGGACCTGTGGGCGGCCAAAGAAGGCTTCGCGCGGATCGAGCCCGGGCTGGCGGGGGTCTGAAGTGGGCCGGGCGGCTCAGCCCAGCTGGGGGATATCGAGAGGTGCATCGTCCGCCCGCGGCCGGAGGGCTTCGTAGAGCGCGGCCAGGCTGTCCTGCGGCCAGCCCAGTAACAGTCCCTCTCCGCGATGGTAGGACTCGCCCGGGCTCGTCTCGGCCAGGATGACGGCGCCCTGGCCCTGGTCGCATCGGAGCTCCATCCGCCACCCGGAGTGGGTCACGTTCGTCGAGCGGGTACGGATCGGGACGCGCCGCGGAGGCTCGGCGGCGACCCCGGTCAGGCCGAAGCGCTCTTTCACCGCGTCGGCCGGAGAAGAGGCCTCGCTCGGAGGGGAGGGATCCATCGGCATGGCGGCTCCATTCAAGTCTACAACAGGAAGGTTAGAATCTTCCCCGTCGTGAGCGCCCGCCTGCTCCTGCTCTTGCTGCTCCTGGGCCTGGCCGCGCCCGCCGGGACCGACGGCGCCACGTCCGACGCGAACGGCGAAACGCTCGCCGAGATCCTGGTCTCCCGCGGCCTCGTGCGGGAGCGCGGCCTCGCGGTCGGGCAGGTCGTGATGCTCTCCGCCGACGCGCGCGGCGCGGGCGCGCGGCCCTTCCGCATCGCCGGCGTCTACGAGCCCACGCCCGATCCTTCGCGCTTCACCGCGAAGCGGCTCGAGGCGCGGATGCACCTGCCGGACCTCCTGGCCCTCACCGCCGAGCCGGGCGGCGCGGACGCGGTCGACACCGTGGGCGCGATCAACATCGCCCTCGAGGACCCGGCCGATGCCAGCGCCTTCGCGCGCGAGCTGGGCGCCCGCGCTCCCGCCGTCTCCGTCATGCGCGCCGCGGCCGGAGACGACGAGCATTTCATGATCATCGAGCGCTTCCACGTCGCGATCTCGGTCGTGACGATGATCGGCAGCACGGCGTTCCTGCTCGCGCTGATGGTGATCCGCGCCGACGAGCGCCGCGAGATCGCGGGCCTGCTTCGCCTCCTGGGCCTGCGTCGCCGCCGCATCCTGCTCCAGGCCCTTCTCGAAGGACTGTGCATCGCCACCGCCGGCGCGGTCTTCGGCGTGCTGTTCGCCGCCGTCACCCAGGGCGCCGTGAACGCCTTCTTCCAGTGGCGCTACGACACGACGCTCGTCTTCGTGCGGGTGACCCCGGCGATCGCGGCCCGCTGCATCGCCCTCGCCCTGCCCCTGGGCGTGATGGCGGGACTGCTGGCCTCGTGGACCCTCCTGCGGCAGCCCGTCCTGGACCTGCTGCGCCGGTGAGCCCGCTCCAGTTCGCCTGGCGAAGCCTGTCGCGCCAGCCCGCCCGCGCCCTCCTCGGCCTCACCGGGGTCGCGGTGGTGGGAGCGCTCCTCTTCGACATGCTGATGCTGTCGCGCGGGCTCATCGTATCCTTCCGCGACCTCCTCAAGAGCACGGGCTTCGACGTGCGCGTCACCGCCACCGAGGCGCTACCCGGGATGGGACCGGTGGTGTCGGACGCGGCGGCGACGGTCGAGACCCTGCGCCTCCTGCCGGAGCTGGCCGCCGTGGTGCCGGTGCGCTTTGGCGTCGCCGCCGTCGAAGCGCGGGACAAGAAGACGCACGAGCTCGCGATCATCGGCGGCGAGACGCGCCGGCGCGGGGAGTGGCGGCTCGTTCAAGGGGCCGATCTCGGCGAGGGCGCCGCGGGCCGGCCCGACATGGTGGTGAACCGCACCTTCGCGCGCGATCAGGGCCTGGCGCCGGGATCGATCGTCCGGCTCGCATCGACCCTGCCCGCCCGCGAGTTCCGGGTGAGCGGCATCGTCGAGTTTCCCTTCGAAGCGGCCGGCGAGCGGATGGCGGGGGTAACGCTGAACGGCTTCACCCAGGCGTTCCCCGCCGCCCGCCCCGACGAGGCCGATCTGCTGCTCGTGGCCTCGCAACCGGGCGTCGGGACCGAGGCCGCGGTCGGCGCCATCCGGCGCGCGCGTCCGGACCTGCACGCTTTCTCGATCGACGAGGTGCTGGAGCGGCTGCGCCAGGCGGAGTTCTCGTATTTCCGGCAGGTCTCCTTCGTGCTCGCCACGATCGCGTCCTTCTTCGCGTTGCTGCTGGTGACGACGCTGCTGACCGTGTCGGTGAACCAGCGGCTGGGGGAGGTGGCCGCCCTCCGCGCGCTCGGCTTCTCGCGGAGGCGCATCACCTTCGACCTGCTCGCGGAGTCGGCGCTGCTCGTGGGCGGGGGCGGGCTCGTGGCGGTTCCCCTCGGCCTTCTTCTCGCCCGCGTGCTCGACTCGATCCTTCGCCAGATGCCGGACCTCCCGTCCCGGCTCCACTTCTTCGTGTTCGAGCCGCGCGCCCTCGCGCTTCACCTGGGCTTCCTCGTCCTCGCCGCGCTCATCGCGGCCGCCTACCCGGTGATCCTGGCTGCGCGCCTGCCCATCGCGGCCACGCTGCGCAGGGAAAGCATCTCTTGAGCGCCCCCGTGGCCATCGTGGAGGCGCGCGGCGTGGGCAAGATCTACCCGATGCCGGCGGGGCCCGTGGAGGCGCTGCGCGACGTCTCGCTCACGGTGGCGCCCGGCGATTACGTGGCGATCTCCGGGCCGTCGGGCTGCGGCAAGTCGACGCTGCTCCACCTGCTCGGCTGCGTCGACACGCCCACCGCCGGCTCCCTGCTCTTCGAAGGGCGCCCCGTGCTCCCGATGGGAGAGGAAGAGAGGAGCCGGATCCGGCTGCGCAGGATCGGCTTCGTGTTCCAGCGGTTCTACCTGCTGCCCATGCTGACCGCCTGGGAGAACGTGGAGCTGGTGCAGAGCGAGGCGGGGATGCCCGCCGCCGAGCGCCGGGCGCGGACGAGGGAGCTGCTCGAGTACGTGGGGCTGGGCGAACGCGCCGGCCACCGGTCGTCGCAGCTCTCGGGAGGCGAGATGCAGAGGGTGGCGATCGCGCGCGCCCTGGCCAACCGGCCCGGCCTCGTGCTCGCCGACGAGCCGACCGGAGAGCTGGACGACGAGACCGGCGAGCAGATCGGCGACCTCTTCGATCGCGTCAACGCCGACGGCACGACGCTCGTGATCGTCACCCACAACGCCGCGCTCGCCGCGCGAGCTCGGCGCCGGCTGGCCATGCGCAGCGGCCGGCTCGCCGTCTCTCGAACGATGGTGGCTCCGTGACGCTGCGCCTGGTGCTGCGGACGCTCGCCGCCCGGCCGGTGCGGACGGCGGTCCTCTCCGGCGGGTTCGGCTTCGGCGTCGCGGTCATGGCCGCCCTGCTCGGCGTGGGCGACGTGATCCTCGAGCAGTCGCGGTCGCCGGCGCTGCGCGGCGGGGGCGACCTGGTGGTCGTGGGCCGGGCGGGCGACGTCTCGAGCGCGCGCTTCCTGCTCTCCTCGGTCCTGGGCGCGCCGCCCCTGGCCGCGCGGGTGGCGACCGCCTCCCCCACGCAGCGCCGCACGCTCTTCCTCGTCGAGGGCGACCGCGTCACCCGCCTGCGCGCGCGGGGCGGCATCCCGAGCCTCGAGAAGGCGGTGGGCGATCCGGAGATCTCCCGCGCGCCCGAGTGGAAGGACGCGCCCTCCGACCGGAGCTGGACCTCTCCCGACCCCCGCGAGCTGCTGCGCGCGATGGACCGCTTCCACCCGATTCCGGACGCGCCCGCATGGGCCGACTCGTGGGTGGAGTGGCTCTACTTCAACGGCCGCACGCCGGACGGCTCGGTCCGTTTCTATCTCTCGTTCATGGCCGGTCCGCGCACCCGGGACGGGGGATTCCGGGGGGCGGGCGTGCGCCTCCAGCTCGAGCGCAACGGGAAGGTCGAGAGCTTCTCGCGCCGGGCCCCGATCGCCGAAGCGACGCTCCTCGCCGAAGCGCCGAACCTGGACATCGCCGGCAACCGCGTCCGGCTCGAGGGGCTGCGCTATCACATTGCGCTGGACCTCGCCTCCGAGCGCGGCGGCCCCGGCGTCAAGGGCGACATCACACTGGAGGCGCCGCCGGGCAGGTCCGTGCCTCCCTTCGTCCTGCGCGGCCAGGCCGGCTGGCTGTCCGGTTACGTAGTGCCCGTGCTCTCGGGCGCGATGAGCGGCGCGTTCGAGGTCGGGGGCGGGGCGGTCTCTCTCGACGGCGCCACCGGGTACCACGACCACAACTGGGGCTTCTGGCGCGGCGTCTCGTGGCAGTGGGGACAGGTGACGCACGAGGGCTACTCGTTCCTCTACGGGCGCGTCCGGCCTCCCGCCGATGCCGCGTCCGCCGAGCAGGCGGAGCGCATCCCCGCCGTCCTCGCCGTCATCGGGCCCGCGGGGCCGATCGCCTTCGCCAAGGGCGCGCAGATCGAAGAGACGTCGTCTCCGGACGGCGGCCGGCCGGCGTCGATCCAGATCCTGGCCCGCGAAGCCGGGCTCGACGTGCGCATGGACATTCGCGTGCAGGACATGATCCGCACGCCGCGGGGGCGGCCGGGTGTGCCGGCGGACGGCCCGACCCAGTTCCTGCAGCTGCGCGCCCTCTATCACGTGACGGGAACGGTCGGCGACCGGCAGCTCGACTTCACGGCCCTCGGCTCCGCCGAAACGTTCCGCAGCGCGGTGGCGGCGGAGCGGTCCGAGGTGTACAAGTGATACCGTGGCCGGCGTCGTTCACCGGGTGGGCGGCGTGCGCAGTGGCTTGGCGATCGCGCCGTCCCCCGCGATCGGCGCGCCCCGTTCGCCGGCCATTCCCTTCAACCACTTCTATGCGTCGCGGACCGCGCGCTCCGCCCGGCACGTCTCCTGCTCTGCGCAGGCCATGATGGGAAGCCGGGTCGGTCGCCTGCTCGCCAGCCTCGCCATTCTGGCGAGCATCGGCGCGTGCGCGCAGCGGCAGTTGCGGACGCTCACGCCGCCCGGGGGCGTCCGCTCGCTCGACAAGCGCTCGCCGTACCTGAAGGCGCACATGCGCGACGGCCGCGTCTGCATCCTCTCGGCGTGGGAAGTCGACGAGGCGGCCGGCCGCGTCACCGGGACGGGCGTGCTGCTGGGCCCGGACCGAAAGCCGATCGCGGAGGGTTCGCAGACCGTCCCCCTCGCGAGCGTCGCGCTGTTCGAGACGAACGTCGTCCAGAAGTCGCCGGGCGTCGCCGCGCTGGCCGTGATCACGGGCATCTCGGCCATCGTCACCGGCTACTGCATCGGGAATCCCAAGGCCTGCTTCGGCTCCTGCCCCACGTTCTACGTCTCCGACGGCGAGCGCCCGGTCCTCCAGGCCGAGGGCTTTTCGGACAGCGTCGCGCCGTCGCTCGAGGCGCGCGACATCGACGCCCTCTATCGCGTCCGCCCCGCGGGCCGGGACCTCGACGTCCGGATGACCAACGAGGCCCTGGAGACGCACGTCGTTCGCTACGTCCAGATCCTGGCCGCGCCCCGGCCCGAGGGCGGCCGCGTGCTCGCCACCCAGAGCGGGGAGCTGCGGGAAGCGACGGACCTCGTCGCGCCGACGGCCTGCGCCGCCGCCGAAGGGGACTGCCGGGAGGCCGTCCGCCGGTTCGACGGGCGGGAGCGCTTCAGCGGCGCCGATCCGGAGGACCTGGCCACGCGGGAACTCGTGGATCTCGACTTCGGCCTCGTCGACAGCGAGGCCCGCGGCCTGATCGTGGGCGCCCGCCAGACGTTCCTCAGCACGTTCCTCTTCTATCAAAGCCTGGCGTACATGGGCTCGGCCGCCAGCGACTGGCTGGCGCGCCTGGAGAGAGGGGACCGGGCGGTCGCCAGCCGGGCGCAGAGCCTCCGGCGGGCGCTCGGGGGAATCGAGGTCCTGGTCCAGGACGCGCACGGGCGCTGGGTGCCGGCGGGTGAGCTGTACGAGACCGGGCCCCTCGCGAGCGACGTGAAGGTCGTGCCGCTGCCCCGGCTCGGCCGCGGCCCCCTGAAGGTCCGCCTGCGCTTGACCCGCGGCCACTGGAGGCTCGACTACCTGGCCCTCGCTCGGCTCGGGGCGCGCGTGGAACCCATCTCCCTGGATCCGGTCGAGGTACGCAAGGATGGCCTCGTCGTTTCCGCTCCGACGTCGGGGTTCACGACGCTGCCCGGCGACGAATACGACTTCGCCTATCGCCTGCCCGAGGACCCCGAGGGCTACGAGCTCTTCCTCGATACCCGCGGTTACTACCTCGAGTGGATGCGCGACGAGTGGGTGGCCGAGGAAGACCAGGCCCGGGCGGTCATGCTGTTCCGCCGCCCCCGGCGCGCCTTGCGGCTGCTCGCGCCCGAGTTCAAGAAGCAGGAGGCGGGGATGGAGGACCTCTTCTGGAAGAGCCGTTATGTGCGGCCCTAGCCGGCGGGTCCTGGCGGCCCTTCTCGCGGCATCCGTCGCGGGCTGCACCTCGAACCCGGCGCCGAAGGGATGGCTCCCCCCGGCGGCCAAAGCGCAGGCCCAGGGCTACGGGGGATGGATCTCCCTGACCGGCAAGAAGGCCGAGCCCGCGGCCCACGTAGAGGGCGAGCTGATCGCCGTCAGCGACGATCGTGTGTACGTGCTCACGGACTCCGGGCTCGTGGACGTGCCCCGCGAGTCCGTGGCGAAGGCGGTCCTCGCGGCCTACGCGACCGGGGAGGGAGAGCTCGCCGGATGGAGCGCGCTCGGCACCCTTTCCACGCTGTCGCACGGGGCATACCTGCTCATCACGGCGCCGATATGGATCATCGCGGGCATCACGGCCGCCGCCGGCGAGTCGCGCGCCGGATTGCTTCGTTACCCGGAGAAGCCCCTCGCTTCGTTCCGCCCCTATGCCCGCTTCCCCCAGGGTCTTCCCGCGGGGTTCGAGGCCTCGGCGCTCGGCCGTCTGGAGGGCACGCAGCCCACGCGGCATCATTGAGCAAGGGGGCGCTAGCGGCGCGCCCCCTTGTTGCCCGAGCGTAAGCGAGGTCGCCGCTCTTACTCTGAGCTTTCGACCTTCAGCCGCTGCACGATTTCGCGCACGCTGAGCCGCCGGGGCAGGATGGTCGGGCCCCGGACTTCGAAGCGCGGGCCGGCGTCGTGGATCACGATCGAGCCCTTCGCCATCGAAACGGCGGTCTGCAGGCCGCCGGCCCGCTGGAGGCCGGGGGTGTAGAGCCGGTCGACGTACGCGGCGTCGTTGGACGTGTCGAATTGCCCGACGTCGAGGACGGCGCGGTCGACGGGCGCGAGGGCGAGCGCGAGCACCGCGGCCAGGGCGGCATCGCCGTCGGCGACGAGGATCGCGTGGGGCGTCTCGATCAGGGCGCGCGCGATGTCGGCGACGCGCTGGCTCGCCGGCGTCCGGTTGTACGTCTCGAAGTGCTCGACCTTCGACGCGGCCTCGGCGTCCTGGGGCGTGAAGCGGACGCGACGGACCGAGAAACCGGCGCGGGCCAGCGCCGGCTCCAGCTCCGGGTTCTCGCCGGCGAGGACGACCGTCTTCCGCGAGCGGTCCCGTCGCGGCTTCGCCTGGATCGCGGGCGCGAGCGCATGAAGCAGGGCCGAGCGCAGGGTCTGCGGATCGGCGGCGCTCGCCTGGCCACGGGCGGCCGCGATCCAGCCCGCGGTCAGCTCCTCGGCGGTGACGGCGCCCTCGGGTAGCGGCCGCTGATGGAAGACGAGCACGGCCGGGAGCGGCTCGGGATGGAAGGGCTTTTCTTCGACGCGCACGTCCGCCGGGGCGCCCTGGAGCCAGCGCGCCATCCAGGCATAGAGGGCCTCGCGGGTCGCGCGGTTGTAGTTGTGCTCGGCGTCGACCTGGACCGAACCCAGCCGGTCCTCGGCCCCGGCCAGCGCATACAGCCTTCTCATCTCGGGATACTCGACCTGCGGCGTCTCGGCGGTCCAATCCCCGGTGGCGGAGATCATGAGCATCGGGCGCGGCGCGATGGTCGCGGCCAGCTCGACGTTGTTGGTGTCGAGGCGCAGCCCCGGCGGGTTCTCGCACAGGCACCCGCCCTGCATGTGGAGCGAGATCATGTTGACGGGGACCGCGACCTTCACGCGCTCGTCCACCGCCGCGAGCAGGAAGGTCTGGGTGCCGCCACCGGACGCTCCCGCGCAGCCGATGCGCTCCGGATCGACCTCGGGCCGCGACTGGAGGAAGTCGAGGCTCCGGATGCCGTTCCACAACTGGAGGCCGGCCAGGCTCAGACCCCACAGGCTCTCCCGCTTGCCGCCGAAAGCGTGAGTCAGCTGCCGGCTGTCGTCGTAGCCGACCATGTCGTACGTGAACGCGACGAATCCCTGCCGCGCGAGGCTGATGGCGGATCCGGGGATCGACGAGATCTCGGAGTTCTCGAGGCGCCCGTAGGTCCAGTGTCCATGCGGCAACAGGACGGCCGGAAACGGCCCGCGTCCGGCGGGGGTGTAGAGGTTCCCGGTCACGAAGAACCCGGGCCGGCTCTCGAAATACACCTTGGCGACCGAGTAGTCGTCGTGCTTCTGCTCGTCGAAGACCTCGGGGCGCAGCGGCGTCTTCTCCGGCAGAGGAAGCAGGCCGGCCGAAGCGAGGATGTGCTCGCGGAGGTACGCGGCCCGCCGTTGCCAGTCGGGGAGCGAGTACCGGGGCACGGCGAACCGGTCGTTGAGCGTTCTGTAAGCGGGTCGCTCTCCGCTCTCGGGGGGACGCTCGTCGGCCCGCGAGGGGCCGGCCGCGGCAAGGACGAGGACGAGGATCGACAGGAACGATCGCATGGTGGCGCGGCAGAGCATATCAGGTAGATTGGGGGCTCATGCGACTCCCGATCGCGCCACGCCGCATGGGCGCCGGCCTCGCGGTTCTCGCGGGGGCGGCGCTGTGGCAGGCTTGGACCGCCACCGCTTCGCCCATGCCTGTCCTCGACCGCCGTCAACTCATGCGTCTTCTCGGCACGGTGCCCGATGGGCCGCCTCCGCTGGCTCCCGAGCCGGTGGAGCGCGTCGACCTCGGCGACGTCATCCGCGAGAAGGTCACGTACGCGGTCGAGCCGGGCGAGCGCGTGCCCGCCTTCCTGTTCCTGCCCAAGACCGGCGCGGGCCCGCGGCCCGCGGTGCTCTGCCATCACCAGCACGGCGGCGAGTTCGAGGTCGGCAAGGACGGCCCCGCCGGCCTCGGCTCCACGCCCGATCAGCACTACGCCATCGAGCTGGCCCGGCGCGGCTACGTCACGCTCGCGCCCGACGCCCTCTGCTTCAACGAGCGCCGGGACCCTGCGGGCAAGCTGGAGGGCGCCGAATACGAGCGCTACGAGGCGCTGCATCGCCTGACGGAGGGGAAGACCCTCCAGGGCAAGTTCGTCTGGGACGCACGCCGCGCGATCGACTATCTCGTCTCGCGGCGGGAGGTCGACCAGTCGCGCATCGGCATGATCGGCCACTCGCTGGGCGGGCAGGAGACGCTCTTCACGACCGCGGCCGACCTGCGCATCAAGGCGGCGGTGTCGAGCTGCGGCTTCGCGAGCCTGGCCGTGCTCAAGCGCGACCGGATCCTCCACAACTTCGCGCTCTTCGTCCCCGGCCTGGCCGAGGCGGGCGACTACGGCGCCGTGCTCGCGCTCGTCGCCCCGCGGCCGTTCCTCGTCGCCGCCCGCACCGCAGATCCGATCTTCCCGCGCGACGGCATCGAGGCCACGGTGGCGGCGGCGCGCCAGGCGTATGCGGCGCAGGGTGCGGCCGACCGCCTGGGCACGTTCTACGAGGATGGCGCGCACCAGTTCTCGCCGGCCATGCGGGAGGCGGCCTACTCATGGCTCGACCGGTGGCTGAAGGCGGATGTGCCGAATCGGAAATGATGCTTGGCTCGGCGATTACCAATCTTGTTTTTTCGGTCGATGCGTTTCGGACCCGACTTCCCGAATGCCAGACCGACTTCTGTTCTCGACTCTCTCCAGCAGTCGTGTGTAGAGGCCTCTCTGCCTTTCCCGATCCGTCCTGAGCACAAATCGTCGCGAGCGGTGAGCGGAATGCGGATCGCCACTCCATGGACATCGGAGGGCCTTGCCCGAAGCCCGAAATCAGCACAGAGCTGATCTGCCTTCACCCTACGTTCCCCCGGCGGTCAAGCGCGTCGCGTGGCAGCACGACGGCGGCCAATGCGCCTATGTGGCTCCCAGCGGACGGAGATGTACTGAGCGCACGTTCCTGGAGTTCCACCAAGCTAGCCGCTGAGGGGGCCTTCGACCAGCTGCTTCACCGCGCGCTGCGCCTCCAGGAAGCAGTTGCGCTGGTCCATGGCGCCGACGAGGTCCGTGTTCGCGAAGGCCATGCGCCCGAAGGGAGCGCGGCGCAGCACCTCGCGCGGCGCGGGCCGGCCGCCGGTGCCGAAGAAGAACCCCGGCTGCGGGTTGACGTACGCATGGCCCCAGCGGTTGAGGATGATGCCGGCGACGTCCCGGCGCGCGTCGAAGCCCGACCGCGCGAACATGTCCGTGAGCTGCTCGCGGATCCGCCGCTCGTAATCGCGGAAGGACGTCGAGAGCATCTCCAGCCGGCCGCGGCTCCCCTGCGCCTCGATAGGCTCGCCCGGATACGAGTACAGCACCTTCAGGGTCAAGATGACCGGCGAGCCGGGGCTGATCGTGGGCGACTGCGGGCCGAAGGTCGCGAGCTTGCGCACCTCCATGTAGTTGCCGAGCCCCTCGAACCACCGGCCGCCCGAGATCCCCAGGTCATAGAGGAAGCGCCAATGGCGCACGGCCACGTTCGCCATGAGGCACGGCGAGCGGTAGAAGCCGGCGTACGCCTCGCGGTGCTCCGCGGGCAGGTCGCGCACGATGTGCTTCGTCGTCCAGCTTCCGCCGGCCAGCACCACCGCGCGCGCCTTCAGCCGAAGGACGCGGCCGGCGCGGGTGTAGGCCACGGTGACGAAGCGCGCCGTCTCCGGCTCGCCTTCGTGTCTCACCCACACGACCGTGGACCCCAGCCGGATGCGCGTGCGCTGGCGCGGCCGGTCGAGCGCCCGCAGGCTCACGCGCCCGCGGCAGACGCCCTCGAGCGTGCGGGGACCCTCGATGGAGTCCGGGATCAGCGTCTTCACGATGTGCCGCGCGAAGCCGGCGTTGCCGCCCGGAAACATCTGCCCGCCCGCGTCCTCGTCGCCATCGAGCGGGTGCTGCGTCTCCGGGGCGTAGGCGCAGTAGCCCGAGAGCACGTCCGGGCCCAGCCCGTACCCGCCGCCCGTCACCGGCGACAGGAACGTGCGGATGGTGTCGCGGCTGATGCCGTGCTTCTCGATGAGATGCTGCTCGAGGGTGATCGTGTCCAGCCGGCGCGAGATGGGATCGCCTTCGAACGCGGGCCGCCATTCCCTCTCGGGCATGAGGTCGGGACCGTCGTGTGTCCGCAGCAGCTCCGCGCGCGTCCCCGCGGGGATGGGCGCGCCCTCCAGCCTCTTGCCCCACGGGTCGATCAGCCACATTCCCGGCCGCTGGCCGAACCGCGCGCCGAAATAGAAGGCATACGTCGGCCCCTGGCGGCCGAGCATGTCGTAGGTGGTCTGGCTGAGCGGGATCTCGCGCGCGCCCCCCGCCCACTGCTGGTACTCGAAGCGATGCCGGTCGACGCCGATCGTGTCGTAGAACTGCGCGACGAAGCCGCCCGCGTGCGGCACCGGGAAGAACGCCGAGCCCTGGTGCGCCATCAGCCTCTGTCCGTCGACCAGGAACTCGTTGCCCTTCGCCTCGCCCCCGAACATCGCGTGGTCGTCGAGGACGAGGCACGTCTGACCGCCCGGGCCTTGCCGCTCGAAGAGGAGAGCCGAGGCCAGGCCCGTCAGGCCGCCGCCCACGATCACGAGGTCGAAGACTTCTCCGGTGTCGACGACGTCGCGCGGCAGCGTCTGGAACTTCCGGTCACGGATGGCGTGGGCCGCGTCCATGACGTCCTTCGTGTTGCCGTTGGAGAAGCGGTAGTCGCCGACGCCTCCGTATCCCGTCCACTCGTCGCGCGCCGCCAGCCGCGCGAGCGGGCTCAGGAACGCGCCGCCCGTCGCCAGCGCCGCCGCGTTCAGGAAGTCGCGGCGGCAGATCCGCTCCGCCATCCCGAGGCCGGCGTCGCCGGTCACGTCCCGTCGACCGCCGAGCATGCTCATCCTCCCGCGGGGAGCACTTGAAGCTCGACCAGCGTGCCGCCGCACGCGCGGCGAAGGGCCTGCTCCGTCCCCTGCAGCACCTGGCGCAGGCGCGGCACGCCATAGGCCGCCGGCGCGTAGCAGGTGACGAGCGCGGACGTCGTCTGCAGCGTGATCATCGTGCGCGCCGAGTCGGAGGTGGGATTGCCGAAGGCGCCTTCCTCGTCGGCGAGGGTCGGACGGTCCTGGACGTTCACCGGCCCCTTCCGGATCCCCTCGTAGCTCTCCCCGGCGCGGCCCTTGCGCAGCACGACCGGGGGGCGGACGCGGGCGAGATCGTAGAGCCCGAAGGGAAGCTGGTAGCGCAGCGAGCAGAGGTTGAGCGCGTCGACGAGCGTGTTCACCCGGTAGAGCCCCTCGCCCTTCAACACCCTGCGCAGCAACGCCTCGTTCGACGGACGCGTCTTGGTGGGATCGAGGCCCAGGGCCTTGTAGAGCGCCCGCGCATCGGCCGCGCCCGGCACCTCGGCGCTGGGAACCCCCGCGTAGCGCGCGCGCAGCTCGGCGCCCGCGGAGTCGATCTCCGCCGCCAGCACGGCGTCTTCGCCCTTGACGCTCACGCCCGCGACGACGGCCACGCCCAGGCGGACCTTCCCCGCCAGCTCGGGCCCGACCGAGATCGGCAGGCCGCTCACCGCCCCACCAGGAGGTTGCAGATCTCGTCCATCGCGCCCGTCACCTCGGAGCCGGGACCGGTGTTGTGGTTGGACACCATGTAGAAGACGAGGCGATCGCCGGAGCGGGGGGTGACGTAGCCGCCGAGCGCGTTGACGTGGCGCAGCGTGCCCGTCTTGGCCACCACGCGCCCTTCGGCCGGCGTGCCCTTCATCCGGTTCTTCAGCGTGCCGTCGACGCCCGCGATGGGCAGGCTGTCCCGGAAGACCGCCGCGTGGCGGTGGCGGTCCATCGCCGTGAGCAGGCTCACCATCTCGTGGGCGGAGAGGATGTCGGAGCGCGAGAGCCCCGACCCGTCCTGGAGCGACCAGCGCTCGGGATGGACGCCGGAGCGCAGCAGGAAGTCCTCCACCGCCGCATGGCCCGACTCGACGCTGCCGTCTCCCCTCAGCCGCGCCCCCAGCAGCCGCAGGAGCATCTCCGCGTGAAGGTTCTGGCTCGGCTTGTTGACCCCCTTCAGCACCTCGGACAGCGGAGGTCCGTCGTGAGCGGCCAGCACGCGCAGCCCACCCGGCAGCGGGTCGGAGGAGGTCTCCACCGCCCCCGCCACCACGATCCCCTTCGCGGCCAGGACCTCGGCGAAGACGGTGGCCGCATAGCGGGCGGGGTCCTCGAGGGCCACCGAGTTCTCCCAGGGCTTGAGGCCGAGCGGGAACGTCCCCGAGATGCGGATGAGGTTGGAGCCGAGGGGACGATCGACGCGCAGATCGGACGCCATCGCCGCCGGCGACGTCGTGGCGGTCGAGACGACGCGGTAGTAGGAGGAGACGGGATTGCGCTCGACGAGGACCGGATCGCCGGTACGCTCGCCGGGGGTGACCTTGAGGTCGGCGGAGTTGTCGTTGAAGCCGAGGGCCGAGACCTCGGCCCCGTACCACCACACGAGGTCGCCCCACGCCCAGTCGTCGCCCCGGCGGTCGCCCTTGAACAGGCCTTCGTGGCCGACGAGCCGCCCCTCGATGCGCCTCACCCCCTGCGCCTTCAGCGCGTCGGCCAGGTCCTCGAAGGCGGCGGTGATGCGCCCGTCGGTGAAGCGGCCCGACAGGTTCGGGTCGCCGCGGCCCACGAGGTAGACGTCGCTCGGCACGCGGCCCATGCCGTCGAGCCGGCCCGCCGCCTCCACCGTCGTGCGCAGCCGGTCGTCGGGCCCGAACGAGTCGAGGGCGGCGGCGGTGGTGACGAGCTTGGCCGTGGACGCGGGGTTCATGTTCTTGTCGGCGTTGCGAGCGTAGAGGACCTTCCCCGTCCGGAGGCTCCGCACCTCCACCGCCCAGAAGCCCGGGGCGAACGCGGGCCGGTCGAGGACGCGGTCGATCGCTTTCTGCAGGGACGAGCCGTCGCGGGCGGCGGAGGCGGAGACCGCGAGCGCCAGCGAGCCTGACGCGACGAAGGAAGCGAGCGAGGCGCGCAATGCCGCTCAGGCCGCCGCGCAGCCGCGGGCCACGATCCCGCGCACCTGCTCGGCCAGGGCTCCCGCTTCCTCCACGCAGCGGCCGGCCGTGGGCACCGGGGGATGGAGCGTCATCGCCAGCTCCCCCGGGCGGAGCCGGAGCAGCCCTTGCGGGGCGATGCGCTTCACTCCCGCGAGCGAAACCGGGATCACGGGCACGCCGGCCTCGATGGCGAGGACGAAGCTGCCCTTCTTGAAGGGGCGGACCGAGCCGTCGGAGCTCCGCGTCCCCTCCGGGAAGACGGCCACGCTGGTGCCGCCCGCGATGCGCTGCGCCGCTCGCTCGAGGCTCTTGCGGGCCCGGAACGCCTTGCTGCGGTCGATGCCGATGTGGCCGGTGCAGTAGAGGTAGAGGCCGATGAGCGGGATCAGGTACAGCGAGCGCTTGTGGACGATGCGGAAGCTGCCCGGCAGGTGGGCGAACAGCACCGGGATGTCGAGGACGCTGCCGTGGTTCACCGCGTAGATCACCGGTCCCCGCGGCGCATCGCCGAGCACGACCACTCGCACCCCCCAGGCCTTCAGGACCACGCGGCCCCACGAGCGCGCGATCCGCCAGGAGAGCTCGCCGCGGCGGTCGATGACGCCGGCGAGGATCGCCGGGATGCCCAGCCCGAGGGTGACCAGGACGAGGAAGGGGACGGACCACACCACGCGCACGGTCGGACGAGTCTAGTCCGCCTTGGCGATGGGTCGGATGGGGGTGCCCTCGGTGCCGGGCGGCAGGGACAGGTCGGGCGTGGGCGCCGGTGAGGGAGAAGGAGCGCCTTCGAGAACGCGAGCATCGGCCGCGGGCTCGGAGGCCCCGGCCGCGATCGACGAGGGCCCGCCACCCGGGGGGACGACGCGCTCGTCCCGGCGCTCGGCCTCGCGCCGGTCCGCGGCGCGCGGATCGCGCCCGTTGCGCGGCTCGCGGCGGTCCCCCACCCTCAGGTCGCGGCGCACGATCTCTTCGGGCGGAGGGCCGTCCAGCCAGCGGCAGAAGATCATCTTGCCCGCCGTGGTCTGCAGGACGCTGGTGACGCTGACCTCGATCGTCTTGCCAAGGGCCTTCCGGGCCTGGTCCACCACGACCATGGTGCCGTCGTCGAGGTAGCCCACCCCCTGGCCGGCCTCCTTGCCCTCCTTGATGACGAAGACGCGCATCACCTCTCCGGGCAGGACCACGGGCTTCAGCGAGTTGGCCAGCTCGTTGATGTTCAGCACCGGCACGCCGCGGAGCTGGGCGACCTTGTTGAGGTTGAAGTCGTTGGTGACGATCTTGGCGCTCATGCGCCGGGCGAGCTCGATGAGCTTGAGGTCGACCTCGCGCACCTCGGGGAAGTCGGTCTCGACGATCTGCACCGTCACGTGCGCGATCTTCTGCATCTTCTGCAGGATGTCGAGGCCGCGGCGGCCGCGGTTGCGCTTCAGCGAGTCGGAGGAGTCGGCCACCTGCTGCAGCTCGCGGAGGACGAACTGCGGCACGACCAGCGTGCCCTCCAGGAAGCCGGTCTCGCAGATGTCGGCGATGCGCCCGTCGATGATCACCGAGGTGTCGAGAACCTTGTACTGGTGGAGGCGGGCCGAGTCGCGGAAGGCGGCGATGATGCGGGCCGGCTCGAACCACTCACCCTTGGAGCCGCCGATGGCGATGCCCATATAGCCGAGGAAGACCACCAGCAGCGCGTGCACGAAGTGCGCGCCCACGATGTCGAGGCCGGCGAGGGCCCCCCACACCAGTCGCGCGCCGAAGAGCCCGACCACTCCGCCGACGAGCGCCCCGATCATGTGATGGCCGGGCACCGAGCGGAGCTTCATCTCCAGCGTGATCACCGCGAGGGCGGCGACGACGCCGAGGCCCACGCCCAGCCAGGGCTGGCCGGGGAAGGGCGAGTAGACGTATCCGGCGTGGGCGAGGAGGGCGATGATGAAGACGCGGAACAGAATGAGCCACATGGGCTGAACCTCTCGAGGGCCCCAGGATCGGGCCCATCATAAACTGCGGCCCGCCGCGGGGGAAGCGGTCAGCGCGGGCTGGCCAGTTGCTCCAGGGCCTCGGTCAGCGTGTGGACGCCGAGCAGCTCGATGCCTTCGACACCGGGGGGGATGCTGCGGGCGGGCAGCACGCAGCGCTTGAAGCCCATCTGCGCGGCCTCGCGCACGCGGAGCAATGCCTGCCCGGCGCTGCGCACCTCGCCCGCCAGGCCGACCTCGCCGAAGACGACCGTGTCGGCGGGCAGCGGCCGGTTGCGAAGCGAGGAGGCGACCGCCGCCACCACGCCGAGGTCGGCGGCCGGCTCCGCGACCTCGAGCCCGCCGGCGACGCTCACGAAGACGTCGTCGCCCATCAGCTCCAGCCCCTCGCGCTTCTCCAGGACGGCGAGGAGCAGGCTCGTCCGGTTGGGGTCGATGCCGAGGGACATCCGGCGCGGGTTCCCGAAGGAGGTTGGCGAGACGAGGGCCTGGACCTCCACGAGCATCGGCCGGGAGCCCTCGACCGTCGCGACCACCGCCGAGCCGGGCGACCCCTCGCGGCGCTCGGAGAGGAAGAGGGCCGACGGATTGGCCACCGGCTGCAGCCCCGTGCCGGTCATCTCGAAGACGCCCAGCTCGGACGCCGCTCCGAAGCGGTTCTTGACCGCACGCACGACCCGGTGGTGCTGGCGCTTGTCGCCTTCGAAATAGAGCACCGTGTCCACGATGTGCTCGAGCGACTTGGGGCCGGCCAGGCTCCCGTCCTTCGTCACGTGGCCGATGAGGAAGGTCGTGATGCCGCGGCCCTTGGCCAGGAACAAGAGCTGGGTCGCGATCTCCCGCACCTGGCTGATGCTGCCCGGCGGCGATGGGAACTTCGAGGAATAGACCGTCTGCACCGAGTCCACCACGAGCGCCGTCGGCTTCAGCTCGTCGACCTGTTCCAGGATCCGTTCCAGCGACGTCTCGCACATGAGGTAGAGTCCACCGCCGGTCACGCCGAATCGCGCGCCCCTCAGCTTGATCTGCCGCTCCGATTCCTCGCCCGAGACGTAGAGCACGGTGCCGCCGTTGCGGCCGAGAAGATGCGCGACCTGGAGGAGCAGGGAGCTCTTTCCGATCCCCGGTTCCCCGCCGATGAGGACCATCGATCCGGGGACGATGCCGCCACCGAGCACGCGGTCGAACTCCCCCAGCCCGGTCGCGATGCGCTCGGCGTCGGCGCCGTCGACCAGGTCGTACGGCTGGGGCCGGCCGCCGATGGCCGAGCCGGCCGCGTTCGCACGGGCCGGTGAGCTCGCCTCCGCGCGCTCCTCGACGAAGCAGTTCCACTCGCCGCAATCGGGGCAGCGGCCCAGCCACTTGGAGCTTTCGAACCCGCATGCCTGGCAGGCGAAGACGGTCTTCAGCCTGGGCGCGGGCATTCAATGACCCCCCACCCTATCCCTCCCCACGTAGGGGGAGGGGAGGGCTGATCCGATCGTTGCTCCGCTTCACCAACTGGAGTCTAGCGAAAGGACCGGCCTCAGCGGGTCCGATCGCCGGCGCGGGGCGTGAATCGCGACTCGACGCCTATGACACGCCCGGCCTCGAGATACACCCGGGGCACGCGGGAGCCGACGCTCGTGAGGATCTCCCACGCGTTGGTGCCCGCGCGGTCGGCCACGTCCCACACCGGAGGGTCGTCGCCGAAGAGCACCGCCTCGTCGCCCTCGCCGGCGTCGGGATGGTCGGTGAGGTCGGCCATCGTGAGGTCCATGCAGACCGTCCCCGCGACCGGCACCCGGCGCCCCTTCACGAGCAGCTCTCCGCGGTCGCGCATGCCATCGGTGCGGGGCACGCCGTCGGCATAGCCGAAGGGAATGGTCGCGATGCGCGAGCGGCGGGGCGCGACCCATCGGCCGCCATAGGACACGGGCGTGCCCACCGCGACTTCCTTCACCAGCTCGATGTCGGCCGAGACCGTCATCACCGGCTTCACGTCGATCGCAGGCGCCAGCGGGCGCGGCCGCACTCCATACAGGATGAGGCCCGGGCGGACCAGCGTGTGGGTGGGGCGGAGGAACGCGAGGCCGGCGCTGTTGGCGGCGTGGATCCAGCGCGGCCGGATCCCGCGCCGGGCCAGATCCTCGACCGCTCCGTCGAACGCGTCGAGCTGCCGGCGCGTGGCCTCGGCGTCTTCGTCGGCGGAGGCGAGGTGGGTCAGGAGCCCCTCGACCTCGATCCGGCCGGATTCGGCGAGCCGCGCGGCCGCCTCCCCCACCGCCGAGGGCGTGAAGCCGAGGCGTGTCATCCCGGTGTCGACCTTGACGTGGACGGCGATGCGCCGGCCGGCCTCCTTCCCCGCCTGCAGCGCGATCTCCAGCGTCGAGCGCGTGGAGACGACGGGCGTCAGCTCGTGCTGGACGAGCGAGCGCACCTGCCCGGGCGCGAAGCCGGCCAGCACCACGATCGGCGCCCGCACGCCGGCCGACCGCAGGACCGCTCCCTCCTCCGCGTAGGCCACGCCCAGCATCGGCGCGCCCAGGGCGACCAGATACCGGCTGACGCGGGTGGCGCCGTGGCCGTACGCGTCGGCCTTCACGACGGGCATGACCGCGCGGCCCGCGGCGGCGGCGACGGCGTGGTAGTTGGCGGCGAGCCGGTCCAGGTCCAGCCGCGCCCGGGCCGGGCGCAGCGACGCGAGCAGCGCCTCGCTCATTACCAGAGGATACTCGCCCTCACTGGTTGCGCCACTCGAGGTTCTCGAAGCGGGTGAACTCCTTGATGAAGGCAAGCTTCAGCATGCCGGTCGGCCCGTTGCGCTGCTTGCCGATGATGATCTCGGCGACTCCACGGTTTTCGTCGGTGGGCTTGTACTCCTCTTCGCGGTAGATGAAGACGACCACGTCCGCGTCCTGCTCCAGGCCTCCGGACTCTCTCAAGTCCGAAAGCTGCGGCCGCTTCTCGGTGCGTGCTTCCGGGGCCCGCGACAACTGCGAGAGCGCGACGACGGGCACGTGCAGCTCCTTGGCGAGGCCCTTGAGCGATCGGCTGATCGAGGCGATCTCCTGCTGCCGGTTCTCCGTGCGGCCGGCACCCGAGACGAGCTGCAGGTAATCCACCACGATGAGGCCCAGGCCGTGCTCGGCCATCAGCCGCCGGCACTTGGCCCGCATCTCGAGCGGGGTGAGCGTCGCCGAATCGTCGATGAAGATCTTGGAGGCCGACAGGTCGGCGTAGGCCTTGGCCAGCCGCGCCCAGTCCTTCTCCTGCAGGTTGCCGGTGCGCAGGCGATGCGCGTCGACGCGCGCGTCGGCGCACAGCATGCGGAGGACCAGCTGCTCCTTGGCCATCTCGAGCGAGAAGATGCCGACCGTCTCGCCCGTCCGCGCGCTGGCGTGCTGGGCCACGTTGAGGCAGAAGGACGTCTTGCCCATGGCCGGACGGGCGGCCACGATGATGAGATCGCCCTTCTGGAGCCCGCTCGTCTTCTCGTCCAGGTCGACGAACCCCGTGGGCAGCCCGGTGACCAGCTCCTTCGACTGCGAGAGCTGGTCGATCGTCCGGAAGCTCTCCTTGACGATCTCGCGGATCCCGACGAAGCCCTGGCGGATGCGGTGCTCGGCAATGTCGAAGATCGCCTTCTCCGCCTTGTCGAGGATGACGCCCGCCTCCTCCTCCGCCTCGAACGCGGAATGGACGATGCGGTTGCCGGCGTGGATGAGGTTCCGGAGGACGGCCTTTTCCTTGATGATGCGGCTCCACTGCTCGACGTTCGTGATGCGGGGGATGCCGTCGACGAGCGAGGCCAGGTACGCCGCGCCGCCGACGGCTTCCAGCGCGGAGCCCCGTATCAGCTCGTCCTTGAGCGTGACGAGGTCGATGGCCTGGGAGCGCTCGGCGAGCGCGGCCATCGCGTCGAAGATCCTCCGGTGGGCCTCGCGGTAGAAGTCGTCGCGGGCCAGGACCTCGGCCGCGGAGTTGAAGGCCGCGTTGTCGACGAGCACCGCCCCCAGCACGGTGCGCTCCGCCTCGGCGTTGTGCGGTAGGGCTTTGTCCTTGAGGGCGACTTCGGTTGCCAAGGCGGCCTCCGGCGACGGGGCGATAGTCTACCGCCAGCGGCGGTGGCGCGAGGACCTTTTTCTTGGCCGACCGCAGGGAGCCAAGACCGCGAGCGGCGCGCTAGCCCTCCTTGGTCACCAGAACGCGCAGGTTGGCGGACACCTCGGGGTGGAGCTTCACGCTCACCTCGTGCTCGCCCAGCTTCTTGATCGGCTCGTCGAGCTGGACCTTGCGCTTGTCGATCTCGATGCCCTTGGCCTTGAGGAACTCGGCGATGTCGCCCGAGGTCACGGAGCCGTAGAGCACGTCGTGCTCACCCACCTTGCGCGGCGCGATGAAGCGCAGCGAGGCGACGCGCTGGGCGACGCTCTCGAACTCCGCCTTCTCTTTCGCCGCGCGCAGCTCGTGTGCCTTGCGCTCCTTGGCGATCATGGCCTTGTTGGCCTCGCTGACCGCCATGGCCAGGCCCCGCGGGAGCAGGAAGTTGCGCCCGTAGCCCTCCGCGACCTTCACGACGTCGCCGCGGCGGCCCAGCTTGTCCACGTCTTCTCTGAGGATCACTTCCACGTTAGTCCTCCCACGGACGGCAGCATTCAGCGAACGGCAATCAGCGGCTCGGCTCGGCCGGGGGCTGGGCCCACTTCCGGAAATCGAACCACGTGTCGAAGAGGCCGATGAGGCCCAGGATCTGCGGGGCCCACGGGTTGACGAGCACCAGCACCATCACCGCGATCCGCAGCACCGGGGGCGCCGCCAGCCGGCGCGCGTAGTAGGTGACCACCGCGAAACCCTGCAGCGCGTAGAAGAAGCCCAGGACCAGGAGTACGTTGTACGCGGCCGGACGCAGGACTGGAGCCAGCACGGCGAGCCCCGACGCCACGAAGGCCACCGACAGCCCGAGCGGCCAGCGGATCTCTTCGAACTCGCCTCCGTCGAGCCAGCCCGGGTCGCGGCGCGCGAGATAGCCCACGAGCAGGGTCGCATTGGCCAGCACCATCAGGGCGCCGCCGATGACGAACGCCGCCGGGTACACGACCTGCATCACGTGCTGGAGCGACAGGAAACGCTGCGCGAGGTCCTCCACCTGCTCGGCGGGCAGGCCGCTGGAGCGCATCTCCGCCTGGAACTGCGGCGAGCTCCACGCGGTGAACGGCTCGAGCATGAGGGTCTCCATGGACGGTCCCGCGAAGAGCAGAGTGGCCCCCAGCTCCAGGCTGAGGAGACAGAAAGCCCACGCGCAGCCCTTCCTCAGTCCCCGGCCGCGGGCCATGGCCTCGCCCATGAGCAGCCCCGGCGCCGCGAGCAGGGCCAGGTACCCGGCGGCCAGGCCGGGGTTGAAAACGGCTCCGATGATGCCCGTGGCCAGCAGCGCGGACAGGAGCGCGGCGCCGAAGCTGCCGCGCACCCGCAGCACGATGATGGGAAACGGCGCCACCGCCGCCAGGAGGAAGAGAAACGGCACCGCCGCCGCCGCCGAGAAGACGAGCGTCGAGGCCACCGCGGCCCCGAGCACGCCGCTCGTCCGCGGGTCGGGCCTCTCCCGGGCGGGGGCGGAGACAGGCATGGGCGCGGCGGCTCCTAGTGCCGTTCCAACTTGTCGCCCCAAGTCCATGAGAGCGTTGGATCCGAGTTCATCTCGGGCATCGAGAGCTTCACATAGTCGAGAAAAGTTGGAACGGCACTAGTCGGCCGCGAAGGGCAGCAGCGCGATGTTGCGCGCCCGCTTGATGGCCAGCGTCAGCTTGCGCTGGTGCTCGGCGCAGGTCCCGAACATCCGCCGGGGAAGGACCTTGCCGCGCTCGGGGACGAAGGACGACAGCAGCTTCACGTCCTTGTA
>Ga0070699_100001185_pt1 | contig 24127 bp, 25 predicted proteins | sample KBSK1503metaG_FD_65473 | JGI IMG/M metagenome (GOLD analysis project Ga0070699, IMG submission 65473) | Corn, switchgrass and miscanthus rhizosphere microbial communities from Kellogg Biological Station, Michigan, USA - KBS K1-50-3 metaG | ecosystem: Host-associated > Plants > Roots >...
GAGCGGATCGCCTTCTCGAGATATGAGTGCATAGGCTCGTCGCCGCCCGCCACCTCGATCACGATGTGGATCGTCGGGTCGTCCAACAGTTCCTCGGCATCCGCCGTCAGCAGCTCGGCGGGCACCGCCACCGCCCTCGGCTTCATGACGTCGCGAACGAGCACCCGGCGCAGGCACAGCTCGATTCCCGCCCTGCGTGCGAGCTGTGCCTGCCATGTGAGCATCCGCTCCGCCACCTGGCTGCCGACCGTGCCCAGCCCGATGAGCCCGACGTTCAGCGAGCTTGCCGCCATAGGGTGTGTATTCTCCCCGGCGTGACCCTTGTGCTGCGTGAGGCCGACGTCCGGCAGGTCGTCGACATGGATGCCGTGATCGGCGCCGTCGAGAAGGCCACGCGCGAGCTCGGGGACGGAGTCGCCCAGAACGAGCCGCGCCGCCGGGCCTTTGGCCCCGGTGGCCTGCTGAACGTGATGTTCGCGTCATATCCCGGTGGAGGCTGCACCGGCCTCAAGGCCTATTCTGTCGCCGGCGGCAGGGCGCGCTTCCTCGTGGCGACCTTTGCGTTCGACGGCACCCTGCAGGCTCTGATCGAGGCCGACCTCATGGGTTCCTACCGCACCGGTGCGGCGAGCGCCGTGGCCGCGAAAGCGCTCGGGCCGCGCGGGCAGGTCACCGTCGCGATCATCGGCACCGGCTACCAGGCGGTGCAGCAGGTCCTGGCTGTGTCGCGGGTGTGCGACATCCGTGAGCTGCGTGCGTACGGGCGTGACCGGGCCCGGCGGGAAACCTTCGCGCGCGACCGGCAGTCAGAGCTCGGGCTCCGGGCCACAGCCGCGGAATCCGCGGAGGCGGCGGTGAGAGGGGCGGATGTCGTTATCGCCATGACCACCAGCTCAGAGCCGGTCCTCGAAGCCGATTGGGTCGAGCCGAATGCGCTCGTGATAGCGGCCGGCTCGAATTTTCCAAACCGCGCCGAGATCCCCGCGGACCTGGTGGCGCGAGCCGGCGTAGTCGTCGTCGACCAGCTGACCACCGCCCGGTTGGAGAGCGGCGATCTCATCCAGGCCAATGCGGCCGGCAAGTTCGATTGGGACCGCGCGACGGAGCTCGGGTCGGTGCTCGCCGGCAAGTGGCGCGCTCCGGACGACCCGGGAATCACGCTGTTCGAGTCGCACGGCCTGGCGATCTGGGACCTGGCGGCCGCCTCCGTGGTGCTGCCGGCTGCGCGCGAGCGCGGTCTGGGTGAAGAGGTCGCGTTCTTTTCCGAGTAACGATCACCCCGGCGCTAACGTCTCATTCAACGTGAGGCGCGTGCGCTCGGCGCAGCGATCCTGGTCGCTGCCGCCGCTTCTGTGCTGGTTTTCAGTCCTTCCGTTCCGCACCCGCAGGCCTTGCCCTCGGTCCAGTCATTGCGCGACTACGGACCGGTGCCCACGGGCGTCCAGCTTCTTTACGGCGCCAACGCCTCCAATCCGCTGTGGCTGACCGCTTTCGACTGGCAGGGCAATCCGCGCGGAACTCTCAAGCTGCCGGTTCCCCTCAGCCATGAGCTCGTGCCACAGCCGCACTGCTTCGTGCTCGAGGACCAGCAGACGTTCGACGAGGTCCTGTACACCGAGGTGCCCGGGCAGTCGCGAAGGCGTGTCGGCTTGCTCGCCAACGAGGGAAACCTGGGCCAGACCGGCGTCGAGGCGGTGGAGTGCAACTTTCGGCGGAACTTCGGGATCGCGGTCCGGACCGCGGTCGGCCGCCCCACCGACGCGTGGGTGATCCGGCTTTCCGATGCCGCCAGGCTCGCGCACTGGTCGTACGAAACCGTGCTCGGCGTGATCCCGTCGACCGATGGCTCCCTCGTGGCCGAGAACGGGGCCAACGGCAGCGTGACCCGGATCAGGAGCGTCCCTGACGGCGCTGTGCTCGCGACCCTGCCGGCGACCGACCACGTCCTCGGGTTCTCAGACGACGACCGGTTCGCGGTGATCGGACCGGTCGTCTCGGTCGCGCCGGTCCGCGTCATCGACTGGCATGTGGCCGGCGAGGTGTGGCATTACGGTGGCGCGGGCTGGGTGATGAGGGTGGCGGTCAACCCGGGCGCCGGCGACCTGGCCCTTGCCATCGGCTCGGACGACCAGTACTACAGCCTCACTCAGGACGCCACATACTCCATGGTCATCGTCCATCCCGACGGCTCGACCAGCGAGATCTCGGGCAAGTACGCCTGGATCCTCCCGCCTTACGCTGACGGCTACTACCCCTCCAAGGGCGGGCCGGTTTAGTGCAGGTTCGAGGGCACCGGCTGCGGCCCCAGGGCTCCGATCTGGAGCGCCGAGCCGATGAGGAAGGCCGCGAGCAGGATCACCACGAGCGCGGCGCTGGCGGCCGTGTAGAGCAGCCAGGCCGGGGGGCCTGACCCGGCGAGCCGGACCAGAACATCGGACCAGTTGGGACCACGCCTCGGCGTCCACGACTCGACCGTGTTCCGGATCATCCGGGCCAGTTCGTCTTCTGAGGGTGTACGAAGCCCTCCCGGTGTGGGTTTATCTTCCACGTAGGGCACCTTCACTAGTCGAACGCGTGGGTCCGAAATCTTGATCGCTCCCGACTGATTTGCGCATGATCGCCACCGCCTTGGCGATGCGGGAGGCGACGGTTCCGGCCGGCACGCCGAGCACGGAGGCGATCTCCTCGCGGGTCAGGCCGTCGTAGTAATGGAGCACGATCGCCGCCCGCAGCTTCGGGCTCAGCGTGGCGAGCGCCTTGGTGACCACGTCGCGAGCTTCGGCGCGGTCGTACTCCCGCCGGTCGGGGGCGATGTAAAGCCGCGCCGGCAGCACGCGAGCCAGCTTCTGGCGGCGCAGGTAAGAGATGGCCAGGTTGATGCCGATGCGGCGGAGCCAGGCGCCAGGCGGCGCGGTCGGGGTGTAGCGGTGGCGGGCCCGATACGCGCGGACGAAGGTCTCCTGGGTCAGGTCCTCGGCGGCCGCCGAGTCCAGGACCACGCCTCGGATCGAGCGGTAGACCGAGACGTACTGCTGGTCGTAGAGCTGCCGAAACTCGGTCGCCGGATCGAGCTGCCTTTCCTCGGTCACGTGCCTAAGTCTGATGCCAAGGGCCGGCGCCCAATGCGGTTATCCTCACCGACATGGGCGCCGCCGACGCGCTGGCTCTCGAGTACGACTCGATCATGTCCGAGGTCATCGCGTTCGCAAAAACTTGCTCGGACGAAGATTGGGCGACGCCGTGCCCCAACGAGCAGCGCACCGTGGGCGTCATCTTCGATCACATCGCCACCGGGAACCCGCAGGTGGTGGTCTGGATCGGGGAGTTCCTCGACGACCGGCCGGTGAGGATCACGCCAGAGATCTTGAACCCTCGCAACGCTGAGCACGCCCGTCGGGTCGCCGCGCGACCTCGCGGAGAGACGATCGACGACCTGGTTTCGGGCTCGAGAGCGACATCCGAATATATGCGCCGCCTGAACGATGAGCAGCTCGGGGTGGTCCAGGAGTTCGGCTGGGCGGGCCCGAAGGACGCCGCGTGGGTGGCGAGCGCTGCCCTCCGTCACCCGCGCAACCACCTCAAGAGCATCCGCGAGGCGCTGGGTCGCTGAGACCCTACTGCATTTCGTTGACGATGCGCCCGACCTGCTTGACGTGCGAGCGTTCATGGCCGGCCATCCACTGCGCATAGAACAAAACCGTCCGCTCGAGAACCTTACCCGCCCCCGTCACTGTCGCCGCACGTGACCAGGCTTCACGCGGCAGCGGTTCGAGGACTGCCAGTAGATCGGCACGCTGCTTCGTAAAGGAGCGCAGGGAAGGCCGGAATTCCAGTTCGAGGTAGTCGGTCTTCTTGATCCATGTGAGGGGATTGACCGCCCGCAGGGTCGGGGTGTCCTCGGCGATGAGTGCCAGCATGCAGCCGCCCCAGACGTCCGCACACGCACGGAGATGGGCGAGCACATCGTTTGCAGACCACGCATCGCGTTTGGGGGCGGTATGCAGTTGAGCTGGCGAGAGGCCGGCGGTAAGCGCGGCGAGACGCGGCGGCGTTTCTGCAAGCAGGGTCAGAACCTGCTCACTGGTGAGTGCTCTGCTGGCACGTGTCGTCATCCGTCCGTACCTTCGATGCTGCCGACCTTCCCGATCCCCTGGGCACCCGCCAATGGTTGCGGGTGGCTATCGGGCTTGTGCGAACGCATCGATGCAACAGCATGAGGCGCGCTCGCCCAATCAGGCAGTCACGGCCTTTCTGTGTGGAGCCTGCTCGTACCACTTGAGCACACGCATAGCTCGGAGAGTGTTCCACCGGCTCGGTCTGCCCTCGCCCTCGTCCATCGCAAAGTGCAACCGGCCGGGGTGGAGATTCTCGAGGGGCCAGCGGCCGTCCGCATCGTGCTTCGACGCGACCAGGTCGATCGCCTCGGCCACCCGCTCGTCCGGAACGGCTGCAGCTGCGCGCAGGTAGTCGAGACCTCGGAGCACGTCGTAGTGCCAGTAGGTCGGGTAGGAGAACTGCGTCCAGGCAGGGTCGATCACCTCACCGGTCGAGAGCCTGCGCAGCATCCGGCGATCGAGGAGGTACTCGTGGCCGCGGAGGCGGGCGGTTGTTACCTCGGGTGCGCCCCCCTTGGTTCGGTCGTACTCGAGCAGGCCATCCAGCACGTCGATCGTTGTATGGAATGACCCCCGCGTCGATCCATTCTCCTGCTCGCAGTTCCACCCGCCATCGCTCATCTGCTCGCCGAGGAGCCGGTCCACGATGTGCCGGACGTCCTCGCCGAAGTAGGCGCCGATGGCGACGACCTTGCCGTTGATGCATGGCTCCACCTCGCCCGCGAAAAAGGGCTCGCCGTCGTGCTCCCATTGGCAGTGCTCGCGGACCAGGGGGACTGCGTGGCGCGCTCCTGCGCTGCCAGGATCAAGACCGAAGTTCCGCAGAAGCATCAAGCTCCAGGACGTGGAGGTCCATTCGGGGAACAAGGTGCCTTTCCTCTCGGGGGGCAGTGACTCCCACCAGTCCGCCCCGGCAGGGGATTCGAACGTCGGAGTGCCTCCATCCCATTGGCCATCCCGTCGCTGGAGGGCGAGCAACCGTGCGCCCCAGCCTTCGGTGGCGACGCGGGCCCGCTCGGCCGCGACGTCCACCTCAGTCGCATCGGTAAGGTCGCGCATCACCTGCCAGCGGATAGCCGGGTCAGAGTCCAACAGCCACTCGACGACGTCCATTCGCTCGTTCCTCCTCCCGGAACCATAGATCTCCCGGGCAGATAGGAGCCGCAGGCCCGCAAGCGTCGATCTGCACAGTGGCTTGACCGAACGTTCAAGTGGTGGGCGACCCGGGACTCGAACCCGGATGAGTTACCTCACACGCCCCTCAAACGTGCGCGTCTACCAGTTCCGCCAGCCGCCCGGCTGCAGCCGGTTGATTCTACCGAAGGGGCTATCGATACAAGTACCCGCTGCAAGACTCGAACTCGCAACCTCCTGATCCGAAGTCAGGCGCTCTATCCATTGAGCTAAGCGGGCGCTGAACCCATGCTAATCAGGCGGCGCGATTTGCGGTGGCGCGCCGCATCGGCCGAGCGTACGATCCGGGGCGATGGCCACGGAGCCGCCACCGCCCCCACCGACAGCGTCTCCCCCACCTCCTGCGCCGCCGCCACAGCCTGGCCGGGGCGCCTCTCGCGAAGAGTGGCGGGCATGGCGTCACCAGCAGCACGATTACTGGCGCGAGCAGCGGCGTGCCGGCGGCCTTTACGGGCCGGCTCCCTGGTATGGGCCGTGGGACTGGTGGGGAGGCGGTTGGCTCTGGGGCGCTGTGTTAGTCGTGATCGGGGCTTACTACCTGCTGCAGAACCTGGGTCTCCTCAAATCGCTTCCGGGCGACGTCCTGTGGCCGATATTGCTCATCCTTCTAGGTGTCTGGCTGCTGTTGCGCCGAAGCCGCCGGCGGCCCTGACGGCCACATGCGCAAGGCGTACTTCCATTTCTTCTCAGACTCGAGCGGTGCCAGCCACCTCGAGACGGTCGAGGTCGAGCTCGCACCCACTCCGTACGCCCCGCCCGCCCCCGACGTGTACCTTTCGCCGCCGATGCCGGCCCAGGCCGCCGTCTTCCTCACCGCGCCCCCGGGCTGGAGTGGCACCTGGCACGTCTCGCCCCGGCGGCAGCTGTTCGTCGTGCTGAGCGGCGAGATCGAAGTCGAGATGTCGGACGGCACGGTGCGGCGGAGTGGGCCGGGCGCGGTGGCGCTGCTGGAGGACACGACGGGCCAGGGTCACATCACACGCGTGATTGGCGACAAGGCGGTCGAAGCGCTGGTCGTTCCGCTCGGTTAGACCGCGGCGGCGACGTATCGCTGGTGGTTGAGCCCCCACGCCGCGTAGCGCACGAGCCCGACCGCCTGGTACCGCCGCCGTCCCGCACGTGTCTGACCGGTCTCCAACGCCGTGCGCAGCTCATCCGGCGTCTTGCCGGGGAACGCCGTAAACGCCCGCCCGACGGCGTCGACGATGTGGGCGTCCGAGCCGCCGAACTCCGCTCCCCCCAGGCCCAGGTTCAACCGTCTCGCCAGCTGGTTGAAGACGTAGAAGCCGGGGGTGGCGTTCTCGACCTCGATCGCGTCAAACGGAAGCTCGGCGGCAAGCCAGCCAACCCCGTGCACGGGCCCGGTGCGTCCCTGCCGCTGGGTGCGCCAGAAGGGGTGCGCGGCGATGGCGATGCCGCCCTGCTCATGGATGGAGTGAACGGTGGCCGCCGCGGACAGCCCCGGCCTCACCCGGCGCTCCAGGAAGAGGCCGATGATGTGGCCGTCGCGGCTGGAAACCTCCTCGCCGATGATCACCTGAAGCCGCGAGCGCCGGGCCGCGTGCTCAGCTGCTCTGAGCGCCCCCTCGATCGTGTCGTGGTCCGTGACCGCGATCATGTCGAGCCCCGCCTGTCGCGCCGCGTGCTCGACGAGCTGGTGGGGCGTCGGCCATCCGTCGCTGGCGTTCGTGTGGGTGTGGAGGTCTGCGCGACCCCATCGAGCCATAGGTGTGCATCCTAACCCGGCCGGGCTTACCATCCACCTCTATCAGACGCTTCCCCATGACTACTCTTGCTGGAGGTTAGGCCGTGGAAGGCTTGATGCAGGACTACGAGCTTTCGGTGCAGCACGTGCTCTGGCGCATGGAGCGGCTGCACCAGAAGAAGGAGGTGGTCACCAAGCAGGAGCAGGGGCTCCACCGGACCACCAACGGAGAGCTCGTCCGCCGTGTCAACCGCCTCGCCGGCGCCCTCAAGCGGATCGGCGTCAAGCCCGGCGATCGCGTCGCCACCCTGGCCTGGAACAACTACCGGCACCTGGAGCTGTACTACGCGGTGCCCTGCATGGGCGCCGTCCTGCACACCCTCAACCTGCGCCTGTTTCCGCAGCACCTCGAATTCATCGTCAAGGACGCTCAGGACAAAGTCCTCTTTGTGGACCAGACGCTGGTCCCGATCCTCAAGCCGCTGGCCGGGAAGATCCCCAGCATCAAGACCATCGTGCTCATGGGCAATGGAACCCCGGTGCCGACCGACCATGGCCTGGGAGACATGCTGGACTACGAGACCCTGCTCGCCGCCGAGGACGACGACTATGCCTGGCCGAAGCTCTCGGAGCGGATGGCGGCGGCCATGTGCTACACGTCCGGCACCACCGGCAACCCAAAGGGAGTCGTGTACTCGCATCGCTCCCAGTTCATCCACACGATGGGCGTGCTGCAGGCCGACAACCTGGGACTCACGGAGAAGGACACCGTGCTGCCGATCGTGCCGATGTTCCATGCCAACAGCTGGGGCTTGCCCTACGCCTGCGGCATGGCCGGCAGCAAGGTGCTCTTTCCCGACCGGTTCATGGGCGACGCCAGGTCCATCGTCGACCTGGCCGACGAGGAGAGCGCGACCATCCTCGCGGGCGTGCCGACGATCTGGATCAACACCGCCGCGTACTTAAAGGAGAGCGGCCGGCGCCTGCCCAAGGTCAAGAGCGTGATCTGCGGCGGTTCGGCGATCCCGCGCGCCCTCATGGAGTCGATGGACTCGCTCGGCCTGCGCATGCTCCACGCCTGGGGCATGACCGAGACGTCTCCGCTCGGCAGCGTCGCCCGGCCGCGTGGCGACACCAAGCCGGCCGACGAGCTGAACGCCCGCCTCACGCAGGGAGTCATCGTGCCGGGGGTCGAGATCCGCATCTGCGACGCCGCCACCGGGGCGGAGCTGCCGTGGGACGGCGTCGCGTTCGGTGAGATCCAGGTCCGCGGCCCGTGGATAGCGCGTGGCTATCACAACGGCTACGACCCCGAGAAGCTCACCGAGGACGGCTGGTTCCGCACCGGCGACGTCGCCAAGATCACACCCGAGGGCTATATCCAGATCGTCGACCGCACCAAGGACGTGATCAAGTCCGGCGGCGAATGGATCTCGTCCGTCGAGCTGGAGAACGCGATCATGGCCCACCCCAAGATCATGGAGGCGGCCGTGATCGGCATGGTCCATCCCAAGTGGGACGAGCGCCCCGTCGCGTTTGCGGTTCCGAAGCCCGAGTTCAAGGGCGAGGTCACTCAGGAAGAGGTGATCGATTTCTTGCGGGACAAGGTGGCCAAATGGTGGCTGCCCGACGAGGTGCGCTTCATCGACGAGGTGCCCAAGACCTCGGTGGGCAAGTTCGACAAGAAGGTCTTGCGCGCGAACGCGGCGCCGATCAAGGAGAGCGCCGCTCCGGCGGTCAGGCAGTGATGGCCAAAGCCGGCCTTCGCGAGCACGTGATCGGCCGCGACACCTTCCACTACAAGTGGGACAACTCGCTGCCGCCGGCGATCGAGATCGAGCCCGGGGACATCGTTCATTTCGACACCGAAGAGGTAACCTCCGGCCAGCTCAAGAACGGCGACGACGCCTCGAAGCTGGGTGATCTCGACTTCGACAAGCTCTATCCGCTCGGCGGCCCTGTGTTCGTCAAGGGCGCCGAACCTGGCGACGCCCTCGAGGTCGAGATCCTGAAACTCCAGCCGGGATCGTGGGGCTGGACGGCGATCCTGCCGGGCCTCGGGCTGCTGGCTGCCGACTTTCCCGAGCCATACGTCCGCTATTTCGACCTCGGAGAGAGGACCTCCGCCGAGCTGCGCCATGACATCCACATCCCAATCGCTCCGTTCTGCGGGACGATGGGCGTGGCTACCGACGAGCCGGGCCGGCATGACGTTCTCCCGCCCACCAAGGGGGCCGGCAACATCGACACCCGCCACCTCACCGCGGGGACAAAGCTCTACCTGCCCGTCTTCGTGCCGGGTGGCATGTTCTCGGCCGGCGACTGCCATGCCGCGCAGGGAGACGGTGAGGTCTGCGTTACCGGAATCGAATGTCCGATGTCGTTCTCACTCCGGTTCGGAGTGGTGAAAGGCGGCCGGCTGCGCCCATGGAGCTATCACTTCCTGACGCCCGCCGCGCCCCTGCAGCCGCGGAGCGACGCTGGCGGCTACCACGCCGTCTGCGCGCTCGGGCCCGACCTCATGGAGAACGCCCGCAACGCTGTGCGCGACACCATCTCCTGGCTTGTCGCGGACCACAAGCTCAGCCGCGAGGACGCTTACATCCTGTGCAGCCTGGCCGGCGACCTGCGGATCAGCCAGATCGTCGACCAGCCCAATTTCGGCGTCTCCTTCTACCTGCCTCTGAGCGTCTTCAGCTAGGCGGGGCCGCCGCTGGGCGAAGCCGGCATTCGGCAAGTTTGCCGGGTGGCGTCCGGCATACTGGGCTCCCCACAGGCACTGTGACCGATCGAAGGTGAGCACAACACAACTCGGGCGATACCCGATCGAGGCCGAGCTCGGACGTGGCGCGATGGGCGTCGTCTACCGGTCTACGCACCCGCGCCTGGACATCCCGGTGGCGATCAAGGTGCTGGCCGAGCAGTACTCGAGCGACGTCAGCTTCCGCCAGCGGTTCCATCGGGAAGCCGCCACGGTGGCCGCGCTCAACCATCCCGGCATCGTGCGCGTCTACGACTTCGACGAGGACGGGCCGGTGCTGTTCATCGTCATGGAGTGGGTCGACGGCCGGGCGATGCGATCGTGGTTGGACGAGTACGGGCGGTTCAGCGTCGACGTTTCGGTCGACCTCGTCCAGCAGCTGCTCTCGGCCGTCGGCGTGGCCCACGACTTCGGCATCGTCCACCGCGACCTCAAGCCCGACAACATCCTGATCTCCAACCGCGGCAAGACGAAGATCCTCGACTTCGGCATCTCCAAGCTGATCGACGACAAGCACCGCCTGACCGCCACCGGGAGCATGGTCGGCACGCCTGCCTACATGGCGCCGGAGCAGGTCAAGGGCGAGGCCGTGGACAAGGCCTCGGACGTGTACTCGCTGGGCATGATCCTGTACGAGCTCCTGCACGGCGAGCCGCCGTTCACGGGTCCCCTCCCGGCCGTGCTGCACTCGCAGGTCTTCGACCGACCGAGGGCTTCGACGGCCATCCCATCGCCGATCATGGAGATCATCTGGAAGGCCACGGCCAAGGACCCATCCGAGCGCTTCCAGACCTGCGAAGAGTTTTCGGGCGCCTTTCATTACATGCCCAAGCCCGGTGTCGCCCAGGCGCCCGTCGGGGCCATGGGAGGGTCGACCGGGGCCGCAGGTTCGGTCCAGCTCATGGAGCCGCAGGTCGCGATCCCTCAGCGCGCCGACGGCCCCAAGCCGCCGGGGGTTTGCACCTTCGCCGATTGCGGCGAGCGGCGAGGCTGGGCGTGCTCCTACAAGGACCTCAATGGGCGCGAGTGCAAGAGCTGGTGGTGCCGCCGCCACATCCAGTTCATCGAGCGGACGCCGTTCTGTCCGCGCCACGCGAGCGTGATCCGCGCGCTGGCGCCCACCGCCAACACGATCTTCGAGATCAAGAACCGTCCGGCGGTCGATGACAGAGCGCTGCCGCTCGCGGCGCTGGTGGCGGAGGACGTGGACAAGGACGTGACCGAGCTCGTTCGGCGCCGATACCAGAACCGAAAGGACGTCACGCTGGCGCGCGACCGCACGGTCCGCCAGACATGGTCCGGGCGCAACGAGGTGGCGTGGGAGCGCAGCTGGTCGGCCCTCAAGAGCCAGGGCTACCTGGTGCGCATCGCGGTCCGGGTGACCACCGCGGAGCCCGACATGGTCCAGCTGCTGATCGGCAACACCGTCGTGTTCAAAGAGGTGCCGAACTGGATCAGCCGGCGGCGCGAGGGCGAGCCTCCCGACCACGCCGACCGGGCGCGATTCGGCAAGAAGCTGTTCGCGGCCATCCTCGAACACGTGGACGAGCCGCAGCCGATGCCACCGCCGACGGCGACGCCTTCCAGCGGCCAAGGGCTGGGAACGCCGCCCCCACCGGAGATCAATCGCACGCTCGTCGAGGGCATGGTCCTGCGCCTGGCCGCGACGGCGACCCGGCTCACCGGCTACGAGGTGGCCGAGATGCTGGCGCTGCCTTTCGTTTCCGTCGAGCCGATCCTCAAGATGCTGACCACCGCCAACTTCCTCGACGCGCTCGGGCTCGCCAACGAGCAGGGCCCGTGGCTCGGCCGCCCGCTGCCCGAGCGGATGGCTTATGCGGTGTCCAAGCAGGGGCGCGCGCGAAGCGAAGAGATATCGCGGGCGGGCACGCGGTATTCGGGGCCTGCGCCGGTGTCGATGCACGAATACCGGCTCGTGCTGGTCGAGGCCGCTAAGCCCGGCACGCTGGACCTGACCAAGGTCACGGCTGCGCTGGCGGGCATCGAGCTGGCGCCGGGCGTCACGGAGGCCGTGCGCGCGGCGGTGAACTCGCGATCGTCGATCTTCATCTATGGTGCTCCGGGCAACGGCAAGACGACGCTGGCGCGCCGCATCCCGCGCCTGCTCGGGGCGCCGATCGTCGTCCCGGTGGCGCTCGACATCGGCGGCGGCGAGGTGATGACGGTGTTCGATCCCTCGCTCCACCGGCTGGAGGCCAACCAGCCGGCAGACCGCCGCTGGCGGCGCGTCGCCCGGCCTCTGGTCCAGGTCGGCGGAGAGTTCCAGATCGAGATGTTTGACCCCACGTGGGAGGAGGGCAGCCGGACATACGGCGCGCCTTTGCAGGTGAAGGCCAACGGTGGTGTGCTGCTGATCGACGACCTCGGCCGGCAGCGGGTGTCGCCGAAGCAGATCCTCGATCGCCTGCTCGTGCCGCTCGAGCAGGAGATCGACTACATGAACCTGACCGCGAGCGGACGCAAGGTGGAGGTGCCCTTCTGGGCGCAGCTCGCGCTGTCGACCAACCTCAAGCCCGCCGAGCTGCTCGACGAGGCTTACCTACGCCGGCTTGCGTACAAGGTGTTCATGCCCGACCCGACCTGGGAGATGTGGTGCCGCATCTTCGAGCGGGAAAGGGACCGGCTCACGGTGCCGCCCGACGGGACCGCGCTCGAGATGATTCGCTCGCTGTACGGCGGCCGGCCCCTGCGCGGCAACCATCCGCGCGACTTGCTCGAGCGCCTGGTGGACGTGTCGTCGGCGCGAGGCGTTCAGCCACGGCTGACTCCGGAGCTGGTCGAGGCCGCCTGGCACACGCTGTTCATCACGAGCTGACGGGGGCGATCAGGGCGGGCATAGATGGCCTCGGTATACTTCTCGCTCGCCCCGACGCGGCGGTGGCGGAATGGCAGACGCGCTAGTTTCAGGAGCTAGTGACCGCAAGGTCGTGGAGGTTCAACTCCTCTCCGCCGCACCAGCGAGCTGACCTCTTCTCAAGCCTGAAAGCTCAGCGCACCGTAATTGGGCGCCTCGCGATCGCGAGTGGACGTCAGCGGCTGAGGAGGCTCTCCAGTTGCCGCTTGTTCATCTTCGAGCGGCCCTTGATGCCGCGCTCCCTCGCCTCGTTGCGCAGCTGATTGTACGTGCGGCCCCGCGAACCGCTGTGTGATCGCAGACCACCCCGCCGGCCGGGCGACAGGTCCTCCACCGAAGTGCGGCTCGCGTCTTTGGCCTCACCGTGCTGGGCCCGCTCCTTGTTGACGGTCCGCGCTGCGATCTCTTCGGCCCTGTCCTCATCCGTTCCGCGCTCGAGCAACCCTTCCTTGATGTGCTCGTACTGACGCTCGCGCTTCGGGCTCCACGCGCTTCGCGGCATGTAAACCACCTCCTGGGTTCTAGTACCAGAACGCACAGCCCGGCCCGATTCGGCGAGACTGGCATTGGTGGTAGCGGCCCCCATCGACCAGGTTCGCACGCTCTACCGAACCCTGCTCGTCTACACGGCGGTTTCGATACTCGTCCTCATCGCCGGGCTGGTCGAATTCGTGTACTTCGAGCCGCCCGGCCAGCATTCCGGATTGAAAGCGACTATCACCGGCGTCTACCAGTACGACCTCGAGCGCAACGCCACCAGCGGTCCAGACCGCAGCTCCTTCCCCCGCACAGCCCTGTTCGCGGCCGTGGTCGACTGGTCGTCTCTGCCGAAGGACATGGTCGTCGACGCGCGCTGGTACGACAGCTTCGGAAACGTCGTCGGCAGCGTCGGTCCGGTGACTCCAGACAAGCTCGGCGGCGAGACGGTCGTCCCCGTCCACGTGCAAGCCCCCTTCATGCATCTCCTGCCCGGCCGCTACATCTTCGTCGTCGAGCGATACGAAGGCGGTGAGCCGGTCGAGGTGATCGGTAGACGCGTGGTCCTGGTGGAGCAATAGTGGGGACGGCGATTCCGCGCGCGCAGCGGCCCTTACGTTACACGGTCGCGGCGGTCATCTCGGTGGCGCTGGTCCTGGTCCTGGTCGCCAGCTCGATCCTCAACTACATCTACCTCGACCCCGTCGCCGGCCGCACGTCGCTGTACGGCCTGCTCGCCATCTCCTTCATCGCGTTGGGCACGTTCACCGGGGTGCGCGTCTTCGGGCGCGATCCCGCGGAGCGCCGGCGCCGGTTCATCCGCGCCGGGGTCCTGCTCGGCCTCGCGGCCCTGGCCTGGCTGCTCCTGGTCGACGTCATCGTCTTCACCGACTCGGCCGGACCGAGCGTGGCGGTGGTCTGCGCCCTGGCCTGCCTGCCGACCACGGGGTTCGGACTGCTGATGCTGCGCGCGCTCGACCGCAACGAAACGGAGCCCTGGCGGCTCGTCCTGTTCGCGACAGCCTGGGGCGCGGTGGTGGCGACGAGCCTCGTCATCTGGGCCGAGAGCCTGTGGCAGGCCATCGCGATTCGCACGCTCGTGCCGGGTCCCGGCCTCGACGTGTCCACCGCCTTCTCGGCGGGCATCCTCGAGGAGCTGGCCAAGGGCTCAGCCGTGCTGCTGCTGTTCCTTGTCATGCGCAACGAGTTCGACGACGTGGTCGACGGGATCATCTATGGCGCGGCGATCGGGCTCGGCTTCAACTTCATGGAGTCGGTGTCCTACATGACCAACCTCTACGCCATCTTCGCGCCCGAAGGCGTGGGCGGGGACGTGGCGGGTTTCCAGTGGTATGCCCGTCAGGTGCTCGGATTGTTCTTCGGCCACGCGACCTACACGGCGTTCGTCGGCGCCGGCGTTGGCATCGCCCGCCAGCTGCCGGATGTCCGCCGGAAAATCATCGCGATCGCGGCCGGGTTCATCGTCGCCATCGCTGCGCACTTCTCGTGGGACGCATGGATCTCAGCCTTCCCCATCGACAAGTCGGGGTTCGCAATCGTGGAGATCCACCTGCGCACGCTCATCATCACGGGGCCCTTCACCGCCGCCCTGCTCGCCCTGCTGTTCGCGGGCGTTCACATCGAAGGCCAGGCGCTCGCCGCGCAGTTCCGGAGCGAAGCCGCGCTCGGAACCGGCGCGATCATGCCCGAAGACGTCTCGATCCTCACGAACCCGTGGCTGCGTTTTCGGCAGCGGACGCGCGCGCTCGGGCGCGGTGGCTTGCGGGCTTACCTGCTGGCGGCGCGGCTGCAGAGCGCGCAGATCGATCTCGCCATGGATCGCTGGCACCGGGAGCGTCACGAGGTCGATACGCCGATCGACGCCGAGGAGGAGCTGCGCCGGCGCGTTATCGGGCTACGGCAGCAGCTCGCGGCCGCCATCGCCACGTCACGCGGGTAGCCTGCCCCAGAACGCGCGCGCCAGCCCGAGGACCGCGAGCATCGCGGCCGTTGACCACGTGATCGCCGACACGATCGGATCGCTGAAGTCGGTGCCGCTTAGAACGGCATGGACGAAGATGAGCGCGAACGCCACGTAGGCGAGTCGATGCAGCCACTGCCACAGCGAGCCGGGCATGCGCCGCTTCAGCCACGCGGTCGCCAAGACAACGAGAAGCAGGTCCACCGCCAGCGTTCCGAGCCCGATGGCAAGGGTGCCGTAGCTCGAGTGAAAGGGGACCACCAGGTCGATGAGCGCGATGCGCGACGTGCGGTCGAGAACCAGCGCGGCCAGATGCAGGACCGCGAGCGGGACCCAGAGCACGGTCGTGTATTCGTGCAGCGAGCGCAGCGCGCGGTTGCTGCCGAGCCAGTCGAGAACCGCGGTGCGCAGGGCGATTCCGGTCACGAGCGCAACCGCCAGGGCCGCATATGAGCCGAGTCCGGCCACGCGCGCCAGGACCCAGAAGAATTGATCCGCCGTCACGGCCTGAGCCACCAGGCCTGCGCGTGCGCCGCGCAGTAGGCCGGCGCCAGCCCAGGGCCGAGCAACAGCGCCGTCTTGGCCACGATCTCCGCGTCGCAGCCCGAGGCCGCCACTACCGCGACCTCCTCCAGCCCGCTCCTCGCAGGCAGGCCCGTGCGCGGGTCGATCAGGTGGTGGAAATGGCCCCAGCTGCGGCGGCGAACGCTGCTCGTCGCCGCTCCCTGGTCGCGCAGCATCACGGTGACGCCGCCGAATCCCACCGGCCAGCCATCGCCGGCAGGACCCGATCCCGCCGCGCGGAGATCGCCTCCGAGGTTCGCCAGCATGTTGGCGCCAGGCCGGCCGGCCAGCCTGTCGGCCATCCAGCCCTTGGCGATGCCGCCGAGATCGACGCCGCACCCGCGCTCGACGCGGGCTCGTCCAGGCCGGACCGCAAGCACGTCATGGAGCCGCGGCGCCGGGCGCGCCGACTCCAGCGTCGCGGTTGACGTGCCGTCTCTCAGGGGGCGCGTGTAACCGATCGCGAGCATCGAGGGCAGCACCGCCGCGTTGACGAGTCCCGCGCTGAGCTCGAAAGCGCGCAGCGATTCGCGGAGCAGCACTTCCATCTCCTCGCTGACGTCCACCCAGCCGCCCTCGGCGCCGTTCAGCCGCGCCAGCTCGCTGCGATCGGAGAACCGCGTGAAGCGCGCGGCCATCCTGCGAACCCAGAATTCAGCCTGCAGCAGCGTGGCCCGCGTGACATCGATCCCGAACACGCTGCAGGCGGTCCCCATCGCCTCGAAGTGGTGCGCCTCCACTTCGCCTCTACGAGGCATACGTCGACGTCACAGGCTGGACGTCGCCCTGCCTGACGGCGGGCGTGATCGTGAGCCCGCCCACGGCACCGCCGTTCTGCGACGCGAGCACCGCCGGCTGCAGCGGCGCCGACGGGTTCTTCATGTGGGCGGTCACGTACACGGCGGAAGCGACGGTCGTGCCCAGGGTCAGCGCGGTCGCCCCCAGCTTCAGCAGGAACGAGCGCATCACACGGCCACGGGCGCGGCCAGGAATGGGATCCGGTCATACGACCCGCCCAGGATCTCGTTCGAGTCGGCGCCCAGGTGCCCCCCGAGGATCTCCTGGTAGACCGAGCGGAAGTCGACCGCGTACTTCATGTTGCCGGTCGCGTCCAGGTTCGTGAGGCTCGGCTCCGCGCCGTAGAGGCCGCTCTTGACGGGGTCGCCGATCAGCAGCAGCGGAGCGGCCGCTCCGTGGTCGGTGCCACCGCTGGCGTTCTCCTTGGGCCGCCGCCCGAACTCCGACCATGTCGCGATCAGCACCTTGTCGGCTTTCCCATGCGCCGCGAGGTCCTGGTAGAACGAGCTCACCGCCGAGTCGAGGTAGCGCATGAGGTCGTCGTGCCGGTTCAGCTCGGTGTAATGCGTGTCGAAACCGCCCAGCGTGACGTGGAGCAGCTTGACCCCCGTGCCGGTGACGATCAGCTCGGCCGCCAGCTGCAGCGCCGCGGCGAGCTGGTTTTTCGACGAGTAGACGAGCTGAACCTTGTCCGTGTAGTCCGCCATCCGCTGGTAGCCGGCCGACGACGTGCGAAGGGTCGCGATGGTGTCGTTCGCGGTGGCGATGGCGGTGTCGAACAGCGCGCCGTAGATGCCGGGCGTGCCCTTGTACAGCGCGCCGACCGCGGCCTCCACCTCGGAGCCGCCGGTAAACCCGAACGTCTTCTGGTTCTGGATCACAGTCATCGTCGCCTGCAGGTCGCGCAGGGCGCCCGGGACGTCTGTGGCCCCACATGCGCAGCCGGTGAGCGGATGCCCGTTGGAGTCGTACGCCTTGGCAAGCGTGCGCCCAAGCCAGCCGTCGACCTGGCGGCGAGTGGGATCCCCCGTCTCCCAGATGCGGATCGATTCGAAATGCGAGAAGGTCGGGTTGGGATAGCCGACTCCCTGCACGATCGCGACCTTGCCCTTGTCCCACAGGCCCTTGATTCCGGCCAGGTTGTGGTTGAGCCCGTAGTCCTTGCTCAGCGGCAGCGCCTGCGACACCATGGGAGCGGCGAGCTTGGGACGGAGATCGTGCAGCGTCGGGTCTGTGAGCGGAACCAGGGTGCGCAGGCCGTCGTTGCCGCCCGCGAGCTGGATCATCACGAGCATGTTGTCGTTGGCCATGCCGTTCTGCTTGGCCGCGTAGACCGCGCGCGCGAAGGCGTCGGGCACCGCCGCATAGCCGGCGGCGAGCCCTGCCGCGCCCGCGCCGAACACGAGCCCCGCCTTCAGGAAATCGCGCCGCTTGAACTGGTTGATGCCGATCTCTTTGTTCATCTCACGTGCACCTACTTGAGCTGGAATTCCGGCGAGGCCAGGGTGATGAACCAGCGCGTCCGCTCGTCGGTCGCCTGGTTCAGCAGGTTTGCGGTCTGGGCGCTGAGCACGCCGTCGAGATGCGTGCGCGCCGCGTCCGCGGCGGAAGGGAGCGAGCCCTTGACCTGTGAAAGCGCGAGCGTGACGTAGTTGACGCGCTCGACCACGGTGTTGGAAGAGATCCAGGCCGCGTTGTTGGGCCACCCGCCGACGTCAGGTGGATCGAACAGGCTCTGCCCCATCCCCGAGCCGGCGCCCGCGATGAGCTTCCCGAGCCCGTTGGTCTCGAGGGCCCGCGCACCGTGGACCATGAACTCAGCGGGCGACTTCAGCAGCGCACGGTAGCTCGCATCGGCGGTGAACTCCGGGCTGAAGAGGACCGCGCGCATGAGCGTCTTCATGTCGTACCTGGACCGCCTGAACGCATCCGCCAGCTTTGTGATGTAGGACGGCTCCGGCCGGCTGGTCACGAAATGCTCGGCAACCCTGGAGGCGATGAACGCGGCGGTGGCCGGCTGGGCGAGGATGCGGTCGATGACGCCCTGGGTGTCGAGGGTGCCCGTGCGCCCCAGGTACGTGACGGTCCCCTTGTACGCGCGTCTCTGGTTGAAGACACCCGGTCGCTGCGTGCTGTAGACGGGCAGCTTGCGCGTGACCATCTTGGCCTGATCCACAGTCACCGTCGCGATCGAGTCGGGCGGCGGGAGCTGCCAGCCCGCGAGCGCCTTCGCGCTCTGGCGGACGTCATCTTCGCTGTAGTTGCCGGCGCCCATGGTGAAGAGCTCCATCAGCTCACGCGAATAGTTCTCGTTCGGGCTCTGGCCGGTGGACGTCGCGAGGTCCAGGTAGCGGAGCATCGCCGGGTCGGTCGTGACCTGCATGAGCATCGAGCGCAGGTTGGTCAAACCCATGCGCCGCCACGTGAGGTTCTGCCAGTACATGAACGTGTTGTCGGCGACCTTGCGGTAGTCGCTGGTGAAGTGACCGTGCCAGAAGAGGGTCATGCGCTCCGCGAAAGGCGTGCTCGTCGTGAGCATGTGATCGACCCACCACTGCTGGAGCTGGGGAACAGCGAACCTTCCGCCGGGCGCGCTGGCACCGGCGAGCGCCGGCGGCTCCTGGGGCCTGGTCTCGACCAGGCGATCGACGGTCCGGCTGTATCCGGCGGACAGCGCCGAATCCAGCTGGGCGGGCGTGTAGCCAAAGGTCGTGCGCCGCAGCAGCTGCATGATCTGCGCCGACTCCCGGCCCAACGGCGATGCCCAGTCTGTTCCCGATGCCCGGCTCGACCGGGTCATATTCTGCACCGTTCCGCCCAACAGGCGAACAGCGCCTACGCCGACACCGGTCGCGACGGCGGCAGCGAGTGCCTGGCGGCGCGTGATCCCTCGGCGAGCCGGTTTTACGACCTCGGGGATGGGGTCTGGAACGGGAGCGAGTGCCATTCGCTCATTCAATCCTCGACGCGGCTGCCTGGCATCACCCAAATGTGAAGAATTCGTAAGCACGGATTCGCCCGTGAACACCGACGCCGCCAACGCTCCCCGCTGCCTCGACCGCTCCGGCACGTACGAAGCGTGGTACGTGACTGTCTCGGACCCTGCCACGCGCTGCGGCTTCTGGATCCGATACACCACCTTCAATCCGGCGCCGGGCGTTTCTGCCGAATCTCATTCCGCCCTGTGGGCGTTCGCATTCGATCGCGATGCCGCGCACCTGAACTGGGGCGGCAAGGTCACCTATCCGCTCCGCGCGCTGCAGGTGGCAGCCCGACCTTTCCGCCTGCGCCTCGAGGGAGCGGTGCTCGAGCGCGACGGCTGCTCGGGCCAGGTCCACACCGATCGGGGCAGCGCACGCTGGGACCTGAACTGGGAGTCGCGCGAGCCGCCGTTTCCATTTCTCCGTCCGCGGTGGCAGGGACTCTCATCGGTCGCCAACGTGGGCGCGCAGCCGGCGCTCACGGTTTCGGGCACGTTCGAGGTCAATGGAAAGGTTCACCGGCTGGACGGCGCGCCCGGCGGCCAGCAGCACACGTGGGGCTCGAGCCACGCCCTCGCCTGGAACTGGGGCTTTGCCTCGGGTCGGGATTTCTGGGTGGACGGCGCCACGTCTCGCGTGCGATCGCGTCTCGGTCGCGTCATCGTCGGCACCGCGGTCGGCGCGCAGGCGGGCGCGCACCGCTTCCTTTTCAACGGCCCTGTCCAGGTGCTTCGGAATCGCGGCCCGATCTCGCCGCACGCCTGGGAAGCGGCCGCACGCCTCGGTGATCGCACGCTCATCGTGGCGATCAAGCCGCGTCTCGAAGACCTGGTCGGTGTGAGGTATGCGGACCCGCGTGGCGGCAGCCGCTACTGCTACCACACCGAGGTCGCAGACCTGGAAATGCGAATGATGCGCGGCAACGAGAGCCTGGCCGCAGTGATGCGACCCGCATCGGCCGCGTTCGAGTACGCATCGGAGACGCCGTTGGCCCGGGCCCCGCTGCTTGTCGAGGCCTAGCTGAGCTCCGATGCGAGGTGCCTCGCGCTGCGAGCGGCCAGGGCCATGATCGTGATCTGCGGGTTCACGTAGGTCGACCCTGGAAGCACGCTCGCGTCTGTGATGACCAGGCCGGGCACGTCGTGGACACGGCCGTATTCGTCTACGACCGATGACCGGCTGTCCTTGCCCATCCGGCACGTGCCCATCGGGTGATAGGCCGAGAGCTTGACGTCGGCGGCCGTCCACCTGCCCTCGGTGATCCAGCTCAGCTCCTCCCGCCTGGTGACCGCGGGCATGCCCGGCAGCAGGGTATGGACCTCCTGCGCGCCGGCGGCGAGGTAGATCTCAGCCGTGAGACGTATCCCCTCGAGGGTCTTTCGCAGGTCGTCCCGGTGCAGGTCGTAAGTGATGAGCAAGCCCCCGCCCGGCGTGGCCCGGACACGCCCGGTGCCCGTGTCCGAGATGATCAAGCCGGCGGCGGCCGTCTGGCGATATCGGGCCAGGAAATCCTTGAGGTCGGCGCCTTTGCCCCCGACGCCGCCCGCGCTGTAGCCGACGCCCGGCGGTGGATACGTCGCCTCCACCAGGATGCCGTCGCGCAGCTTCTCATCCACGTAGGAGCTCTGCATGACGCCCTTCCATGCATTGAGGTCGTGGTCGAACACGCCGAGGACGCCGCAGCCCGGATGTATCCGGAGGTTGCGGCCGACCTGCCCGCTCGTGTTGGCAAGGCGGTGCCGCTGCAGCAGAACGGGCGTGTAGATTGCGCCGGCCGCAAGAACCACCCGCTGGGCGCGCACCTCGAAGCGGGCATCGCGCTGAACGGCGCCTGTCTCCGGGTCCACGACCGAACCGCGTACGCCGACCGCGCCGCCGTTCTCGATCACGACGCCGTCGACACGGCACCCGCTGATGATCCGCGCGCCGGCATGGGCCGCCAGCGGTAGATAGCTGACGTGCATGCCAAGCTTGGCGTCGAGCGGACAGCCGAACGCGCACACGCCGGAGCCATGGCAGCCGCGCGCGTTGCGCCGGATCGGTCCGCCGCTGTAGCCGAGCTCGCGACGTCCCCTGTCCATCACGTCGCCGTTGGCGCCCATGATGTCGTCAGCAACCGGAGCGACGTTCAAGATCTCCTCGACCTGTTCGAACAGCGGCGCGAGCTCCGCACCGTCGATGCCCCATGAATCGAGCACGAAGTCGGGCGTCCGGAAACACGTGCCCGAGTTGATGAGCGTCGATCCGCCCACGCCGCGCCCAATCGGAAGTGAGATCGTCGGCACCCCGATCGTGAAGGTGAGCCCGTTGCCGCGGTAGAAGCGCCGCAGCCGCTCGGGCGGCGGGCCGGTGAAATCGCGCCGGTCGAAATGCTCGCCTTCCTCGAGGACGATGACCTTGAGGCCCGCCTCGGCGAGCTCCTTGGCGGCCACCGCACCGCCGGCGCCGCTCCCGACGATCACGACATCGGCGTTCTCGTAGAAGCCGTGGTCAGGTTGGGTCACAGAGAGCTCGATCACGCCAGGGTCGCGCTCGACCTTCTTGTACGGCCGGCCGTCGTAGCCGATCAGAGGCTTGATGCGGTCGTCGGAGCAGAAGAACATCAGGATCAGCGCCTTGAGCGCGATGAGGGTTTCGCGGCGCTGCCGAATCTTCGACGTCTCGCAGCTCTGCAGATAGGCCTCGCGGGCCGCGACGCCCAGCCGCCGGAAGGGCAGCGTATGCCGGCTGGCGACCGAGGAGAGATTGAACGCGGTCAACATCAGGTTGACCGTGCGGCGGGTGCCGGGAGCGCAGCGGTCGAGGTACGAGTCGAGCTGGCCGGCCACGTCGACGTCGCTCGCTCCGGGCTCGAGAGCGCCGCCGTGTGGCAGGACCGAGTCGGCCAACGCCGCCAGGGTCGCCCTGCGGGCGGCAGTCAGAGACATGCCGTGCGATTATGGCCTCGTCGTGGCGACGAGACGCCTGCGCCTGCTGCTCCGCATCTGGGCGGTGATCTTCGCGCTGGGCGCCATCGACTTCTTCGTCTTCCCCTACCTGACCGTCCGGATCCTCAACTCGACCGCGAAATCATTGGGGATGCACGAGGTCACGGCGCTGAACGGCGGGCAGGACTTCTGGCTGACGCTGGCAGTCCCATACATGATCCTGGTCGCCGCCTTCTCGTGGGTGGCGCAACGCGGTCGTCGGATCCAGGCCCAACTGGTGCAGCTCCTCTTGCTCGCCAAGGGCGCGAGCTCGCTCACGTCTCTCGCCCTGTTCGTCCTCGGCGGCCTGGCTTATCCGTTCCTCGCCAACTTCGTCGTCGATGGCGCGATCTTCCTGATCACGTATTGGTTCTATCGAATGGCCCGCTCGGAGCTGGTTTTCCCCGTCCCATAGCTCGCCCCTGCTAGGATTTGTCGGGAAATGCCTAGCTATCGCCTGGGACAGGCCGCCAAGATGCTTGGCCTCAGCACCGACTCGGTGCGCCGAATGGTCGACGACGGACGGCTTCGCGCCGTGCGCAGCTCGGGCGGCCAGAGGCTGATCGACGGCGAGTCGCTGGCGCGCGTGGCGAAGCCGGCCCGCAAGAAGCCCGCGGAGGTGTTCGTGGCGCAGTCGGCTCGCAACCGCTTCCCGGGCATCGTGACCCGCGTGGTCAAGGATCGGGTCGCCGCTCAGGTCGAGATCCAGGCAGGGCCCCACCGGCTGGTGTCGCTGCTCACCCGCGAGGCGGTGGATGAGCTCGACCTGAAACCCGGCATGCCTGCTGTTGCGGTGGTCAAGGCCACCAACGTCGGCGTGGAGCTGCCCGGTGCTTAGGAGAGCCCTGGCGCCGGTGGCCCTTTTCCTGGTGGCGGCGTGCGGCCTTCAGTCGCCGGGCGCCACCGCGCGGACGGCCCTCACGGTGTTCGCGGCGGCTTCGCTGCAGCCCGCCTTCGACAAGATCGGCAAGATCCTGGAGACCTCGCAGAACGTCGACACGACATTCAGCTACGCCGGCACGCAGACCCTGGTCGCCCAGCTCACCCAGGGCGCGCCCGCCGACGTGTTTGCTTCCGCCGATACGGCGCATATGGCGTCGCTGCAGTCGGCCGGCCTCGTACAGGAATCAAAGATCTTCGCCCACAACCGCCTGCAGATCGCGGTCGCGAAAGGGAATCCGAAGGGCATCCGTTCGCTTGCGGACCTGGCGAGACCGGGACTGGTCGTGGTCCTCGCGGACCCGTCGGTGCCGGCGGGCAAGTATGCCCAGCAGGCGCTGGCGAAAGCGCAGGTGACGGTCAAACCGGCCAGCCTCGAACAGCAGGTGACCGGCGTGCTGAGCAAGGTCGCGCTCGGCGAGGCCGACGCCGGCATCGTCTACGTCAGCGACGTCGTCACCAGCGGCAAGGTCGATGGAGTTGCCATCCCCGACGACCAGAACGTGATCGCCGACTACCCCATCGCCATCCTCAAAGCGGCACAAAACGCGAGCGGCGCGAAAGCATTCGTGGACCTCGTGCTGGCGGTGGACGGCCAGGCGATCCTCAAAGCCGCCGGCTTCGACGGGGTGTGAGCCGCGCCAAGATCCCCGCGGCCATCGGCATCCTGGCCGCGTTGGGCCTCCTGCTCTTCCTCCTTCCACTCGCGGGGCTCATCGTTCGCGCGCCCTGGAACCAGGCGCTCGGCGAGCTCACCGATCCGACCACCAC
>Ga0070699_100001186_pt1 | contig 24119 bp, 24 predicted proteins | sample KBSK1503metaG_FD_65473 | JGI IMG/M metagenome (GOLD analysis project Ga0070699, IMG submission 65473) | Corn, switchgrass and miscanthus rhizosphere microbial communities from Kellogg Biological Station, Michigan, USA - KBS K1-50-3 metaG | ecosystem: Host-associated > Plants > Roots >...
GGAGGTGACCAGGTTCGCCGCCGGCGATGAGGTGTTCGGCATCGCCCGCGGCTCGTTCGCCGAGTACGCCGCCGCCCGGGAGGACAAGCTGGCCCGCAAGCCAGCCACACTGAGCTTCGTGCAGGCCGCCGCTGTCGCGGTGTCCGGGCTCACCGCCCTTCAGGGCCTGCGCGACGCGGGACGCATCCAGCCTGGGCAGAAGGTTCTGGTCATCGGCGCCTCGGGGGGCGTTGGCAGCTACGCCGTCCAAATCGCCAAGTCCTTCGGGGCCGAGGTAACGGGGGTGTGCAGCACCGCCAAGGCCGATCTGGTCCGCTCGATCGGCGCCGATCACGTCATCGACTACACCCGCGCGGACTTCGCCGACGGCCGTCGGTGCTACGACCTGATCCTGGACATCGGCGGGAACAGCCGCCTGTCGCGACTGCGGAGGGCCCTGACTCGCCGCGGCACGCTCGTCATCACCGGCGGCGAAGGGGACAAATGGACGGGGGTCGGACGGCAGCTCCGCGCGCTGGCGCTCTCGGTCCTGATCCGCCAGCGGCTGACCACGTACGCCTCCCGGCACCGCCAGGCCGATCTCGACGTGTTGCGCCAGCTCACCGAGGCCGGCCAGGTCATCCCTGTCATCGACCGGACCTACCCGCTAGCCGAGACCGCTGCGGCCATCCGCCGTCTGGTCGCCGGGCACGCCCGCGGCAAGATCGTCATCACCATCTGACCGGCCGCGCACCGTCTGCCTGCCGTCGCCATTACGGCAGGCAGAAACGCTGCAGCAGATCCGCGAGCCACTTCTGGAACTCCTCGGCCGGCCAGCCTTCCTCATGGACCAGCCGGTAGTAGGCGTCCGGCGGCAGGGTGAACAACATGTCGGCGAGCACCTGCTCGCCGCAGCGCGTACACCGTCGCGCTCGAGCACACGACGGCGTCGATCGACGGCGGCGAGCCCAGGCCGTACGTGCTGCGGGTGACGACGATCTTCCGGCGCGAGGACGGCGACTGGAGGGTCGTGCACCGCCATGGCGACGCGGCCGCCGACTCTGGCGCGTTCGTCGGCCGGCTCGCACCGCCCGCCCAGCCCGCAGACTGAACCCGCAGACTGAACCCGCGACTGAGCCCGCGGACTGGGCAGCCCGCCCTAACGCCGCTCGCCAGCGGCCGGGTCAGCCTTATTGCTGGCGCCGTACCACGGCGCCGCCGTGATTGGCTCCAGACTCTCGGTCGGGACCGGGCTGAGGTTGGCCGGCTGATCCGCGGGCTTGGCCGAGGCCGGTGCCGCAGTCGTGCCGAACGGGCCGGAGGTAAAATCATCGGCCCCGGCGGCCTCGTACTCGCTGGTCCTGCGGGCTCGCCACCGTGACGGCACGAGCATCGGCACGATCATCGCCAACCCGGCCGCGCCGAGGATCCCGTTGAAGAGCATGGCTTCGAAGCCCGCCCCGAAGGGATCCGACCGCAACGGGATCAGGTCGACCGCCTGCCGGACGCTCACCAGGTACAGTCCCGTCCAGCCGAGCACCAGCAGCCCCGGCAACCCGGCGGCGAGCGGCGAAACCCGGGGCACCGCTATGAGAATCCCGGCCAGCAGGCCGGTGCCGACGATCGCGGCCAGCGCGATGAGCACGTGGTCATCAGCGATCAGCGAGCCTCCGTCGCCCGGCAGGTGAGAAAGCTGGCCAGCCGCGGCGGGAAGGCGTAGCAGGCGCAGGTAGCCCCACGCCCCTGGGAAGAACAGCACTCCGGCCATGATCACGGCCAGGACCATGCCGATCCGATGACGCATGTCGTGAGCCTCCGTTCGGTCACACCTGCCGGTTGCTCCCGATTCGGAGCGGAATCCGGCCCGGTGGCGTTACAGGAGGCAAGGTACTCCGGTTAGGAAGCCAGGCCAGAGTTATCCGGTGCAACCTGCGGGAAGGCGACCAGCACGGTCCGGCGGTGCGTGTGACACCGCGCTGGTCTACGGCACGATCACGACGGGGACAGGCGAGTGGCGGGCCAGGCTGACCGTGACCGACCCGACCACGCGGTGGGTGACGTGGGACGAGCTGCCTACCACGATCACCACGGTCTGGCCGGGGTGGGCCTCGCGGACGCCAGTAGCCACCGCGATCAGCTCGTCCGCGATGATCCCCTGGAGCCACACGAACCCCCAGTCCAGCCCGCGGTCATCGAGCTGTCCGGCCGCCTGGGCGCGCAGTTCCGGCTCGAGCTCGCTGAAGCTGGCTTCCATCTCGGCGATGGCGCCAGCCGACATCATGACGGTGCTCGACAGGTGAGCCACCCACACGACTTCGATGCGGCCGGTCCGACCGTGCAGCAGGCTGACCGCGGCGTCGAGCGCCCGGGTCGCCGGCGGGGAACCGTCGTAACCCACGACGATGTGCAGGAACCCCTCGGATGGTGCGGCTGTGGTCACATCGGTCAGCCTATCGACATCGGCATGGCGTGGTCTGGCCGCCTACCAGGTTCGTCCTCTCGTCCGGCTGAACGGTGGGAAGACGCCGGGACGGCAGAACCGCGCTGCGAGGCGGCTACCAGACCTGGTGGGCTACCTCCGCGACCAGTTCGAGCTTGCGCTGCTGGGTTTCCTCGCTGATCAGGTTCCCGCCTATGGACACGGGCGAGAACCCGCACTGGGTGGACAGCGCGAGCCGCTCGCGGCCGACATAACGGGCCGCCTCGTCGATGCGGGCGATGAGCCGTTCGGCCGGCTCGATCTCGGGGAGCTTGCTCGACACCAGGCCGAGCACCACCACCTTGTCGTCGGGCACGTTGGCCAGCGGCTCGAAGGAGCCCGACCGCTCGTCGTCGTACTCGAGCAGGAACACGTCGAAGTTGTCGGACCGGCTGAACACCTTGTCGGCGGTGAACTCGTAACCGCCGGTGGCGATCCACTTGCTCTGGTAGTTTCCCTTGCATATATGCAGGCCGAACGTGACACCGGGCACGTCGGCCACGGAATTGATGATGTCCACGCCCTCGGTGAGCGTGCGCTCGGTGTCCATGCCCAGGCCCTCGCGCAGCGCGCGATTCTCCGGGTCCACCAGCGTGCCGAGATCGGGCGAGTCGATCTGGATGTAGGTGCAGCCGAGCCGGGCCAGTTCGGCCGCCTCCGCGCGAATGATCGCGGCGGCGTCGGCGAACAGCTCGAAGGGATCGGAGTAGGCCGGGCGGGAATGCTCCGGTGACCACGCACCGTACATGACCAGCGGGCTCGGCATGGTGATCTTCACCGGGACGCGGGCCCGGCCGCGGGCGTAGCTGAATTCCTCGATGGTCATCATCGGTCCCTTGGGCCGGATCCGGCCAGTGACGGTGAACGGGGGGTGCCAGTTCCAGTCCTGCGCGGGATCCGGGGCGTGGAAGTGCACCGCCGCTCCCGGCATGTCGGCGACCCCCTCCATGTCCCCCAGCAGGTGATCGAGGAACGAGAAACGGCGCAGCTCGCCGTCGTTGACGACGTCGAGCCCGCAGCCCTCCTGCATCGCGATCGCCTGGTCGACCGCGCGGTCCTCGATCCGCTTGAATTCCTCGTTGCTTATCCGGTCCGCCGCCAGCGCGGCCCGCGCCTCCGAGAGGTAGCGCGGGCGCAGCAGCGAGCCGATCACGTCGGCGTGGTACGGCACCGTTATCCTCCAGTTGTGCTCGGGAACCCTCGCTACCTTCAGTACACGCGGCGGCGGCGGCGGGAAAGAGCATCAGGGCACGGACTCGGCGGCCTTGGCGATGGCCACAATCCGCGCGGCGCGGTACCTCGCGCCGAGCACAACGCGACCAGCGCGCGTCACAGTCGACGGCTGACCGCCGACGTGAGCAGGGGTCCGGCGAAGCGGCAGATTTCCTCGGCGGCGTCGAACTCCCGGGGTCCGGTCTCGGCGGCTCCGGGGAAAGGCTTGGCGCCAGGCCAGGTATGGCCGCCCCCGAACACCGTCCACGCGGTTACCCGCGTCCCGCCGATACCGGCGGCGGCCGTGTTCCGGCTGGACAACGATCACCTGTCACGCGCGTCCTCGCCTTTCGTGGTCGGCCCACGGAGCTCAGTCGGGCAGCTCGATCGGCGCGATGCCGGCGAACACGTCCCCCGGCCCCGGGTTGACCGGGTGGGTCGTGCCGCCCAGGTGGTGCATGATGCCCCAGACCGCGTTCAGCGAGGTCTGGACCGCGCCCTCGACCCACGCGGGGGTCCAGGAGACGTCGTCCCCGGCGATGAAGATGCCCCGCTGCTCCGGGGGCATGTTGTCCTGCATGAAATGGGCGTACATCCGCTGGTTGTACCGGTAGTGCCCGGGCAGCGCGCCCTTGAACGCGCCCAGGAAGTGCCGGTCGGCCTCCCAGGACACGGTGATCGGGTCGCCGATGATGTGGCTGGCGATGTCGAGGTCCGGGTAGATCTTCTTCAGCGCGTTGAGGGAGAGCTGGACCCGGCGCTCGACCGGCTCGGGCAGCATCTTCAGCGCGTCGCTCATCCAGGAGTAGGTCAGGCAGATCACGCCCGGCTGGCCCTCGCCGTTGTCGAACAGGTAGGTGCCGCGGGTCAGCCGGTCGGTGAGCGTCATGCTCATGACGTCCCGGCCGGTGCGCGGGTCCTTGTCCTTCCAGAACGGCCGGTCAACCATCACGAAGGTCTTGGAGGACTGCATGTAGCGGGTGCGGTCCAGAGCCGTCCACATCTTCTCGGAGAACAGGCTCTCCTCGCATTCGATCTGCGTGGTGAGCAGCCAGCTCTGGCACGTCACCAGCACCGTGGAATACCGGCGGGTGCTGCCCCACTCGTCGGTGACCGCGAGCCGCCCGCCGGCCTCGCGCGCGATCCGCGCGACGCCGGGCCGGGGTGCGCCGGAGTGCAGCGATGCCAGCGAGGTGCCCTGCGGCCAGTGGGCGGGCCGTGGCGCCGGGCAGCGCCAGAGCCCGCGCGGCACCTGCCCCGCGCCGCCGACGATCAGGCGCTGGTCCGTGTCGCAGTTGGTCATGACGACCCGGAAGATCTCCAGCATGGAGTTGGGAAAGTCCGAGTCCCAGCCGCCGGTACCGAATCCGACCTGCCCGAAGACCTCGCGGTGGCGGAACGAAAGCTTCGAGAACGCCTGGGAACTGGCCACGAAGTCGTAGAACGTACGGTCGTCCCAGCGGGACACCAGGTCGTTCCACAACGACTTGAGCGTGGCGACGTCGCGCGCCCGGATCGCGTTCTGGATGTCGGTGAAGCGCGCCTCCTCCAGGGCCAGCGCCCAGGCGTCGGCGACCTCGGTGAACAGCGGGGGAAGCTCTCCGAGCGAGCCCGCGTAGTACCTTTCGCCCTCCAGCTCGACCACCGTGCTGCCGGCCGCCTCGGTCAGCGGGTTCGGGAACGGGCACGTCTGCAGGCCCAGCTTGTCGACGTAGTGGTAGAAGGACGTCGACGAAATCGGGAACCGCATCCCGCCGAGCTCGGCGACCACCCCCTCGGCGCCCTCGAATGCCTGCGAGCGCAGCCGGCCGCCCATCTGCGAGGCCTCGTAGACCACCGGCCTGAGGCCGAGCGTCATCAGCTCGTACGCGGCGACCAGGCCGGAGATGCCGGCGCCGATGATGGCGACTTCCTCACCGTGCCGTTCGGCCGGGACCGCGCCCAGGCCGGCCGGATGTGCGATCCAGTCGTCGAACGGGAACGGGAAGTCGGGGCCGAAGATCGTGACCGGGCCGCCTTCGCGGCCTTCGCGGCCCGCGCGGCCGCCGGGGGCATTCGCCATCAGAGCGCGGTGCCCGTCAGGCCCGGCTGCGCCTGGCCGCCCCGGGCAGCCGTCACCGACCAGCAGGCCCGGAGCAGGGCCTGGGTGAATAGCTGCGGCCTGGCCACGCACACCGCGTGATCCGCGTCCACCTCGTGGACCGAGGCGCCCGGGATCGCGCGGGCCAGCCGGAGCTGACGGCTGACCGGGACGATACGGTCCTGGGCCGTGACCACCACCGCGGCGGGCACGTCGACCTCGCCGATCCAGCTATGCGAGCTGAACTCGCAGACGGCCTGGATGGCCGAGATCGCGGTGCCGAGGCTGGTCCGCCTCAGCTCTGCGCGGGCTTGCCTGGCCGTGGCCGGGTCCTCGACCGGCCCCATCAGGGCCATGCCGAGGAGCTCGGCGCTCATCGGCTGCAGGAACGGGTTCCACCGGATGGCGGCGGCCGCCGTCGGCAGCGCCAGGGCGACGAGCTTCTCAGCCGGTGATCCCAGGACGTTGCGGGCGGTGGCGCACAGCACCAGGCCCGACAGCAGCGACGGGTGCCGCCGGTACAGCAGCTGGGCGACCATGCCGCCCATCGAGTAGCCCACGGCGACGAACGGGCCGAGGCCGAGGACCTCCGCCAGCGCGGCGATGTCGTCGGCGCAGTCCTCGAGCCGGAACCGGGAGCCGGCGCTGATCCCGTCGCCGTGGCCGCGCAGGTCGATGGCAATGACGCGGAAGTGCCGGGAGAGGGGGGCGAAGTGCTTGCCCCAGTTGAGTTCGGCCGTGAAGGTGACTCCGTGGATGAGCATGAGCGTCTGGGCGCCGCGGGGCCCCGTGCTCTCCCACACCCGCGTGACGCCGCGGCCGGGCAACTCCACCAGGCGCGTACGCGGAATCGCGGCCTTCCCGGGTACCTGCCGCACGGCCTCACTCTCCTGCGATGCCAGTCGGCGGGAGCCAGCGACGGCGCCCGGGCGACGATCCACCACTGCATCTGGACCGTGCGTACCGGATGCGCGCAGCGCGACAGGGACTGAAGGCCCGGATTCCTTATGGTTCTACCCGTGCTAGTGGTGAGTATGCTCGCGGACTGACGCGCGTGGCAACTGCGCTACACCGGCGAGCGGTTAGCTTATGTCGAGTTTGCGCTGCGCTACCGCAGCATGCGGACGGGCTACGCGGGCGTGCGGCCGGTCATGACGTAGCCGCTGCCGAACGCCATCTCCTGGACCTGAACGTCCTCGACCAGCCGCTCCAGATGCCGCCACGGGCGGTCGAATCCGCTGAAGTCCCGCACGTAAGGCGCGTGCAGCATGCCGGTCATGGAGTTCAGGGCCACCATCATGGGCGCGGCCCACTTACCCCCGCCCGCGGCCACCCACGCCCCTGGGCGCAGCCTCGTCACGACGTTCCGCAGAGCGTCCGGGGACTGCAGGATGTCGTGCACGGCGCAGAACAGGGCGGCGTCGGCGGTCAACCCGATCTCGGCGTCCTCGGCCGGCGCCTGCACGACCATGACGTTGTCCCACCCCTCGCAGGCGATGTGCTCCCGCGCCACCGCCGCCATCTCCGGCGACTCCTCGATGCCGACGACGCCGCCCTCCAGGCCGACCTTGTCCCGTAGCAGGCCGCAGCACAGGCCGGTGCCGCAGCCCACGTCGAGGACCACCTGCCCGGAATGGAGCGGAAGCGCCTCGACGACCGCACGGCGGTACGGCTCGAAGGCGGCGGTGTCGCGCTCGTAGGAACGGGCGTGCTCACCGTAGGCCGGCTGCCGCCGCGACGCGGAATTCAGTGTCGTGTTCATGGCTCAGCACCCGCCTTCGGTAGAGCGGCATCGTCTGAAGTGTCCACGTTAACCCCGCCTTGCCCCATTCGAGTAAACGGGGCGTGTGCATCACGTTACGGACTGCCTCGTGTGTCTCAGCAGCCCGCCTAACACCGGGATCGTGCGCCGGCGCTGGCGCCGCGGCCCTGCGGCGAGCCTTCCGAGCCCTCCGCGCGCTCGGCAGGGCTCGCGCGGAACCACGACGATGTCACATCGTGGTGCACCTGACCACGACGATGTCACATCGTCGTGGTTGAGATGGGCGCCAAGGATGAGTCTGGGTGGGGCTGGCGGGGCGTGAGAAAGCCATGTGACGCAGGGTGTGCAGGGGAGCTTCGCAGCGGGTAGCGATCGAGCCCGGCGCGGGGCGGCGGCGGAAGCCCGGCGCGGGGCGGCGGCGGAAGCCCAGCGCGGGGCGGCGGCGGAAGCCCAGCGCGGGGCGGCGGCGGAAGCCCAGCGCGGGGCGGCGGCGGAAGCCCGGCGGGTAGCGGGGGCGCAGGCGGCGGCGGAAGCCCGGCGCGGGGTAGCGGGAGTGCGGGGCGCGGGCGCGGGGGGTGGTGTAGCAGGATGAGGGCATGCTGGTCGTTCATGTGCAGGCGCGGATCCGGGCGGGTCGGGTCGAGGAGTTCCTGGCCGCGACGCTGGCTAACGCGCGGGCGTCGCTCGAGGAGCCGGGAGTGCTGCGGTTCGACGTCATCCAGGACGAGGCTGATCCGGCGCACGTGGTGCTGGTCGAGGTCTACCGTGACGCCGATGCCGCGGCGGCGCACAAGCTGACGGCGCACTATGCGGCCTGGCGTGATGCGGTCGCCGAGATGATGGCGGAGCCGCGCGCGTCGACGCGGTATTCCGCCGTGTTCCCGCCGGACGGTGAGGGCTGGGTGAGCAGCGCGCCATGACGGCGACGGGGTTCGAGTTCGCCACCGCCGGCCGGATCATGGCCGGAGCCGGACGGGCCGCCGAGCTGCCAGGCGTGCTGGCCGGACTCGGGTCGCGCGTGCTGGTGTGCACAGGGGCGAACCCAGCGCGTCACGCGAGCCTGCTGGCCGGGCTGGGGCTGCCGGCCGCGATGTTCCCGGTGGCCGGCGAGCCGACGGCCGGGCTGGCCCGGGCCGGGGTCGCCGCCGCGCGCGAGCACGGCGCCGACGTGATCGCCGCGATCGGCGGCGGGAGCGTCATCGATCTCGGCAAGGCGGTCGCCATGCTGCTGGCCAACGGCGGCGACCCGCTCGACTACCTGGAGGTCGTCGGCTCGGCGCAGAAGATCACCCGGGCTGCCGTGCCCTGCGTGGCGGTGCCGACCACGGCCGGTACCGGGGCGGAGGTGACCGCCAACGCGGTGCTCGCCGTGCCGGAGCACCGGCTCAAGGCGAGCCTGCGCAGCCCGCTGATGATCCCGCGGGTGGCGCTCGTGGATCCGCTGCTCAGCGCGTCGTGCCCGCCGCCGGTCACGGCGGCCAGCGGCCTGGACGCGCTGACCCAGTGCCTGGAGCCGTTCGTCTCGGTCCGGGCCACCCCGCTGACCGACGGGCTGGCCCGCGAGGGCCTGCGCCGGGCGGCGGCGGGCCTGCGCGCCGCCCACGCCGACGGCGGCGACCTGGCGGCGCGGACGGACATGGCCATGTGCGCCCTGCTGGGCGGCATGGCGCTGGCCAACGCGAAGCTGGGGGCCGTGCACGGCCTGGCCGGAGTCATCGGCGGCACCGCGGACGTGCCGCACGGCATGGCCTGCGCCGCGCTGCTGGCACCGGTCATCGAGGCTAACGTGCGGGCGCTGCGCTCCAGGACACCCGGCTCCCCCGCTCTGGGCCGCTACGCCGAGGTGGCGCAGTTGCTGACCGGGGAACCCGGCGCATCCATCCAGGATGGCCTGGCCTGGATCGGCGAGACCATTGCCCTGCTCGGCGTGCCCGGGCTGGGCGCGTTCGGCCTCGGACCCGGGCAGGCCGATGCCATCGCCGCCAAGGCCATGACGTCGAGCAGCATGCAGGGCAACCCCGTTCCGCTGAGCCACGACGAGCTGACGGCGGTCCTGAAGGAGGCCCTGTGATCGGCACGGTAGCAACGGCCCGGCGGGTACTCGCCGGCGTGTCCGGCCTGCTGGTCCTGCTCGCCGCGGCGGCCTGCACCACGGCTCCGCCCGCGCCCGGAGCCGCCATCACGGCGAGCCGGGCCACGGCGAGCCGGGCTACGGCGAGCCGGGCCACGCCGCGGCAGGCGGGTCTGGCCGGGACGCGAGGTCATGCCGGCCTGGCCGGGAACGGCATCACGCTGGCGTTCGCCGGGGACGTGAACTTCGCCGGGCGGACGGCACGGCTGCTGGCCGACCCCGCCACCGCGTTCGGCCCGGTAGCGGCCGTGCTCCGGTCGGCTGACTTCGCCGCGGTCAACCTGGAGACCGCGATTACCACCCGCGGCACGCCACAGCCTAAGACCTTTCATTTCCGCGCTCCGCCGGCCGCCTTCACCGCGCTGCGCTACGCCGGCATCGACCTGGTCACGATGGCCAACAACCACGCCCTTGACTACGGACCCGTCGGCCTGGCCGACACGCTGACGGCGGCCAGGGCCGCGCGGTTTCCCTACGTGGGGATCGGGGCGAGCGCCGCCGCGGCCTGGGCGCCCTACGTGACCACGATCAAGGGCGTGCGGATCGCGGTGGTGGGCGTCTCGCAGGTAGCCGAGCTCGCCTCCTCCTGGGTGGCGACACCCAGCCGAGGCGGCGAGGCCAACGCGATCGACCTGCGCCGCACGCTGGCGGCCGTCCGGTCGGCCAGGCGGCTGGCCAGCATCGTGATCGTGTTCATGCACTGGGGCACCGAGGGCCAGGCCTGCCCGGACCAGGCCCAGCTGTACCTGGCGCACCGCCTCGGCGCCGCCGGAGCCAGCATCATCGTCGGCGCGCACGCGCACATGCTGCAGGGATCCGGCTGGCTCGGCCACACCTTCGTGGCGTACGGCCTGGGCAATTTCCTGTGGTGGGAGCGTTCCTACAGCACGGCCAGCGGCGTGCTCGAACTCACCGTGCGCCTGCACGCGGCGCTGACCGCCCGGTTCATCCCCGCGGTCGTCTCCGGCACCGGCCAGCCCGTGCCCGACCGCGGCGCCGCGGCGCGTCAGGCTGCCGCGCACTACGCCAGCCTGCGGGCCTGTGCCGAGCTGGCATCGCGACCGTCCTGATCGGGGAGACCGGGCCGTAAGACCCGGCGATGCCACCACCGCGCGCGCCGCGGCGGCGGGTCCGCGGGCAGGCGAGCGGCGGCCGGAGCCGGGGGCGGCGGTCCGCGCCGCGCGTCCCGCCACCGGGCGACCGCGGCCTCCTCGTCGACCAGCCGCACGTACACCGGCGGCCCGTCGGGGATCCGGCGCCACTCCGCGATCCTCCGGTTGAGGCCCTTGACCACCGCGCGCACCTCGTCCTCGGAGCTCAGGTCCTGGACCGTCTCGGTAAGCCGCTCGATCTCCTTGCGCAGCCGAAGCGGAGTGGGCAGCAGCTCGTCGCCGGACACGCCCTCACGGCGCAGGTAGTCCTGCAGCCAGGCATCGGTCCCGCCCCGGCGGGAGATCGGCTTGCCCGCGCCGGGCAGGTTGTCGAAGGCACCCCGCTCGGCCGCCTCGCTGACCTGCTGGTCGACCCACGAGGCGAAGGTCATTTCCCTCGGTTTGCGCTCTGTCATCCCAATTTCCATGCTAGTTCAGCGCAGGCCGGCCACTGCCGCGGTGCCCGCTTCGATGGCCCGGGCCGGGCCGTCCGGGTCCGGGGGCGCGAGCAGGACGAGGCGGTGCACGCCGATCGCGGCGAACTCGGCCGCCCGTTCGGCGGTCATCTGGCCCCGCGGCGTCACGCTGATCTCGAGCTCGCCGAGCTCGGCGGGCCGGGCGACCTGCCCGGCGGCCACAGCCAGGCCAGCTAGCGACTCGGCGGCCTGGGCCGGCGTCAGCCAGTAGCCGTACCAGCCGTGGGCGCGGGCGACGGCCCGCCGGTAGGCCGGAGCGCTGTGCCCGGCGACGACCAGCGGGATCGGGCGCTGCACCGGCCGCGGGTAGGCGTCGATGCCGCCGAACCCGGCGAACCGGCCGCGGAACTCCGGATGCTCGTCGTACCACAGCGCCCGCATCGCGTCGAGATACTCCTCGGTGACCGCGCCGCGCTCGGCGAAGTTCGCTCCGACCGCGCGGAACTCAGGCTCGAGATAGCCGGCGCCGACGCCGAGCATGACCCGCCCGCCGGACAGCACGTCCAGGGTCGCCACCTGCTTGGCCAGCAGCACGGGATTGCGCTGCGGCAGGATGACGATCCCGGTGGCCAGCCTGATCGTCGCCGTGTGCGCGGCGGCCCAGGTCAGCGCCAGCAGGGAGTCCAGCGCCGGGTCCTGCGGCGCCATCGGCGACGGCGGCACCTGAGGGTCGGGCAGCACCAGGTGCTCCCCCGCCCAGACCGAGTCGAAGCCGGCCTGCTCGGCCGCCCGTGCCGCCTGGACCAGGGGGTCCGGGCGGCTCATCGGCCCCATGTTGATATGGATAAGGCCCAGCCGCATATTCGCCTACCTTAGTGACATGGATCGAATTGAGCGCCGGGAGTTCGTGCAGAAGCACCGGACCTGCATCTTCGGGTACAACCGCAGGAACGACGGCCCCGCCATGACCGTGGTGTACTACGTCCTGGACGGCGACGACCTGCTGATCTCCACCATGGCGGCCCGGGCCAAGGCGCTCGCGGTGCAGCGCAACCCCAAGGTCAGCCTGTGCATCCTGGACGAGCAGTGGCCCCTGACCTACCTGCAGGTCTACGGGGACGCCACGCTCGAGGAGGAATTCGACCAGTCGGTGGACGTGCTGCGCCGGGTCATCGACCTGATGGCCGAGAAGGACGTGTCGTCGGACAAGTTGACGGAGATCGAGCGGATGGCCCGCGAGGAGAACCGGGTGGTGATCCGGGTCCGGCCGTACGCCACCTTCGCCACCCCGCCGCGGCACGTCTACAAGGCCGAGGACATCGACACGCTGACCCACTTCACCAGCAACAGCCAGCCATGGTGACCGTCAGGCCAGAACCTTTTCATGATCCCGAACGGACCGGGTTATCACGCCCGGGCGGACGATCCTGACGCCCGGTGCCGGATAGCCGTTGAAGGCGCTGCGGCCCGAATAGCAGGTGGTGTACGCGCCGGCGTTGCCGATCAGCACCTGGTCGCCTGCTTCCGGCTCGGGTAGCCAGACCAGGTCCAGGATCGTGTCCTGGCTGTCGCAGCTGGGCCCGGTCAGCGTGCACGGGACCAGCATCCGGTGGCCCGCCGCCGGGATGGTGACCGGGAACCGAGTTTCATCAGCATCCGGCTGACGTGGGTCGATGCGCCGCGCGCGCAGACGCATTGACACCCCGGTCGGCTGTGTTATTCTCAAGCTAAGAACATCTCAATCTGAGAAGGACTAGATGGACGAGCCGTCCGGCGAGGAAGAGTTCCTCGCCAGTTACGACCCGCGGGCTTTCGAACCGGTCGCGGTCACCGTGGACGTGGTGGCGCTGACGATCCGCGACGGCGCGCTCGACGTGCTGCTGGTGCAGCGCGGCGTCCCGCCGTTCGAGGACCAGTGGGCGCTGCCCGGCGGTTTCGTCCGGTCACGGCCGGCCGAGGACCCGGACGAGGCGGCGGTCAGGGAACTAGCCGAGGAGACCGGGCAGCGCCCGGGCCGGATCCACCTGGAGCAGCTGGCCAGCTACGGCTCGCCGGGCCGGGATCCCAGGATGCGGGTCATCTCGGTCGCCTACCTGATGTTCGCGCCGGAACTGGGGGAACCGCACGCGGGCACCGACGCGCGGGCGGCGGCCTGGGTGCCGGTGGAGTCGCTCGGCCTGGCCGAGGGCGGCACCGGGCAGCGGCCGGGTACCACCCGCAGGCTCGCGTTCGACCACGCGCGGATCCTCGCCGACGGCCTGGAGCGGGCCCGGTCCAAGCTCGAGTACACGCCGCTGGCCACCGCGTTCGTCGCGGACGAGTTCACCATCGGCGAGCTGCGGGCGGTCTACGAGACCGTCTGGGGCGAGCGGCTGCACGCGGGGAACTTCCACCGCAAGGTGCTGTCCGTCCCGGGGTTCGTGGAGAGCACCGGCGAGACCACCGAGACCGGCGGGCCCCGCGGCGGCCCGCGGTCCCGGCTGTACCGCCGCGGGGACGCGCGACTGCTGCACCCGGCGCTGCTCCGGTCCGGCCGTGAGGAGGCCGTCCGGTGAGCGGCGCGAGCGGTGTGATCCGGGGCGACATCGCCAACCTGTACCAGGTGAGGGGCGGACTGCTGAAGATCGCCCGCGACCCGGCGAACAACGACCTGCTGCGCCGGGAAGCCACGGCGCTCACCCGCCTCCAGGACGTGGTAGACCCGGCCTTGCTGGCCTACTTCCCGCCGCTCGTGGCGACGGGACGGCGTGATGACACCCGTTCGGGTATAAGGAGGCACGTCAACCTGATCGGCGTGCTCGGCGGATTCCGCAACCTCGCCGAAGTACGGACCGCGTTCCCAGCCGGAGTCGATCCGCGGGACCCCGCAAGTTCCGCCCCTTCGCCATGCCGGCCTAGGGGATCACAGTAAGGAGAACCACCATGGGCAGCGGACGATGGTCCACCAATGTCTACGACGCCGCCGCGCGGTTCCGCGCCGCCACCGGCGCCAGCGCGTTCGCCTACAGCGACGGCGGTGCGACGGGCGTGCATCCCGCGCTGGACCCGTTCGGGGTGACGGTGCGCGAAAGCCGTGACTCCGCCGAGCATCCCCGGTCGCTGGCCATCGCCGTACTGTTCGACGTGACCGGCTCGATGCGCGACGTGCCGCGCGTGTTGCAGGCCAAGCTGCCGCAACTGCTCGGGCTGCTGCTGCGCAAGGGGTACGTCGCTGACCCGCAGATCATGTTCGGCGCCATCGGGGACGCCACCTGCGACCGGGCGCCGCTGCAGATCGGCCAGTTCGAGTCCGACAACAGGATGGACGACGACCTCGGCCGGATCCTGCTGGAGGGCGGCGGCGGCGGGCAGAAGACCGAGCCCTACGAGCTGGCCCTGTACTTCATGGCGCGGCACACGGCGATCGACTGCTACGAGAAGCGGGGTCGGCGCGGGTGCCTGTTCGTCATCGGTGACGAGATGGCCTACCCGCAGCTCAAACCGGCCGAGGTCCGCGACGTGATCGGCGATGGGCTTCAGGGTGGGGTGCCTGTTGCGTCGCTCGTGGCCGAGGTGACCGCGCGGTGGGACACCTACTACATCCTCCCGGCGGGCGCCAGCTACGTGGGCGACCGGCAGGTCCTCGGGTTCTGGCGCGACCTGCTCGGCCAGAACGTGATCCAGCTCGCCGACCTGGACGCGGTGTGCGAGACCATCGCGCTGACCGTAGGCCTGGGCGAGGACGCGATCAACCTGGACGCCGGGCTGACCGACCTGGACGACGTCGGGTCGGCGGCCGGGCCGACGGTGTCGCGGGCCCTGGCGGCCATCGGTTCCGGACGGCGCGTACTCGAGCTGGCGCCGCCGGATATGGCGGTGCTCGATGCGGCGGGGCTGGATGCGACGGGGCCGGATGCGGCGGGGCCGGAGGATCTGGACGGGCCGGGCGGGAACGTCAGGCTCTAGCGCCATGGACGGCCGTCACTACATCGTGTGCGGGATGGGCTTCGGGGACGAGGGCAAGGGGTCGGTCGTCGACTTCCTGTGCAGTCCGGGCCGGCCGGACCCGGCCCGCACGGTGATCCGGTTCAACGGCGGCGCGCAGGCGGCGCACAACGTGCTGACCGCGGACGGAAGGCATCACACCTTCGCGCAGTTCGGCTCGGGGAGCTTCACGCCTGGGGTGCGCACGCACCTGCCGCGCTTCGTCCTCGTCGATCCGCTGGCGCTGGCCGCCGAGGCCGGCCGCCTGGCCGCGGTGGGTGTCCCGGACGCGCTGGACCGGCTGACCGTCGACCGCGACGCCCTGCTCGTCACGCCTTATCACCAGGCCGCCAACCGGGCCAGGGAGGCGGCCCGGGGCCGGGACCGGCACGGCTCCTGCGGGATGGGGATCGGCGAGACCGCGCGGTACGCGCTCGCGTGGCCTGGCGACGCGCCGCGGGTGGCGGACTGCGCCGCGCCCCGCGCGCTGGCCCGGTCTCTTGGCTTGCTCCGAGACCGGTTGTGCGACGAGCTCGGGCCGCTCGGGGGACCGTCGGTGGACCTTTTGTGCGACGCGTATCGCGCCTTCGCGGACCGGGTGCCTCTGGTTGACGGCGGCTACCTGCGCCGGCTGCTGCGTGCCGGGCCGACCGTGTTCGAGGGGGCGCAGGGCGTCCTGCTCGACGAGTGGCGCGGCTTCCATCCGTACACCACCTGGTCCACCACGACCTTCGCCAACGCCGAGACGCTGCTGGCCGAGGCGGGCGAGACCGCCGTACGGCTCGGCGTCGTGCGCTGCTACCTGACCAGGCACGGCCCAGGCCCGTTCGTCACCGAGGACCCCACCCTGGAGCTCCCCGAACCACACAACGGGACCGGGACCTGGCAGGGCGCGTTCCGTACCGGCCACCCCGACGCGGTGGCGCTGCGGTACGCCGCCGAGGTGGCCGGGGGCGTGGACGGCGTCGCGCTGACCCACCTGGACGTGGCCGCGCGGCACCGGCTGCGGCTGTGCCGGGCCTACCGGACCGGCGGCCGGACGCTGTCCCGGATCGAGCCCGGTCCCGGGCACGACCTGAGCTGGCAGGAACGGCTTACCGGTACGCTGCTGCGGGCACGGCCGGTGTACGAAGACCCGGTCGGGGGCGATCCGGCGGGCGGCGACCCGGGCCGGGACTGGCCGGGTCTCTTCGAGGACATGCTGGGCGCGCCGGTGATGCTGCGGTCCTACGGGCCGACCGCCGCCGGCAAGCGCGGCCTTCAGGTGACGGGGCGCCGTGCGCGGGTGGCGGGCGCTACTGTGGCCGCGGCAGCAGCATCGTCAGGTTGACGGCGTTCGCCATGGCCTGGTATCCGGCGTCGTCGGGGTGCAGGTGGTCGCCGGAGTCGTACCCGGGGTTGAGCCGCAGCGGGTCGGCCGGATCTTGCATCACCGCGTCGAAGTCAACGACGCCGTCGAAGGCGCCGCCGGTGCGGATCCAGGTGTTCACCGCCTCGCGGACCGCCTCGCCCGCCGGGGTGTAGTACCCCGCTCCTTGGAATGGCGGCAGGGTCGCGCCGAATATCCGAACGCCCCTGGCGTGCGCCAGGGCGATCAGCCGCTCGTAGCCGGCGATCATCCGGACCGCGCTGACCTCGGTGTCCGAGTGCGGTGGGCCCGCGCTGAACCCGATGTCGTTGATTCCCTCCAGCAGGATGACGTCCCGGACGCCGGGCTGGTCCAGGGCATCCCGCGCGAACCGCGCCTCGGCGCTGACCCCGCAGCACCGCGAGCCGGTCAGCACCCGGTTGCCGCCGATGCCCTCGTCGACCACCGCTAGCGGGGGGCCTGCCAGCGCGTCCAGCCTCCGGGCCAGGTCGTTGGGCCAGCGGTCTTCGCCGCCGACGGTGGACTGCACGCCGTCGGTGATCGAGTCGCCGAAGGCGACCACCGTCCCGGCCACCGCCGGCGATCGCACCATGAGGCCGCTGACGTAGTACCAGGACGGGGCCGGGGTGGTAAATGCACCCGACCCCGCCTCGGCGGCGTGGTCGCCGGCCGCCGACACCCAGTTGACCTGCTGGGCGTCCGAGTGGTACGTGGCCCGGCCGGTCCGGCCCGGGAGGTACACGCTCACCGCCAGGTCCTGCAGCGCCGACACCTGCATGCCCACCGGGTCGCTGAGGATCTGCGCGCCGGCCGGAATCCGGACCGACACGCTGCCGCCGAAGGTCACCGGGTGGATCGTGCCCGGGACCACCTCGGCCCCCAGGGCCGCCACCCCCACCGTCACGTGACCGATTCGCAGCGGCGAACTGCCGTAGACGTTCGTCAGCTCGAGCCGGATCACGTCGCCGCCGACGCTGGGGAAGATGATGTCGCGGACCGTCTGGTCATCGAAGCCGGCGTAGGCGAGCGTCCGGGGCATCGCGGTCTGCGGGCTAGCGCCCCAGCTGGTCACCCAGCCGCCGGGCCGGGCCGCGACGGCCGGGCGGGACGTCGCGAAGAAAACGATCAGTGCCACCAGGAGCAGCAGGGCGAGGGCATCTGGCAGCCCGAGGCGGATCAGCCGCCCGGCTGCGCGCCGGCCGGATATGCGCATGCTCAGGCCCGTACCGTCCCCTGGCTGTCGAAGGTCATCTCCTCCGCCCCGGGCACCCGCACGCTGACGTTGCCGTGCCCGTTCGCGGAGATCGCGCCGCTGGCCACCACCCGCGCCGCGATGTCGGCAACCTGATCAGCAAGGTCTTTGTCCATGACCTACCTTCCCCCGTCTGGCGCGCCAGGCGCACGGCCGTCCAGAAAACGGTAACCCGGCCACCCCGCGTCGAGCTAGATAGCGCCAGGTAGCGTGGTTACGTGCTCCTTGCCGAGGATCTTCTGCTCCTGGTCACCGACGATGCCAGCGGCCGGCTGTCGGCGCCTGGCGTGCAGGTCGACGCCGGGCTGGGCGGCGCGAACCTGGTCGAGCTGACCTTGCTGGGAAGAGTGGATGTCTCGGGCGAGCAGGACCAGGGGCGGCACGGGCGCATCATCGTCCGCGACCCTTCGCCGCCGGGCGACGACGTTCTCGACGCGGCCCTGCGGACGCTGGTCGAGCGGCAGGGCAGCAAGCCGTCCGCCATCATCAGGCCGCTCGGCAAGAACCTGCGGCCGGTGCTCTACCAGCGGCTGGTCGCCAGCGGGGTGCTACGCGCCGGGCAGGGGCGGGCCCTGGGCATCTTCCCGACGCGCACCTGGCCAGCTCAGGATCCCAGCCACGAGGCCGAGATGCGCCAGCTCGTGACCCAGGCACTGATCCAGCCCGCCGCGCCGGACGAGCGGACCGCCGCGCTCATCGCCCTGCTGCACGCGCTCAAGTTCGAGCACAAGGTGGTCGACCCCCAGTCCCACCAGTTGTCCAGGCGGCAGCTCAGGGCCCGGGCCGCGGAGATCGCCCAGGGCAACTGGGCGTCCGAGGCCGTGCGCAAGGCGATCGACGAGATGATCGCCGCGGTCGCGGCGGCCAGCGCCGCCGCGACCGCGGCCACCTCGGGCTAGCCGCCCCCGGCACGGGACGGCTCAGGACGGCCCGTTAGGGTGATGCCGACCTGACGGGAGGCGGCGAGGCTGATGCTGGGGCAAGGTCCGGGGCTCACCGTCGCGCGTATCGCGCTGGGCTGCGGGAACTTCGGCGGGGTCGGCTCGGCGCCGGAGTTCTTCGGCCAGGGGCTGACCGAAGACCAGGCGTTCGCGCTGATGGACGCGGCCTTCCAGGCCGGCATCGACTGGTTCGACACGGCCGACGCCTACGGCGGAGGCCGCAGCGAGCGGGCGATCGGGCGCTGGATGGCCGCGCGCGGGGTCCGGCCGCGGCTCACCACCAAGACGTTCAACCCGATGGAGGCCGGGGAGGATCACGGGCTCAAGCCGGACCGGGTCGCCCGCCAGCTCCGCTCCAGCCTGGACCGGCTGGGAGTCGGACACGTCGAGCTGTATCTCGCGCATGAGTACGACCCGGACGTTCCGCTGGCGGAGGCCCTCGGAGCGTTCGGCACCGCCCAGGCCGGCGGGCTGATCGGTGCGTACGGGGTGAGTAACTTCGACGCGCCCCAGCTCGCCGCCGCCCTGGCGGCGGGCGCGCCGCAAGCCGTGCAGAACAGCTACTCGCTGCTGGCCCGGCAGGACGAGCCGGACCTGCTGCCGCTGTGCGCCGGCCGGGGCGTCGCCTACCTGGCGTTCGGCCCGCTGGCGGGCGGCTGGCTCACCGGCAAGTACCAGCGCGGCGCGGCGTACCCGGCCGGGTCGCGGATGACCCAGCGGCCCGAGCCGTACCAGGAGTTCGTCACCGGTGCGACCTTCGACGCGCTGGACCGGCTGCAGGCGATCGCCGCCTCGCGCGGCACCTCGCTGGCCGGGCTCGCGCTCGGCTGGCTGCTGGCCGATGAGCGGGTGACCCAGGTCGTGATCGGCCCGGGCCGCCCGGAGCACCTGGCTCCGGTCGATGAGGCGCTCCGGCATCCAGTCACGGAGGCGGAGCGGGCCGAGATCGAAGCGGCCGTGGCGGGCCTCTCCTGAAGGGCGGAAGCGTGATCGAGCTAGCCGAGATCGAAGCGGCGCGGGTGCGGATCGCCGGCGTGGTGGTCCGCACCCCGCTGGTGCGCCTGCACGTCGCGGACGCGCCGGCCGAGATCTACCTCAAGCTGGAGAACCTGCAGCCCATCAACTCATTCAAGATCCGCGGCGCGACCAACGCGGTCATGCTCGCGCCGCCAGGCGAGTGGGCTAAGGGCCTGGTCACCGCCAGCGCGGGCAACATGGCGCAGGGCGTCGCGTGGACGGCGCGCGAGCTCGGCGTCCCGGCCACGATCGTGGTGCCCGACCACGCGCCCGAGGCCAAGCTCGCCGCGATCGAGCGGCTGGGCGGCCGGGTCAGGAAGATCCCGTACGACGACTGGTGGAACGCCATCGTGACCAGCCGCGTCGACGGGGTGGAGGGGCTGTTCGTGCACCCGGTCCAGGACCCCGGGGTGATGGCGGGCAACGGCACGATCGGGCTGGAGATACTCGAGGACCTACCCGACCCGGACGTGATCGTGATCCCGTACGGCGGCGGCGGACTGACCACGGGGATCGCCAGCGCGGTCAAGGCGCTGCGGCCCGGCACGAGGATCGTCACGGCCGAGCCCGACACCGCCGCCGCGCTGGCCGCGGCGGTCGCCGCCGGGCACCCGGTCGACGTCGACTACCGCCCCTCGTTCGTGGACGGCTCGGGCAGCAGGCGCGTGCTGGACAGCATGTGGCCGCTGGTGGCGCCGCTCGTGGACGACGCGGCGGCCGTCCCGGTCGCCGAGGTGGCCGCCGCGGTGCGGACGCTCGCCGAGCGGGTCCGGGTCATCGCCGAGGGCGCGGGCGCGCTCGCGCCGGCCGCCGCGCTGAGCGGCCGCGCCGGGACCGGGAAGATCGTGTGCGTGGTCTCGGGCGGCAACATCAACCTGGACAAGCTGGCCGAGATCCTCGCCGGCGCCGACGGGTAGCGCAGCGCCCGGCGGGCGATCGCGGGATAACCTCAGGCCGTTCAGCGCTCCGGTCAACCGGTCGACCTCGTCCGGCGAGTTGTAGTGGATAAAGCCGATCCGGACCGACTTGCCGGTGTAGCCGAGCCGCTGGTACAGGCCGAGGGAGTACCACGAGTCGTGCGCCCAGACTCCCATCTGCGCGTCGGCCAGCCGGGCGGCCACCTCCTCGGCGGCCACGCCGTCCACGTTGACCAGGAACGTCGGCACGCGGCCCGCCATCCCGGGCCGCCCGTAGACGGTGACCGCGTCGGACAGGCCGTCGAGGAACCGCTGGCCGAGCGCGCGTTCGTAGGGGGCGATCGCGGCGAAGCTCCCGATCGAGTCGAGGTAGTCGATGGTGGCGTTGAACCCGGCCAGCAGCTCGTAGGTCTGCGTGCCGGTCTCGAAACTGCGCCCCAGCGGGCTGGTGGGGGCCGGGCGGGCCTTGTACGGCCGCCACTGGCTCATCACCTCGGACCGCCCGGCCGCGACGCCCAGATGCGGGCCGCAGAACTTGTACGGCGAGCAGATGAGCATGTCGGCGCCGATGGCGCGGATGTCGATCGGCTCGTGCGCCGCGTAGTGCACCGCGTCGACCCAGGCCAGCGCGCCGGCATCGTGCGCGAGCTGGCACACCCGCCGGGCATCGGTGACCGTGCCGACCGCGTTCGACGCCCAGGCGAACGCGACCACCTTGGTGCGCGGCCCGAGCTTGCTCTCCAGGTCCGCGAAGTCGAGCGTGGTGTCGTCGTGCAGCGCGACGTGCCGGACCACCAGGTCCCTGTCGTGCGCGATCTCCAGCCAGGGGGCGACCCCGGCGTCGTGATCCAGGCAGGACACCAGGATCTCGTCGCCCGGCCGGAAGGCGCGGGCCGCGGTCCGGGACAGGGCGAAGTTCAGCGTGGTCATGTTCGGCCCGAAGATCACCTCGTGTGGCTCGCAGCCGAGGAACCTGGCCGCCTTGCGCTCGGCCTCCTCGAGGATCTGCCCGACCCGGATGCTGGTGGCGTAGCCCGCGCCCAGGTTCGCGCTCGCGTCCCGCAGCGCTCGCGCGATCGCCTCGCCGACCTCGTCGGGGACCTGCGTGCCGCCCGGGGCGTCGAAGAAGGTGAAACCCTGCCGCAGCGAGGAGAACCGGGCCCTGATGGCCGCGACGTCCACCTCGGCGCTGTCGTTGCTAGCACTGAGGTTCTCGCTGGCACTGAGGTTCTCGCTGGCACTGAGCACGTCGGCCACCGGACGCTACCTCCCCTGGGAACGCCGCCCCATTGATATCGACTTCACAACTGCCAGGCCGGTACCACATTAGCCCCCTTGCCTTGGCACAAACCGCGATGGTTTGATCAGCGTTACGAATTCGGCCATTGGGGAGGGCATATTGAGTCTGCGCGGACGGGCGCCACGGCGCAAGATCCCGCAGGCGGCCGATCCGGAGGCGTTTCGACAGCCCGCGCGGCTGCGCGCGCCATGACTCCAACCTCTACATCGTGAGATAACCCGGGAATGGAGGCGTATCCCATGAAGGGACGCCTGGTTCTAGCTGCGGCTGCGGTCGGCTCGCTGGCCGTGGTCGGTTGCAGTAGCAGTAGCAGTAGCAGCACCGCCAGCGGCGGATCCACCGGCGGGTCCGCCAGCACCACATCGTGCACCGCGTCGATCGGGTTCGAGGGCCCGATTACCGGTAAGGTGGCGCCGCTTGGCACCGAGCAGCTGCACTTCGCGCAGCTCGCGCGGGCGATGGACAACGCGGCTAACAAGACCAACATCACGCTCGTGCCAGGCGACACCCAGCTGAATCCCGCACAGGCGACAACCGTGACCCAGCAGTTCATCTCGAACTCGGGCATCGTCGCCGTGGTCGGCCCGGCCGGCAGCCAGGAAGTCGAGGCGGTCGGCGGCCCGATGGCCCGGGCCGGGATGGGCTTCATCACCGGGTCGGCGACCGCGGTGGCGCTGACGACCGGGAAGTACCCGACGTTCTTCCGGGTGGTATCCAAGGACAGCGTGCAGGGCCCGCAGGACGCGAACTACATCGTGAAGACCCTGCATCCCAAGTCGCTGATGATCGTCGATGACCAGGAGGCCTACTCGACGGGCCTGGTCAGCGCCATGACGCCGGTCTTCCAGGCGGCCGGGATCAAGGTTGACCACGAGTCCGTCTCGCAGAACGTCACCGACTTCTCCTCGCTGGTCGCCAAGGTCACGCCCGCCATGTCGGTGGTGGTCCTGCCCTGGCAGGTCGCGGCTAACGCCCAGCAGTTCGGCCGGAACCTGGCCCAGCAGCACAAGACGGCACTCATCTTCGGCACGGACGGGCTGTTCGACGCAAGCAAGTTCACCATCCCCGGCTCGTACGTGTCCTCGTTCGGACCGGACATCACCGCAATCGCGGCCGACTCGGCGATCGTCCAGGCCGCCAAGGCGAAGTACGGAGCCTTCGGCACGTTCGGCCCGCCGGTGTTCGCGGCCACGCACGTGGTCGACGAGGCGATCGCGTCGGTCTGCAAGGCGGGACAGACGCCGAGCCGCAGCAACGTGCTGGCCGCGATCAAGAACACCAACGAGCCGACCTCGATCCTGGGCCAGCCGATCTCTTTCGACTCGCACGGCGACCTGAACGGCGGTAAGTTCTTCCTGTTCAAGATCGATTCGGCGGGCAAGTACCAGCTGATCCCGAGCTCGTGATCGGCTGATACTTTTCAGCGGCAGTTCCGCCGCGGCCCGGCGCACGAACGCCGGCCCGCGGCGGAGCGCGTGTGAAGGCCTTGAAGGGTAGGCGACGCGCCGGATGAGCTTCTTCTTTCAGGAACTGGTGAACGGCCTCACCACGGGCGCGCTCTATTCGCTGGTCGCGCTGGGTTTCTCGATGGTGTACGGGGTCCTGAAGCTGCTCAACTTCGCGCACGGCGACCTGTACATGGTCGGGGCGTACATCGGCTTCTTCGTGATCCAGTGGTTCGGCGGCTCGCAGCACCTGAGCATCCCGGTGCCGCTGCTGCTCCTGATCATGTTCGTGCTGGCGGCGGGCCTGGTCGGCGGGCTGGGCGTGGCGATCGAGCGCTTCGCTTACCGGCCGTTGCGCGACGCGCCGCGGATCGCGCCGCTGATTACCGCGATCGGCGTCTCGTTCTTCCTAGAGAGCGCGGCCCTTCTGCTGTTCGGCGCGCAGTACCGTGTCTACAACACCTCGGAGTTCATCTCGCTGTCCAGCGGCATCCAGATCGGCTCGGTCACCATCGACAGTGTGCAGATCCTGGCCCTGGTGCTGGGCGTCGTGCTGATGGCCGGGCTGCAGTTGCTGGTCAACCGGACCAGGCTGGGCAGGCAGGTGCGGGCGGTGGCGGCCGACCGGGAGGCGGCCGAGATGCTCGGGATCAACGTGAACTTCGTCATCACGGCGACGTTCTTCCTCGGCTCGGCCCTGGCGGG
>Ga0070699_100001187_pt1 | contig 24088 bp, 35 predicted proteins | sample KBSK1503metaG_FD_65473 | JGI IMG/M metagenome (GOLD analysis project Ga0070699, IMG submission 65473) | Corn, switchgrass and miscanthus rhizosphere microbial communities from Kellogg Biological Station, Michigan, USA - KBS K1-50-3 metaG | ecosystem: Host-associated > Plants > Roots >...
CGATTCCACCCTGGTGACCGAAGTCCTGGAGCTGCTCGCGGAGGATGCGCGAGGCGACTCGCTCCTCGATCGGCCGGTCTCGCAGGTGGTCCGGGACATCCTGCACGACGATGCGGCAACGTCCCCGCTCGTCAGCGAGCATTTCGGACCGTACCGGATCCGGGCGATGCTGGGGGAAGGCGGGATGGGGATCGTCTACCTCGCCGAACGGAGCGACCTCGGCAGCGTCGCGGCGATCAAGATCCTGCGCGACGCCTGGCTCTCCCCCGCCCGGCGCGAGCGCTTTGCCAGCGAGCAGCGCACCCTCGCGCAGCTCAATCATCCCTCGATCGCCCGGCTCTACGATGCCGATACCCTTGCCGACGGGACGCCGTGGTTCGCCATGGAGTACGTCGAGGGCGTCGCACTCACCGCCTATTGCCGGGACCGCAATACGTCGATCTCGGGCCGGCTCCGGCTGCTGCGGTCGGTCTGCGAAGCCGTCCAGCACGCCCACCGGCACGCCGTCATCCACCGCGATCTGAAGCCGTCGAATATCCTCGTGAAGCACGACGGTACCGTCAAACTCCTCGACTTCGGAATCGCCAGGCAGCTCGAAAGTCTCGAGGTACCGGTCGAGCAGACCCAGACCGGCCTCCGCCTCATGACGCCGGCCTATGCCGCGCCTGAGCAGATCCGGTCCGGTCGGGTGGGCACGCACACCGATATCTACTCGCTGGGCGTCGTGCTCTATGAGCTGCTCGCGGAGCGGCTTCCCCACGACTTCACCGGGAAGACCTCGGCGGAAATCGAGCGCCTGATCACCGAGGAGCTGCCCGAGCGTCCATCCGTCGCCGCGCGCGCGGACACCGCTTCCCCGGAGGGCGGCGCCCGTGCCCGCGCGCTGCGTGGAACCGCCTGGGCCGATCTCGACGTGCTGTGTCTTACCGCGATGCACAAGGACCCGCTGCGGCGCTACCGGACCGTCGATGCGCTCATCCGGGACATCGATCATTATCTCGCCGGCGAACCGCTCGAAGCCCGGCCGGACACCGTGTCCTACCGGATGGGAAAGTACGTCCGGCGCAACCGGGGCCCGGTGTTCGTGACGGGGATGGTCGCCGCGGGGGTCATCGCCCTCGTCGTCTTCTACACCGTACGGCTGACCTCCGCGCGAAACGCCGCCGTGGCGGAGGCGGCCCGAACCCAGCGCATCCAGCGATTTACCATGAGCCTGTTCGAGGGAGGCGACCGCGAAGTCGGACCCGCCGACAGCCTGCGCGTCGTGACCCTGATCGACCGCGGCGTGCAGGAAGCGCGGACCCTCGACCAGGAGCCGGCGGTGCAGGCCGAGCTCTACCAGACCCTCGGCAGTATCTATCAAAAGCTGGGGAATTTCACCCGGGCCGACACCCTGTTGCAGCAGGCGCTCGACCATCGTCGCGCGCTCTTTCCCGCCGGCAGCCCGGAGGTGGGATCCTCGCTCGTGGCGCTCGGACTGTTGCGGGTGGAGCAGGCCCGGTACGAGGATGCCGAGAAGCTGGTGCGTCAGGGTCTCGAGGACAGCCAGCGCGAGCTGCCGCGGGAGCACCCCCTCGTGGCACAGGCGACCTTTGCGCTGGGGCAGGTGCTGCAGGCACGGGGCAGCTACGACGAAGCAATCCGGGTCGGCGAGGAGGCGGTCCGGCTCTATACAGTTCCGGGCGATTCGGTGACGCCGGAGCTGGCCGCGAGCCTCGGCGAGCTGGCCGGCGATCACTTCTACGCCGGTCACTACGAGATCTCCGATTCGCTCAACCGGCGCGCCCTCGCGATGTACCGGCGGCTGTACGGTGAGCGGCATCCGCAGGTGGCCGCCGTCCTGATCAATCTGGGCGCGTCCCAGTTCGACCGGGGGAATTATGCCGAGGCGGAGCGATACGACCGGGAGGGACTGGAAGGATACCGGAGCTTCTACGGCCCCGACCACCACGAGACGGCCTACGCGATGACCATGCTCGCGCGCGCCCTGGTGTTCCAGGAGAAGTTCGCGGAAGCCACTGAGCTGTTACGCAAGTCGCTGACGGTGCGGGAGCAGGTCTTCGGACCCGACAATCCCGTGGTGGCCTCGACGCTCAACGAGCTCGGCAATATCGCGTACCAGCAGAACCGGCTGGACGAGGCGGAAGCGGCGTGGAGCCGGATGGCGGAGATCTACAAGAAGGCCTACCACAACAAGCATTACCTGATCGGGATCGCGCTCTCGAACCTGGCCAGCGTGTACGTCAAGCGGGAGCAATACCCCAGAGCCGAAGCGCTCTACCGCGACGTCCTCGCGCACTACGATGGCCTGCTGGCCCCCGATCACGTCAATGTGGGCATAACCCGCATCAAGCTCGGGAGGGCGCTGCTCCGCCAGCGGCGCTACGCCGACGCGGCGGCCGAGAGCCTGGCCGGCTATGAAATCCTCATCAAGCAGGCCAATCCCGGGGTGAGCTTCCTCAAGGCCGCCCGAACCGACCTCGCGATCGCCTACGAAGCACTCAAGCAGCCGGACAAGGCGCAACGGTTCCGCGCCGAGCTCGCCGACACCGCGCACCCCGCCCAGAAGTAACGCCGCGTCTTCGCGTCTTCGCGTCTTCGCGCCTATCCCAGCGTAGCCGTCAGCGTCACGGGCACCGAGAGAGCCCGGGACACGATGCAGTTGGTCTTCGCTTCCTCGGCGAGACGCTGAAATTCGGCGGCGGAGATTCCGGGGACCTGGCCCCGGGTGGACAGATCGATGCCGGTAATCGAGAACCCCTCGCCGACCTTGTTGAGATGAACCGTCGCGGACGTCTCGATCGTCGTCGGCTTGTGCCCCGCGTTACCCAGAAACAGGGAGAGCGCCATCGAAAAACACCCCGCGTGGGCGGCGCCGAGCAGCTCTTCCGGATTGGTGCCCGGCGCGCGCTCGAAGCGCGTGCCGAAGGAATAATTCCCCTCGAACGCGCCACTCCCCAGCTTGATCTTTCCCCGCCCGCCGCGAAGATCACCTTCCCAGCGCGCTTCGGCCTTCCGGTCCATGAGATGGCTCCTTCCGTGGGAGACGGCCACACCGAGCCGTCATCGGTATCGTGAGGGGACGCCGCTTCGAACCTATCACGCCGCCAGGGCCGACTCCAGACGGTCGAGGAGCTCCGCCTGAGCGGGGTTCAGACGGGTGCGCGCCGCCGGGATCCCAAACCATTCGCACCGGTCGATCTCGGGGTAGGAAATCGATCGCCCCGATCCGCGGGGCCATTCCGTCGTCATCGAATTGCTGACGATGCGCGCGGGGTCGGCATCGCCTTCCCACGCCCACGCATGAATGATTTTGCCGGCCTTCTGCCGGATCGAGCCAAGCGGGAAAAATGGGCTCCTGGGAACGATGCCGGTCTCTTCCTGGAACTCCCGGCAGGCGGCGGCGAGGAGCGACTCGCCCGGCTCCACGGCACCCTTGGGAATCGTCCACGCGCCGGCATCCTTCCGCTGCCAGAAGGGTCCGCCCGGATGGGCCAGGAACACCTCGAGGCCGGAGCCCGGATTCCGGTAGAGAAGGAGTCCCGCGCTCTCCGCGGCGGTCCGGGCCACCTACGTAGCTCCGGATGCGCGCGCCTGCCGCATCAATGCCGCATAGTGGGGCCGCTCGACCAGCTGGTTGAAGACCAGCACGGCGGCCTGCGCAAAGCCGCTCGCGATGAGCCCCGGCAGGGAGCCGAACAGCAGCGCCAGTCCGTAGGTCTGCAGATAGCCCAGGGTGTACATCGGGTTTTTGACGTAGCCATAGGGACCGGGAGGCGTCGCGGGCACCGGGTCGTCCGGGGCAAAGAAATTGTGCCAGTAGTACGCCTTGGCGCCGAGGCTCGAGGCCGCCCACACCTTGATCCCGACGCCTGCCGCGACCATCACTCCGCCGGCCGCCAGCACCACCCACCGCGGGAGCGCGATCGAGAGCGTGTGTCTCGTCGCCAGGACGAGGATGACGAAGGCCACCCCGTCGTTGTTCATCAGCGTGCTCGCCACCCGGCGGAATCGGTCGAAGCCGGCCTCCACCCCCGCCTCACGGGTGAATCGCCGTGTGCGATCCTGCTGGCGGAGCGCCCAGCCGACCCAGATGACGTACCCGAGCCGGCTCGCGATGAAATACCAGAATACCACGGCTTCCCACATCGAAACCCCCGATGCACGCGTCAGCGAGGGAGCACCATCGCCATGACTTCGGCGGGCTTCAGCTGCAGCAGTCCGAACAGGACCGCATCGGCGCTCGGCTGCGGGAAGGGGTTCGATTGTGCCTGCGCGACCACGTAGACGCGTCCGGAGCGCGCGATCACCGAATCACCTGGCGGGGGCCCTCCTTCGGCGCGCACCGCCGCCCAGGCGGCGGAGTCATAGACCGCGACGACCGCGAGCGCCTGCGGGCGCATCGTCGAATCGCTCGGCAGATAGGAAAAGACCAGCGCACCGGGCCGCGCCCCGCCCCGTTCCGCCGTCGAGAGCGAATCGACCCGATAGTGCCCCGTCCATCGGGTCGGCAGCTCCAGCACGTAGCTCCCGTCCGGCGCGGCGAATCGGGAGCCCCCCGGGACGACCGTGGTCGCGGCGCTGTCCGCGGCGGATTGCGGAGGAGCCTCCGAGGCGCGCCCGCACGCCAGAATCGCCGGCACGAGCAGGGCAACGCAGCGCTTGGTCATGATCCTGTCTCCATTGGCCGCACTGCCGGCCGGCTCACGTGAATCGTCTTGTCCACCACCGCGTGCACCACCCCCGCGTGATCCACGATCTCGATCGTGAACCCGCGGTCGAGCTTGGGGACCCGCGTGAGCTCGTCTCGAATCCCGTCCACGAGCTCCGGCGGCACGACACATGTTGCGTAGAGCCGCTCCCGGCCGGGTCGTCGAAACCGGATATTCGCCGCCTTGTCCCAGACCACGTACCCGGGGCCGAGGCGTTTCATCAGCATCAGCATGTAAATCGGATCCACGGCGCCATACAGGCTCCCGCCGTAGATGCTGCCGACGTAGTTCCGTGTCCTCCAGCTCAGCGGGATGGTGAGCCGTACCTCCGACCAGTCGTCACTGATATACGTGACGCGCCCTCCGGTTCCGCGGTACGCGGGGAACAGGTTGAATTGCCACCGGGTGAGTTTCGTACGCCAGGATTCCGGCATGACTCCCGATGGAGCGGTCCTAGCGCGGCCAGAGCCAGCCGAAAGTGCCGGCCGTGAGGAGCGCGTACAGCGCGCCGTCGATCGTCGCCTTGATGGTGATGGTCAACGACCGGCGGTACCAGATCCACATCTGCCAGAGCGCCACCGCGTATCCGATGAAGGCGGTCACCGCCACGGAGTGGAAGACCGGCCTGTACGCTGCCCCCGGCGGCAAGGTCCGTCCGGCGACGCAGGCCGCGAACCCGCTCACCACGACCAGGTACACGAACCAGAGTCCGAGGCTCCTCCCCATCGAATAGGCGCCGGAGGGCAGCATCGTGACGATCATGACCGGGCCTTGCCGCAGCTTCTCGACGAATTCGGGCGAGCGGAGCGCGTCGCGACTCGTGGCCCGCGGAACCATGTAGTCTCCCGGGGGGATGCCGAGCGGGCGGAGCGCGTCCATCGCCTCGTCTTCGTGCGGCATCTTGGGATAGTCGTTCTTGTGCCAGGGCGTGGCCATGTGGAGGATCGAGCTCATGATGAAGACGATGGCGGCCGAGACGAGAATGGGGAGCCAGAGCGCGGTGAGCGATGTCATGAGGCGCCTCCCTGAGTGGGTGTCCTGCGGTTGGGATCGGCCAGCAATCGTTCGGCGAAGTCCACCCGTTCCTGCAGCTCGGTGAGCTCGCCACGCATCGATTCGACCTCGTTCCTGAGTGCCTGCACCTCGCCCGGTTCCGCTCCGCCGCCGCCGAAGCGCAGGCGGGCTTCTTCGAGCCGGAGCTTCGCGATCTTCTGCATGCCGCCGAATACCAGCGCGACCACCGGGATCGCGAGGGCAAAGAGCGGGATGAGGAGCGCGATTTCCTGTCTGCCCATACGGCAGCTCCCCGAACAGTGGAACCCCAAAGTTACGCGCCTTCGCGCCTTCGCGTCTTCGCGCCTTATCTCCCCCACCTGAACATCCGCATTACCACCTGCCGCACCGGCTTCCCGCCCCGTTCCGCCGGGCGGAACCGCGAGCGGCGGACCGTTTCGAGCGCCTCGTCGGTGAGCGCCGGATCGGACGCGAGCACCGCGACGAACGAGCCGGGTTCCAGGAGCCCGTCCACGCCGACTACCCACTGGGCCAGCACCCTGCCCCCTCGCTCGCGAATCCTGAGCCTCGGCTGCTCCAGGACGCGCACCGGGACCTCGATCCGGTGTTCGTCGAACGGAGCGGAATCCGTGGTATCGATGCGCGACAGCGTCGCGGCGCTGAGGAGGAGCCGCAGGAGACTGTCGGCCTGTTCGCCGGTCATCTCGAACCGCCATCCCGTGGCCGAATCGGCGATCGCGAGCCAATGGGTCTTCTGGAGGCTCCCCTGCTTGCGGGTCCGGCCGACCGCCATCGCCCCGTGTCCGTTCACCGGAACGAGCGTGCGAGACCATTGAATGCCCTCGGCCTGTGACGCCGTCACCGCGGTCCTGATGGCAGCGACGGCGCTGTTGATCCACTCCAGCGCGCTGTCGGGATGGAACCGAAGCCAGACGAATCCCTCCTGCTTCTGCTTGCTGGTGCCCGATGGCTGCATGACCACGGCGACCCCGGAGACCGTATCGGCGACGATACCGAGATCGGCGAGCTCGAGCGGGAGGCGATAGATCGGACTGGACTGCCGAGCCGAAAGGACGGCCGGGGCGCCGAGAAGAAGCGTCAGCAGGAGGTGGACCGCGCCGTTGCGTCGTTGTGCCTTTGCGTCGTTGCGTCGTCGCGTCATTGCGCCTGTGTCCCCTCTCGCCGCCACGCCACCAGCGTCGTGCCCGCCACGTGCACCAGCGGAAGCCGCCTGGCGAGCTCGTTCAACGCGCGAAATACGCCGGGGCATTCGGGGGAGTAGTCGTGCCAGAGGACGAGACCACCTGGTCGCACCATGCTCAGCGCTTTGGCGCTGTCGCTGACCACGTAGGAATATGCGTGCGACCCATCGACGAATACGACGTCACAGCGCCCGGCGTGGGCGGACGCGTCGAACGCCTTGCTGTCACCGTAGAGCTGTTCGATCCGGCTTTTCGATTCGGTGCCACTGTAGAGAAACCGGGTGAAGCGGGATTCCGCTTCGGCGTAGGCAAGGGCGACCGGGTCGTCGCCCGGTTCCGGATGAGACGAGCCGGCCTGGTCCGGCGCGAGCGTGAGGGTGGTCACGGTGCCGCCGGAAGGCTGGTTTCGCGCCCAGAGATAAGTGGTCTTGCCGGTGCAGGTGCCGAACTCGAACAATCGCCGCGCATCCTTGGCGAGCACGGCGAGGATCCACGCTTCGGTGTCCGATGTGCCGCCTGGAACCCGGATCGTTCCACGGCCGATGTAGCTCACTTCCGCGGCTCGAGTCGGGCCGAGGTGGTCGGGAAGGAATCGGGGATCGAGCGCTTCGAGAGAAATCTTCTGGATCGGCCAGCGCCGAAACAGTCCGCGCTGGCGCTGCCGCGCGCGCAGCACGAGCCATTCCCTGGTCGTGAGCGCGAGCAGGGCGGCGAGGGTGGCGATCACCAGGGCGGACATCGGCACCGTCAGCGGGGCGCTGGCCTACACCCCCTGGAGGGCGATCTGGAAGGTGCCGGCGTAACCCGCCTCCGTCGGACTCGGGGCGAGCATGAGTTGGGATCCGTCTCGCCGGAAGATCCCGTCCCCCTGGTTGCGCGTGGTTCGCGGCCCGCGCCCGGCGTAGGGCGCGTTGGCAAAGACCTTGTCGGTCAGCGCGTCGTCGAAGTAGAGCTGGGACGTGAATGCGAATCCGGCCCCTGATGCCGAGCGCGAGCGCAGCTTGAAGTGAATGTGCACCGTCCGCCCGGGATACCAGCCGGGATAGATCGTCGTGAATTGGGCCCGCCCCTGCGGGTCCGTCATCTGATATCCCCGCAGGAACTTCTTGCCCTTCGTGGTGAAGCCGGGATCCTGCACGTCGGAGTAAAGGCCCCCGTGATCGCACTGCCAGAGATCCACCTGGACGTTGCTCATGGGGGTGCAGGCATTGCCGGCGAGACGGGATACCACCAGGGTGAGGGCCAGCGGCGTGCCAGGGCGGATGCTTCCGTCCGACGGGTCGCTCCGCAGATCCGAGCGATTGAGCATTTCATCGACGAAATAGGGTCCTTCCGTCTGCTCCGGCCGCACGACGCAGCCGGATACGCCGGCCGGCTGCCCTTGTGCGGTGAGGCGCGGACCTCCTGCAAACCAGGAGTACCCCGCCGCACCGAAGAGGGCCAGGATCTCCCGGCGGGAAAGGATGTGCCCGATCAAGCGATCGTCGTTGTCGCTCATGAAGCCCTCCCGAGGTCGTGATGGCCGCCAGCCCTAAAACAGCAGCTTCCCCACGAGATACACCGCAAGCACCACCGGCGCCAGGCAGACCCCCGCCGTCACGATCGCAAGCGCCACAACGAACACCCGGTCCAATCTGCCTGCCCGGACCGGATCGTGCAGGTGGCGCTCGAGGAGCTGGACGTTCCGGATGTTCGCTTTCCAGACGAAGTCGAAGAGGTCTCCCACAACGGGAATCGCTCCGACGGTGGCGTCGAGCGCCAGATTGAGGAGTATGCGCCCCAGCGTCGGAGCGGCGACCCTCATGCGGAGTGCTTCGACGAACACCCAGCTCCCCAGGAGCGCGCCGGCCGTATCTCCGGCTCCCGGCACCAGACCAAGAATCGATTCGAGGCCGATCTGCCAGCCCAGCCCGGGGATCTCGATCCCGGAGTCGAGCCAATTGGCATACCGGCGAAGTCGCGCCAGGCTGGTGTGACTCACCCCGCGTCCCCGACCGTCGCCTATGGTTGTCGGCCGATGGCCCGCAGGCGTCCTCGCGCTTCGTTGTTGGTCGAGTCGCGCCGGATCGCTTCGCGGAATGCCGTTTCCGCCGCCGACGTGTCGCCGCGCATCAGGTTGATGTTGCCGCGGAAGACGTACATCCCCGAAGATGCCGGGTAGTACTCCTCATTGAGACGAAGGAGGGCAAAGGCCTCATCGAACTTCTTCGCCTGGCCAAGCCGGAATGCGGCGATATTGAGCGAGGGTTCCCCGAAGTCGAATGCATCCCGACCATAGTAACGCTGCCGCAGCGCCCGATAGGCGCGGACCGCCGAGTCGGTGCCTGCCGACTGCGAGGTCTCCAGCATCAGCGCAAAGAGCGGAACGGGGCGGCTGGTCCCCCGATGACAGGTGCCGCAGGTGACCTGGAGCAGCGGGGTCGGGCGGGAGGGGAGTGAGTCGAGCCGCCGGTTGATTTCCTGCACCATCAGCATCATCTGGCGCGCCACGAGCTTGGTGCGCTTCTCGTCGCTCGGAAAATCGAACTGTTCGAGCGGCTTGCCCTCTTCACCGACATGGCAGAACTGGCAGCGGACACCGAGGTCTCCGGTGATGTTCCGCATCTGCCCCACGACTTGCATGACGGGTGTGGACTTCGGAATCACCCGGACATTCACCAGGGAATCGGGAGGCCATTTGCCCGACACCTGTCCCGCGGCAGGGATGACGACGACGGATGCGAGGGCTACGCCGGCGAGGATGGCTCTCATGCGGGTTTCCTGGGAACGGGTGTGATGTGTCGTCGACTTGCCGTCCTCCCCCTGACGGAGCGAACACCGGGATGGTGTCAAAGCCGGAGCGCGAGCGAAAGCGAAATGCTGGGACTCGACCGGCCGGTGGAGATCTCGCGGTACGCTGCCCGAAGCGTGAGGCCCATCCGGGGGGCGAGCCAGGCTGTCCCCTGCCCCGACAGATATCCCCCGATCCATCCACCTCCGGTGCCATCGCTGTCACCGCCGACGACGCTCGCGATGCCGGCTCCGATTCCCGCTTCGAGAGAGGAACCGGAGAAGAGCAGGGCAGGACCCGCATCGAGCGTCACGCCGCCGAAATCGTAAAACCCGCTCGAGGAAAGCAGCGCTCCCGCATTCAAGTCGAGATGCACCGACCGGTGCAGCCGCCGCCGGGCGCCCGCGGTGGGGCCGAATCCCCATCCATTGAGCTCGCTGACGCGGTAGGCGAGCGCTCCGGCCGAGAGCATCCAGGGACGGGAGGCTTCCGTCGTCTGCGCCACGAGCGGCGAGGCGGACAGGAGGAGCGAGAGTGCGGCGATTCGAGCGCGCGCGGAGGACGGCAAGGTGCTGGCTCCAATCACCGGCTGGGGAGCAATCCGGCCAGCCAGTGCATGACATTGAGCAGAAACCGCGGGTTGTCCCCCGCGCGTGGAGCGTTCATTCCCATGGGGCGGCGAGACGATCCGGTCACCTGCGCGGAAAACATCGCGGCTTCTCCAAACATCGCCACCCGGCCTCTGCCGTGCGAGAGCGCGGCCCCCTGCAGCATTCCCTCGGCCGGGATCCGCGGGGTGCTGTCGCTGAATTCCCAGGCGGTGACCGGCAGGAGGACGACTGAGCCAGTCGGCAGGGTCAGCAGTCCCGATCCGGGGCTGCGGAGACGGAACGCCTGGCCGGTGAACGTGCGCACCGAGTCCACCCGCTCGCTCCGGCCACGGCCATTCGTAATCGGGTGATCGGCGAGGCTCCGGTCGCTGCGCCGGAACACGAGCTCGTCGAGTGCGCAGGTACTGTCGGTGGCGAACCCGTCGGCCACCAGAATGCCGAAGGCGGCCGCGAGTAATTCCGCAGCCCCCGGAAACGGCATGTGATCGGCGATCAGCAGAAGATTTCCGCCCCCGGATACCCAGCGCTCCAGCAGCCGGACTTCATCGCCCGTGAACGCCGACGGATTGGGGAGGCTCCAGGATCCCTGCCCCGTGCGCTCCGACAGCGCGTTCGCGATAACGAGAATGCGCGCAGGCGCCAGCGCCTCGGCGGTCAGCGGACCACGCAATGCCCCCACGACGAATCCGTCCCGGCGCAGGAGCTTCGCAAATGGCGCATAGCGACCCGCCAGCGTGTGAAAATTGAAATGCCCTTCGTCGAGCAATACCGTCGGACCCTTTCCGATGGGATAGGCCGGGCGGACAATCAGAGGATTGAACGCGGTGTCCGCCACCTGTGGCCCGCCGCCTCTCGGTGCCAGCGTCGGGCGACACCTGGAGGTGGCCGGTGATTGCGCGGCGGCAGCCCCGGTCACGAGCACCAGGAACACCACGCCACCGGTCCGCCGCGTCACACGCTGCCGAAATCGCACTTGTCCATCTCCTCGCATCGCCCATTCCGGAGGCCAAGAATGCTCCAGTTCGCAGGCGCGTTCAAGGCCGCCGGACGGCCCATCTGTTGCCTCTACAGGTAGTACGGCCTTTGGAGGAGGCACTATGTATCTCAATACTGAAGATGAAATCGTGGAGACTCGCACCTGGAGCAACGGGAATGAGATCGTTGCTCGGGTGAACTGGAGTCAGATCGCCCGGGTCCGCCGGGTGCTTGGATTGGCAGGCGAAGAGTTCCGGCAGGGGCAATTTGTACAGCTGTTGAAGCCCGCCCCTGTAAAACTGCGTCTCAGCAAGGGTTGGCGGCGGCTTCAGCCGCGCGCGGCGTAGAACTATTAGCCACCATTCGCGGCGAGAAATCGCGTAAGGTGGCTCCGTGGCTGGTTTTAGGAAGTGGACATTGTGGCGGGATGGTGCAGTATTTCGCGCCCCCTACCGGACCGCTGCGGCGAGGTGACGCACGATCCTGTGGGAACGAATCAGCACCTGTTGCATGCTTACCCGCCTCCGGAATCGGCTTGGGCCCTGGCTGCTTGAATCGCCTGGCTCAGCTCGACGGCAGCAATCCAGAGGTCGGCAAACTCGGGGTGTTCCGGGTTCATGACCCCGATCCGGAGATCGGTGGTCAGCCGCGCGCACAGCTCCAGTGCGCGGCGTACCCGGAATCGCTCCTCGAACGCCTGCACATCGTCGGCGTGGACTCCCTGAAGGCGGGCCCACAGCCCGAGACGCGCGTCGTCCAGCCCCCGCTTGACCGCTTCCAGATCCTGCACCGACGCATCACCGTTCTCCGAGGAGATGGGGATGGTCTGAATCGTGGCGTTGAGCGCCGCCAGCTGATCCATGACGTTCCGGTCGGCCATTGATCTCCTCGGTACCGGTCCAGGGAAGTGGACGTGACTGTCCGGCAGTAGAACCTACCAGCCGTTTGCGCCTCCGTCTATGATCGCGCCGGGCGGTTCAGGGGCGTGACGCCGGCACGATACGGAGCACGCGCCCGGTCGGGCTGTCGGTCACCGCATAAAGAAACCCGTCAGGACCCTGCTGGATGTCGCGAAAGCGCTCCCTGAGTTCGCCGAGATAGCGCTCTTCCTTCGTGACGATTCCGTTCTCGAGCACCAGCCGGACCAGCGCGCCCGGCGTCATCGAGCCCACGAACAGGCTTCCCTTCCATCCCGGCAGCGCATCACCCGTGTAAAAGACCATCCCCGATGCGGCGATGACCGGGTCCCAGTAGAACACCGGCTGCTCCATTCCCGGCTTCTCGGTTCCTTCACCGATCCGGGCGCCCGAATAGTCTCGTCCGTAGGTGATCACCGGCCATCCATAGTTCCTGCCTGCCTCGGGATGGTTGAGCTCGTCGCCCCCCGCGGCCCCATGTTCCGCGGTCCAGAGCTGCCCCGTTCCCGGATGGAGTGCCGCGCCCTGGACGTTGCGATGGCCGTACGACCAGATCTCCGGAAGCACTCCGGGACGTCCCACGAACGGGTTGTCCTTCGGCACGCTGCCGTCGGGATTGATCCGCATCACTTTTCCCATTCCGGCGGTCAGCGACTGAGCGCTGTCGCGATAGGCCTGGCGGTCGCCCTGCGTGATGAAGATCGTGCCGTCGCGCCCGAAGACGATGCGCGATCCGAAATGCGCGGCCCCCTGGAGCTTCGGCCGCTGCCGGTAGACCACCTCCACGTTCTCGAGCTGCCCGTCGCCAAGGCGGCCGCGAGCCACCGCCGTTCCCGCCGTTCCTCCGTCTCCCGGTTCGGCGAACGAGAGGTAGACCATGCGGTTTTGCGCAAACTGCGGGTCCAGCGTCACATCCAGGAGGCCGCCCTGGCCGCGCGCAAAGACCGTCGGCACTCCGCCAAGCGGCGCCGACAGCGTTCCGTTCGGGCTCACGATGCGGAGTCGTCCCGGCCTCTCGGTCACCAGCATCCGCCCGTCGGGCAGGAACGCCAGTCCCCACGGGTGCTCCAGTCCCTGGGCGACGGTTTCCGCACGGACGATACCGGACGTGGAGCTCGGTGTGGAGGATCGCGGAGCGGGTCCCTGCGCCGACCCGCACGCGACGATGGTGGCGATGAGCACAAATGCAGGGGTCAGATGCCGCATGTACCACTCCTTGAAACCAGTGTGTGATAGCTTCCGGCCGTTCGGGCGCGCGCGCTTCCTAAGATACCCGCCGGCGGGGATTGGGAACCATGAAGCCGATCTATTTTGCCTCTCCCTCGGAATGGCGCACGTGGCTCGAGCGCCATCACGCGAACCGGGATGAGATCCTGGTCGGCTTTTATAAACGGGCGACCGGACAGCCCAGTCTGACATGGCCCGAGTCGGTGGACGAGGCGCTGTGCTTCGGCTGGATCGACGGCATTCGCAGGCGGGTCGATGCAGACCGGTATACGATCCGGTTCACGCCGCGGCGCGCGGGGAGCATCTGGAGCCTCGTCAACACGAAACGCGTGGCCGAGCTGAAGGCCGACCCCGCGGCGTGGAAGTTCTTCAAATCCCGGCCTCCCGGATATCAGCGCTTGACGAGCTGGTGGGTGATCAGCGCCAGCAAGGAGGAAACCAGGCTGAAGCGGCTGGGCACGCTCATCGCTTGCTGCGCCGCGGGTCGCCCCATTGGGCGGCTCACCCCGAAATGACCGGCTCCCGGAGCGAATAGAGCGCGGCGTCACACACCGGGCGGTAGCCGAGCCGGCCGTAAATCGCATTGGACGTCGGGTTGGCAAGATCGGTATAGAGGCAACAATACGTATTGCCCCGATCGAGCAGGTGCTGGCTGAGCGCCGCGACGCATGAGGTCGCATATCCCCGTCCCCGAAACTCCGGCGGCGTGTAGACGAAGTTCACCCGCACGCCGTTGGGGGTCTGGCCGGTCCAGGCCGCCATCGACATCGGACCGTCGTCGTCCCAGACGAAGAGATGCCCGCCCAGCGCGCGCTCCCGCGCGATCTCGCCGGCGTGCCGCTCGTCCCCCATGACGGACAGCATTTCTCCCATCCACGGCGTGAGCCGTGCGATCTCCCCGGGCTGGGCGAGACGCAACGACCCTCGCGCCTTCCGCTCCGGGGGCACCACCCTGGTGAGCTGGTGAATCCGCTGCCGCATCCGGAGCTCGGCATGGCGGCCGGTCGACGCCGCCACCTGCTCCGCGAAGGTGGCGACGCTGGGCTCCGGACCTCCCACCGACTCGGCGTCCCTGCACCGCACCGCCACGTCCTCGGCGAGCAGGGCGATCGCCTCCCGGTGCCGGATCCGCGTGATACCGACTTTGTCGGAGACCGTTCGAAACGCACACCCGGCGACCTCGTCCTCCGAGTGCGCCGCCGCGAAGTACTCTGCCGCGCCGGGAGCCCCGTCGCGCTCGGCGATCTCCAGCGCGATCCCCAGCATGAGGTTGTTCTCCACCTCCGCTTCGCGGAGAAACGTCTCCGTCGCCGCGAGAAAGGCGCGTGCGCTGGGGTAACGGGTCACCTGCATCATGCCACCGAGACTCGAGTCAGTCGGATCCAGAGCTCCGCCGTGACATACGTCAGCCCGAGTCCGAGCCGGAACGACGCGGCGAGAAGCGGTGAATGCGCGGAAGAGGCGGCGACGGAGCGGGCACCCGGAACAGCCGGTGAATCAGCCAGCGACCATTGTCCTGACGGATCCACTGCGCCACGAACTTCCCGTGCTGCTCGCTGACCGGCTGGCCGGGAAACACCAGCCGCTCGAAATAGGAGCCCCAGAACAGGGCCATCTCGCCGAAAACTTCGATGGTGTCCGCGGTGGCCGTGGCCGTCTCCACCCGGACTCCCGGAAAGGACGCGATGAAGGCCCGAATGGAGTCGCGGGTGCGGACCGGCTGAATCCCCGGCTCGAACAGGACCGCGGTCGGTGTGTAGAACGCGGCGATCGAATCCGGATCGACCATGCGGGCGGCGCGCTGGTACTGCTCCATCGCCTCGGCGACCTCGGCTCGCGCTCTCCCGGTGGCAGGGGGTCCCGGATCGCGCCGGCCGATATCGCACGATCCCAGGAGGAGAACGGCCATGACATGGCGCAGGCGTCTGGGTGACATGATTCCACCACCGGTCCGCCGATCGGTCCTACACCCCAGCCGATCGCAGTTTCGCTGCCCGGGCCGCATCGAGGGAAAATCCGCCGGGGCCGGTCGCCGCCAGGGTGAGCAGCGCGGCCAGCAGGGTGAGCTCGAACTCGGCGCCCTGTGGAGCGAAGAAGCCCCCCTTGAGCTTCACCGCGAGCACCGCGACGGTCATGTCTCCCGCAAGCAGGAGCGCCGACCATTTGGTGAAGAGCCCGACGATGAGGGCGAGCCCGCCCAGGAGCTCGAGCGCGGTCACCAGCACAGCGGCCACCTGCGGGGCCGGGATGCCGACTCCCGCCATGAAGTTCGTCGTCCCATCGATCCCGAAGATGACAAGTTTCTGGTAGCCGTGCATGACGAAGACGATCCCGGCGCCGAGGCGCAGCGGAACCACGCCCCAGTCGGGGACGAGTGCAAACGGGGAGGACCGGTTCACGGAGCTACCTCCTCACGGTGAAATCGGGGCACCCATCGCCCCACCCTCGCGGTGTAGCGTTCGTATGAGCCGCCGAACTGCCGTCGCAGATACGGTTCCTCGTACCCGATCACGAAAAGGTTCACGATCACGAATCCGGTCGCGGCAAAGCCGAGGAGCCCCATGGAGCGGGTGAGGAGGACTTCGCCGAGCAGAATCGTCCCCACACTCAGGTACATTGGATTCCGGACGTACCGATAGAGCCCGACCACGACCAGCTCTCGGGGTGGATCCACCGGGGACAGTGTTCCCCGGCCGGTGGCCGCGAACTCCCAGATGCACCGCGCGAGGAGGAGAGCGCCTGTAGCGATGAGTAACCCGCCCGCGAGATGCATCGGATCACGAACATCGAACCGTACATTGCCCAGCCCGAAATACCGCCACGGCAGATACACCGTCATCGTGCCGGGGAGCACCGCCACCCAGAGGAGGCTCCGCGCGGCGAGCCACACCTGGCTGAGCGGGCTACGCGACAATCTGACCTCCGCACGCATCGCACCTGCCGGTTGCGACGGCAATCCGTTCCGACATTTCTCCGAGCCTCGCTCCGCAATGGCGTCTTTTACCCCGGCGCGCCGGGCGTTGAATGCGTCACGAGTGTACGGCGCGCTCACCTCGCCCCGAAACCTCGCGCCATGCCGGTGGCGGCGGCGACCATCAGGAGCACGAGGACGGCTTGCACCATGCTGATACGGGCGTAGCGCGAAGCTCGATGGGTGTCGGGAAGCGTCCCTCGCGCAACCGCGCGCCGCCAGAGGATCAGCCGCAGCATCACTCCGGATTCGAGAATCAGGATCAGGACCAGCAATCCCATCTTGGTGAGAAACAGGTGGTTGTGGAGATAGTAGTCCGCTCCCTTTTCATAGCCGCCGAAAGCCCGAAGCAGGCCGGTCACGATCCAGAGACCCGCGGCCGCGCCCCACCAGGCGTCGGCGGCGAAGACCCGCCGGAGTCCGGACACGTCGAGCGGGCCGCGGAGCGCCCGGGCGCGCGCGTAGACCGCTCCGAGCCCGATGCCGAGCGCGATCAGATGGAGCGCCGCGAGAATCCACCGAAGGACCATGAGATCCAATCTACGCTTTGCGCCGCCGCCTGGGATCGGGGCCGTCCCTTTCCGGACTGGGGCCGGGAGTTGGGAGCTGGGGGGTGGGGGGCTCCCCAATCCCCAACTCCCATCCTCCAAACCCCCGGCTCTTTCACGGCATCCTAGCTGTGGATCGTTCAACCCTTCGACCGAACGGGAGTCCATCATGAACACCATCCTCTGGTCACTCGCGCTGTCCATTCTCGTCGCAGCCCCGCCCGCTCCGGCCGCATATGGCGGCTGGGCCACTATCAGTATCGAAAAGGTCCCCGACAAGGTGGTCATGGGGCAGCCGCTCGACCTCTTCTTCGTGGTCAAGCAGCACGGGGTCACCCCGCTCTCGGGGCTCAAGCCGACACTGGAAGTGAAGGGCGCCGGAACCGTCACCCGCGTGGACGCCACCCCGGGGAAGGAAAAGGGCCAGTACAAGGCGACCGTCGTCCTGGCGCAGGCCGGGAGCTATTTCATCACGATTCACAGCGGCTTCGGCGAAAGCCGACTGACCCTTCCCGCCATTTCGGCGGTCGCGGCGATCACGGGCAGCCACTGACGCCGTCAGGGCACCACGACGAGCGCGCCGAGCATCCCGCTTGCGAAGTGCGGCAGGCAGACGAACGGATAGCGGCCCGGCGGAAGCGCCGGGACCGCTATCGTGTACGTGTCGTTCTCGTCGAGCAGCAGCGGGCTGGAGAGGGGACCGATTTTGTCGCCGGGCATGGCGCGCTCGAGGAGTGCACGCGCCGCTTCCGGAATGGAGTCCACGAAAAACTGGATGTTGTGAGGACCGCCCATCTGATTGATGAATCGGAGGAGGTCGCCTGCACGGGCGGTGGTCTCTCCCGGCACGAACCGGGATGTCATCCGGACTTCATGGATCGTGGGCGCCGGCGTCCACTCAAAGGCGGCGAGCAGGACGAGCGCCCCCGCCGCCGCCGCGATGCGGGACGTGCGGGTCATTGCCCCGGCCGGGGCTCGCCGGGCCGGTAGCTTTGAAGTGCGCCGGACGGACAGCGCGCGACCTGTGCCGCGACAGCGTCCGCCGGAGCCGCTTCAGGCCGGACCCAATGCTTCCGGCGCACGTCGAACACCGGCGGCAAGCCGCGCACGCAGTTTCCGGAGTGAATGCAGAGTGCCGGATCGAAGGTGACGGTGATGTCCGGAGTCTCGTAGACCTGCAGCCGTTGCGTCATGGCATTACTCCCTTATGGCTTCCCGCCTCCGGAATGCCGGGCACCCGCCCGGTGATCCATCCGCTGAAACGCGAGGAACTCGTGAATCGCTTCGATGGCGACGGGATCGGTTGACCGGATGCGGACTTCACCCCCGCGCGGAAGTGTATCCGCGACATATTCGATGAGGGCGCGTCGTTCGGTCATGATTCCCGTCCCCGGTACCGTTTGCGCATGGACGAATCCCGGCAGGCCGAAATCTCCGTTCGCAAACCGGGTCGCGATATCCGTCATGTGCGCCCGGATCGTCGCCACCCCCTCCGGATCATCGACCTCCCGTTGCAAGACGATCCGGCCTCCATCGGAACGCGATTCGAAGACGTGGGCGGAGGTGTATTGATCCACCCCCATCGCGGTGTCGCCGCGAGCCTGCACGCCGGCAAAGGCCTTGTCAGCCTCATCTCGTTTCGCGCAGGAGACAGCCCCAAGGCAAAGCGAAAGCATCAGCAACCGGTGCATGCGACCATCCTCCTGACTATTGCACCGACCAGAAACCGCGGACCCGGTCCTGTGAGACGCGATGGCCTTCCCGTCGCAATCGCTCCGCCTGTCGCGCGGGGCCCGGCGGGCATTTTGGATTGAGACGGCCGCGGCGCGCCGCCAGCCGCTCGCGCAGGGTCCGGGGAGTGACGAGCTGTCCCTTGCGGGTCCGGCGCACCCCTTCGGCGACGAGCAGGGGCGTGGGCACCAGCATGCGTCCCTTTCCAACGGGAGCCTCGACTAGTTTTGGCTCCTGATCCGGCCGCAATTTTGGAATCCAGGACGTCCGCGATCGCATCATGGGGAAGCCTCCCGCCTAGACGATGACGAAGGCACGCACCGGAAAGGTTCCGAATCCGCGGACCTTGACGGGCACCCCGAAAAAGCGGCCCCCGCGCTCCGGCACCGATCCGAGGCCGCGCAGATGCTCGACGATGGGAATATCGCGCCCGAGGAGGACGGTGTGAACCGGCCGCGCGCCATCGTTGGTATCATCGATATTGAGCGAGTCGATCCCGACCAGCGCCGCTCCCGACCGGGCCAGCCATTCCGCCAGCTCTCCCGTGAGATGGGGATGGTCTTCGAAGTAGGCATCGGTCCTCCAATGCCGGTCCCACCCGGTCTCGACGAGCACAGCGCGCCCCCGTACTTCCTCGGACGTGAGCGGAAGGCGGGAAATGGCCCGGGGGGACCCGCGCGGAATCCGGACCACGACGCAGTCGAGATCGGCCAGCGACGAGAGGCTCAGATCGGCGAGGTCCTTGCCGTCGGCATACCGGTGAAAGGGACTGTCGAGGTAGGTCCCCGTATTCGCCACCATCTCGATCTTCCCGATGTGGAATTCGGTGCCCGGGGCATAAACCGCCCGCGACTGCTGCCGGCTCAAGTAGTCGCAGATGATGGGAGCCGGAAGCCCCTTGTAGGTCACCATCCCATGCTCGACGGTATGACTCACGTCGATCAACCGGCCGGGGGCTCTGGAGTGGGTCACAGGTGCTTTACCATGAATGTCGCGCTGGCCGGACAGAGTTCGCCGAATTCCCGGGTTCCCCGGATCTCCGGCGGCGCCGTCTCCCGGTCCACGGGGGTGTAGCCGAGCCGCTCGAAGAAGCCTGCCGCCGTCGTGGTCAGCAAATAAATCGAGTCGGCGCCACTGCCCCGCGCGTGAAGCTCGGCGGCCGCCACCAGGGCGCGCCCGCTCCCGAACCCCCGGGCCCCGGCATCGACGGCGAGAGATCGCAGCAGTGCAGCCGCACCGAACAGCTCGAGTCCGACCACGCCGGAAGGCCGGTCTCGGGGGCCACACCCGAAGAAATGCGCCAGGTCGGCCCCATCGAGGTCGGCGGTCGGCAGGCCGGCCGCGTCGGCGAGCCGGCGCACCTCCGAGGCATCGGGCTGCCGGAAGACAGGTATCGGGGTCATGGGTCCTGGCAGGAGCGGGGGACGAAGCACTGAAGCGGTGAGCGGTGCGCCGGGGACGAGCGCTCACCACTCACCGCTTACCGCTTACGCTTACCGCTTTTACGGCACGCGGGTGCCTTCCGTGCGCAGGCGAACGACCGAGTCGGCTGCGGTTGTTGCATAGTGGGCGACCGTCGTCCCGACCAGCTTCCCATCCTTGAGCCGCATGACGCTGTGGGTGGTCACCTGCACGCCTTTCCGCAGGACGCTCTCGTAGGGTCCTGATTCCGTCGTGATGCTGTCGCCGGCCACTTCCACCACCCGCGATGGGACGGGCTTTGCGCGTCCCGGCAGGGTGATGGTCCATCCCGCGGTATCCGCGGTCGCGACCATCGTCGTCGTCACCAGGACGCTGTCGCTTCCTTCGGCCATCGAGCGAACCGTCCAGGTGCCTGCGACCTCGGCGAGCGAAATCGGTGCGGGCGGGGGCGGCGTCACCACGGCAGTGGTATCCTGGGCCGGAGTCTGCTCCGGCTTGCTGCAGCCTGCCGCGACGGCAGCACAGCACAACAAGGCGAGGAACCGCATGAATCCTCCGAGACGAAACGTACGGTGCGGTGAATCGGGGTCGAACCGGCGAATGTACGGTCCAGAGGCGGGAACAGCAATGCGACAGCCGGCGGCGCGGCGGCCGGTCTCAGGAGCCGGGGGCGATGGTGTAGTCGAACACGTACGAATGCTTTCCATCGGCAATTGTGATGGTCATCGTGCCCGAGAGACCGGTCAGCTCTCCGGTGCCGGAGTCCGGTACGACCGTGATGGTGAGTGACGGGACTCCACGGTTCATCGTCCCGCTGTGCTGCAGAATGAAGCTGCCGGTCTTCCCGTGCAGCGTGCCGCTGACCCGCTCGATCGCGACGTACCCGGCCGAATTCTTCACCGCGGTGCCGCCGGTGAGCATTTCGCCTTTGCTGCTCCCGGCCAGATCGCCCTGAAACTGCTTGTCGATCGCGAACCGCCCCAGCGGCGCGCCGGCATGGTCGTGCGCCGTCGACTGGGGATTCAGTTTGACTTCGAAGGTCCCGGTGGCGCGGGTCACGACGGCCTCCTTCGCAGTCGCGGGAGTCTGCGCAAGGAGCCGACCGCCGGATCCGAACAGCAGCATGGCGGCAATCAGCCTGGTCATGGACTCGAATATACCGTTCAGAACGGACAGACCAGACCCGGGTATGGATTGCCGCTGATCTGGGTCATCGGATCTCCGGACGCTCCGCCGGGATCGGCGTCGTAGCTCCGATGGGCCGTCTGCTGAAAGCGCTGATTGGGCCGAATCGCATAGAGATAAATGTGAAATTGCGATCCCGAGTCGTTCAACAGCGAATGCGCCTCGTCGCGGAGCCATTTGAAACTGTCATAGGACGGCGCGAGCGGATCCGGCCCGGAGCTCCGGACCACGACGAGGAGGGCGTCCGCGTCCAGCACGGCGGTCGTATCGGCCCAGCGGCAGATCCGGCGAATCCGCGCCGCTTCCCGCTGAGTGGACGCCGAAGGCGCGTAGGTATGAACGATCGGCCCTTGCACCGGCTGGCTCTGCGCCGCGACCGGGGGTGCGGAAAGCAAAGCCAGCAGCACCGCGAGTTTCCGGAAGCGGGTCACGAGGGATTTGGGCGCGGTGAGCGACCATGCGTCGGTCAGGAGGTCCCGCAGCACCGCCTTCGTCACCTTGTCCAGCCGGACTCCGAGCCAGCGACCCCCCCAGACGTCCGTGAATGCGGCCGGGTCGGCTCGCACCAGCGCATCCAGATTGGGGGGCGCGATCTTCACGGCGACGGTGCCGGGGTCCTTGGGCAACGACGCGAACACCTTGTTGCGAACCCGCAGATCGGCGTGTCCCATGTGCGCGCCTTCCTCCGCCTCCGGCAGCGCCAATGCGATCGCGCGAGCGTCGTTCTGGGTGAGTCGCCGTCGGACCATGGCCAAACCTAGGGTGGCCGTCGCGAGCCAGCCAGCGCCGCGGGACGGAACCCGGGTCACGGAGGAGTCACGGGCGCCGGCGTAATTGAGGGCGTCCCGCCACCGTCGCGCACGGAGGGAGGTATGCCATGCTGGCCAATGCGATCACGCTTTCACGATTCCCGCTCCTGCTCGTTAGCCTCCTGGTGCTGTATTCGGGTCCGCCGCCACTGCGCCTCGCCGGCGTGGGCCTGCTCTTCATCGGGCTCATGCTCGACACGGTGGATGGCATCGTCGCCCGGAAGACCGGCCAGACGAGCCTCCTCGGCAGCGTCCTGGACATCGCCGCCGACCGGACCTATGAGCTGGCTCTCTGGGTGTGTTTTGCGGATCTGCGAATGATCCCGGCGGTCATCCCATTGACGGTGCTGGTCCGTACCACCCTCACCGACGCACTGCGGAGTGTTGGTGTGAGCCAGGGACTCGCTCCATTCGCACAGCATCGCACCGCACTCGGCCGGTTTCTCGTCGGCTCGACCTGGATGCGGGTCGGCTACGCTGTCTCCAAGACGGTCACATTCTGCGGGTTCGCGCTCGCGCAGGCGTTCAGCGCGTTTCCTGCGGGCGGGACGGTGAACCGGACGGTGCCGTCGCTGATCGGCAGCCTGCGGGTGGGCGCATGGATCACCGTGGGATTCTGCGTGCTGCGCGGGCTGCCCGTCATCATGCATGCGATCCGCCACTCCTGGAACGCCACACAGGCCGGCGGAAGTCGTCCGCCGGCCTGTGAAATGACATCGTGATGGCGATGGCCTAGAACGCGGGCGAGACCTCGGGCAGCTGGTACGGATACTTCTGACGCCCCGTCAAACCGTCCAGCGCGCCCTGTTTGGTCAGCCGGTCTTCGGCGAAGAACAGATAGGCGCGGACCTTGTTCCCGTGGGCCAGGAGCTCCTCTTCCGTGCAGCCCGAGCCGGCGGTCAGCTCCGCCAGCAGCTTGGCATAGCCACGGCTGTTCCGGGTTGCCAGGTCCGGGCGGGAAAGCATGAAGCAGAGCCGATCGAAGGGGCTGGCCCAATGGACTTCGAGCGGGCCGCACGCCGGAGCGGCGCCGCTTGCCGGGGGAAATGCCGTCGCCCGCTGCCGCTTCTCATCCTGAGTCAGAGTTGACATGTGTGCTCCCTGCGCGGAAAACCGCCGAAAAAGAGAACGCCTGGATCTGTGGTGCCGGCGCCTGTCCTGAAAGATAGCCGGATGGCTCCCAAGGGGCGGGTTGGAGTGTATTCGGCCTGCTTTTGGTCACCGCAACCGCTGCAGCTCGACCTCCGAGATGATGAACCCGAATCCGGGCCAGCCTCCCGACCGGACCGAGCGCTCGAACCATGTCAGCGCCCGCGCCGTGTCGCCCTGCACGAGATACCAGTTCCCCACCCCGTAACTCAGCGTGGCAATTGCGATGTCGGAGGTGTCCGCGGCGGTCAGCACCAGGTCGGGACCGATCTCTCCGCGATAGAGCCGCAGGCGCTGGCGGTACGCATTGCTCACCGGAAGCGAATCGGGATGCCGGTCGAGCATCGCCCGCGCCTCGGCCCCCCGACCCGCGCGCGAGAGCGACATCCAGAGCCAGTCGGTCGATCCCGCAAGCTCCGCGGCATCGGGAGCACGGGGCTGGGCATGCCGGAAGGCGTCGACCGCGCCGGAGAAGTCGCCCCGGGCATACCGCACGATGCCGAGATGATACCAGATGCCGTAGTTGGTGCTGTCGAGCCGGTTGCCCCGCAGGAGATCGTCCTTCGCGCGGTCGAATTCCCGCACCGAGAGGTAGCGATGCCCCCGCCAGCGATAGAGAAGCGGGTGCTCCGGCGCGATCGCGAATCCGCGGGTGAACGTCTCGATCGCCTCGCGAAACTGGCGGGCGCCCGATTGGGCGATGCCGAGCTGGATGATGCGGTCCACGTTCCGCGGGTCCGCGGCGAGCGCTTGCGCCGCGCGCGCGATTGCCCCGGTATCGGGCTGCGAACGGTATTCGACACCGCTCGGCGAGCGATACTGCACCGACTGACCCGAGGCGGGGG
>Ga0070699_100001188_pt1 | contig 24086 bp, 17 predicted proteins | sample KBSK1503metaG_FD_65473 | JGI IMG/M metagenome (GOLD analysis project Ga0070699, IMG submission 65473) | Corn, switchgrass and miscanthus rhizosphere microbial communities from Kellogg Biological Station, Michigan, USA - KBS K1-50-3 metaG | ecosystem: Host-associated > Plants > Roots >...
AGCCGAGGGTGACGCCGGCGTTCCAGTAGCTGTAGTTGTCGTCGCCGTTGGCGATGCGGGCCGCATAGTCGTTGTTGTTTCCCCACTGGTGGCCGTACAGCGCGCTGATGGTGGGCGTGACGCCCCAGTAGGCCTGGAAGGCCTGGGTGAAGCCGACCTCCAGCGTCCACACCGTCCCGGTCTCGTACTGGTAGTCGGGCGAATAGAAGCCCGTCACGCCCAGCGTGCCGTCCTTCCACAGGTCGACGCCGGCTCCCGCCTTCAGCTCCACGTAGTCGTTGCGGAAGCGGTCGAAGCCGTCGTCAAGGAAGAAGACGTTCCGGGTGGAGTTGGGGTAGGCGTAGTAGATCACGCCCAGATCCCAGGCAAAGCGGCCGAACTTGCCCTTGAAGCCCGCATACGAGTCGAGCTCGATGCTGGCCCACGTCACCGTGCTGAAATCGCCGTCGCCGCCCGGGGTGAGGGCGGGACCCCAGTCGAGATTGGACGCCCAGACGCCGGCATAGAAGCTGCCGCAGGTGGCATCGAAGCCGCCCTGGATGGCGAGCCCCTCCGAGGTCTGCGAGACCCCGCGGAAGACGTACTCCGAGGCCAGCGCCGCGTTGGCCGAGAGCGTGCACGGGCGTGCCTCGGGCGCCGGCGCCGGTGCGGCGACCCTGCCGCGGGCCAGCATTCCGTCAGCGACGGCCGGAGCCGCGAGCAGTGTGGCTGCCAGCAACGCGGCAGCACTGAAACGTAGAGTTCGAGCGATTGGCCTCATCATCTTCGCATCCCCGCCGATTCATCTTTCGACAACTTTCGCGGGTGCGAATTCTAGTGCGCAACTTCATTCGGCGAGCAACCCACAGTTGTCGAAGAGGACCGTGCCAACCGGGTCACAGAACTCCAGCGGTCAACGAATGTTGGATGGCGGTTTCTCCCCCTGTGCTCGCGAGTGCCTGACGAGGCCGACGTTGCGTGAGGCGCGGGAGATTTCACGGGAAGGCGGGAGCCCAAAACGGAAACGGGCCTCCACAAGGGAGGCCCGGAACCGTCGGAAAGCTCAATCCGAGATCAGAAGGTGTACTTCACAGTGGCGATGAAGCGCTCATCGCTCAAGCTGGTGGGCGTCGTGAAGAGCTCATTGTCGCTATCCCAGTAGCGGAGGTCAAGCGACCACCTCTCAAGGAACGCGAATGTCACGCCAGCATTCCAATAGGTGTAGCTGAGCTCGTCAGCGTCGTGGAAGAACGACCGGCCAACCAGCACGCTGAAGGTTGGGGCGAACATGCCGACCTTCGGGAGTTCCTGCGAGAAGGAGCCCTCCAACGTCGTGACGGCTCCCGTGTTAAAAGTATACTCGGGGGAGTAGAAGACGGTAGCGCCAACCGTGCCGCCCTTCCACACCTCGGTGGTCGCGCCAGCCTTCACCTCGAAATAGGGGGCATCGTTGAAGGACGGCTGGCCCGGATAGCCGTAGTAAATGAAGCCGACATCCAACGCAAAGCGGCCAATCGTCGTCTTATAGCCGCCGTAGATGTCGATCTCCGTCGTGCCATCGGTTCCGAAGTCGATGCTGGAGCCCCACACGCCCAGATAGAACTTTCCGCAGGTAAGATCGACACCGCCCTGCACAGCGGCGTTCTGGTTGCTCTGAGAGATACCACGGAACACGTAGTCCGTGGTAAATGCAACATTACCCGAGGTGACGCACGCCCGCGGCGCAGGCGCGTCAGCGATCCGTCCCCGGCTCGGCATGCCGTCGGCGAGTGCAGGACCTGCGAATACTGCCGCAGCCAACAGCGATGCGGCCCCCAAACTTGCAGATTTGATCATTGTGGCTTCCCTACCGATTCGTCGTGTGGTGGTTATCCGTCGTGATCGTCCCGTTAAGCAACAGCAAACAATCCTCCAGTGCGCTGTCGGATCGACGCCGTGCCGGCCGAGCCACACCTTGCGATGAAGCGACAACTTTCTGAGCGGAGTTGCTCAAGAATTGGTCAGGTTCTTGCCACTCATTGGGCGTTCTCAGGGCAACAGTCCTGGTGTATGTCGGCCTTGTCGGGTGCTACGGGGGGGCAGACCCCTTTCGACGGAAGATCGATTATAGTCTCATAGGTCAGACGAAAGGGGTCTGACCCCGCATTCGTGCGGCGTGCTCGAGGGTTTTCGTCAGATGCCAACCCCGCCGACCGTGCTGATCACAGGTGCCGCCCAGCGCATCGGGCGCGCGCTGGCGCTCCGCTTTGCCGCCGATGGCTGGCAGGTGGGCCTGCACTGCCGCTCCTCGCGCCGGGAAGGCGACCAACTGGCTGAGGAGATTGCGAAAAGCGGCGGCGCCGCCGCCGTGCTGCAGGCCGATCTCGCCGATGCCGGGGAGGTGGCGGGCCTGGTGCCGGCCTGCGTCGCGGCGCTCGGCGTCCCGACGTGCCTCGTCAACAACGCCTCCACGTTCGTCTACGACACCGTCGCGAGCCTCGACCCCACGGTCTGGGACACGCAGCACGCCGTCAACGTGAAGGCGCCGGTGCTCCTGGCCAAGGCCTTCGCTGCGGCGCTGCCCGACGGTGCTTTGGGCAACGTTATCAACATCGTAGACCAGCGGGTGTGGAAGCCCACGCCCAACTTCTTCTCCTACGCGGCCTCCAAGATGGCGCTGTGGGGCGTCACCCGTACGCTGGCCCAGGCCCTGGCGCCCAGTGTGCGCGTCAATGCCATCGGGCCCGGGCCGGTCTTGAAGAGCGCGCACCAGACCGACGAGGAGTTCCGCCGCCAGTGCGAGGCCACCATCCTGGGCCGCGGCACGACGCCGGAGGAGATCGCGGATGCGATCCGCTTCATCCTGGGCGCCCCGGCCATGACCGGGCAGATGATCGCCCTCGACGGCGGCCAGCACCTGGCCTGGGATACGCCCGACGTGAGGCGCGCCCCGCGGGGGTAGAGCAGCCCTGGTAGAGCAGCCCTGGTAGAGCAGCCATGAGCACCGCCACCCGAGGCAGGAGGAGCCCGCCGAAGGCCCAACCCGCCGCCCAGCCCGCCCTGCGCGCTACCCGGCTGCGGCGGGTGTTCCTGCGCGAGCTGGAGATCGTGGCTTCCATCGGCGTCTACGAGCACGAGAAGCGCTACGAGCAGCGCGTTCTCATCTCCGCCGACCTGTGGGTGCGGGACGATTACGACGGCGTCTCCGACCGCCTGGCCGACGTGGTGGACTACGGCAAGGTGGTGGACGACATCGTTCTGCTGGCGCAGAGCGAGCACGTGAACCTGATCGAGACGCTGGCCGAGCGCATCGCCCGTCAGTGCCTCGCCGATGCGCGCGTGGAGCGGGTGCGGGTGCGCATCGAGAAGCCGGACGTGGCCCGCTCCTGCAAAGGCGTCGGCATCGAGATCGAGCGGGCGAGAGAGGGAGCAGGTTTCAGGGGTTAGGTTTTAGGGTTCAGGTTTCAGCGGCTTCCGGCCGAACCCCTGAAACCTGGGCCTTGCCACACGCCTGCCCCAAACTTTGTGATCATCGCTGCCCTGGCTTGCTGCGGTTGCGAGGGGTGATGCGGCAGCGGTGCCAAGGTGCGGGGTGACGGCGCGGGGTGATAAACGGGCCTTTAAGGGTTAAGGGCTTATAAACAAAGTCGCCTTGAGTGTGGCTCGGCGCCAAGAAAACGGGTGGGACCATGCTTCGTAGCGTAGGGGCGTTCGTGTTTTTTGCTGCCGTCTCGGCGACCAGCGCATCAGCCGCGGGACCTGACCTGCCAGAGATCATGGCGGGCCCCGGCAACGCGGTGCCGCAATGCGTCACGCCCGGCCGGCTGATGCAGTTCCTCAAGCAGCGCAATCCGCATCTCGACCTGCGCTACGACGCCATCGCCACGCAATACATGCGCTTCGGCGAGCAGCTCGGCGTGCGCTGGGACTATGCCTTCTACCAGATGGTGGTGGAGACCGGCGCGCTCAGCTACTGGCGCGGCAACCGCCACGGCGACGTGAAGCCCGAGCAGAACAACTTCGCGGGCCTCGGCGCCACCGGCGGCGGCGAGCGCGGCGAGAGCTTCAAGGACATCGAGACCGGCGTGCGCGGCCATATCGAGCATATCCTGCTCTATGCCGGGCATCCGGTCGCCAGCCCGGTGGCCGAGCGCACCCGCAAGGTGCACGAGTGGGGGCTGCTGAATGCCTGGCAGAAGTCGTTCAAGCGGCCCATCACCTACAGCGATCTCGCCACCAAGTGGGCGCCGGGGAACAGGTCCTACGTCGGCATGCTGGAGACGGTGGCCGAGCGGTTCATGGCCGACGTGTGCCGCACATCCGACCCGCGGCCCCAGCTGGTGCAGGAGGCGCGCGCGCTGGTCGCCGGCGGAGCCACCGCCAGCAATGGCGCCCCCAGTGGTGCCCCGGCGGCCGACGCGTCCACGACGCCTTCGGTGCTGGCACTCGGCAAGGAGCTGATGCAGCGGGTGTTCGACCCGAAGACTGACCCCAACCAGGGCCGCTCCGCCCTGGGCGCGCCGCCGCCGGGCGACGAGCCGCCGGTCTCCCCGGCCCAGACGGCTCCCTACAAGGTCCTCAACCCCCCGCCCGCCGAGACCCAGGCCCAGGCGTCTCCTCAGGCGCCTCCTCAAGCGTCTGGCGCCACCCCGGCGGCGAACGCTACCCCCACCAAGTCCGCCGCGGCCGACACCGGCGCGCCGCTGACCAGGTCGGTCGCGGCCGACAGGAGCGTTGAGACGGCGGCCAAGGCTGCCGTGGCCCCCGCCAAGGCCGGCATCGGCGACAAGGCGAGCGCCCGCTTCGCGATGGCCGGCACCGCCGCGGCTGCCGCCGGCAAGGCCAAGACCCTGCCGGATACGGCCCTGCCCCCGGCCGCCAGCCAGAAGTGCCGGGTGTGGACGGCCAGCTACGGCGGGCAGAAGTCCATCATCATCCGCTCGATCGTCGACCAGGTGGTCAACTTCACGGTGCTCGACGTCAACACCGGCCAGGAGACGCGCGAGGCGGAGGCGTTCATCGCCGCCTATGCCAAGAACGGCAAGATCGCCGGCGAGTATTCCAACCAGGCCCAGGCCCTTGACAAGGCCTTCGAGCTCTGCCCAGAGGGCTAGGCCGCGCGCGGCAGTCGGGTGTCGGCAGTCCGGTGTCGGCAGTCGCGAGATGTACCGACTGCCGACGCCCGATTGCCGACTGCCGAATCTTGTTGCGATGAGACTTGGACCCCTGAGACTTGCACCCCTGAGACTTGGACCCCATGCATCTCAGCAGAGCTTCGCTGGCCCTGGCGCTGGGCCTGATCGGCTTGGCGCCCGTCGCGCAGGTGGCCTCGCCGGCCTGGGCGCAGCCGGCAGGGCAGAAACAGGCCACCGCGCCGTCGGCGGCCGCCAACATGAACTGCCGCAACACCGGCGATTTCGGTGTCTGGCTCGACGGCTTCCGCAAGGAGGCCGTGGCCCAGGGCATCTCACGCGACACCGTGTCCACGGCGCTCGACGGCATCACGCTGGACCCCGGCGTCATCGCCCGCGACCGCAAGCAGAGCTTCTTCGCCCAGAGCTTCTTGTCGTTCTCCGACAAGCTGATCTCCGGCAACCGCATCAAGACCGGCCTGGCGCGGCTCAAGCAGCACCGCGAGCTGTTCGCGAAGGTCGAGAAGGACTTTGGCGTGCCCGGCCCCGTCATCGCCGGGCTGTGGGCGCTCGAGAGCGACTACGGCGCCAGCATGGGCAAGCTGCCAGTGCTGCGGGCGCTCGCCACGCTGGCCTACGACTGCCGCCGCAGCGAGAAGTTCCGCGCCGAGCTCATGGACACCCTGCGCATCATCGACCGCGGCGATCTGCGCCCCGAGGAGATGATCGGCTCGTGGGCCGGGGAGCTGGGCCAGACCCAGTTCCTGCCGGCGCACTATCTCGCGCACGCGGTGGACTACGACGGCGACGGCCACCGCAACCTGATCTCCAGCGTGCCCGACGTGATCGCCTCCACCGCCAACTTCCTGATGCACCTGGGCTGGCGCCGCGGCGAGCCCTGGCTGCAGGAGGTGCGGGTGCCGGCCAACCTGCCGTGGGACCAGGCGGATCTGGCCGTCCAGCATCCGCGCTCGAAATGGGCGGCCTGGGGCGTCACGCTGCCCAATGGCCGGCCGCTTCCCACGGACGCGCTGCCCGCCTCGCTGCTGCTGCCGATGGGCCGGCACGGGCCGGCGTTCCTGGCCTACCAGAACTTCCAGGTCTACCTGCAGTGGAACAATTCGCTGATCTATTGCATCACGGTGGCCTATCTCGGCACCCGGCTCGACGGCGCCCCGCCCGTGTTCCGCGGCAGCGGGCCGATTCCGGAGCTGTCGCTCGATGAGGTCAAGGAGCTGCAGCACCTGTTGGCCCGGCGCGGCTACGAGGTGGGCGAGATCGACGGCAAGCTCGGCGCCGCCACCCGCAGCAGCGTCAAGGCCATGCAGATGAAGCTGGGGCTGCCGGCGGATTCCTATCCCACGGCGGAGCTTATCGAGCGTCTGCGCGGCGCCAGGTAGGCTCCGGCCAGGTGCACCCGGGAGCGCCCGGGAGCGGGCCATGTCTGAGCACATGCACGCGAGTCAGCTGGCGGAATAAGGATATCGCTGGTACGTTGTCGGCTGTGACCTGCTCAACCCACATTTGTAGGTCACTGAGGCCAGGATGCCTCCCGCTGAGGTGTCCTGGCTTCCCGATCGAGCCGCGCCGTCCGCCTGAACCGGCTCAAGCTGCCCAACGTCGCCTCGGTCGGCGGTTCCTGGCTCGCCATCTCAGCGCGGGCGCGGCGGGCGGGCGGTGGAGATGGTGAGGCAGGTGCGCGGCAGGGCTTGAAATCGCGGGAGGCTCACAGGTCAGCTATCAGCCTAAGCAGCCTTGAGGATGATCCCTTCCGGCAGGTATTGCCCGCCAAGTCGTACGCTCGTCAGCCAAATCGGGAACGCTGAGCCGGCCGGATCTTGGAACCTCTTGAGCTCCCCTTTCAGAGGATTGCCCGGCTCTATGATTTGAACGTCCGATATCTCCAGGTCTCCAATTTGCCGCCGGTGCTTCGAGAGCACCTGCGCCAGCGTCAAATAGAAGGACCGGCGGTCAACGTATGACCTTGGCGCCAGCCAGAGCCGCCATTGCGTCTCAGGGCTGAAAATCCAAACAGCCGCATCTACTTCCACGCCCTCATGATCAAGGTGTGTCAGCAGATTCTGCCCCACTTTCACCAGAAGGCCTTGATCCACGCCAGCACTCCGTCGTCTTCATCGCTGATGGCCTGAAGAAGCTCCCCAGCTTGCTGCTGCGTCGCTCGTGCATATCTCGCCTCAGGCGACCAGGAACTCACAATGCCCCAGTTAGCAGCAAAGTTGCGATCGGCTTGCTCCCGGTTACGCAAATCTGCGCTCAACCCCGCTGTTCCGACCAGATTCCTAAAATTGTGGCTGTAGGTGGCGTTAACAAGGTCCTTGTCTGGTATCGTGACCGCCTTAAACGACTTGGCGATGCACGCTTTCAATGCCAGCTCGACTGCGTATCCGCCTAGGTAGTACCCACTTGACCAGCGGCTGTCGGCGATCAGGGCCGCCGCGTCGTCGAGCTTCTCCTGCGCAAGAGCCTCCAGCTCGGTCTTTGCGACCTCGGAGCCCACTGGACGCTTCCCGGCTCTCCCTTAGGACAGTAATCTACGCATACTTCCTATATTAATCAACTGCCAACTGAATGTAGCTCCTCACTTCATCGTCGGGATCACGAACTCCGCGCCCTCCTTCACGCCGGAAGGCCAGCGGGAGGTCACGGTCTTGGTCTTGGTGTAGAACCGCACCGAATCCGGGCCGTGCTGGTTCAAGTCGCCGAAGGCGGAGCGTTTCCAGCCGCCGAAGGTGTAGTAGGCGAGCGGCACCGGGATCGGCACGTTGACGCCCACCATGCCGACCTGCACCTTGGCGGCGAAGTCGCGCGCGGCATCGCCGTCGCGGGTGAAGATGGCGACGCCGTTGCCGTACTCGTGGTCGTTGGCGAGCTTGAGGCCCTCCTCGTAGGTCCGGGCGCGCACCACGGAAAGGACGGGGCCGAAGATCTCCTCCTGGTAGATGCGCATGGAGGGCTTCACCTCGTCGAACAGGCAGCCGCCCATGTAGAAGCCGCTCTCGTAGCCCTGCATCTTGAAGTCGCGGCCATCCACCCTGAGCTTGGCGCCCTCCTCGATGCCGAGCGCGACGTAGTCCTTGACCTTCTTCAGGTGCGCCGCGGTCACCAGCGGGCCGAAGTCGGCATCCGCCGAGGTGGAGGGGCCGATCTTGAGGCTCTCCACCCGCGGGATCAGGCGCTCCACCAGGAGGTCGGCGGTCTTCTGCCCCACGGGCACCGCCACCGACACCGCCATGCAGCGCTCGCCGGCGGAGCCGTAGCCGGCGCCGACCAGGGCGTCGACGGCCTGGTCCATGTCGGCGTCGGGCATGACGATCATGTGGTTCTTGGCGCCGCCGAAGCACTGCACGCGCTTGCCCGCCGCGCAGCCGCGCTCATAGATGTACGTCGCAATGGGCGTGGAGCCGACGAAGCCGATCGCGTGGATGTCGGGATGCTCCAGGATGGCGTCCACGGCCGCCTTGTCGCCGTTGATGACGTTGAGGATGCCGGCCGGCAGCCCGGCCTCCAGGAACAGCTCCGCCAGCATCAGGGGCACACCGGGGTCGCGCTCGGACGGCTTGAGGATGAAGGCGTTGCCGCAGGCTATTGCCGGCGCGCACTTCCACAGCGGGATCATCGCGGGGAAGTTGAACGGCGTGATGCCCGCCACCACGCCCAGCGGCTGGCGCATGGAGTAGAGGTCGATGCCGGGGCCGGCGCCCTCGCTGTACTCGCCTTTCATTAGGTGCGGGATGCCGATGGCGAACTCCACCACCTCCAGGCCGCGCTGGATGTCGCCCTTGGCGTCGGCGACGGTCTTGCCGTGCTCGCGGGCGAGGCAGTCGGCGAGCTTGTCGTAGTCGCGGTGGGCAAGCTCCAGGAACTTCATCAGCACGCGGGCGCGGCGCTGCGGGTTGGTGGCCGCCCAGGCCGGCTGCGCGGCTAACGCGTTCTCTACCGCGGCGGCCACCTCGGCCCTGGAGGCCAGCGGCACGCGGGCGCGAACGGAGCCGTCCATCGGCTGGAACACGTCGCCGAAGCGCCCGGAGGTGCCCTTCACGGGCTTGCCACCGATGAAATGCGTCAGCTCTGCCGGCGTGGCGTTGGACGTTGCATTGGGCATGGGCGTTTCCCGCTATGGCCTGCGCTGTGTGGGTTTCAGCCATCCTAGAGCGGGTGGCCGAGCGAAGCCAATCGCGCACATCCGCCTCGGCGGCTCCCTTCCGGCGGGCCAGCAACTGGCTTTCCACCCCGCGTCCGTGCTGCACCGCAGGCGTTGCGGCTTTGTCACAATTGCCCGCCATCAGCTTCGCAACATCAGATAGCGGATGGCGCGCGGCCGGGAAGTATGGCTCTCATTTGGCATAAGACGGGGTTGGCGCCTGCGTCTTTGGTCCAGGAGCGAACGGCACGCCTCTACGAAAGGGGCGCTGTACGTGGCGCGATGCTCAACGAGGGGGATTGATCACACATGAAGCGACTGATTGTGGGCGTTGTCGCCGCTGTGATCCTCACAACGGGCCAGGCTGCAGCAGAAGGCCTGGCGCCGCCGAGCCGTATCAAGGCTCCTGGGACCGTCATCGGTCCCAACTGGAACGGGTTCTACGTTGGCGTGGGCATCGGTGCGGGCGTCGCGTCGCACGACGTTTCGGGGAAGAAGGAGAAGAAGTATTGCAAGCAATGGTGGTGCGGGCATTGCTTGCAATGGGAACACTATACTGAATCTTTCAGTGACAGTGACACCAGCGACATTGGCGTCTTCGGCACCGTCACTGTCGGCCTTGACCGGGTGCTCAGGCCGGGCTGGGTTGGCGGCGTGTTTGCCGACTACGATTTCGGCTCGAACATCTCGGGCGACGTGTCGCTGCCGCACTACAGCCTGTCGCTCGACCACAACTCCTCGTGGGCGGTCGGCGCACGACTGGGCTATCTGGTTACGCCCTCGACCCTGCTGTACGGGACCGCGGGCTACACCCAGGCGCAGTTCGACATCGGCAACCTCGGCTCGACGACCTTCGACGGGTACTTTGTCGGCGCCGGCGTCGAGACCTTCCTGCGCCAGAACTGGACGCTCAAGCTTGAGTATCGCTTCAGCCAGTTCGGCGAGGAGACGATCCTCGACAGCCACCACATCAGTGCGGACCTGGAGCCGTCGATGCACACGGCCCGCCTCATCCTGAGCTACAGGTTCGGTCACCACGACTGACGGCGGTGCCGCGGGCGCATGCAGCACCCGCGGCATACATAACGGACCCCGGGCCGCTGCTGTGAGCGGCCCGTTTTGTCGTCTGAGGCATTTCGTCAACGACAAAGAGGTCAGATCCCGGTGGACCTGACCCCTTGCACCGTGGCGTGGAGCCATGCATGCGTGGGTCAGACCGCAGGGTCTGACCCACATCTGCTAGAACTTGAAGTTCACGCCGGCGCGGATGAGATCCACGTCGCTGTCGGTGAAGTTGATGAACTCGAGGCGCACGGTGGTCGTCTGGGTGAGCTTGCCCTCGACGCCAAGGCCGAGGACCAGCTCGGTCTCGGTGCCGTGGTTCTCGAAGTCGATGATGCCGAGGCCGGCGGTGCCATAGGCCAGGATGCTGGGGCTCAGCAGGTAGCCGAGACGCCCGCGCACCGTGCCGATCCAGTCGATGTCGTCGGCGCCGGAGAACGAGATGTCGCCCTCGATGCCGTAGACGATCTGGCCCATCTGCCAGTTCCTGCCGAACTGGACGCCGCCGACGAAGCCGTCGTCCCGGCCGGAATCGACGTTGCCGATGTGGGCGCCGGCATAGAGGCCGGTCCAGGTCCACGGGACGTTGGGCCACTCGGCACCCCTGCTGGGTCCGTCGGCCGCGGCCAGTGTTGCTCCCCCGATCAAGGTCGTTGACACGGTCAGGGCCAGCAGGCTGCTTCTCGATAGCGTCATGTTGCGTTCTCTCCCCTCATGAGTGCGCTTGGGTGCCCACACCACGAAAGCCCCGTACAGGCGAGAGTTACGCGCGCCTTTGTGTCGGACATGGGAGCGCTTTGTGGCGACCCTGGGAAGCGGGCAAGGCCCCTGCGCCGCCTGATGCGGCATCACCCCGTGCACAAGAAATAATCGCTGCTGGATCAATCGGATATCCGTATTCCGACTTATCAATCAGGAGAGCATTTGTGTGCTTTCTGCAACACGTGCAAGGATAAAAGACGCGCCGGAAGAAGCAAAAAGCGGACGGATTGGAGTGCCGTCCTTCCAGCGTGCACTGCAAAACGGCTGCCGACTCATTTCTCCTGGGGACACGGAGGTCGGAATGGAACGGCCTTTGCCGGCACTTGCCGATGCCTGCGTGTGCACGGGCTGGTGTATTCAGGCGGAGGCACAGCCAGGCTCGCGCCGCGGGGATAGTAACTCTCTATTGATACTATATGTACACAGTACGTGACGGCGCGCTCGCTGCGTGGCATAGTGCGTCTGCCTCGGAGATGGGGTGTCGGCTCACCTGCAGGGCCGCGCCCCAGCGCAGGAGCCGGGGGTCGCAGTCCGATACCTTGACCGGCATGGCGGCCAGACCAGCCGAGCGCCGGTGCCTCGGAGCTCCAACCCCGGACTTGGCGGGGAAGGAACCGGGGATTCCCTCGACGCACGCTCGAGGACAAGGGGGTGCGGGCTGGGGCGAAGCCGGTCTCCGATACCCCGCACGGCATGGTGGCCAGGCCGGCCAAGCGTCGGGCGGCCGTCGGAGGTGGCCGAGCAGGGCGTTCTTCGCGCCCCGCGCGCTAAGGTCTGAGGCCAACGGGTGCGAGCCCGGACGCCCTGCTCCTCCTCTCCAACCTCACGCGGGGTCAACGCGGTGAGGCTCGTCGTGCTGGAAATCGTTCTGCCCGCGCCCTCTCTCCCCGCCTGCCGCGCCGTCAGACTCAGCAGCGCCTCCCAAGACTCCAGCGCCGGCGGGGGTGCCAGCCCCGGCGCGGCAGATATGAGCCTTGCCGGCGCTGTTCCCGTCTTCCAGGAGTGCTATGACAGCGCGGGGAGAAGCGCGCACGCGAGAGGACAGATGGACGTTCTGATGCCGCAGCTCGGCGAGACCGTCGCCGAGGGCAAGATCACGCAGTGGTACAAGGCGCCGGGCGACGCGGTGCAGCCGGGCGACAACCTGTTCGAGATCGAGACCGACAAGACCTCCATGGAGGTGCCCGCCACCGCTGCCGGCGTGCTGGCCGAGATCCGCGCCCGGGTCGGCGAGGTGGTGCCCGTGGGCGCGGTGGTGGCCGTCATCTCCGGCGGGAAGGGCGCCGCAGCGGGCGCTGTCGCCGCCTCGGCCGGACCCGCAGGCGCCGCACCGCAGCGCCCAGTGCCCGCCGCCCCCGTTGCTGCCCCCGCCTCCGGCCCGGCATCCGCGGTCAACGGCGTCGCCCGCCCGATCAAGCTCGACCCGTTTTTCGAGGTCCGCACCCCCGAGCGCAACTATGGTCCGGCGCGGCGGGGCAGCGTCACCGTCACGCCGCTGGCCCGCCGGCTGGCGGCGGAGAGCGGCATCGATCTTGACGCCGTCCGCGGCTCAGGTCCGCACGGGCGCATCTTCGCGCGCGACCTCGCCACGGCGGCAGAGCGCCCACGCGCCGCGGCGCCCGCGGGCCTCACGGCCCAGCAGGTCATGCAGCAGGTGAAGGCGCTCTACGAGCCCGGCAGCTACCAGGAGGTGGCGCTCGACAACATGCGCGCGACCATCGCCGCCCGGCTGGTCGAGGCCAAGCAGGCGATCCCGCATTTCTACCTCACCGCTGATGTCGGCACCGACGCCCTCGTCAGGCTGCGCGAGGACGCCAACGCTGCCGCGCCCACGGCCAGGGACGGCACGCCCGCGTTCAGGCTCTCGCTCAACGACATCATCGTGAAGGCCTGGGCCGCGGCGCTGCAGCGGGTGCCAGCCGCCAATGCCGTCTGGGCCGGCGACCGTATCCTGCGCCTCGCCCACGCCGACATCGGCGTCGCCGTGGCCATCGAGGGCGGCCTCTTCACGCCCATCGTGCGCCACGCCGAGACCAAGACGTTGTCGGCCATCTCGGCGGAGATCAGGGACCTCTCCGCCCGCGCCCGCGCGCGCCGACTCAAGCCGCAGGAGTACCGGGGCGGGTCGAGCGTGGTCTCCAACCTCGGCATGCACGGCATCCGCGAGTTCGCCGCCATCATCAACCCGCCGCACGCCACGGTGCTGGCGGTGGGCGCGGCGCGTCGCCAACACGTGGAGCGGCCGGACGGCAGCGTCGCCTTCGCCGGCCAGATGACGGTGACGCTCTCCTGCGACCATCGCGTGGTCGACGGCGCGCTCGGCGCCGGGTTGCTCGCGGCCTTCCGCGGCTTCATCGAGAACCCGGTGACGGCGCTGGCGTAGGGGCACGTCCTCGATGCCCCTCGGGTCGAGGAGCGACAGCATGGCCTCAGCCTGTGCGGGGCGCCCGCCGCTACTTGCCGGGGCTGGGGGCCGCGGTGGCAGGCGCCGACGGCTTGATGCCCGCATCAGCCACGATCCTGGTCCATCGCTTGATGTCGGAGGCCACCTGCTCCCTGAAGCCTTCGGGTGTGCTCGACAGGGGCAGGCTGCCCAGCGTCTTGAATTTCTCCACCGTCTGCGGGTCCTCGGTCATGGCCACCGTCTCGGCGTTCAGGAGCTTCACTATGTCGGCGGGCATGCCCGGTGGGCCGGCGAGGCCGAAGTAGGAGGTCACCTCGTAGCCCGGAATGGTCTCGCCGATGGTCGGCACGTCCGGCAGGGCGAAGAATCGCACCGGACCCGTGGTGGCGATGGCGCGCAGCTTGCCGTCCTTGAGCAGCTCCAGCAGCGACGGCGGCGGCTCGAAGCCCAGCTCGATGTGCTTGCCCAGCAGCATGGTGGGCACCGCCGTGCCGCCCCTGGACGGGAGATGCTTCAGCTTGATGTTGGCCATGGCCGCGAACAGCTCGGCGGCCAGGTGCTGGCCGGTGCCGACGCCGGACGTGGAGAACACGATGGGCTCCGGCGCCGCCTTCGCCGCCGCGATCAGCTCAGGCACGGTCTTGATCGGATGGTCCGGGAAGGTCGCGACAATGAAGGGGATCTGCGTGGCGAGACCGATGAAGGTGAAGTCGTCGATGGGGTGGTAGTTCATCTGCTCCTGGATGGCGGCGGAGGCGGCGTGCCCGCCGGGCAGCATGAAGAGCGTGTAGCCGTCGGCCGGCGCGCGGGCGACGAAGCCGGCCGCTACCCTGCCCCCGGCGCCGGGCTTCGGCTCCACCACCACCGACTGTCCGAGCCGCGCCGACAGGCGCTCGGCGACGACCCTTGCAGTCAGGTCGCCGTTGCCGCCGGCACCGAAGCCGTGCAGCAGCGTGATCGGGCGCTCCGGCCAAGCCGCCACCGCACTGTGCGGGAGGATGGCGGCGACGCACACCGCGCCAATGAGCGCGCACATCGTTCGAGTCAACGTCATGCGCTCGTTCCCTCCTCTACCATCCCAGCCGCCGACACTGAGCTTCCGCTCGCGGTTCCTTTGCGAGCAAGGCCTTATCGAACGCGTGCGATCTTGAAACGCGGTCGCGCCGATGACCAAGCGCCACACAAGGCGGCGATAGTCGCCCCGAAGCATCCCAAGCCTCAGCAACCACATTTTGGCCAGCCACTCAGCCTACAGCTCTTGATAAGGCTCGGCAGCCCACGGATGCTCCGGATGTATCATCTGCATCGACATTGTCAATCGGGCAGCTCGTTATGTCGTTCACTTACGATCCTGGCCGGCCGCGAAATGCCGCGGTGGATGCGCTCTCCGCTGTGTGCAGCGTCGCGCCCGACACCGCTTTGCAGGCTTGTGGAAGGCAGGCGCCGGTAGATCGAGGACGTGGAGGAGTGGGACGCGCAATTGTTCAAGGCTTGGTCGCGTCCGCGCGCCGGCTTTGCGGCGAAACACCTGTGGTGCGGACCGGCACGGGCGTGAGGCGAACTCCCCCAAAGCGGGGATGCTGCCAGAGCTGGCGATGCCCATCTACGCTGTCGTGATCGAGCAGGCGCCGCGGTCACACCTTTTGGGCTGCCCGGCCAGAATCAGTCAGGGCTCGACCCGCAAGGGTTGAGCCGCGTCAGGCTTCCCCGGGGGAGGAAGCACTTGGCGCGGCTCTTCCACTCCTCGCCTGTTGTCCGTGCGCAATTCCAACGCAACAACTCTGGAGACGCCAGCGATCTATTAACCGGCCATTAGCCAATCTGGCCGATGTAGTTGTCGCGGGCGCAGTTTCCACGAACGGCAAGGAGAGCAAGGTGCTCACGGCATGGCGTGTGCGCTTGGCGCGCTGCCTTCCGGTTGCGGTTCTCGGACCGCTCGCCCGGCCCTGGCGGGCTCATCAGCAAACCAAGCGGGAGCCCGGGATACCGCTCCTTCAGTCAAGCGTGAATGGCCCGGGAAAGCCTGCCGGGGGCTCGGAAAGGACGTTCGCTTGTCCTCATTGCGGTCTGAAGCTGACCATTGTGCCGGACAAGCTTGGCACACACCTATCCTTCGATTTCGAGGAGTGGAAGCGCCGGTGCCGGTTTCCAGGCCTGGAAAGTCCAGTGCTCTGTCTGGTGGGACAGTGATGTTCACTCAGGCCACGTAATCAGGGCCCGGCGTGACCACACCCTGAAATGCGCAGTGCCGAATTGCCAGCAGCTATCTTTTGATCTCGCTCGACGCGGCCGTCGCACGTTTGCAGCGCGGGCAGATGGGGCCGTGGCAGGCGCGGCACCAAGCCTTGCCGCAGGACTGGCAGGGAGCCTGTCCGCCGAGGTCGGTCAGGTGAAGCCGTTCGTCGCAGACGAGCCGCGCCCGCTCCAAGCCGGTGCCCCACTCGCACAGCGGCGGCTCCATCATGCGCGCCGCCGGGTGCCAGTCGATGGACACGATGCGCTCGCCCTTGCGCCGCCGGATCAGCACCTCGTAGCGGTGTACAGGAGCGAAGAGGATCAGCCCCTGCACCCACTCGACCGTCACCCGCAGGGCGTAGTTGTGCCGCAGATCGTCGAGCTTGGCGGCATACTCGCGTTCGATGGCAGCCACCCGCAGGCTTTCGCGTTTGCGGTCGGCATCGGCCTTGTCGCCTGCGGCCGACTGGAGCCCGGCCAGCTTCGTCAGCGCACCGCGGCGCAGATCGTCGTGGTACGCGTGCACCCGGGCGCTGTCACGATCGAGCCGACGGCGCATGGCGCGCAGGAACGGCTCCAGATCGCACCGCACTAAGTGATCGACTGCTCCCCGCACCCGCTCCGCCAGCATCTGCGCATCCAACGCCTGGCCCGCCTCGGCGCGCACGGCAGGGTCGGGCACGCGCCACTCCAGCTCGCCTGCCAGCACCTGGCGCAGCCGTTCCACAAGGTCATCGCCGAGCACCGCGCCGGTCCCGGCGTTGAACCCGAGCCAGACGAGCCCCTCGCGCCGCTCGTCGGAGGTGGCGGTGTAGCGCAGGGCGAGCAGCAGGCAGCGCGTCCAGCCGGGCGTGGCACCGCGCAGGCGCCAGATGGCGTTGCCGAGATCGAGCGCCGACTCCAGTCGGCGCTCCGGGTCGCCCGGCGGCGCTGAAGGGACCGCAAGCACGAGCTGGCGCTCGGCGAGGCGGCCGCGGCTGCCGAGCAGTGCCCCGAACTGGTCGAGCCAGTCGCCCTCGAGTCCGACGGCCATGGCTCCCGGCGGCCGCTGAGCGCCGAACGCCAGCCGCGCCAGCTCGGGCCAGCTCATGGCGGCGCGCAGCGGCTCCGGGGCCAGCACGTCGAGGCTGTCGGGCTCGACCGGCTCGACGAGCGCACCTTCGCTGTCCAGCAGGTCTGCAACGAACTCGCGCAGCGCGCTCATGTCTTGTCCTCACGCGGCCTCGAAGTCCTCGCCGAACAGCTTCTCGTCCAGGGCCTTGGCGCCCTGATGCTGCCGGCTCGCATGGTCGAGCCGCTGGCCCAGCGCCTCGAACGCCTCGGCGCGGGCGGCCTCCGTCGTCTCCAGCCACGCCTCCAGCACGAGGTCCGGGAACTCGCGCTCCTCCTCCAGGGCGCCGAGGATGGCGCCGACCTCGCCCACCACCAGCTCGAACATCGCGATCTTCTCCTCCAGCAGCGCCAGCACCTGCTCCTCCAGCGTGCCGCGCGTGACCAGGTTGAAGACAAACACCTCGCGCTCCTGGCCGATGCGATCGATACGGCCGATGCGCTGCTCGATCGCCATCGGGTTCCAGGGCACGTCGAAGTTGATCAGCGTGTTGCAGAACTGGATGTTGCGCCCCTCGCCGCCCGACTGGGTGCACAGCAGAACGGGGGCATGGTCGCGGAACTCGGCGATCGCCGCGTCTTTCTCCGGTCCGCTCAGGCTGCCGTCGAAGCGCGCGAACGCCAGCCCCGCCTCGTCAAGGCGCCCGCCGATGCGGGCGAGCGTCTCGCGGGACTGGACGAAGATGAGCTTCTTCTCCTGCGGGTTGCTCCGCACCAGCTCGATCAGCGCGGTCTCCTTGCCGCCCGTCCCGATCGCGGCCCAGCGCCGGGCGAGCCCGGCCCACGCCGGATCGGAGCCGGTCCGCTCCGCGATGCGTGCAAGGGCGCCCGCGGCAGCAGCCGGGCAGGACCCTGCCGCGCCCATCAGATGCTGCAGCATGAGACGCTGGCGTCCCACGCCACCCGCCGCCGCCAGCCGCCGGGCCATGGCGGCGAGGTCCGCATAGGCCTCGGCCTCGCCTGGCACGGGGTCGACCTTGATGGTCGTGGCGTGCCGGCGCGGCAGCTTGAGGGCGGCCACCGCACGGGTGTTGCGGATCATGGCGTCGCGCATGAGGGCGCGCAGGCGCTCGGGGTTCGCCGGCTGGCGTGGCTTGCCCGGGGTCATGTAGGCGGCGCGAAACTCCTTCTGCGTCTTGAAGATGCCGGGCTTGAGCAGCGTCAGCAGGTTGTAGAGCTCGATCAGGTCGTTCTGCACGGGCGTCGCCGACAGCAACAGCAGGAAGCGCTTGTTGAGGGCATCCACGAGCTTCCAGCTCTGGCTCGAGCGGTCGCGCAGGTGATGCGCCTCATCGACAATGACGATGTCGAAGGTGCGCGCGCGCAGGTGCTCGGCGTGCTCGCGGCGCCGGGCCGTGGCGATCGAGGCAACGATGCGGTTCTGGCTCCAGAAGGCCTCGGGGTCCTCGCGCAGGGAAGGCTCGTAGGTGGTCGCGAACGTCAGGCCGAACTTGCTCGCCAGCTCCTCCTGCCACTGGCCGACAAGCGAGGCCGGTGTCAGCACCAGGGTGCGCTCGGCCATGCCGCGCAGCGCGTACTCCTTGAGCACCATCGCGGCCTCGATGGTCTTGCCGAGGCCCACCTCGTCGGCCAGAAGCACGCGGCCGCGGAACTGCTTGAGCACCTTGCGTACGGTCTCGAGCTGATGCCACAGCGGCTCGAAGCCCGCGAGATGCGGCAGGCACAGCAGCTCGTCGAAGCCCTGTGCAAGGCCCAGGTGCGCGAGACGCTCGCGCAGCCCGAACCTGCGGCCGTCCTGCTCCGGCTGGCCAGTGTCGACCGACGACAGCGCCGCCAGGTCGATCTCCATCGTGAACGGAATCTCGACCTCGACGCGCGGCAAGGGCGGCGGCGGTGCCGGCCGCGCCGCAGCCGGCGCTGCCGGCACTTGGGGTTGAGGCCGCGTTCGAACGGCGGCACCACGGGGCTCTGCGGGCCTCGCTCCGGCTTGGCGGCGGGCGGGGACCTGCGCGACCTCCACCGGGCGCCGGACAGGGGATTGCGCTGGCCCTCTCATGATGCTGTCCACAGGCGCGGTCAGCTGCAGCAAGCATGGGAAGCCGCGCGGAAGCACGGAGAGCGCAGCGCGCCGGTCGGTCAGCTCATGCTGCTGCAAGAGCGCCTTGGCTGCGGCACGTCTGCCAAGTTGATTGAGCGCCAGGGCGCGCAGGAGATGCGCCGCTGGCGCCCTCCCCCACCTGGAGGACCGGTCGAGGAAGACGAGCGCCTGCTTAGGGTGCCCGTCGAGCACCGCCGCCATGGCGGCCATCAACAAGAGTTCGAGGTTGGTGGGACAGGCCGCAACCGCTGCCTCCGCGAGCGCCAGGACAGATGTGTCCGCTTTCGCGTCCGCGAACGCCCCAGTCAGCCGCTCGACCCAGACCTCGACTGGGTCGAGCGGCGCCTCGAACAGGTCCCGCTGGCGCAATGCCGTGCTTGCCATCGACCTCGCCGTCCCACTTCGACGCGCCGGAGCGAACTCACGCTCCGCGACGCCCCGGCCGCCGCGTGGCGCACGCGGCAACCTCCGCTGCCCGTTCACAGACGGAATCGCTCCAGCGCCCAGTATGCCGGCCAAGGCCCTGCCTGCCATATGTCCGCCACGGGGCCCCCGCCCGTTCCTGTGGATTTCCCCCGCGCATTGCGGTGCGGTCCCGACTCGCGCACAAGGGCCGATGCGGCGCCCTCGATCTCTGGATACGGCGGCCGTTGCTTGCTGAAAGCGCCCGCGCGATTGCAGACGCGCCCGATACGACAAAGCCGGAACCCGGATGCGCGCCGGCGTCCGACTGCTATCCGAAACCCCCATCACCACGTTTGACGGGATCGTCGCTCAGCCTCGACGGCGCCGCGACTGGACCTCGATCGTGTCCGGGAGACGATCGAGGTCCGGCGAGGTCCGCAGCATCGGCTGGGCCTGGGTTGCGCGCATGTATCGGGTTGCGTTCCCATCCTGATCCACTAACTCATGGGGCAGCGACACGAGAGCGGCCACGCCATGAGCAACCTGCACTTTCTTATCTTCGAGACCGCAAACGGCTTCTGCGGCATTGCCTGGAGCGACGCAGGCATCGCACGCTTGCTGCTTCCGGCCAAGACTGCGGAGGACGCCGAGCGTATGTTGCGGCGTCGGACGCCGGGTGCCGAACCGGGGGTGCCGACTCCCGTGGTGGGCGAGGCGATAGCCGCCGTGAATCGCTATTTCGAGGGCAACGAGACGGATTTTGCGCAGTTCGAGCTCGATCTCGATGGACAGGATGAGTTCTTCAAACGTGTCTACGCTGCGGCACGAGGTATCAAATGGGGGCAGACGACCACCTATGGCACCCTCGCCGGGGAGCTGGGCGGTGGGCCGGAGACTGCGCGCGACGTTGGTCAAGCCATGGCGAGAAATCCGATCCCGTTGATCATCCCGTGTCACAGGGTCCTGGCCGCCGGCGGCAAGATTGGTGGGTTTTCGGCTCCGGGGGGCGCGGCAGCCAAGATTCGGATGCTCGGCCTGGAAGGCGTCCAGGTCGGGTTTTCGAACGGCGGGCAGCAGACGTCTTTCAATTTCTGAGCAAGTGCTACCGCGGCGTCGCAGCGCCAGCACGAGAGGGGAAATGATGCCGGGCATTGTGAAGGGGCGCGGTCCAGCGGCCGGGCGATTTCTGTGCCTCCGGACGTGTGGAGGTCTTCCCTCGACCGAGACGTGGATGCTCAAGGCTGCCGAGCGGGTGCGTGGCCATGTGGAAGGAGAGATCAGGGCAGCCGGCGCCGATCTCGCTGTCGAGATCGACCGTCGCGGCAGGCCCTACAGCCCGATCTGCCGAAAGAACCGCGCCAGCTACGAGCGTCGGGCCACCCAACGCCGCCAAGACCTGGCCGACATCGCCGCCCTCAGGGAAAGACGAGAAAGAGCAGCTCCGCAAAATCTCATCACAACAACAATAAGTCATGCCCTCGCTTGGTGAGCCAAGCGGGATGAAACAGCGAACACATATGTCATTGCAATCGCTTTGTGAATTTGGATGGCGCCTGGCGAGGCTCAACCTTGGAATCGTGCTCGCGGCCATCAAGGACACGCTTGCGGTGGCCTGACGGCCATCCTTGACAGCCTCTGCGCGCGACGGCCTTGTTGATCGGCAGGCCGAGACGGAGGAACGGCGCTCAGACCGAACAGAGGAACTGGACGGGGCTCCAAGTGATAAGGACGGTAGGTGTCGGTTGCACGAATGATCCTGGCTCTTGGCAAGACTTGGCCTTCGGCGCTGCAGCGATTCCTTCAGGTTGCGGGGGCACTTAACCCGTCCCAACGAGCCGCCGGCATGCGTATTCTTGACCCGGATTCACCGTGTTGCCGAAGGACCACGGTATGGCGCTGGCGTGCGGATCGGCGCCACGCATTGACCCCTATCGGCATCCAAGCGCGACCCGCTGCTCAAGCCCTCCGTTGCTCCGCTACGCTCCGCAACTCCGGCCTTGAGCAGCGGAAGACGCACACAGTGGAGGGGTCAAGATTGGACGCCGATCAGGGGCGCATTGCCTCATCGAGAATGTTACCGAAGAAGTGCTGCCATGACTGGGGCGGCGCTGGCGAATCGGATCGCTGGCGTCCATGGCGGGGAACATCAGCATGGGCGCGCGGCGCGAGGTGGTGTCGGCGGTGGTGGAGCGCTACCGATCGGCGGGGCGGCGTGAGAAGGGCCGGATTCTCCACGAGCTGACGGCTGTGACAGGCTGGCATCGCAAGCATTCGGTGCGGGCGCTGCGAGGGAAGCCGCCGACGCAGGCGGCCGAGACCGTGCCGCGCAAGCGACGATACGACGCCGCGATCCGGGACGCGGTGACGGCGCTGTGGGAGGCGTCCGATCGGGTGTGCGGCAAGCGGCTCAAGGTGATGATCCCCACGCTGCTGCCGGCGCTCGAGCGGCACGGCCGGCTGACGCTGTCGCGCAATGAGCGTGCGCTGGTGTTGTCGGTGAGTGCTGCGACCATCGATCGAATGCTGGTCGACGTGAAGGTCGCGGCCGTGGGCGGCCGGCGGCGGCGCGTCGGCTTTTACTCGGCGATCCGGCGCGAGGTGCCGATCCGCACGTTCAACGACTGGTCCGATCCGCCGCCCGGCTTCTGCGAGATCGACATGCTCGCACACGGTGGTACGAGCGTGGCGGGCTCGTTGGCCGCGCGGGTGTTGGTCGCGTAGGTGTTGGCCGGATTGGGTGAGGTAGATAGAACTTAGACTCTACTGAGCCGCGTTGGCCTCAGAATGATCTGGCTTCGCCCTGGTTCTCCAAGGGCCGGGGCGTTTCGTTTGCGGGAGGCGTGGGCACCGGCGGCCGAACGCGATTAGGTTCGGCCGCCGCCATGGTCGCATTTGGCTCCAGGCATTCGTGGAATCCGCACCATAGTCTTCAAACCAGCAGAAATCCGGATCGGTCTTAGGGCCTTGTGCTGATCCCGTTGCCGCCTTGCACGCTTACGATGGTGGCCAACCGCGTGGAGCGCATCGCCGATGCCTGTATGAACGACGTCGAAGCGCAATGCGCGACGCGGAGAGGATTGGACCGTGCCTGGTGCAGAAGAGCGGCTCGCTTTCGCGGCCCTGCCAGATGGAGGACTTTGCCGAGGCCATTCGCAGGGATTCTGCCAAATGGCTCGATGTGGATCAGGCGGTCTGGCACCAAGCTCGATTGAGCCGAAAGTAAGCTCCGCCGGCTGGGATCAGCCCCAGTAGTCCTCCGACCAGAGGTTTGCAGGCACAGGCTCCTGCCTCGGACGGATGGCCGTGTGCAGATCCGCCATGTGCATCGGCATGGCCCCGTAGAGCCGCCGGCGCCTTGCCATCTCCCCCGCGATCTTGGCCAGCACCCGCTGCCGCTGATCGAGCAGCGAAACGTACCGGCGCGCGGTCATGTACTTGGGCTTGGTCATCGGCTGCTCAACCCAGGACTGCAGCCCCAGCTTCTGACAGATGATGTTGGCGCGACGCACCAGCCGCCCGACTCTGCCCTCGCGCTCGGAACACCACACCACGTCGCCGCACTTGGCGCACCTGAGCCCCCAGCTCCTGAGCGCAAGGCGCGTGCACTTGCGCCCGCAATCAGGACACCGGAAGACGGTCTCAGGCCCCAGCCCGCGGATGATGATGGCCAGCTCAACGTGACAGCAGACCGTGTGCACCTCCGCATCGTGCCAGCGATTCTCCGGCTCGTGCCATGCGTAAATCAGCGTGAAGCCGCGGCCGTCGTTGTCGCAGATGTAGGTGGCGCCGGCGCCTTCCTCGATGCCCTCACCCTCCAGCTCGATCGTCTCGCACCGACCGGGCTCGAATGCGCGCCAGCCCTTGAGCGTACGGGAGCAAATGTCGGCCACGTCGTCCCAGCAGGCTTTGAGCTTCTTGCGTGCCATGACCGTTTTAATTTCCCGAATTGTGGCTCAGCTTCAATTGCTGGAACGGACTGTTTCGTTCACCCGTTCGCCCCACTCTACAGGAACGACGGCTGGTCCGACGGGCGATGCGCCGGCTCTTGGCCGCCGTGATCTCCTCCTGCTCGCGATCGGAAGGCTCAGGCAAGTCCACAGCTTTCACGCTCCCCCTCAATCGAGCGACCACGGCTGCGCGCGCCCCCTGGATGCGGTGTTCCAGTTGCACACCGAGCTGTGGCGGAAGGAGGCGGCTCACCAGTTGAGCTATCCGTTCTATTCCCCATCACAGCGGCCAGAGCGAGGCGCCTGATGGCCTCGAGTGTCGGGCGGCTCCCAATTCGGCAACAGGCTTGGCCTTGGCCGCCCTCAGGATGTTCCCCGTCGATCGGTCGGGTTTCTCCCCATATCGGGCGCCTCATTGGCCCGCGAGTATTCATACCGGCGACAAAGCGGAGTGTTGGACGAAAGCGCGGGCAGATCAAGAACGGCCGTCGGGCTAAGAAGTGAAGCATCTCCGCGTCAGCTCCTGCTCTAGATCGGAAAAACGGTGAGGGGTCGTGAAAGTACAACGTCATTCCTGCCTCGCCATGCTGGTCTGCCTACCGTCGCTTCTTCTTCTGCATGGTTGCGACAATCCTCAGCAACAAGCCAAGGCCGAGTTGCCTCCGGCGGCCGTAACCGTCGTTCCAGTTGCGGAGAGCAAGATCACGCCAACTGTGACGTTCACCGGCCGGGTGCAGGCGCAGGACAAGGTCGATCTGCGCGCGCGCATTGACGGCTTCCTGGAGAAGCGGCTCTTCAACGAAGGACAGGACGTTAAGAAGGGCGACCTGCTGTTCGTCATCGAGCAGGC
>Ga0070699_100001189_pt1 | contig 24064 bp, 18 predicted proteins | sample KBSK1503metaG_FD_65473 | JGI IMG/M metagenome (GOLD analysis project Ga0070699, IMG submission 65473) | Corn, switchgrass and miscanthus rhizosphere microbial communities from Kellogg Biological Station, Michigan, USA - KBS K1-50-3 metaG | ecosystem: Host-associated > Plants > Roots >...
GGGCCGCAAGCGGGAGGTGCTGCGTCAGCTGATCACCGTCATGCTGCCGCCGCTGGGCCGGGGCCATACCTTCACCCGCGACCTGATCCAGATCGGCCCCGCCACGCTGCCTGGCTCACTGGCCGCCTGACCCTCGCGGGACGGACCGGGTTCCGTTTCGTTCCGTTTCATTCGTTACGTCACCGCATACGAAACGCGGTAAGGCCGCAGGCCACCACAGGAGGGCCGATGACCAGCCAGGACATTACCGCCGCCACACGACCGGGATGCAAGTACCCCGGCTGCGGGCAGAACGCTGCCCCGGCCGGCGGGACCGGCCGCCCGCCCGAGTACTGCGCCGGACGCGGCCACTCCCGCACGTCGGCTTGGCGGGAGCGGCGCCGGCTGGCCCCCGAGAAGGCCGGGACCACGATCAGCCCCGCTGAGGACGGCAACCCGGTGACCATGGCCAAGGTGACCGGCGCGGAGCTGCTGCGGTCGCTGCGCGCCGAAGCCGACCGGATCGCCGCCCTCGGCGCCGGGCTGCGGGACCGGATCGACACCCTGACCGACCCGACCGCCGCCGAGGCCGAAGTCGAGGCCATCCGGACCGCCGCCGAGCAGCGCGCTGCAGCCGCCGGGGCCCACGCTGCAGCAGCCGAGCAGCACGCCGCTCACGCTGACCAGCTCCGCGCCGAGGCCGACGCCGCCGCCGAGGAGATGAGCGAGCACCTGACCGCCGCCCAGGCCCGCGCCGAGCGCGCCGGGGAACGCGCCGACGCCGCGGAGGCCGACCGCGACACCGCCGTGGCCCAGGCTCAGGCGGACGCCGCCGAGCGGGTCGCCGCCGCCGAGGCCAGGCGGGATGCCGCGATCGCCCAGGCCCGCGCCGACGCCGAGGCCCGCATCTTCGCTGCCGAGACTGACCGCGACCAGGCCCGCCAGGCCGCAGCTGACGCCGAGGCCGCCGCCGGGCAGGCCCGGCAGGACGCCGCCCGCGCCCAGGCTGGCGAGCACGCTGCCCGTGCCGAGACAGGACGGGTCCGCGCCGACGCCGACCGGACGCTGGAGCAGGTCCGTACCGACGCCGGCCGCGAGCGCGACGAACTGCGCGCCGATCTGCGTGCCCGCGCCGAGCGCGCCGAACGGCAGGCCGATGCCTACCGCGACGAACTCGACCGGCTCCGGGGTATCACCAGCCCCGGCACCTCTGATGCCGTCAAGACCAGTCGGCGTGCCGTACGCACGCAAGCGGCTCAGCCGTGACAAGCAACAGCGATGCGGCAAGCGCCGCGCCGCTGGGCTGCCGCAGCCCGGATAGTGTGTCGGCTACGGCACAGTGCATGTCTGTGAACTCAGTCAATAGTGATTGATGATCTATAATTCACAGGTAGCGGTGATGCACGCTAGCACCAAGCCTCCAGGGAGCCCAATGCCTGACCCTACCGATGTACACGTCACCCTTGCGGAGATCGCGAGGATTGCGGGCGTCGGGCGTGCTGCGGTGAGCAACTGGAGACGGCGGCATGACACCTTTCCGGCACCGGTTGGCGGATCCGATACAAGCCCACAGTTCTCGCTGGCCGAGGTGGAGCAGTGGCTGCGGCACCACGGGAAGGGTGAGGCGGTAGGGGCCCGCGAACGTCTATGGCCTCAGTTCGAGACACTCGGTGACCGCACGCTGGCGGGCCTGGCCATCGCGGAGATGGCCAGGCGCGTGCTGCCCGGGCATGAAGTCACGCCCACGCCAGCGCGGGGCAACCTCCCAGAAGACGCACGGCGGCTCGCCGACCGGGCCATGGAGAGTGCCGGGCGAGCGGGCGGTCAGGAGATCTTCGAGTTCCTGCTCGCTCGATGGCTTGACACGCATGTCCGCCAGATCAGCGTCACTCCGGGGCCTCTGGCGGAGCTGATGACCGTTATCGCGAATATGTTCTCTCACACGTCACGGATGCCGCAGGCTGTCCTGGATCCCGCGTGCGGCTCCGGCGGGCTGCTGCTCGCCGCCGCCCGGCAGTGGGCTACTGCGGAGCGGACGCCGGGCCTCGTCCTTGCGGGCACTGAGCGGGATCTGGCCCTTGCATCCCTGGCCGCAGCGCGTCTTGGCTTCGCAAGTGCCGAACATGGTGGGACTGCCGGAGGCGGGCGCGGGACGGCGGCGCCTGAAGCGCACATCGCAGGGATCGACGTACGCGTTGGCGACTCACTGCGCGCTGATCCGCACGGCGAGTTTCGCGCCGACGTGGTTCTGTGCAATCCGCCTTTCAGCGAGCGGGACTGGGGGCACGAGGAACTGGCGACTGATCCCCGGTGGACCTACGGTCTGCCGCCACGGACAGAGCCTGAGCTCGCGTGGGTTGAGCATGCCCTTGCGCGGCTGAAGCCCGGCGGCGTGGCCGTGCTCCTGTTGCCGCCCGCAGTCGCTTCGCGGCGGGCGGGACGCCGGATCCGGGGGGCGCTCCTTCGCGCAGGCGCGATCCGGGGCGTGATTGCCCTGCCGGCTGGCAGCGCTGCGCCATTCAGCGTCTCGCTGCATCTTTGGGTGCTCCAGGCCCCGGCCCCGACTGCTGGCGCGGTTCACCGGGAAGTGCTCATGGTTGATGCCACCTCGCTGGGTGCGCACCGTGGCACGCGGGCGTCCGGCATTGACTGGCCGGAGCTACACGAGCATGTGGTCACTGGCGTCCGGTCTTACGTCGCGCGCAGTGAAGGCAGGGCGAACGGGCGCAGGAAAGGAGCTGTCGCGCTGCCGGCAGGGTGCGTTGCTGTGCCGGTCATGAACCTGCTGGATGAGCAGGTCGACTTGACGCCGGCCCGATATGTGCCAGATGCGGGGGTGCCGGACGGACTTCAGCTACGTGACTCCTGGCTGCATTTCGAAGATCTTCTGAAGACCCTGGGTGAACTGGCCGAGCTGCTATCTCGATTTGATCTGGCTGGAGACGGCGGCACGGTGGTGACGACGACGGTGGGCGATCTCGATCGAGCCCAGGCACTGACGGTTCACGTCGGCAGGGAAGCGCCTGCGGAGCTGATCCGGCTGGAAATCCCGTCTGACGAAGTAGTGCCCATGCTGACCGTCCCCGATCTGCTGACCGGCGGCAAACCGCGCAGCTGGCTGCCCGCTGAGCAGGTTTCTCGCGCGGGAGACGCGCTGACCATTGCAGAAGCGAACGATGTCGTCGTTGCCGGCGTAGAGCGCGCTTACCGGGCCTGGGTACAGACGGATGGCCCTGTAGTGCTCGGGCCTCAGCTTTACCGGCTGCGCATCGACCTCGCGCTGCTGGACCCGTGGTTCATAGCCGGCTGCCTCCGCGCCCCGGCCAATGCACGCCAGGCCAGCACCCATACCTCAAGCTCGTCCAGGATTGATGTGCGCAAGCTCCAGGTCCTGCATCTGCTGCTGACGGAGCAGCATCGATATGCACGGGCTTTCCAGCAGCTGGCGGCGATGGACGAGGCCCTGAGCGACGCTCAGGTCGTGGGCGCGGGCCTGCTGCGCAATCTGAGCAACGGACTTGCCGCGGGCCAGCTGGGGCGGGAGGCAATGAGCCCGGCAAAATGAGCTGGCTATGAGAAGCCCGGCATGGCTGACCGCATCATGCTGAATTGGATAGCCCGCACTTCACCTGTTTCGGTGTTCCCAGCCGTCCAGCTGCCCCAAAAACCCCTCAACGGATTGGCCATGTCCGAGTTCGACAAGTTCGAGACCGACATCCCTGCATCGCCCCGCCAAATGGCGGGCAGCCTCCAGCGGCAGTTCGGGGATGACGCGCAAAGCGAGGGCGATTGCGCCGGTAGCTGTCGTGAGGTCCCCGAAAGGGATCCGGCACTCCGCCGCTCCCAGCAGTCCTTCCGCTAGGTCGGCCTGATCAGCCGGATCATCGCTGCCCCGGTCAATGTTGTCAGCGAGTTCCTGGTAAAGGATCCCCGCCCGACCACAGTCGCCGGCCACTCGCAGACAGTCGGCGGCTTTCTTGCGGACCGCGCGGGCAAGCGGGTCTGAGCGCCCCCACTGACGCTGCGCCGCAGGGACCAGATCGGCAATCCGGGCGGCCCCTGCGCCAGGATTTCCTGATATGAGTTCATCCTCAGCTGCCCGGAGGGCTGCCTCGACCTGGCGTCGGCTGAGCCAGGAGGCTCCTCTCCTGCCCCGGGCGGTGCCAGGAGCAGGGGCTGGAGAGAGCGGCTGCGCAGGGGGCCAGCGCTCCGCCTGTTCTCGGAAAGGCCGGGTCGGGTCGGGATCGAATCGCGGGGAAGACACCGGGTCGCCAGGCTGCGGGAGATATCCGCGCAGCACGTCACGCACGATCGCGGCATTTGCCGGCCGCCGGTGCGGATCCTTTTCCAGGAGCTGGAGGGTGATCTCTGCTAGCTCAGCCGGGACATGAGGGGCATGAACCAGCAAAGGCAAGGGGATTTCGTGAAGATGCTGGTCCGCGAGCCTGTCCCCGGTGAATGGCGGGCGCCCGGCTAGCAGCTCGTACATGACACAGCCCAGGGCGTAGAGGTCGGTCTGGGGGGTGACCTGGCGCTCGAGGATCTGCTCCGGAGCCTGATACCCGCGGCTGCCTACCGTAGACCCATGCCGTGTGTAGGGAGTGGCGTGCCTGCTGACCGGCTTGGCGATTCCGAAGTCGATGAGGACGACGGTGCCATTCTGTGCGATAAGGAGGTTGTAGGGCTTAATGTCGCGGTGAACCACCGGAAGGGAATGCACGTGAATGAGAGCGTCGGCGGCCTGGGCTGCGACCGAAACCGCTACCGCGACAGTGGAGTTATGCCGCTCCAGGAAGCGATGCAGAGAGATGCCGTCGACCAGCCTCATGACGATGTAGGGGTCACCTCCACGGGAGCCCTGGCTGTAGAACTCGGGGATGCCCGGGTGCCGGAGGCGTCCCAGGAGCTCGCCTTCGCGCCGGAACCGGCCGCGAAGCGCTGCGAGGTTCTCGAACCACGCGTCCTCATCCTCAATCCCGCCGGGATCCTGATCAGGACGCAGGAACTTCACGGCCACACTGCGCTGCACATGCAGGTCACGTGCTTCCCATACCTCGGCCATCCCGCCTTTGCCGATGAGCTTGGTCAGCTCGTACCGGTCCTCCAGGACATCACCTGGCTTCATGCCACCCTCCCTGAGGATCTCTGCGCGGTCGCGCCTGGCTCGCCGCCGGCTCGGAGAGTGAGACAACCCTAGCGTGAAAGCAAGCCGAGAAGCTTTGTCTGTGGACTCAGTTTACAGATAAGCTATGGCATGCTTGAGTCGCTGGGACCCGGCCGGGACCCAGCCGCCACGTCAGAGGAGCAGGAATGGCCCACTGGGCGACGCCTGAAGGTACCGCTGGTGATATCAGGCTGATCCGCACGAACCTTCCTGCGGCGCGGGTCGATCCGCGCGACTGCCCGCTTGCGCGGGCCAGCGAGGCCCGGCCGCTGCTCCGTCCTGATCCCAGCTCTCCGGAGACGGAGGAACCGCTTCAGGATTTCACCCTAAAGGTCCTCATGGATGCCCTTGACCTGATCGAGTGTGACCGCCGCCCGGTGCTGGGGGTGATGGAGCAGCTGTGGCGCACTGAGGGCACGTTCGGGCTCTGGCGGCGCCGTCCTGCGCACCCTGGCCTCGTGGAGTGGACGGCGGGGGTGATCCCGCGTTACCTGGCGGCCCGGGAAGCCGACCAGCAGTCGCTGCGGCTGGCGGGGCTCCCTCCTACCTACCCGGTGCGGGACAAGTGGGTTGCCCAGCACCGGCTGGGCCAGCCCGATTCCCGTGGTGCCGTGATCTACGAGCAGACCGCTTGGGGACGCCGCTACGTCGCGCTTGACGGCTCGATGCGCGACCTGTGGCTGCTGTCGTTCGGCAGTGCTAAGGATGACCGGCCGGCAGCGGAAAAGGGGGCCGCGGCCTACACCGCCGCCTGCGGCGCGCCCTCCGCTGGCGGGTGGGACGCCCCGCATATGCGCGTGAAGGACGGCGATCTCCCTCCCGGCCGGATGGCCCGCCCGGAGCGGGTGCGCGTCGTTGAGTTCGGCTGCGGCGACGGCCGCTTCACGCTCCTGCTGAACTGGAATCAGGAAGAGACCGCACGTCATTTCGCCGATGACGCCCGCCCGGTGCTAGCGGAGGTGGTTGACGGCACGCGCGCAGTGCCCGGCTCCAGCTGCGTGGACTGCAAGGCGCTGACGGGCTGCGGGGCCCTGATCCGGACCGAAGACCTGCTGCCGCTCAGCCCTCCTGCCCGCCCGGCAGCCCGGCGCAGTATCTCGGCAGCTGACCTGCGCACCCATAATGAGTGCCCAGCGAAGTTCCACCTCACCCGCCAGCTCCACCTGACGTCTGCGGACCCGGAGCGTGCGGAGATCCGGCGCGGGCGGGCCGTGGATGCCTGGCTGAACGAACGTCACCTCGCGCGCCGTGCGGGCGGCTGCCGGACGCTGCCCCTTCCGGAAGATCCCTCCGCGTGGTCAGCGGGCAAGTGGTCCGTCTCGGGCCAGGAAGCCGAGGACGGAGCCGGGATGCTCGCCCAGCACGCCACCGTATGCCCGCTGGAGGGTCTCGACGCTGGCGAGCGCGTGCTTGTCCAGCACCAGGTCACCTGCTATGACCCCAAATTTGATGTCGTGATCATCGCCGTGCCCGACCTGCTGTACACCCGCGATGGCGGCTGGGTCTGGCGGGAGACCAAAACCTCGTCCAGTGCCCTGTACGAGAGGGAACCGCTGCTACGGAGCTATCCGCAGCTCGCCCTCGCCGTGGTAATGATCGCCGCCGGGGCACTGGGAGGGGACCTGTCACGGTCCCGTGTCGAATTCGAGCTGCTGCACGCCGATGACCTGTCCTTCGAGGACCTGGATCCTTCCCGCCCGCAGGTCGTCTCCGACGCCCGGGAGGTGCTGGCGAGCCTTGCCAGACCCTGGGCCGAGGATTCCCTCTACCAGGCGGTCCCCGGCCGCCACTGCCATGGCTGCGAAGCCCTGGCATGGTGCCAGCAGGGCCGCGACCACCTGACCGCCAGCACCATGCCCACCGAGGAACGCTGATGCCCGCTCCCGTTTCCCAGCCCGCCGACTGGTCTGCCTATGCGGACGTGCCGCTGCTGCACACCATCGCCAGCGCGGTCATCGGTCTCGCCGATGTTGAGGGCCTGGCCTCTTTCCACCTCCCCTATCCGGCTGAGGCGCAGCGCGCCCTGGACCGCCTGGTCCTCGCCTGCCTGCTACGCGGAGTCGAGCAGGTACCCGCCGGGGTGCCGGACATGCTCACCTGGTGCCGTACCCGGCCGCTGGAGGACTGGCCCCTGGAACTCCCCCCGGACGCATTCGGGCCGGACGACTTCCTCATCGACCCGGACGCCGCGGTGCCGACTCAGCTCTGCCACGAGTGGTGGATCCAGGCCAGGGATACTGCCGCAGCCCAGTTCGACCGTGCCGTACTGGACGCGGCGTTCCGCCTGTGCCGCCAGGCATCCTCGCCTGAGTCTTACCGCGCTTTTCGCGGGCTGCTTGTCAACCGGCCGGTCCTGACAGCCGCCGAGCGGTTTGAAATTGCCACCGATCTGTACCTCGATCCCGTCCGCGATCTCCTCGACCGCTGCTACCTCCCCGCTCCTGTCAGCTACCGGCGGGACGGCGCCTACATCACGTGCGGTCGCTGCCTGACCCTCCTCACGCCGCTGCCCGAAGGAGGGTGGTGGTGTGAACGAGACCTCTGCCGCGGACGAGGCGTCCCACCACAGGGCCGTAAGCTGACCAATGCGGAGGCCGGGGAAGTCCACCACCTAGCCAGGCCCCTGCGCCAGTTCGTCACCGGCCCCGGCCGGGCCGAGATCGACTTGGAAGCCCGGCTCCGCAAGCTCGGGCTGGACGTTGAGATGTGGCCCGGGTTCGACGCGTACGACCTTCGGGTGACATTCCCCGACGGGTACACCTGGGCGGTCGACGTCAAGGACTGGAAGCACCCCGGCCTGCTCGGCCGCGCCGCCAAGGCCGTCCCTGACGAGCCGCCATACGACGAGGCATGCTGGGCCGTCCCGCAGGAACGAGCGGATGCACACCGCGATTACCTCGGCACCTATTACCGGAACCGTACTCCCCAGGCCGCGGACCTGCCTCTGCTCACCGACCGCCAGCTCATAGCCCTGGCAAAGGACAGGCTGCGCGGTGACACCTCGGTGCGCCTCGCGACAGCTCGATCCGGAAACGGAGCAGCACATGCGTGACAGCAGCAGCTGGTACCAACCCCTCGCCAGGGACCTTAGCCGGGTCTGGCCCGCCGAGCACGCATCTGTCAAGCCGTCGCTGCTGTGCCAGGTCGAGCTGGGCCTGCGGCTGCTGGAACGGCTCGATCCCGACCACGGCGCCGCTGGCGTCTACGCCCTTCTCAGTGGCTACCCGTTCGCGACGGCGATGGGCATCGCGGCGACCCCAGAACAGCAGGCCATGCTGGCCGTCGGCCGCCATTTGCTATGGAGGCTCCGACGCGGCAGACAGTGGGCACAGGCCCTGGACACCTACCAGGAGCTACCCGAACGTCTGCGCGGCTACCGCATCCCCGCCGGAGGCGGCCCCTCACGCCGGGTCGAGCCCACGGTCGCTGGAGACCGGTACGCGCTCTACGACCTGACGCTGTCCCAGCTTCCAGACTTCGATCGCCGTGCCCTGCCCCTGGCAGGGCCGGGGCCGAGCCGGTTCACCGACCGCCGCCGACTCGCTGCGGTGACCATCCCGGAGGAACTATGCCTCGGTCAGGCGTCCGGACATGACCTCGATGACATCCCTGGTGCAACGAGCCGACCGCTGGAGGTGCCGCTGGCCGAACTGGCTACGACGGCCCGCTGGATGGACGAAACCGAGGAAAGGGAGGGTCTCAAGCCCGGCTCCTGGTCCCAGCGGCTGCAGGATATGCGCCTGGACACAGTGTCGCCCGACGGCCTTGCCTTCCTGCCCTCCCCGGTCCTGACACTTAGTCGGCTGCTCCACCTCGTCGGCATGGTGGGGTCGGGCAAGAGCACGCTGATGACACTGATCGCCGTATGGGGAGCCCGCAAGGGCCTGCGGACCACCCTGGTCGTCGGGGACGTCGCCGAGCAGCTCACCCTCTCAGCCCTGTTCCGCGACCTTGACCTGCCGGCAGCGCCAGTGCTCGGCGCTACCACCCGGGAGCAGCACGCCGGGCGCCTGCACCGCCGCCTCGCCGCCCGCGGGCAAGGCTCCCTGCTCACCCACGACGACCCCGGATTTGATTTCCTCAGTACCGTCTGCGTGGTCGATGCCCTGCGCGGGCGGGAGGCCACCGAGCCCCTCCGCTACGCCGATGCGCCATGCACCAGTCTGCACCCCGCCGGGAGCGAGCCGACGTCGTCCGGCGGCATTGTCCTGCCGGAGCGCTACCCGGCCGGTCGAGGCCAGAGCGGCCCGCAACGGCCAGCCGCCGCCGAGGACCCCCAGACGCCCGCTCACGGCTGCCCCATCTGGAGCTCCTGCCCCCGGCACGCCGTCGACCGCGAGCTCGTCGAGGCACTGATCTGGGTAGCCAACCCGGCGAGCCTGCTGCAAAGCGCCGTGCCCCAGCACCTCAACCAGGAGCGGCTGCGCCACCTGGAACTCGCGTGCCTGCGCAGCGACATCATCATCGTGGACGAGGTCGACCGGGTCCAGATGCAGCTTGACACCGCGTTCGCCCCGTCAGCGACCCTGGTCGTCCGCGGCCCCGAATCCTGGCTGGACCGGCTGCACACCCACAAGATCGACGAGCTGGCGCGCCAGGGACGCCTGCAGCTGTCGGAACGCGATGTACAGCGGTGGGCGGCGGCCCTGGAGGTGGTGACCACTGCGACCAACCGCCTCTACGGCATGCTCATCGACAACGACGACCTGCGCATGTGGGCCGATATCGAGTACTTCAGCGCTTGGACGCTCCAGGAGAAACTCCTCGCCGAGTGGTACCCGCTGTCTGAGCTCGATGCGACGCCGCCAGACGGCATCCGCGCGGATTCCGATGTCTATGACCCCGGGGAAGAAGCCCAGCCCGGCGAACCCGAACCGGGCGCAGCCGCCACGCAGCCCTGGGCAGAACACCGCCAGGCGGTCACGAAAGCCCTGGATAAATTCCGTGACGACCCGCTCGGCGACCACGGCCCCTACCACACCGACACTGACGACCTGATCCGCGCTGCTAACGACCTGCTCCACACCCTCAACGAGAAAGGGACCCGAGGCCGCGTCCGCGCAGTCCTGGACCTCCTGCTGCGGCACGCGCCGATCCTGGATGGCTCGCTCACCCAGCCCGAGCCCGAAGACAGAGAAGGTGACCGGGACAATGCCGATACCTGGGGAACTGAGGAATGGTACGAGCGCACTGCCACTCGGCTGGAGTTCAGCCTGCTCCTGGCGGTCCTTCATCAGCGGCTGGACCGGATCACCTTCCTGTGGCCCCAGGTTGAGGCCGCGCTCCACCTGGACACGAGCGACAACGAACTTTCCCGCCGCCCGCCGCTGGACTACGCACCGCTCGTGCCCGAGGCCCCCATGGGCAACGTGCTCGGCTTCCAGTACCTCGCCGACGACCCCGAGCCGGGCGCAGCGGCCGATGACCCGCGCAGCGGCACACTGCGGTTCTTCCGGTGCGCCGGCGTAGGGAGGGAACTGCTCCTGAACCTGCCGGGCCTGGGAGCTGATTCTGCCACCGGCCGAGCCGGGCCGCACGTCCTGCTGATGTCCGGTACCAGCTGGGCCGGCACCTCCACCCGCGCCCACGTCCTAGCCCCCGTGGGAGCCGTCCTCAAGCCGCAAGAAGAAGCGCTGAAGGCTATCGGCAAGACCCGCTTCCATACCTGGTTCCTGTACGACAGTGACGGCAACCCCCTCACCCTGTCTGGGAGCAAGGTGGAGACCCGCCCCGCCATACTCCGGCAGATGGTCACCCAGCTAGGCAGATCCGGCCCCGGGCAGCCGAGCATCCTGGACCAGGAACTTCGCCAGATCGCCGACGAGACCCGGCGCAGGGCACTGCTTCTGGTGGGCAGCTACCGCGAAGCCACCGCGGCGGCCGATATCCTGGAGGCGATGCCCCGCTGGCGAGGCCGGGTTAAGGTGCTCGCCGCGGACGACGCCGACCTGGACCACGCCGCCCCAGGTGATGCGAGCAGCAACGAAACGATCAGCCAGGCGGCTGCCCTGCGCCGGGGCGACCTTGCCTCCTTTGCCGAGGACCCCGACGCGGAGCTGCTCGTCGCCCCGCTCCTGGCAGTCGAGCGAGGCCACAATATTCTCAATAAGCAGCGGAGGGCCGCCTTCGGGACCGTGATCTTCCTCGCCCGCCCGCACCCCCGCCCCGACGACCTTTCCCTGGCTATTTTCGCAATCAACGACTGGGTAACGCGGCTCGTCCGGGACCTGCCCGGGCTGGAAGCAGGCACCTTCAGCAAGATGGTCTCCGGCGCTGGAGACCTGGATGCCGCGGCCCGGGCCTTCCGGCGTGAAGCCCGTAAAGAATGGCGACGTCCGCTTTGGCGGCCCTACATCTACTCCTGGCTCAGCGACACCGAGAAGGAATCCTTCGCATGGGACCAGATGGTCACCATCTGGCAGGTCATCGGACGCCTCGTACGCGGCGGGGTGCCCGCCCGGGTGGTCTTCATGGACGCGGCGTTCGCTCCTGCGCTCGCCGAGTCTACGGCACCGCCGGCCGCCTCGACCTCATCGGTCGCTAAGCCCCGCCGTAACCAGCGTCGCCGTACCGACGACGGCCTGCTGATCAAGCTGCGCTCCGTGCTTGCGCCCTACTTCGAGGCTCCCGCCGGCCCGGCCGACCCGCAGGCGTTCGCGAACCCTGCGGACCCGGCCCTGGTCCGCACCCTCTACCACCCCCTGTTCCAGGCGCTGTGCCGGGTGCGCAACATGACTCCCGGCGCCACCGTCGACGATCCAGCCATCAGCGACTGAAAGAAGGCCCCCATGGCTCCCTACCACGACATCAGCCGGGCCGCCTACGTCATGGCCGCAGACGCCGCCCCGCTGACCGCTGACTACCGTGCGCTCGCCTTTCCTGAACGCTGGCACCACAGCGTCCTTGCCCTGTGCAACCGCGGCCGCCCCCCCGAGGCCGAGCCCTACCGCACCGTACCCACCTACCGGATGGACGGAGTACTGCAATGCCTCGCCCCTGACCTCATCGTCCGCGGGCGCCCCCGCGAGGCACAGCAGCAGGACGGCGACTTCTGGCTGTATGTCCCGGCATCAGCACCTAGCCCGCTCCCAGGCGACACCTTCGACCGGCTCGTGGGCGCCTGGCTTCGTGACCTTCGCCCGGACCCGGATGACTACCAGGACATCCTCTCCACGCTCAGCGAACTGCGCACCGCGCCTCCACGCTGGGAGGACATTACTCTCGACCTGCTCGGCTGCCCGACCACTGACGGCGGCACAGCCGCCCCGCTCGGCTACCAGTACCAGCTGGCGTCCGACGCCACAGCCCGCCAGATCCTCACCCTCGGCCCCTACGACACCGGTGCGGGCGCTCTGCACTTCCGCGCATCGCCCCGCGGACCCCGCCAGCAGGGCGCAGAGCTCATCTCGCAGCCACTGCAAGAAGTCATCAAGGGGCAGGCCTGGTGGTTTTCCATCCTGATAAACATCTCCCTGCACACCGTGCCTTTCGACCCCCGGCCCCGTCTCCACCTGCATACCGGCGTACGTCGCTGGGCCACCCGGGTCGATCCCAGAACCGGCCAGCTGCGCCTGCCATATACGCGGGATACCTCCGTCTACCTCAGCCCCACCGTTCCCTGGCTTCCCGGGGCCCCAACCAGCGACCGCTACGCCGTCGCACGGCTCACCCGCGACCGGTGCACCCAAAGCTACGGCTGGAAGTACAACGGCCCTGCGCAGATTCTCAGCAACCTGGCTCTCAGCCAGCGATTCCCGCATCCCGGGGAACTGCTGACTACCCCTCAAGACTGGATCAGGCCCGGGCCGGGCGTCCGCGCCGCAGTGGTCTACAGCACCCACCTCGGCTCGCACGGTATCGGCCCCGGGCTCATGTCCCACCAGCGCTCGCAAATCACCGCGTGGGCCGAACAGGCACTACCAGCAGGGATGCGCCGGGTACCCTCCCTGGCCCGTACCAAGGCCGGGTCCAGCGCGCCCGCCAACCCCCGGCCAGCACCACTGGGGAAAGCCGCTAAAGACGCCGAGAATATCCGGGCCGCCCGCGACCGCCGGATCGCCCTGGCCGTTGCCGTTCGCTTCAACGCCGGAGAACAGCCAGCCGCCATCGCCGCAACCTTGAACGGAGCAGACACCCAGCCATCCCCGCCGATGGTCACCGCCCGGCTGCTATGGCAGACCCCCTCCCTACGGGACGCCGCGATCAGCGCCCTCACCGAGACTCTGGGCCTGCAAGGCGACGGCGGCGCCCCTGCCCGAGCCCTCGCTGATGAGGTCCACGATTCCGCGCGGCCGGGCAACCCGGTGATCCTGCAATGGGCGACTCCTGAGCTCAGCATCCAGTTGCGTTGCATGCGTGCGACGGGCGGCCTTGCCGATACCCTCGGCGTCAACCCCAAAGCCCGGCCCAAGGGCAACGCTCTCGAAGCGGCGATCAGAACCCGCCGATCCGCCACAGCGCAATTCCTGACGGCTGACGGCACTGACCCGGAACGGCCCGAACTGGCCCTGATCGAGATTGACCGCCGCCGGGACTTCGGACACCCTCTCGACGACCCCAAGTTCGCGGTTCGGCTGGGCTGCGCAGACGCCGGGATCCTCACCCAGTTCGTCCTAGTCCCCAAGAAGGCCAAACGTTATAACTCTGAGAAGAACCTCGACCACCGGGTCCGCTCCGGCTGGCAGGACGGGCTGCGCCAGCTTGGCGTACGAGTCCTGCCCGAGCACACCCTCGCCACCGGTATCCCGGAAGGACTCCGCTATGCCGCCCTGTGGATGGTCAAGCGCCGCAAGGACGGTCCTACCCGGCTGCCACGGCATACCCCGGTCGCCGTCATGGTCACCCCGCTGGCGCGCGGAACCGGCATCGCGGCAGTCACCGGCTGGGATCCGCAGACAGCGCAGTGGATTCCGTACCCGCGGTTTCTGCTGAAGCTGGTCAAGATCGCGGAGATCCCCGACATCGACGATGACCTGGAAACCCAGATCACCGGCAACGAGGCCGTGCTGACTTCCCCGCAGGGCGGCCAGAACGGCGGCGCAGCTGCAGGATCGCGCCGCCCAGTCACCTACCGTGTCTGGAAGCAGAACATGGACGAGCAGCGCAGGGATACCGAGCGCTACCTGCAGAAGATGCTCCGCTCGCTGCGCGGCCACCCGACGGCACTCCTGACCCACTCCCAGAACAGTCGGATGCACTGGCCCTGGCTCCAGGACGGCCGGACCGAACAGGACCTGATCAAGACAGGGCACGCACCGCCATCGCATCTCGATCCCGACCTGCGCTTGATCCGGGTACGCAGCACGACCGGACGCGAAACGCCGCAATGGTGGGGCAACGCGGCTCCTGGCGGGGTAAACGGCCTGCCGCCCGGGATGTGGACCGAGACCGAAGACGCCGAATTCACGTCCGGACGGATCTTCTACAGCACCACCGCCAAAGCCGGCACCTTCCGCGATTCCGCAGTCGAGGCCGACAAGCTCGCGCCCCGCCCACTCCGCCAAGGCCCTAACAAGGGTGAGCCGACCATCGACTCCCACATCCCCGCGTGGAACCCCGGCCTGGTTGAGATCGCCGTCCTAGGCTGCCACCCCGAATCCGGCGACGAGCCTGAGGCCCTCGCTCTGGTTGTGCACCAGTTGCGGCAGGCACCCGACTATCTGGACGCCTTGTCGACGCCGCTGCCCATACACCTCGCGAGCCTGGCCCAGGCCTACGTACTCCCCACCCGGGCCGAAGAAGACGAGGAGGCCGAGGAAGCCGAAGAACCTGGCACCGACACGGCGGGAACGGCCACCAGCGGCACAACCGACACGAACCTGGCCTCAGCACTCGGCATCGTCGCCGAGACCACCACCGAGGACGAAGCTGATCTCGACTCCGAACTTCCCGACGCACCGGGCCTGGCCCAAGCCCCGGAGGAATCCGCCAGCCCATACGAGGGGCAACTGGCCGTGTCCGGCGTTCCCTCTTCCTCGCCGTAATGACTACGGCCGCGTTTCCAATCCGGGCGGCCAGGGCCGGGCCGCTCGGCATCGGCGGCCCGAGCCGGCCCGGGCCACCTTGCAGGTCCGGCCTAAGCCGGCCCGCGGGGTGTCGATCTAGCTGCCCGCAGGCCGCCACATGCGGCCCGTCTCCGGCTCGGTCTTGCTCGGCGCTCCCCGGGCACCGGATGCGCCCTGTTCCGTCACGGTGTCCGGCCGTAGCGGCCTGGCGGCGCAGGTCTCTTCATGGGCACGCCCCGGGCGAACAGCGCGTGCAGCTCGGCATGCCATGCCTGGTCGGCCCTGCCTGCTCCAGCTGCCTGACTGGCGGGGCGGGCACGCCGGGTAGCAGGTCAGTGAGGCCGTCCTCATCGATGCGGACGGACCTGCCCGGCCCTGGGCGCGGCCGGCTGCCGCCATGGCGCGCTGGTCGGTGGGGGGCCGGGCGGGGGTACCGCGAGGCGGCTCAAGCCGACCGGGGGACGGGAGCGGGGCAGCGCGAACGCCGCGATCAGCGCTGGTATCCAGGTGACCGGGCCGGTGCCCAGCGCGAGCGCGGTCAGCAGGATCACCAAGCTGATCGGCTCGGCGCCGCGGATGGCGGCGATGAGCACCGGGGCCGCGAGCACGATGAGCACAGCGGCCACCACGCCCAGCAGGCCAGCGACTGTGTGCTGAAAAGCGTCATGTCCAGGTCCTCCCTGTTGCTCGTCACGGCCGACGGTAAGGCGCCTTCACGTCCGCCGGGGCGGCGGTCAGGCCAGCCCGGGCGGCTTTGGCCCGCCGCCTCGCAGCGCACGGAGCACGCCACGGTTCCGTGCCGGGCCAGCCGACGGTTCTCCGGTCGGCGCCCGGCCCGTGCCGCGCGCCCCGGTGTCTTCCATAGTGGGGGTCCTGCTGACATTTTGCCCGGCATCCCAGCCGGCGGCCTGCTCTGCTCCCTGTACCAGCCGGCCGCAGCGGCCCGAGATTGCACGATCACCCCTGCCAGGCTGCGGGAACGCGGGCTTTCACCTGTGCCGCTAGGACTGAGGTCGGCTGCCGGCGATGCTGGTGGCCCTGGCGCCGCGGGGCCGGTACGGTCGGTGACCGGGTCAGGCCGGGGTCATCCGGCATGCCCCGGGGCTAGCCCGACAGATGCGGCCCGGCCCGGCCAGGTCGGCCGCTGCCATCCTGCGGCCTGCGAGAGGAAGGGCGCGATCGTGGATCAGCTCAGGTTCGGGGAGGGACTCGGGTACTACAGCGTGAGCGCGGCCCCGGACAGCGTGCAGATCTGTAAGGGGATGGGCACCCACTACTACCAGGTCCACCTGCAGGTCGGCATCCCGCCGACCGGGCCGGCGGCCTGGCGGCTGCTGTGCCTGGAGACCACGCTGTACGCCCCGCAGGCCAGCGGCGCGCGGGCCTCGCTCGCCTCGGCGAACGTGTCCGTCCCGTTCGACCCGGCCGGCGAGGTCCGGCGGCCGGTCCTGATTTTCCTCATCTCCAGCGCCCAGCTGCTGGCCCTAGAGCAGCGGCGCACGGGGGACCTGCGCCTGGAACTGCAGGTGCGGGGTGTCCTGCCGCAGGCCGCTTCCGGCTTCCCGGGCGGATCTGAGGTCACCGAGCACATCACCATCGCCGAGAGCAGGTGGCGGCAGCAGCTCGCCGGGCTCGGCCGCACGCTCGGCGCGGAGATGCTGATCCCCTTCCCCGATGATGACGAGCCGCGCCGGGCCGTCGCGGACTTCCTGCGCGAGGCCCAGCGCCTGCTCGGCGGCAGCGAGATCGACGCCGCGATGCTCCAGGTGCGCAAAGCGCTGGAAACCATCAAGAACACCAGCGGCTGGGCCTGGCCGGGCAGGAAAGACAAAGGCGACCGCACCGTGGACGAGCGGTGGGCCCTGATCCGGGCAGCGGTGGAGGACCAGGCCAGCGGGGCCATGCACGTGGACCCGGGCACCAGGGACCACGCATACACGCGGGCCGAGGCTGAGACGCCGATCGCCATGACCGCTGCCCTGCTCCCGGTCATGCCCTGATCGCCGGCGGCCCGGCACCGGAGCCCGGCACCCGGACGCTGTCCTCGGCCCGGCCGGCACTGCGGCAGGCGTGCTCGAAGATGTCCCCGGACCCGGCCCAGGCCGCGTTCCCGGCCCGGCCGACCTGCGGCCCGGGTCACCCCCCGCAGTCCCTGTTCGAGCTCGGTGCCGGGCAGCGTCTCCCCGGCCTGGGAGCAGTCGCTGCCGCGCCCGGTTCCGGCGGGCCGGCGGTCAGCGGCGGTTGCGCAGCAGCAGGGCGAGGATGTCGCGCTGCCGGTCCGTCAGCGGGGGCAAACTGGCCACGGTGCGCCTGGCCCACTCGCGGTCCTCCTCGGTCAGCTCGTAGCTCTCCTGATCGCCCGGGGCGCCGGGAGCGTCACGCTTGCGCGGCCGACGGCGCAGGGGCCGGGCCTGGTGGCGGTCCCCTCCCGGCGGCTGGGTCATGACGGTCCCCGTTTCACTTATCGGCTGGATGCCTGATTAAACGCGGAGTGCCATACGGCTGGTTCACCGATTACCCGCGAATTCCTGTCCGTAATGAAATCAAAACCAGGCATCATCGGACGGCACTGAACCGCACCCGGCATCACTCATTATCATTGGACCGCACCGGAGCGTATTGATAACGGTCCCTTTATCCACGCTAAAGGGCCCGTTAAGCGATATCCGCGTGTCAGAGTGCTCCCTTGAACACCGATACGTCCGGGCCTGCGGGGGGCGGATAGTGACCTCGCTGCCACGCCGGTGGAGGGGACATGGTCGCCGCCCTGCCCAGCGCATCCGGTGTTTCCGCCTCGCTGCGCGGCCCGGTCGCGGCAAGGTGGGCCGGCCGAAGCCCCCGGGATGGCCCGGCGGACCCGGCAGCGGGATGCTTGGATTTCCCGCGCGCCTCGCGGCACCCGCCCGTGCTATTCCAGGTGCGCGGGGAGGAGGGCCGAAAGGCCACGCAGCGAGTTATCCGTAACGGACCATTTACGTTTGGACCGGGCGCGGTCCATGAGGCATACTGAGTCCGGGCGGCCGGGTGTAATTGGCCCGGGTCCGCCGCGGTAAAACGCGGCGGGATGGCGGCGGCAGCACCGTCGAAAGGGGCTGTTTTCCGCATGCACGATGACTGTAACAACCATGCCCGCCCGCCGGCTCGCTCCAGCCGGTCCCGCCAGTTGGCACCCCGGGGACGCACGGTGCGGTTCCGGCTGAGCCTGGACGGATGATTACGGGCTGACTGAGGACCGTGGGGAAACAACGGCTCGGCAGTCGAAGACTTTGGGCAGCGGTGCCGGCCTGCCAAGTCACATCCTCGGTGGCTGGGTCGTCTGCCAGACTGCCGGTGTGCCACCGCACCGCGACGTCGCTGCCTTCGACGAACGAGCCCCCGTTTACGAGCAGGGCTGGCGCGGCCGCCTGCACCACGACATCGCCGGCCGGGCGGCGGAACTCGCCGTGTCGGTGCATGCCGCGCCCCGGCGCGTGCTCGACGTCGGCTGCGGCACCGGGTACCTACTGCTGGCCGGGCGGTGCCCGCAGGCAACCGAGCTGGCGGGCATCGATTCCGCGCCATCGATGATCGAGACTGCCGAACAGGCGGCCGATCACCGGCGCCTGCGGTTTACGGTTGGTGCCGCCGAACGGCTGCCCTACCCAGACGATGCCTTCGACCTGGTCGTCAGCACGACCTCGTTCGACCACTGGGCCGACCAGCGGGCGGGTCTGGGCGAGTGCGCCCGGGTACTGGCACCCGGCTCTCGTGCTCGCCGACCTGTTCTCACCCCTGCTCCTGCCCACGTTGCTGGCCGGCCGCCGCGAAAAGGCGCGGACCCGGCGGCGAGCCAGCCAACTGCTCAGCGCTGCCGGGTTCCAGGGCCTGGCCTGGCATGACCTGTACGCACTCATCATCAAGGCCGTGACGGCAACAACCTGTCCCACCACCTCCGGGAACACCGGCCAGGAATTACCGGCCCTCCCATGTCACGCCTCGTGGCTGGAGCCGCCTCGGCAACAACGATCCCCGATCCGCCGTTCGGTACGTCGGTCCGGCTGGCGGGTATGGCCGCCGGAGACACACCGAGAGGTCGTTATGCCTGCCGCACCGTCGCAGCGGCAAGCTGAGTGCAGTCGGCGCCACGCGCGCGGAGCTTCGGGTAGGAGCCGACCATGGGTTCTTTCTCGGTCGTGATGCGCGGCTACGCATGCCGGCAGGTCGATCACCTCTTCGCGCGGATTGACGGCACCTTGGGCAGCGGCCCGGTGACGGGCGATCCTGTGACCGCCGCCGAGCTCCGCGCGGTGCGGCTGAATCTCAGCGTGCGCGGTTACGCTCCTGGGGAAGTAGACGAAGCCCTCAGCGCCGCCCTGCGAGAGCTTGAACGGCGAGATTCCTGAACGCTGGCCGATGGGCGCAGCCACGAACGGTCAAGGTCCCCGCTGCTCCAGCGCGCCTGAGCCGCCGATCTGCGCGGCGACCGGAGCGTGACGGCAGCAGCCGTGAGGCGCGCAGATCCGGGTGATCGGCACGGTCAAGAACACGTAATGGCGGACCTCGCGCAAGTAACGTTGTGGTCGAAGCGTGGCTGACTTCATACGCGAGGATCTTCGGGGCTCCGGTTCGAGCGCGTCGACCTTGGCGGCTCGGAGTTCCGCGCCGTCGACTTGACTGAGACCCGGTTCCGCGGCGTCGAAATGAGCCGCGTCATAATGCGCGGCGTCTGGTTGCCCGACGCCGACATCCATGACGAGATCGTGAACGTGACGATCAATGGCGTCGACATCGGGCCGTTGATAAACGCCGAGCTCGACAGGCGGTATCCCGACCGGGCCAAGATGCGCCCGACAGACCAGGCTGACTTCCGCGAGGCATGGGATGTGGTCGAGCGGCTCTGGGGCGGGACCATCGGACGAGCCCGCCGGCTAGACCCACAGCTTCTGCACGAGTCGGTCGACGGCGAGTGGTCGTTCACCGAGACGCTGCGGCACCTTGTGTTCGCCACCGATTCCTGGATCAGGCGCGCAATCCTCGGCGATCCGTCGCCGTGGGATCCCCTCGACCTGCCGTGGGACGAGATGCCTGACACGCCGGGGGTGCCCCGAGACCGCGAGGCGCGACCGCCTCTCGACGCGATGCTCGAACTGCGCTGCAACCGGATGTCCGCGGTGCGTCAGGTCCTGGACGGCTTGACCGACGAGTCGCTGGACGGCCACACCGAACCGGTTGAGGGACCCGGGTGGCCTGAGTCCCGCAGCTACCCGATGCGGGAATGCCTACTGTGCATCCTCAACGAGGAGTGGGAGCACCGGCTGTACGCCGAGCGGGACCTGGACGCCTTGGAAGCACGCACGCGTAGCTAACCGGCGACGATCCCAAAGCGTCACAGTTTTCCGGGCAGTCCCGCGCGCATTGCCGTTCCGCGCGCCTCACGGCTGCTCTTATTCGGCAGCAGAAGCCCACAGGTCAGGTTGATAGGTAACGCGGCTCTTCATGATCGAGGGTGTAGTTGGGGCCTGAACCCGCCGGTCTCCGGAAGCGATCTGGCGATGTAGTTGGTGAGGTTGCGGAAGCCGAGGGCTGAGCCGCGGAGATGTTCGAGGCGGCCGTTAATCGCCTCGGTCGGCCCGTTGGATGTGCCGGGCCGGTCGAAGTAGGCCAGCACGTCCACGGCTCGCCGTTTGAGGGTCCGGCCGAGGGTGACCACCTCGCGTAGGGCGGCGGGCACGCTGTGGCCGACCGAGCCGATGAGCTGCTGCATCAGTTCGCGGCCTCGTTTCCGGTCAGGTTCGCGGTAGGCGGCGATCATGTGCTGGTAGATGCCCCAGGTCGCTTCGACCCCGGCATGCTCCTCGTCGGCGAACAGCGCGGTCAGCCGTTGACGTTACTTGTCGGTGAGCAGGTTTGATCCGGTGTGCAGGGTGCGCCGCGCGGCATAGAGCGGGTCGCCCTTGCGGCCGCGGTGCCCGCAGGTGGCCTGCTGGACGCGGCGGCGGCACTGGTCCAGAGCATCGCCGGCCAGGCGCACGACGTGGAACGGGTCCATCACCGCGACCGCGTCGGGCAGTTCCTCGCTGGTGGCGGTCTTGAAACCGGTGAACCCGTCCTTCGCAACCACCTCGACGCCGTCGCGCCAGGACGTGTCTCGCTCGCCGGGCCAGGTCTTGAACACCTGCTTCGATCGGCCCTCGACCATATCCAGCAGCCGCGCCGGACCGGTGCCGTCCCGGATCGGCGTCAGGTCGATGATCACGGTGACGTACTTATCGCCGCGGCGTGTGTGGCGCCAGCAGTGCTCGTCGACGCCGATCACGCGCACGCCGTCGAACCGGTGTGGGTCCTTGATCAGCACACGCCTGCCCTCGGCCAGCACAGCGTCGTTCGCGGTGTTCCACGACACGCCGAGGCCCTCGGAGACCCGAGCGACGGTCAAGTGCTGACACACGATGCCTTCCAGCGCCCATCGCAGCGCGTGACGCGGCAGCTTCGCGCGCGGCTCGGCGGCCCGGCTGGTGTCCTGGCGCCACACATGCCCGCAGCCGGTGCAGCGATAGCGGCGGATCGTGATCAGCAACGTCGTCGGGCGCCACCCCAGCGGCTCGTGCGCCAGCCGCTGGGTCACGCTGTCGCGCGGCGCAGCCTCGCCTCCGCAGCGGCGACACCACCGGGCGAACTTGTCGGTCTCGACGATCCGGCAGGCCAGCACCGCACGGCCGGGCTCGAGCCGTTGTCCCACGACCTGCAGGCCAAGTTCGCCAGGCCGGCAGAACGAGCCCGGGTCAGGGCGCACGAAGGTAGCGTGAGGCATGTCGCGCCCATCGGCCATCCGAGGCATGAGCAGGTGCCGTCATTGCTTACCGAGCTGACTGGTTTCGGGCGTCACCGCCAGATTTCGGTGAGTAGCTCCGCGAGGGCTCGGCCTTGGTCGTAGCCTCCTCGCGCGGCCTGCAGACGCGTTGACGGATCCGACGCATTGGCGTCGAACACGTCACCCGCGCCGCCATCCGGAAAGACGGTCTCGACCCTGCTGCCCCCTGCGCGCAGTTCGTCGACTTGGGTTGCGAGATCCATGCCCCACTCCAGCGGCATCCGCGACCTGCCGCCGAACGGTGACAGCACCAGCACCCGCCCGTATCCAGCCGCCAGGTCGGCGTTCTCACTGCGTCGGTAGCCGCCGTTGATGTATCGGTTCTCGCCGATGCGGTAGGGAGGGAAGGGACCGAAGCCGTTGCTGGTGCTGGCGGCGACGGCGTCCACCAGATCGATTCCGCTGTGGCGGTCGAACACGACCGGTTCCCCGGTATGCGCATCGACAGCCGCGATAAGCACAGGCTGTTGCGGCCAGTGCTGGCTGGGAAGCCGAGCCGCGACGATGTCGCGCCAGCGCGTCTGGCTAGAGCCGTCGGAAGCATCCATTTCGAGCGCCGCGGCGCCCATCCTGCGGCGCATGTCGGACGCATCCTCAGCAGAACCGATGATTCCGTTCGACCACTCCATGTAGGTCGGCCCCGAGAAATTCGGAGCGCGTCCCCTGTCCGATCCGGCGTCGCCAGCCTGTGGCTGAGGCACCTCGGCGAGGATGGCAGCATACAGTTCGGCCGGCCGTGTCCCGCTGGTGATCTGGGCAGCCACCGTCGATCCTGCCGACGTCCCGATGATGAGATCGGCGTCGGTTACATCAACCCCGGCATCGGACAGGCCGGCGATGAGACCGAGCTCCCACGCATTGCCTGCCGCTCCGCCGCCGGCGAGAACCAAGGCTCGCTTGTTTGAGTTGCCCGCCTGTCTTGCGGCGTCGACCTGCTGGTCGGGCATCGGCCAATTCCCGTGCCGTGGCGTCCGCGTCACCGCGATGCCATCGGAAGTGGTCGTCGAGCTGATGCGCGGAGTCGAGGTAGGTGTTGTGTTCATGGGAGTCGCCTTTCGCGGATTGCCTGTCGGGCGCTCCCGGTGGCGACTACCTCAGTCGCGCGATCGTGCCCTGCAGGGGAGCACCCATTACGGATACTGCGTACATGGGTCTCACCTCCTGCCGATGGATCACGATCACGGGAATGATCGCACACCCGCGACGCGGTGCGCAATCGGCATCAAGCCGGTTGCCGTGTCGCTGTCGAACGCGCCGCCGACCGCTACACCCTCATCTGTGATGGGCCGGTAACGCGTCCGGCTCCAGGTCTGGCCCCGAGGAGAATTGATGATCAAGGCCGTGCCGCTCGCCCGCAGGGCTGCCTACGGCGCGGCGGCCGCCGCGTTTGGCTACGCGGCGGTGAGCCTCTACTGGGCTGCCGGCGGCACGGCCGGGCTGAGCACCGTCGGCGGCATTGCGCAGACGATGGCGCGCTCCGGTGGTGCCGCGGCGGACGCGGTGATCACCGTCACCGTGCTGCTGAAGACCGCGGGCGGGCTACTGGCCCTGGCGATGGTCATGCCGTGGGGGCAGCGCCTGCCACGGCGCGCCCTGTCCATGGCCGGGCTGGCCGGCTCGGCCCTGCTCATCCTCTACGGCGTGGTCGAGGTAGCCGGCGAAGCGCTGGCTGAGACCGGCGCCATCAGGCCTTCCGCGCCGGACTGGACAGCGCTTCGCTGGCATCTAGCGCTGTGGGATCCCTGGTTTCTTGTCTGGGGTTTGCTGCTGGCGGCCGCCACCTGGGGATACCGGCGATCCGCCCGGCTTGTCAGGAGCCCCGCCGCCTGACCGCGCGCCCGCACTCGCGCCAGCCACGTCACCGGTACCGGCGCACGTACCCCGGCCCGTCACCGGACGCGACGATGATTTCGCATGCTCAGACCAATCGACGGATGCCCGAGCCGCCTAATTGTGACTGAGGATGCTGCGGTTGTGTCGTAGCGTTCGTGAGGTCTGACGGGCTGGCTCCCGAACCGCCTGCCGGCCGCGTGCGGTCTGGCTTTAGAACGAGGTGCCAGCCTGCCG
>Ga0070699_100001190_pt1 | contig 24029 bp, 9 predicted proteins | sample KBSK1503metaG_FD_65473 | JGI IMG/M metagenome (GOLD analysis project Ga0070699, IMG submission 65473) | Corn, switchgrass and miscanthus rhizosphere microbial communities from Kellogg Biological Station, Michigan, USA - KBS K1-50-3 metaG | ecosystem: Host-associated > Plants > Roots >...
CTTTACCAGCAAACCGGCGCCGACCAGCAGCGCTACGGACAACGCGACCTCGGCGACTACCAAAGTGCTGCGCAGTTTCTTGCCGGCGACGTCGGTCGTAGTCGAACTACTGTCTTTCAACGTTTCGTTCAGGTCTGTTCGGGAGGAACGTAAAGCCGGAAGGATGCCAAAAAGAATTCCGGTTGCCAGCGAGACGGCCAGATTGAAACCCAGCAGCTTGCCGCTGAACGTTAGCCCGGTCATGCGGGGAATAGTCTCGTGAGCGACTTTCGCCAGCAGCGAAATGGTCCATGACGCCAGGATCAACCCCAGCAGACCGCCTGCGAATGCCAGGACCAGACTTTCCACGAGCATCTGTCTGACCAGTCTCAGGCGTGAAGCACCGAGTGCGGCGCGTACGGCAAACTCTTTTCGTCGCGTTGCGCCACGAGCCAACAGCAGGTTGGCGACATTCGCGCACGCAATCAACAACACCAGCGCGACGGCGAGAAAGAGCATCTTTAACGCGACACTGACTCTGCCGGTGATGCTTTCCTGAAGTGATACAACGTTCACCACATTCGCGCCGGCATTCGCAATGGGATGTTCCTGCCGTAGCTCCTGCGCGAGCCGGTTCATGTCCGCGCGTGCCTGATCGATCGTTATGCCGGGCTTCAAACGCGCGATCACATTGCCGGCGATGCGCACGTCGCGCTCCTTCCAGTTCAGCGGACCCATGAGCACCCACAACGGCGGTGGGCCCTGATGCACAAAACTTTCCGGAATCACGCCGATGATGGTGTGTGGCTTGTTGTCGAGCAGGATCTGTTTGCCGGCGATATTCGGATCGCCGGCGAAGCGCTGTTGCCAGAATCCGTAACTGATCAGCGTAACAGCGGCGGCACCGGGCTGGTCGTCTTCGGTGGTGAAGTCGCGACCGAGCAGCGGCGTGGCACGCATCACCTTGAAGTAATCGGAAGTGACGATGCGGGCGTCGAGACTTTCGGGTTTGTCAGTGCCGGTGAGGTTCGCCGACCAGCCACGGAAGGCTGACATCGCTTCAAAGCTCTGATTGCGCCGGCGCCAGTCGATGAAGTTTGGATAAGAGATCTGGCGATTCAGGATTTCCGGACCCGACTCGTTCATCCACACGATGCGTTCAGGTTCAGGAAACGGCAGCGGCCGCAACAACACCGCATTGATCACGCTGAACATGGCCGTGTTCACACCGATCCCGACCGCCAGCATCAGTACCGACAACACGGCGAAGTCCGGATTCTTCCGCAGCCATCGCAAAGCGTAGGTGAGATCTTGAAGCATCGCTTCTAATTGCCGATTTCCAATTGCCAATTGCCAATTTCGATAATGCCAAGGTTGCTCATGCTATAAATCGGCAATTGGCAATTGGAAATCGGCAATGTTTTTACTCGTACCTGAGCGCTACCAGCGGATCGACCTTCGTCGCACGGCGCGCGGGAATGTAGCAGGCGATAAACGCCACCAGCGTCAACAACACGGCAATCACACCGTAGGTCAACGGATCGGAAACCTTCACGCCAAACAACATCTTCGACAGTCCGACCCAACTCTCGAGATACTTCGTCAGCACGTAAGCACCGATGAGTCCGAGCGCAACACCCAACAACGCCAGCACCATTCCCTGTTGCACGATCATCCTGAGCACATTGGCCCGGCTTGCGCCGAGCGCCATGCGAATGCCGATCTCGTGCGTGCGCTGCGAAACCATGTAGGCCAGCACACCAAACAGTCCGATAGCAGCAAGCTGTTGGGCCAGGAGCGCAAACAATGTCACCAACTTCGCGAACAAACGTTCCATGCGCAGCGTTTCATCAGCTTGCTCCACCTGGGTCTTGACATCAACGATCGGCAGGTTTGGATCGATCTCACGTATGACGCTGCGCACGCTCGTGACCGCTGCCAGCGGATCGCCGGCGGTGCGCACTTCGAAAATAGCGTCTGACATCGGCCGCTCTTGTCGATATGAGCCGTAGACAGTCGGCGGGATCTCGTCGCGCTGGCTGGTGTACTTCGCATCTTTGCAGATGCCGATGATCTCGATCTCGTCTGGTTTTGCCGTGTCAAAAGTGAACCGTTTGCCGATTGGATTTTGATTTGGGAAATACTGATTCGCAAAGGTTTGATTAACCACTACCACGCGCGGCGAGTTGACCGTGTCCTGTGGTCCAAAGGTGCGCCCCTGAAGCAGGGGAATGCCCATCGCTGCCAAAAAGTTTTCGCGTACCGTGTGACGATAACCATCACCGCTCGGCTTGATGCGACCCTCGGAATCAGGCGTGGCTGACAAAGCCTCACGCAGGAAAACGCTGCTCGAGCTGGAACCGAACGAGAGCAACGGCATGCGCGAAAACGTCACTGCCTGCACACCCGGGACCGTCTCCATGCGCTCGCTGATTTGCTGGTAAAGCTGTCGTAGCTTTTCGTCCTTGTAGCCGATCAGGCTGGGCTGAACTCCAAACAGCAAAAGGTTCTGCGTATTGAAACCGGGATCTATTCGTTGCAGGTTGAGCAACGTGCGCACAAACAAACCCGCACCTACCAGCAGCAACAACGACAACGCGACCTGGACCACGACCAGGCCACGGCTCAGCAGCGAACGATGAATAGACGTCGAGGCTCGCGAGCCTTCTTTCAGTGATGGCGTCAGCTCCACTTGCGTCGTGCGCCACGCGGGTGCGAGTCCGAAGACGATCCCCGTCAACAGGGAGAGTGCGAGCGTGAAACCGAGCACGCGCCAATCGATTCGCGGGTCGAGCGAGCTTACGCCACGGCCGCCCCAGAGACTGACCTTGAGCAAACCATCCTTGATCCAAACGGCGAAGAGGATGCCAAGGAAACCGCCCAGCAATGAAAGCAGCAAACTCTCAGTCAACAATTGCCGAATGAGCCGCCAGCGACTCGCACCGAGCGCCAAACGCAAACCGATCTCTTTTTGCCGTCCGCCGGCGCGTGACAACAACAGGTTCGCTACATTCGCGCACGCAATCAGGAGCACTAACCCGACGACACCCAGCAACAAGTAGAGCGACGACGCGTAATACTTGCGACTATACGTTTCGCCCTGGCCACCCGGATCGGCATAGAGCCTGGGATATTGTTTCGGATCAAGATCGGCGATGACGTTGCCGCCGCTCGTTTTTGCAGCTGCCTGGCGCGCAGCGCGATGTTCGAGCACCGATTGCAGAAATGTATTTTCCAACTGCGCCTGCGCCTGTTGGGCAGTCACGCCGGGCTTCAAACGGCCCATGATGCGCAGCCACCACACGCCGGCTCCATTTAAATACGAGCGCTGCTTGTCGGCGTATAGTTGTGGCTCTAAAGAAACCGGCAGCGTCACGTCCTGCGTAGTCCCGGCGCCCATCGTGCCGTCGAAGCCCTGGGCCGACACACCGATCACCGTGAAGCCGACGTTGTTGAGGTTGATCTGCCTGCCGACAACCGCCCGGTCGCCACTGAAACGTTTTTGCCAGTAACGATGACTCAGCACCGCAACCGGAGGTGCGCCCGCTTTGTCATCGTCGTCAGTCAGTAACCGGCCGATCGCCGGCTGGACTCCGAGCGCGGTGAAATAGTTCCCCGTTACTGCTTGTCCGTTCGCGACCTCTGCCTGTCCATCGGCGTTGACGTTCAGGCCGACACCGCCGAATGCGAAGACGTCAGACAGTGGTCCCTGCTGTTCGCGCAGACGCTGGTAAGTCTGGTAAGCGAACGAGGTCCGGTTTTGCAGACCGGTCTGCTGATCGATGTTCGAGCTGCCGTTATAACTACCGACACTGAATCCACGTGGCGCGACTGACTTGAACAGGACCAGGCGCTCCGGTTCTTTCACCGGCAGCATCTTCAACAGCATCGCATCGACGACACTGAACAACGCGGTGTTCGCGCCGATGCCCAGCGCGAGCGAGAGCAACGCGACCGCCGTGAGCCCTTTTTGCTTGAGCAACATGCGAAAGCCGTAGCGGAGATCTTGCAGGAGGATGTTCATTTTTCAATGGTCCTATTCGTACCTCAACGCTTCCAACGGTTCGACGCGGCTGGCTCGCCAGGCCGGGAACCAGCAAGCCAGCAGCGCCGCGGCCAGCAACAACAACGAAATCCCGGTGAATGCCTTTACGTCCAACGCCTGGACGCCGTACAAAGTCGATTGCATTGCGCGACCGACGAGATAAGCGCCGCCGAGTCCGATCAGCGCTCCACTCGCCGCCAGTAGCGCTCCTTCTTTCAAGACCAGCCGGATCACTCGCGAGCGTTGCGCGCCCAGCGCCATGCGCACCCCAAACTCATGCGTGCGTTGGACCACTGCAAACGCCATCACGCCGTAGATTCCGACGGCGGCCAGCAGCAGTCCGAGCGTGCCAAAACTCGCAAACAACACCACGCTGAAACGATCGATCGCCAGCGACTCGCTGATGATGTCGTCAACCGTTCTCATGCCCGCCAACGGCATATCCGGATCGACCGAATTCACCGCCGCGGTCACACCCGTGATCACTGACTTCGGATCGCCGCTGGTCTTGATGACCATCGACGCTTGCGGCCACGGGCTTTGCGCAAACGGCACCGTGATCTGCGGATTGTCGTCGCGAATACCCGCGCCACGCAGGTTGTGATACACGCCGACGATCTGCCATTCGAGCGGCTTGCCGCGCGGCTCGCCGGGAATGAACTCCTCAATCGCGATCCTTTGCGTGAGTGGATCTCGATCGGCGAGATAGCGCTTCACGAAGAATTCGTTGACGAGCGCCACGCGCATGCTGTTGGCTGTGTCGTAGTCGTTGAGACTGCGACCGTTCGTCACCTGAATGCCGAGTGTCTCGAAGTATCCGGGACTTGCCATCATGAACGACGCATTGCGGCGCTCGGACGTAGGTGGTTGGCCCACGAGGTTGAAGCGTGTGCCGTGCGTGGTCCAAAGCGCGGGTACGCCGGTCATCGCCGCCGCATTCGTTACGCCCGGTGTGGCTTTGATCCGCTCGAGCATCTGGCCGTAGTACGCTCTGGTCTGATCCGCACCACGCAGGCGTTTCTCCGGCACCGGCAAGCGGAAGGTAAGGACGTTATCAGTGTTGATGCCGAGATCGATGCGCGTCAGGTTCCAGAACCCGCGTAACGCGAGACCACCGGTAGCGAGCAGGGTCAACGCGAGTGAGAACTCCGCGACCACGAGCAGTCGCAGCGCCTTGCGTCGCGCGCCGCCACTGCCGCTGCGGCCGCCGAGTTTGAGCACTTCGTTGAGATCGAGTCGCGTTGCTTGCCACGCCGGCGCCGCTCCGAACAAAAGTCCGGCGAGCGTGGTAGTGGCGATCGTGAACAGCAGGACGGGAACGCTGAGCCTGATGTTGGCTTCGGACGGCAACATCGTGCCGACGGGCGGCATCACCGCGGTGATCGCGTCGATGATACCTACCGCGAGCAAAATGCCGAGTGCTCCACCCAGTACGGCGAGCACCAGGCTCTCAGTCAGAAACTGTGCGAACAAGCGCGTTCTCGTCGCGCCCAGTGCCGCTCTCAAAGCGACTTCGCGCTGCCGTGAAGTGCCTCGCGCAAAAAGTAAATTGGCGACATTGACACAACCAATCAACAGCAGAAACGCCACCGCACCGAGCAACAACCAGAGATTGCGACGGGTCGACTCAGTCACAAAGTTGAGGTGCAGCGGCTGCACACTCACGCCACGATTTGCGTTTGTCTGCGGAAACTCACTCGCGAGCTGCGCCGCAATCACATCCATCTCCGCCTGCGCCTGCGCGAGCGAAACACCATCCTTCAAACGCGCCATCACCAGCCCGGTGTTCGAATCGTGTGTGATCTGTTCCGGCCGGAACGAAAGCGGCACCCAGAGCTGCGAGCTGAACCGATCGTGCATACCTGGAGGCAGCACGCCGACAACCGTATATAGCTCGCCGTTCATGCGAATGTCTTTGCCGATCAGATCGCGATTCGAGTTGAAGTGATTGGCCCATAGACGATGGCTGAGAATCACGACGTGATCTCGGCCCGGCTGGCCTTCTTCGGGAAGAAAGTCGCGGCCCAGCAGCAGCGGCAGCCCTTCGAACGTGAAGAATCCCGGCGTGCGTCGCGAACCCTGCACTTGTTCCGGGCGATCGTCAGTGGAGACATTGAACGACGCACCGCTCCAGGTCCCGATGCCCTGGAAGGACGTGCTGCGTCGTTGCCATTCAAGAAAATCAGCGGACGGCACCGAGTTGCGCGAGCCGCGTCCCCACGACCACACCATCACCAGTTGCTCGGGCTTCGGATACGGCATCGGTTCAAAGACCGCATAGACCACACTGAAGATCGCCGTCGTCGCACCAATACCCAACGCCAGGGTCAACACCGCCGTGATCGTGAACCCCTTGTTTTTAAACAAGGACCGAATCGCGTAACTAAGGTTCTGTTTTAGTGTTCCCAGCATAAGCAAAATCCGCCAAAAATCCGTGTAATCTGTGGTTACTCGTTGCGTAGCGCCACTAACGGATCGACTTTCGTGGCCCTGCGCGCGGGCGTGTAACAAGCCACCAGCGATACCACCACGAGCAACACCGGTACCGCCGTGAAGACCAGCGGATCCGTCGCACTCACTTCAAACAGCAAACTCTTGATCGTGCGCGTCAACGCAAGTGAGCCTGCTATTCCCACCAGCACACCGATGCCCGTCAACCAGAGACCTTGGCGCATCACCGCGCGACGCAATGCACCCGGCTGTGCACCGAGCGCGAGCTTGATCCCAAATTCCTTAGTGCGACTGCCGACGTAGACCGACATCGTGCTGTAGATGCCGACCGCGGCGAGCGTCGCGGCGAGGATCGCAAACGCCGTCAGTAGAATATTCGTGAGTCGCTGCGTGCTGAGTGTTTGCCCGATGATCTCGGTCATCGATCGGACCAGGTACAACGGCATGTCCGCATCCACTTGCCCGATCGCGGCCCTGAAAGTTGAAATCGCGGCGGTTGGTGGACCATCAGTGCGCACTACGAACGCGGCGCGCGGTTGTGGATACTGCGCCAGCGCGACATAGATGTGCGGCGATTTTTCTTCCGCCAGACTGACGTGCTTGATGCCGCCAACTACGCCGACGATCGTCATCCACTCGCGAGCGCCGGTGGTCTCGATTCGTTTGCCAATCGCGTCGCCCGCCGGCCAATAACGACGCGCGAGTGGCTCGTCGATGATCGCAACGCGCGTCGCTTTGCTGTGGTCGCCGGCCTGAAAATCACGTCCCTGCAAAAGTGGAATGCCGAGCGCCTGAAACGTTCCCGGCGTGATGCTTTGCAGCTCGGCTTGTTCGGTCTGGGAGATGTTGACGCCTTCGGGCGGCGCTTGTCCCTCGACGATGAAACCGTCCACTTCGCCACCATCCGTGAACGGCAGATTCGTAGTCAGGCCAACCGACCTGATGCCGGGCGCGTTGCGCAACTGTTCGATCGCGCTGTCGTAAAAATGCAGCGACTTCTCCTCGCTGTCGTACTTCGTGCGCGGCAGGCTCGCGACCATCGTGAGCGTGTTCTCGGCATTGAAGCCGAGATTGACTGACTCGAGTCGTTGAAAACTCTTCAGCAACAAACCGGCGCCAATCAAAAGTACGAGCGAGAGTGCAAACTGCACTGCCACGAGCGCGCTGTTGAGCCGGCGGTGTGAGGCGGTGCCGCGCGCGCCGTCGCGCAGGCCGCTTTCGATACCCATTGCGTAAGCGCGCAGCGCGGGCATCAATCCGAACAACAGACCGGTCAGGATCGTCAGTCCGGCGGTGAAAGCAAGCACGCGTCCACTCAGGCTGACTTCCTCGATCCGCACGATGCCGCTGATGGGCAGCTTGTCGAGCATGCGCACGCCGAGCGACGCCAGGCCAACACCAACGACCGCACCGATAAACGAGAGCAACACGCTTTCGGTCAGGAGTTGTCGTGCAACGCGCCGCGGCGTGGCGCCGAGTGACACGCGCACCGCGATCTCTTTAGTGCGTGCAGTGGCGCGCGCCAGTAAAAGGTTCGCAACATTCGCGCACGCGATGAGCAGGACGAGGGCAACAGCGGTGAGCAGGACCAGCAGAGGCTTCTGCGTCTTGCCGAGCAACACTTCTTTGATCGGCTGCACGATCGTTCCTGGACCAGCGCCTTCGTTCAACCCGACGGCCTCACTGAGATTCGGATTCGCGCGGCCAAAGTTTTGCAGCACTCCGGTCGTGTCGGCCTGCGCCTGGCCCACTGCCACACCCGGCCGCAAACGTCCGACGACGGCGAAGAAGTAAGGAGCGGTGCGCTTCGTATCAAGCGCCATCGGCGTCCAGAGATCAATCTCGAGTCGCGGAAACTTGAAGTCCGCCGGCATGACGCCGACGATCTGTGTGGGGACGTTGTTCAAATTCAGCATGCGGCCGACGATGCCCGGATCGCCGCCAAAACGTCGCTGCCAGAATGCATGACTGATCACGCACACAAGGTTCCTGCCCGGCGCGTCTTCGCCTTCGACGAAGGTGCGCCCGAGCAACGGGCTGACGCCGAAGACTTTGAAAAAATCGGACGTGACATTCGTCACCGGCAAACGCTCGGGTTCGCCGTCGCCGGTGAGATTGATCGCGCCGCTGTTGTAAAGCGCGACTGATTCGAACGAACGATTCTGATCGCGATAAGCGGCAAAGTCGGCCTGTGAGACTCCCCACGTCGCGAGGCCAAGCTTCGGGCTTGCCTGGATCAATCGCACCACGCGATCGGGTTCGCGAAACGGTAGTGGCCGCAGCAGAATGCTGTTTACGAGGCTGAAGATCGCGGTGTTGGCGCCGATGCCCAGTGCGAGAGTGACGACGGCAACGAGCGTGATCGCCGGCTGCTTCAGCAGAATGCGCGCGCCATAACGGAGATCTTGGATTAATGTGTGCATATTCAATCCATCCACCGATTCCACGGATTATTTTCTGTGTAATCTGTGGATGGTTCTTTCATTCAGCTCTGAGCGCGATCAGCGGATCGATCCGCGTCGCGCGCCGCGCCGGGATGTAGCAAGCCAGAAACGCAACCGCCAGCAGCAACACCGGCACGCCCACGAACGTCAGCGGATCGCGCGGCGTCACCCCAAACAACATGTCAGTCAAAACACGCGTGACAAACGTGCCGGCAACTATCCCGACGACGAGGCCCGCGAGCGTAAGCATCATGCCCTGACGAACGACGAGGGTGAGCACATGAGCAGGCTGCGCGCCCAGCGCCATGCGCACGCCGATCTCGTGGGTGCGTTGCACGACCGCGTAAGAGATCACTCCGTAAAGCCCGACACACGCGAGTAACAGCGCGAGGGTGGCAAATAAACCAAGCATCAACGCCTGAAAGCGTTCCTTCGAGATTGCATCCGCGAAGACCTGGTCCAGGGTGCGCACATTTGAAACCGGCTGATCCTTGTCAACTGCCCAAACAGCCTGACGCACAGCACCCGCGATCACCGCCGGATCGCTTTTGGTGCGGACTACAAGATCGCGCGGCGCCATGAATGAGCGGCGTTCCTGCGCGTAAGGAACATAGAACTCCAGCTTCTGCTCGTACAGACCCGTCTGTCGCGTATCACCGACGACTCCGACGACGGTGAGCCATGCATTAGGCGAATCAGCTGGTCCAACTTTGAGTCGTTTCCCGACTGCCTCTTCGCCGGGCCAGTACTGCTCGGCAAAACCCCGGTTAATCAGCACCGCTGGTTGCGTGCCGGCGGAATCGCGCGTATCGAAGAAGCGGCCACGCTGGAGCGGAATTCCCATCGCTCGGAAATAATCGGGACTGACTACGCGAAAAAGCGCGAACGGCAGTTTCATATCACTGGGCGAAGGTCGTCCTTCGACCGAGAAGCTGAAGTTCATGCCGTTGAAAGAGAGCGGCAGAAACGTGATTACTCCGGCCGACTCAACGCCGGGCAGATCTGCCACCTTTCGCAGCATCTCATCGTAAAAGGCGCGCCGAGTCTCGGCCTTTAAGTACTTCGGCATCGGGAGGACCATTCTCATCGTGAGCGCGTTCTCGGTCTTGAATCCCGTATCAACCTGCCGCAGTAACTGAAAGCTGCGAATCAACAAACCGGCGCTGACCAGCAGCACTACCGCGAGCGCGACTTCAGACACCACCAGCACCCGGCGAACATGACGACCTGAGGTACCGCCCGCCATGTCTCTCGCCACGTCACTCAACGTCGCGCCCGGCCGGCTGCGTGAGGCAAGCAAGGCAGGCACACCGCCAAAGATGACGGCAGTGACGACGCTCATTCCGAGTGTGAATAGCAACACGCGTCCATCAATACTGACCCCGTTGAGTTTGGAAAGACTTTCAGGCAGCAACTTCGCCAGTGCGGCAACGCCCCAGAACGCTCCGAGCACTCCGAGCAAACCGCCTCCCGCGGCGAGCAACAGGCTCTCGATCAGCAGTTGACGTACGATGGTCCAACGGCGCGCACCGAGCGCTATGCGAATCGCGATCTCCCTGCGCCTGGTGGTGGCCTGGGCCAACAGCAGGTTCGCGACGTTTGCACACGCAATCAGCAGCACCAGACCGACCGCGGCAAAGAGGATCAGGATCGGCAAACGAAGGTTGCCGACGTAATCCTGGTGCAGCGAATGAGCCACGAAACCCAGACCTTCATTCGTTCTCGGATATTCGGCTGATAACCGCTGCGCGATGGACGTGAGATCGGCGTTGGCGTGTTCGACGCTTGTTCCCGGCTTCAGGCGAGCGACCAGACGGAGATAGTGATCGCCACGCCCGCTTTTCTGTTCCGGCTCCATGGCCCACGGCGTCCATAACTCGACTTCACGCACGGGAAAGAAGAAGCCACGCGGCATCACGCCGATGACGGTAAACGTTTCGCCATTGATTGTAAGGCTGCGATTTATGATCGAAGGATCGCGATTGAAGCGTCGTTGCCAAAGCACGTCGCTCAACACGACGACGTGTTCGTTGCCGAGTTGATCTTCTTCAGGCGCAAACGTCCGGCCCAGTGCCGGAGCCACACCGAGGATCGAAAACACGTTCGCGGTGATGACCTGTCCGTCGATCCGTGCCGGCTCGCCGTCTCCGGTTAGATTCGCGTCGTTGGGACCGTAGGCGCCGAGTTGCTCAAAAACCTGGTTTTGATTTTGCAGGTCGACAAAGTTAGCTGGAGCGGCTTCGTTCTGCTTTATTCCGTCGCGCAACGACTGCTCCCAAACAGATACCAACCGATCCGGATCTTTTAGCGGCAGCGGTCGCAACAGAATCGAATCGACGGCGCTGAAGATCGCGGAATTGACGCCGATTCCCAGCGCGAGTGTCAGCAGCGCGATCGCCGTAAACGCCGGCCGCTTCAACAGGCTGCGCAAGCCATAGCGAATGTCCGTGAAAATCGCTTCCATATCTGTACCATCCGTGGCGAAGTTTTTATTCAGATCTAAGCGCTTCGAGCGGATCGACTTTCGTCGCGCGCCGTGCCGGCAGCCAGCACGCCAGCAAAGCGACGCCGATCAACACGAGCGCGATCACCGCGAACGTTCGCGGATCGCTCGCACTGATCCCAAACAACAACCCCTGTAACAGTCTGGTAAGAGCAAACGCGCCGGCGAGGCCAACGAGCACTCCGGCGATGGCGAGTCGCAGCCCCTGCGCCAGAATCATTTGCAGCACATTCGCCGTTTGCGCCCCGAGTGCGAGACGAATGCCAAACTCACTGCGACGATTCGCGACGTTGAGCGACATCACTCCGTAGATACCGGTCAACGCGAGCAGTAACGCCGTCGCCGCAAAGCCTGCGAGCAACGAGTTGGTTAGCCTCGTGGTCACGAGTGAGCGATTGATTGCCTGCTGGATCGTGCTCACTTTCGCGAGTGGCAGTTCCGGATCGAGCTTCGCGACTTGGTGTCGCACGTTTGCGGCGAGAGCAGTCGGATCAACTGAAGTACGTACTACCAGCATACTCTCGCGGCGCACCCACTGGTTGTAAGGTCGATAGACGTAGGGCCAGGCCTCTTCGTCCAGCTTTCGATTTTTAACGTTCGGAACCACGCCCACGATGGTTAACCATGGACCATCACCGATGCGCAGCCGTTTCCCAACCAGATCTCCCTGCGCCGAATACATCCGCGCCAGTCGTTCATCCACGATCGCAACCGGGAGCGACGTCGCCGTATCAGCAGGTGTAAACGCGCGGCCCTTGAGAATCGGCATGCCCATCGCGTCAAAATATCCGGGCGTGGAACTTCGTAACCACGCGACTTTCTCCTGTTCCTGACCGACACCTTCAACCAGGAATGGTCCACCCTGGCCATCGCCGCTGAACGGCACGACCTGGCACAACTCGACAGCTTCCACGCCCGGCAGACTGCCGACGCCCTGGCGCAGTTGTTCGTAGAAGCTGACTGTTTGTGCTTTGTCGTATTTCTGTTCGGGCAACGCCACGCGTGCCATCAAAACGTTGTCGGCTCGAAAACCCGGATTGACTGACAGCAGGTTTCGGAAGCTTTGCAGAAACAGCGCCGCGCCAATCAACAACACGAGCGACAATGCGAGTTGCGAAACGACGAAGAGATTATTCAGGCGTTTGTTGGCGCCGGACGCCGAACCACGCGCGCCTTCCTTGATCGCGTCCTGCAAGTTGATCCGCGCGGCACGCAGTGCAGGGGCGAGACCACACAACACACCCGTAACGAGCATGATGGCGATCGTGAAGAGCAGCACAGTTGTGTCAACACCAATCGACTCGACGTGAGGTATCTGCGATCCCACGAGGCGCTTGAGCGCAGTGACGATCCAAACTGCGATCAAAACTCCGAGTAGTGTGCCAAAGAACGAGAGCAACAGGCTTTCCGTTAAAGTTTGTCTGGCTATACGCAACGCGCTCGCTCCGAGACACTGCCGCACTGCGAGTTCGCGTGTACGCGCAGCCGCACGCGCCAGCAGCAGGTTCGTAAGGTTCGCACAGGCAATGAGCAGGACTAGTGCGATCGCACCGAGCAACACGAGCAGCGGCCGGCGCACTTCGCCGACTATGTGACGCTGCAACGGCAACAGGATCGTGGTTTCAGTCGCACCGAGATCGCTGGTTCCGGGACGGACACCGTATTCGCCGGTAAACGCGTGATATAGAGCGGTGATCTCTTTTTGCGCATCATCCGGCGTGGCGCCGGGTCGTAGCCGGCCAACCGGTAAAAGGTTCCACGAGTCGGCCTCCTGCGGATTCAAACCCTTCGGCACCCAGAGTTGTACGTGACCTGAGTTCCCGGGTCGTTCGGCGGGATCGGGGAAATCAAAATTCGGCGGCATGATGCCGACGATCGTCGTTGGATTGCTGTCGAGATTAACTGACTGTCCGACGACGTTTGGATTGCCGCCGAAGCGTCGTTGCCACAAAGCGTAACTGAGAATGACGACGTTGTTGTTGCCGGGCGTGTCTTCCTTCGCGGTGAAGGAACGGCCGTGCAGTGGATCGCGACCAAGCACGTTGAAGTAGTTGAAAGTGATCACGGCGCCGGGCACCACTTCGGGCTCGCCGTTGCCGGTCAACGCAAACTCACCGCCTTCGTACGCGGCCAGACTCTCAAACGCGTGGGTTCGATCACGGTAGTAAGCGAACAACGCATCGTTGAGATCGAGATGTTTCAAACCCTTCGCGGGCGCAGAGTGCCAGAACGTCATCAAACGATCCGGATCTTTGAGTGGCAACGGTTGCAGCAGCACCGCATTCACCACGCTGAAGATCGCGGTATTCGCACCAATCCCAAGCGCCAGTGTGAGCACGGCAATCGCCGTGAACGCCGGGCGTTTCAACATTCCCCGCAACGCGAAACGAATATCGTTAAAAATTAAATCCATCGGTAAATCCGTGTGGCTAATTATTCGTATCTGAGCGCTACCAGTGGATCGACTTTCGTCGCGCGACGCGCCGGCAGATAACAAGCCAGCAGCGCCACCGCAAATAAAGCCCCGGTCACCAGCGCGAACGTAGTGACATCATTCGCACTCACTTCAAACAGCAAGGTGCGCAACAAACGCATCAGCCCGAGCGCGGCTAACACGCCAATCCCCACACCGAGCAACGCCAGCACCAATCCCTGCTTCAACACCATCTTGAGAATGTCGGACGGTCGCGCGCCGAGCGCCATGCGCACGCCAATGTAATGCGTTTGCTGACTGACGGAGTAAGACACGACGCCATAGATCCCGATTGACGCAAGCAACAACGCCACGCCCGCGAAGATGCTGATCACCAGCGCCGGAAAACGTCGCATGAACGAAGCCGGCGTCTGCGCGATCATCTCTTCCATCGTGCGCACGTTGAGGATCGCCGCGTCGGGTTCGAGATTACGAACTTCATTGCGAATCGAACCTGTAAGCGCGCCTGGATCATTGCTGGTGCGAACCACGAGATTCGCAAAAGTTGACGAGCTCTGCCGGAACGGGTAGTAGAGCACCGGCTTCACTGCTTCATCCAGGCCCGTGATTTTCACATCGCCAACCACACCCACGATCAAATCCGGCTGGCCACTGAACGACGAATACTGCAAACGCATGCCGACGGGATCTCGACCGGCGAACATGCGGTCGGCAATCGTCTTGCCGATGATGACTACTCCCTGTCCATCAGGTTTGTCGCTCGTATTGAACGTGCGACCAGCGAGGAGCGGAATGCCGAGGGCCTGAAAATAATCGTCACTGACCGTGCGTATGTTTGCTTCGACTTCCTTGCCCGGCTCCGGGACCGGATCGCCGTCGATGTAAAAACGCGTCGTGTTGCCGGCATTAACCGGCAGGATGTTGACTGTGCCCGCGCCCGAGACACCCGGCAACGACTGCACTCGCTCGCGCAGTTGATCGTTGAAATTGATCTGCTGATTGGCTTCCGTGTATTTCGCGGGCGGCAGGATCACGGTCATCGTCAACACGTTTTCAGTCTTGAAGCCGATGTTGGTTTGCAACAGCCGCAGCAGGCTCTTCATCATCAGGCCGGCGCCGATCAGGAGCACGACCGCGAGTGCGATCTCAGTAACTACCATTGCGCCGCGCAGGCGTTGTCCGGCGCCGATCGATGTTTGGCGGCCGCCCTCTTTGAGTGCTTCGTTCAGATCGAGCTTGGACGACTGAAGCGCCGGTGCGAGTCCGAAGATCAAGCCGGTCAATAATGAAAGACCAAACGAGAACGCGAGCACACCGGCATTGAGGTGCAATGTCTTGAGAAACGGCATCGCATTCAACTGGCTTTGCGGCAACACCGCTACCAGCGCCGGCACGCCCCAGTAAGCAATCAACAAACCCGCGAGGCCGCCGGCGAGCGACAGCAGCAGCGACTCAGTCATGAGCTGGCGCACGACTCGCCAACGACTCGCGCCGAGCGCCGATCGAATCGCGACTTCCTTCTGTCGTGACAGCGATCGCGTCAACAAAAGGCTCGCGACGTTCGCGCATGCGATGAGCAGCACAAACCCGACCGCGCCGAGCAGCACCAACAGGATCGGCCTGACATTTCCGATGACCTCTTCCTGCAACGGAACGACCCGCGCCTTTACTCCGGCGTGCGAATCGTTGTGCTGTTGCTCGATGCGACCGGCGATCAGATTCATCTCTGACTGCGCGTCGTTGACGCTCTTACCGTCTTTGAGACGGCCGATCAGGTTGGTGCCGTGCATGAAGCGGCGCGTCAGTTGGTTCTGCGTTGGCTGGTACGGTATGAAGAGATCCGCGGGGCGTAGTGCAAACTGAAAATTTGCCGGCAACACGCCGATCACCGTGTAGCTATCGCCGTTGAGCGTGAGTGCGCGGCCGATGACGCCGGGATCGCCACCAAACCTGCGCTGCCACATCCCGTAAGTCAGCACAGTGACTCTTGGACCATTCTGAGCATCTTCGCCGGTCTGAAAAGTTCTGCCGAGCGCCGCATCGACGCCGAGCACGTTGAAGAAGTTCGCGGTGACGCGCGGTCCAGCGACGCTCTCCGGATCGCCGAGGCCGCTGAGAATCACCTGGCCGCCCGTGTAACCCGCCAGGGCTTCGAACGCGTTGTTCTGTTGATAGTCCTGGAAGTCGGGATAAGAGAACTCACGTTTCGGATACGCTTGTTGCGGAGTCTGCTCCCAAAGGTGATACAGACGATCGGGCGACTTGTAGGGCAGTCCGCGCAACAGCGCCGCATCGACGACGGTGAAGATCGACGTGCTGCCACCGATTCCCAGCGCGAGGGTGACGATTGCAATCGCCATAAACGCCGGATGCTTCCGCAACCCGCGTAGTGCGAAACGGATATCTTTAATTATCGAGTTCACCATTTGTGCCTCTTGTGCCTTTTTGTGGCTTCATTCGTATCTGAGCGCCACGAGTGGATCGACGCGCGTCGCACGCAGTGCCGGTATCAACGCCGCCACCATCGCAATCACAAAGAACACCGCCGGCACGATCACGAAAGTCACGCTGTCAGTCGGCTCAATCCCAAATAACAAGCTCGCGAGAAAACGCGTCAGCATGAGCGCGCTGCCGGCGCCGATCGCGATCCCGGTCAACACGAGCGCCAGCCCGTTCTTCATGATCAAACTCAGCACGTTCTGCGTTCTCGCGCCGAGCGCCATGCGAATTCCGATCTCGTGTGTTCGCTGGGTAACGGAATAAGAGATGATGCCGTAGATACCAACGGCGCCAAGGATTAAACCGAGCAGTGCAAAGGCGGTAAACAGGAGCGTCAGGGAACGCGAAACAGCCACCCCCTCGTCAACCCGTTGCGCCAGTGTTTTCACGTCGTGGACAGGCTGGTTCTTGTCGATCGCCAGCACTTCGTTGCGCATCGATCGCGCCAGATTGCGAGGATCCGAAGTGGTCCTAACCAGCAAGGTCATCCCGTTCATGCGCATTTGCGCGGAGGGCAAATACATCTCCGGCACGGCCTCATCGGTAAGGTTTTCCTGCCGAATGTTTCCGACAACTCCCACAATCGTGCGGCAGAGACCTTCCGATTCTTTACAACTAAACCCGACTCGCTTGCCTAACGGATCGCCATTCGGAAAAAAGCGCTTTGCAAACGCCTGATTGACGATCGCGACTTTCTGCCCGTCTGCGCTATCGCGTGTGTCGTAACTGCGACCGCTCAACAGCGGTATCTTCATGGTTTGAAAATAGTCGGACGAAACACTGCCGATACCGATTGGTGGATCCTTCTCTCGGTCCAACGTATGGCCTTCGATTCCGGTAAACGCAATGATCCCAAAGCCGGTCAGCGGCGTATGGTTAATCATTCCTGCTGCTTCAACTCCGGGTAACGATTGCAAACGCTGTAACAGGTTGTCGTAGAACCCTTGTGTCTGCGTAGGCTCTTTGTAGATTGAGCGTGGCAAACTGATGCGCGCGGTGAGTACGTTGGCACGGTCGAAACCGAGATCAATCGCGAGGAGCTTGTTAAAGCTTCGCACCAGCAAACCGGCGGCGAGCAGTAATACAACTGCGAGTGCGAGTTCCGTAACCACCAGCCAACCACGAAAACTGCGCAGTCCAAAACTCATCAGTCCTTGAGAACGGCTATTGCGCAACGCCTTGATCAGATCAGGCTTTGAAGCAGTCAGTGCCGGCGCTAACCCAAACACGATTCCGGTCAGGACCGAGAGACCAAAAGTGAACGCAAACACACGCCAGTCCAGGCGAATGCTATTTAGATCGTAAACGGAGGAGGCGAACCCTTTCGGCACGAGACTCGCGACGCCTCGCGTACCCCAGACGGCGATCAGTAATCCCAGGCCGCCGCCGGCGAGACCGACAAGAACACTCTCGGTGAGTAGTTGCCGGATCAGTTGCCAACGACGCGCACCTACCGCCGCACGCACTGCTATTTCGCGTTGACGCGCGAAAGTGCGCGAGACCATCAAACTCGCGACATTCACACAAGCGAGCAACATCACGAGGCCAACTGCGCCCCACAATATCAATACGGTCGAACGAACACCGGCCGTTAGCTCTTTATGAAGCGGCATCACTTCAACCTGCGCCAACGGCAACGGTTCTTTGCCCGGCTCCGATGCCTGCTGTGAGTATTGCCGGGCGATCAGACCTAACTCTGCTTGTGCGTTGGCGAGAGTCGCCGTCGGTTTAAGGCGGCCGACAACTTCAACCAGTTGAAAATAGTCGCCGTGCGTCTCCTTATACGGATCGAGTGCCAGTGGCAGCCAGATATCAAACTCACCCGGAAAGCGAAAGTTGTTTGGCATCACTCCCACGATTGAGTAGAGCTTATTGTCGAGTGTCAGCGTGTGCTGGAGGATCTTTTCATCGCGGCCATAACGACTTTGCCAGAAGCGTTCGCTGACAACGACGACGTTGCTCGTCCCGGGCTTGTCTTCCTCAGAAAGAAAAAAGCGGCCGCGCACCGGTTGCACGCCGAGCGTGGTGAAGAGACTCGCCGTGACTTGCGCGTAGGGAATACGCTCCGGTTCACCGTCGCCAGTGAGATTGATGTTGTCGTCGGTGAAGGCAGCGAGATCCTGAAAGTTAGTGCTCCCGTCTTTCCAGGCGAGATACTGGTAAGCGGCGATGCCCGGCAAATCACCGGGCGTGGAAGTTTTGTGAACCGAGACAAGTTGCTGCGGATCATAAAAAGGCAGGGCTTTCAACAACACTGCATTGACCACACTGAAGATGGTGGTATTCACACCGATCGCTAACATCAATGTGATCACTGCCACTCCCGTGAAGCCCGGATTTCGCAACAAACTCCGGACACTGTGACGCAACTCTCTCATCCCATCTCCTCTATCATTCGTACCTGAGTGCTACGAGCGGATCGACTTTCGTCGCGCGGCGCGCGGGAATAAAGCACGCCAGCAACGCCACTCCGATCAAAACTGCCGACACGACGCCGATCGTCAACCCGTCAGTCGGTGTTACTCCAAACAATAAAGTTGTCATCAAACGCGTCAGCGCAAACGCTCCCGCCAATCCGATCGCGACGCCGATGATCACCAACGTCATTCCATTGCGAATCACGAGTTTGAGCACGTCGATCGAGCGTGCGCCGAGCGCGAGGCGAATGCCGATCTCCTGCGTGCGCTGCGTCACCGCATTCGACATCACGCCGTAAATTCCGATCGCGGCCAGGGCCAGTGCGAGACCTGCAAACAGAGACAACAGCGACATGTTGAACCGCCGCGCCGCAAACGAAATCGCGGCGACGTCGGTCATCGTCTCCAATTTGGTTACCGGTAGTTGTGAATCGACTTTCCAGATCTCCTGCTTCAACGCCTGCGCACTCCCAGCCGCGTCACTTTGCGTGCGCGCGGCGATCGACATCCATCGCTTCCAGGGATTGATTTGCGTGTAGGGCGTGTAGAGGGCCGCTTGCTCGGGCAAGTCGAGACCGAAATGCTTCACGTCGCCGGCGACGCCTACAATCGTGATCCACTCAATCTCAGGATTGCGAGCCCAGCGGATTCGTTTGCCAAGCGGGTCCTCATTGGGAAAATACTCGCGCACGAGACTATCGTTGGCGATGCCAACGCGCGGCGCCCGGTCGTCAAAGTCGGCTGGACCAAAATCTCGACCGCGACGCAACGGAATCTGCATGACTTTGAAATAGTCGCCGAGAATGCTACGAGTTTCGAGACTCGGTTCGTCACCGGGCGCGATTGGCGGCCGGCCTTCGATTACAAAATTATGATCGAGGGAATCGCCGCTGAGTGGCAGCTCACTGATCATCGCGGCCTGCACGCCCGGCAGTGAATTCATACCGGCGAGGACTTGTTTGCGAAAGCGCGTTTGCGGCGCCACGTCTTTGTAGCGAGTCTCAGGTAATTCGACTCGCATCGTAATCATGTGATCGGGATTGAAACCCGGTTCGACTGAACGCAGTTTCCAGAAAGTTTTGACGAGCAGACCAGCACCTACCAGCAGTACGAGCGCCACGGCGAGCTCGACCACTACAAACGTGCTGCGCAGTCGTTGTCGCGCGCTTCCAGCGGTGGCGCTGCGGCCACCTTCCTTTAGCGCATCGCCGACGCGACCGCGCGACGCAGCCCACGCGGGTACGAGTCCGAAGATCAAACCCGTCAGGATCGAAACGCCGAGAGTGAAACCAAGCACTCGTCCATCCACGCCGATCTCGGACAGGCGCGGCAGGTTGTCCGGCTTAAACGAAACGAGGAGGCTCGTGCCCCAATACGCGAGTACGACAGCGGCGGCGCCTCCGGCCAGTGACAACAACAGACTTTCGGTCAGCAACTGCCGCATCAAACGCCATCGTCCCGCGCCGAGTGCTCCACGAATAACAAACTCGCGCTGGCGTTCAGCGGCCCGAGCGAGCAGCAGGTTCGCAAAGTTCGCGCAGGCGATCAGCAGCACGAAACTCACCGCGGCGAACAGGATGTACAACGAGCGCCGCGTTTCACCGACGATGCGTTCGTGCAAAGGATAGAGGACGGTATCGCGATTCTTGTTGTCGGCGGGATACTGCGCGGCGAGATTTTGATCGACGATCTGCATCTCCGCTCGCGCCTGTTCCAACGTCACGCCCGGTGCTAGTCGTCCATAAGTACGAAGAAAATGAACGCCGCGAAAATTCGCTGCGACAGGATTCGAGACGTGTACCGGTGTCCATGCTTCGGTCTGAATACGAGGCGTGACAAACGAGGCGGGCATCACGCCGATAACCGTGTACATGTTGCCGCTGAGCGGAATCGCTTTGCCGAGAATCTGCTCGTCGCGACTGAACTGCTTGACCCACAAGTCGTGACTCAACACCACCACGAACGGCGCACCGTTTTTGTCGTCGTCGTTGGCGATAAAGCGGCCGCGCTCCGGTTTGACTCCGAGCGTTTCGAAGAAGCCGCCGGTCACCTGCCCGATCTGAAATTCAACCGGTTCATTGCCGGCCGTATACGCCAGCGGCTGCACCACCATGCCACCCAGCCGGCTGAACGTCTTGCTCTGCGACTCGACGTCAGTGAGATCGGGCGCTGACTGATTGAACCGAAACGTGATCAAACGCGCGGGATCGTCGTACGGCAGCGGTCGCAGCAACACCGCGTTGATGACACTAAAGATCGCGGTGTTCACGCCGATACCGAGCGCGATCGTGATCACAGCCACAGCCGTAAAACCAGGACGCTTCGCGAGACTGCGGAGACCGTAGCGGATGTCTTTGATTAGTGAATCCATGACTTTGTGCCTTCTTGTGGCCCTATTCGGCTCTTAATGCTTCAAGCGGATCGACCTTCGTCGCGCGGCGCGCCGGGATGTAGCAGGCGACCAGCGCTACGACCAGCAACACCAGCGTGATCGCGACAAATGTCAGCAGATCATTCTCACCAACACCAAACAGCAGACTGCGAAGCAGGCGCATCAACCAGAACGCCGCCACCAGTCCCAGCAGGAGTCCCACTCCAATCACGGCCATTCCCTGCCCCAGGATCATCTTCAACACGTCGCCGACCTGCGCTCCGAGCGCGAGACGAATGCCGAGCTCGTGTGTGCGCTGCGAAACCGTGTAAGCGGTAACACCGTAAATACCGGCTGCCGACAACAACATCGCCACCGTGCCAAAGAGTCCGAGTAGAAAAAGATTGAAACGCGGCTGGGTGATCGACTCGCTGACGATGTGGTCCATCGTCTTCACCTGCGAAACCGGCACAGACTTATCGACTTCATTGACTACCTGTCGCACCGACGCGCTCAAACTCGACGGCTCGACACTCGAGCGCACTACGAGCGACATACCCGTCCAGAACTCCTGTGACGCCGAAAAATAGACTTCCGCCTTCGACTCCTCACGGAGTTCAAGACTGCGAACATTTGCGACCACACCGACTATCTCAAACCAGATCGGCTGTTGGTTTTGGTCAGTGCCTCCGAATGTAATCCTCTTTCCAATCGGGGTTTCGTTCGGAAATATCTCGCGCGCGACTTGCTGATTGACGATCATCACGCGTGGTGCGTTTGCGTCGTCGCGATCTGTATAAGCGCGACCATCGACTAAGGGAATGGCCATTACACGAAAGTAATTTGGACTGATAACGCGATAGTTCACACTTGGCCACTTGTCCCGAGTCGTAACTTCACGTCCTTCGACACGGAATCCTGTCGTTGGTCCTTTATCCAAAGGCAGCGTATTGATGAGGCCAGTGTCCTGCACACCGGGAACGGCGTTGAGCTTATCGAGCACCTGGTTATAAAACTTCACGAAGTCAGCGTGGTTGGAGTAGTTTGTTCCCGAAGGCGTCAGCCGCGCGGTCAACACTTGTTCCGAAACGAAGCCGGTATTCACCGACTGCAGGCGCAGGAAACTCCTGAAGAGCAATCCCGCACCAGCAAGCAGTACAACGCACAGCGCCACTTCACATACGATGAGCGCCTGACGAAAACGACTCTGACGCAAACTTCCGGTTGCACCACGACCCGTTTCTCTGATGGAGCCTTGCACGTCCGCGCGCGAGATCTGTAGCGCCGGCGCGAGACCGAAAAGTATTCCGGTGAGCACCGAGGCTGCGAACGTGAAACCGAGAATGCGCAGGTCGAGGTGAATCTCGTTGAGACGTGGAAAATCACCAGGCAGTAACTTTGTGATCGCGGCAAGTCCCCAGATCGCGACCAATACACCAACAGCGCCGCCCGTCAGCGCAAGGATCGTGCTCTCGGTAAACAACTGTCGCATGACGCGCCAGCGCGAAGCACCGAGCGCGGTCCTAATCGCCATCTCTTTTTGTCGCGCCGCGCCACTCGCGAGCAGCAAATTCGCGACGTTCGCACAGCCGATCAACAACACAAACGTCACTGCGCCGAGCAACAACCACAGCACCTGGTTGGTTTCCCCGATGAGATGGTCGTGAAGTGAAACCACGCGATTGAATCGAGTGTTGTTTGTATCGGGATACTGTTGTCGCAAACGCGCGGTGATCGTCTCCATCTCAGTTGCGGCTTGCGGCAGCGACACGCCGGATTTCAACAATGCGACCGCGGCGAGGTAGCCCATACCGCGCGTTTGAGTCACGTCCTGGCCCGGGAACAACTCCGGCACGAGTTTCAAAGGAGGCACCCACAGTTCGGTTTTGTTTGGATATTCAAAACCGGGGGGTGTGATACCGATGACAGTGTAGTTCCTGCCGTCGAGTGTGATTGGTTTTCCGACCAGCGATGGATCGGAGCCGAAGCGTCGTTGCCAGAGTGTGTTGCTCACCACTACGACGGGCTCGTGTCCGGCCTGTTCGTCCTGCGGAATGAACAAGCGGCCGTATTGCGGCGTCACTCCGAGGACGTCGAAGAAGTTGGCGTTGGTTTGCGCGAGATCGATGCGCTCTGCGTTCTCAGGCAGCGCGAGGTTCGAAGTGGTGATCTTAATCGCCGCCAGTTGTTCAAAGACTGTGTTCTGCGCACGCCAGTCGAGGAAGTTGGCTGAAGTCACCTGACCTTGCTTGCCGTCGCGATTGAGCTCCTGGATGGCGACGATGCGTTCCGCGTTTCGATACGGCAAACGCCGCAGCAGGACGTTATCGACGACACTGAAAATCGCAGTGCTCGCGCCGATGCCGAGTGCGAGCGTGATCACCACGATGGCAGTAAAACCGGGATGCTTCAACAACCCTCGCACGCCATAACGAATGTCTTTAATGATTGAATCCATGATTACAACCCATCCACAGATTTCACAGATTGCCTTTATTAATCTGTGTAATCTGTGGATGGCCTTTCATTCGTAACGCAACGCGACGAGTGGATCGACCTTCGTCGCGCGACGCGCCGGTATCAGGCAGGCGACGAACGCCACCGCAATTAACAACGCCGCAACCATCGCGAACGTAAACGGATCCTTCGGCGTCACTCCAAACAACAACGACTGCATCACACGCGTCAGAGCAAACGCACCGAGTAAACCCAAAATCACACCCACGAGCGTGAGCAACATTCCCTGCCGCACGACCAGCTTCAACACGTCGAGTTGCCGCGCGCCCAACGCCATGCGGATACCGATCTCGTGGGTGCGTTGTGCGACCGAGTAAGACATCACACCGTAAATTCCCGTGGCCGCGAGAATCATCGCGAGCGCTGCGA
>Ga0070699_100001191_pt1 | contig 24011 bp, 19 predicted proteins | sample KBSK1503metaG_FD_65473 | JGI IMG/M metagenome (GOLD analysis project Ga0070699, IMG submission 65473) | Corn, switchgrass and miscanthus rhizosphere microbial communities from Kellogg Biological Station, Michigan, USA - KBS K1-50-3 metaG | ecosystem: Host-associated > Plants > Roots >...
CTGCTGGTGGCCGGATGCGGTGGGGGAGCCGCCCAGGACGCTCCCCGGGCCACTGCTGCGAGCGGAAAACCGGGACAGAGCGCCATCGAGGTCTGCAGCCTCCTGACAGCGGAAGAAATCGCCAGCGTGACGGGTGCCAGGGTCGGCGACATCAAACCGGACACCTTCGGCACCGTTGGCACCTGCAACTATGGTGTACCGAATCAGCCACTCCCGGTAGTGAGCGTGGTGCTCGCCCCCAACATGCCGGAGGTCGCGAACTCGGCCGAGATGGCGAGCTGGCGGAGCCAGCAGGCCGGAACCTCGTATGGGGACCTGAAGATCATCATTACCCCCATCGAGGGTCTCGGTGTCCCTGCGATCAGAAACGAAGTGGAGGGTATGGGTCTGGTGACAGTCGAAGCCGCCACGAAGGGAATGCTGGTTGACGTCACGACCTCCAGCCTGGACATGTCGAAGGCGCTGATGCCCAAGGCACTCGCCCGGTTACCCTGACGAGAGGATTGTCATGCGCGTATATGCTCGATTTCTCGCGGCGCTTCTGGCTGCCCCAGCCCTGCTGCTGGCCCCGGGATGCGGATCCGACGATGGGGGCAACGGCCCTCCCGCCGGTGACAATCTAGAAGTGTCCTCGGTGCATCCGTCGGCCGGCAGCACCCAGGCGGATGCCAACGCGGATGTTTCGGTGGTATTTGACCGGGATCTGACCGCGGCGACGGTTACCCCGGCGGCGTTCATTGTCGCGAGCGGCCCGGACACCCTGATGGCCCAGGTCCAGTACAGCAATTCCACTCACAGCGTGGTTATCAATGCCCCTCTCCTTCCCAATGAAGACTATCAGGGCTCGGTGAACACGACGGTCACCGGAGCGGAAGGCGAGCGTCTGTCCGGCAAGTATCAATGGAACTTCACTACCCGGGCATGGCAGGAAGCCGGCCTCGGCCCGATCAATGGTTCGGGTGGGACAGCTTTCATCGTCGACCAGTCAGGGAGGCTACACCTGCTCTTCTGGGAAGCAATTGCCGGTCCCCGCGACCTGCTCCGCTACGCGACCTGCAACAGCCAGTGTAGCTCGGCTTCGAACTGGAGCATGGTGGGTCTGGATACGACGAACTCAGGTGGTCCGGTGAGCATTGCTATCGGGAGTAACGGCGAGGTGACAATTGGATATCAGCTGGCGTCCAGCGCCAACTTGCGGTTCGGAATCTGTGCCTCCGGCTGCCTGGCTCAGGCCGGTTGGCAGCTGACAACATTGGGGTTGTCTCCGGGGAACGAAGGGTATTCGCTGGTGGCATTGGCCGCGGAATCCGGCGGCGGATTTCATCTCCTCACCGGTCTCGGGAACGGCATCGAGCTGGTCTACGCGAATTGCACCGGCAGCTGTACGACAGCAGCGAACTGGCAGTTCAATGTTGTTGATCCCCATCCCATCGGGCCCGGCAGTCTCACCCGGAGCCCGGACGGCGCATTCCATATCATCTACGACGTGACGGATGGTGGCTCCCAGCTTCGCTATGCCACTTGCAGCACCGGGTGCCTGGTCACGGCCAACTGGCACTCCACCGATCTGGGCTCGTCATCTGGGCCAGCCGCTCTGGTAGCCGACGATGCCGGTGGGCTTCATGGCGTGCTCGGCCGGGCGGGACTGGTCAACTACCTGGCCTGTTCCAGCTCCTGCCTGGTATCGAGCCAATGGTCCAGTACGCCGATCGATACCTACCAATGCTGCGCTCCGCACGCGGCGATAGCCGTGGGCCCGAACGGGCGCTTTCACGCAGTGATCGGCCATGATGACAGCAATGAATTCCGTTACGCTACCTGCGTAACCGCCTGCACCAGCCAGGCAAGCTGGCGGGTAAAAGAGGCGCGGCCTGGTGACAGCATACGGCATCCTCAGGTGGTTGTAGATGGTGCCGGGTTTGTTCATTCGGTATATGAGGATCTAGCAAGTAGCACCATGAAAGCGGCGCAGTAGGCATGGCGTGACATGCAGAAGGGGCGAGTCTTGGACTCGCCCCTCAAGTTTCCAGCGGATTATCCTCTCCCCTGACCCCTCTCCCGGTATCGGGAGAGGGGACCGGGGTGAGGGTTACCATCTATAATGTGCAAACGCCCGGTTGGCTTCCGCCATCCGATGGGTGTCATCCTTCTTCTTGATGGTGTTGCCTTCGCCCTTGGAGGCGAGGATCAACTCGGCCGCCAGCCGCTCCGCCATATTCTTCTCGGTGCGGGCCCGGGCGAAATCGATCAACCAGCGCATGGCCAGCGTGGTCCGCCGCTCCGGGCGAACTTCGACCGGCACCTGGAGCGAGGCACCGCCGACTCGGCGGCTCTTCACCTCGACCGCGGGCTTGGCGTTGTTCACCGCCTGCTTGAAGACCGCGACCCCGGGCTGGCTGGTGCGCTCTTCGATCATGTCCATCGCGTCGTAGAAGATCCGCTCCGCGGTGCTCTTCTTCCCCTCGAGCATGAGGCTGTTGACGAATTTGGACACCGTCTGGCTGTCGTACCGGGGATCCGGCGGAACCGGCCGCTTGACCGCGCGATTACGGCGGCTCACTTCTTACCTGCCGGCTTCGGCCGCTTCGCCCCGTACTTGGAACGGCCCTGGCGGCGATCGTTGACCCCCGCCGCGTCCAGGGTTCCCCGCACGATGTGATAGCGCACGCCAGGAAGATCCTTCACCCGGCCGCCGCGAATCAGCACGATCGAGTGTTCCTGGAGATTATGTCCTTCGCCCGGGATGTACGCGGTCACCTCGAACCCGTTGGTGAGCCGCACACGCGCCACTTTGCGAAGCGCCGAGTTGGGCTTCTTGGGGGTGGTGGTGTAGACACGAGTGCAAACCCCACGCTTCTGGGGATTGCTCTTGAGCGCCGGCGCTTTGTCTTTGGCCGGCACGTCACGGCGTCCCTTGGCGATCAACTGATTGATTGTCGGCATAACCTCTTGAGCGTCCTTGGAATTCCAGGTCCCAAAATTGGGCAGACGCCAAACATAGACAGGGGAATAACCTAGGTCAAGTCGGGGCCCGCCGGTTTCGGGCCGTCCCGGCCCCCTTGCCAGGGACCGTAAGTTCCAAGGAAGGCAATGCCACTTCCCTATAGAAGGTGCGCCGTTTCCCTGGCCCTGGCCCTTGGCCTGGGGGGCTGCCGGCCCGCTCCCGAAGCCCCGGTGTCGCCCACCCCAGTGGCATGTGCTGTGGGCCAGACCGCTCAACTCCGGGATGCCCTGTATTTCGGGCTCACCATCCCCGGGGGCGGCGAGATCCCGATCGCCGATTGGGACGATTTCCTGGCGAACACGATAACCCCACTCTTCCCGACCGGCCTCACCGCATTCACGGCCACCGGCCAGTGGCGGGAGGCCAGCGGACTGGTCCGCTCGGAGCCGTCCCGGGTGGTGATCCTGATCCACGACCTCTCCTCGACCGCTAATGAAAGCATCCGGCAGATCATCGCCCGCTACCGGGAGCGCTTTCACCAGGACGCGGTCATGTGGGAGCGGACCCAGGCCTGCATCTCGTTTTGACCACGGGGCTGCGGGATTCCCGGGTCTCGGTCCGGCCGGCTACCCCGGCCGATGCCGGCCCCCTCGCCCGGCTGCGCTATTCCTTCCGCGCCGGCCAGGCCACCACTACAGAATCGGAGCTGGATTTTCTTCAACGTTGCCAGCCCTGGATGGCGGAGCGCCTGGTCCCGGGCGGCGCCTGGCTCTGCTGGGTCGCGGAGACCGGCAATCACCTGGTGGGGACGATCTGGCTTCAGCTTCTGGAGAAGCTCCCCAACCCGGTGGAGGAGGCCGAGTGGCACGGCTACATCACCAGCTTCTATGTCGATCCGGCGTGGAGAAATGCCGGGCTGGGCTCCGCATTGCTGGGCTTAGCCCTGGAGGAGTGTGCGGCACGGGAAGTTGATGCGGTGATTCTCTGGCCGACACCAAAAAGCCGTGCCCTCTATGAGCGGCACGGCTTCGAGGTGCGGGACGACATCATGGCCAGACGCTGACCCCACAAACAAAACGACCCCGGCGGTATCCCGCCGGGGTCGTTTGCAATTCTACTGGAGTCAGACCTGCGCCTTCTTCCGCCGCCGGAGGAACCCGGCACCACTCATCCCGGCCAGGCCGGTCGCCATGAGCGTCATCGTCACCGGCTCCGGCGTCGTGGTCGTAGGCGTACAGGCCGGATCATACGGTCCCGCATTCGGGGTGCCGCCGCCATCGATCACCAGCTTGGTGGAGCAGCCATTGAAACCGCCCTGCCCATGCAGCGCGAAGCCGGAGGTATTCAGATCGAAGTTGCTGGCCAGTCCGGTCATCTCGAACGAGAACGTGTAGGTATCACCGGCGGCGACACCGCCGTTGATCCCCTGAGTGGGATCCACCCCAAAGACGCCAGGCTGGATACCGGACCCGCTCAGCCCGTTGGTGCCCAGCTGCCAGGCCGAGGTGACATTGACGTTACTCTGGTTGGTAACCACCAGTGAGCCGTTGACGTAGGCAGCTCCCGCGGTATGCCCGTGACCGACTGGAAGGTTCCAGATCCCGATCTGGGTAAACACCGTTCCATTGAAGGTGCCCTGGCTGCCGGAAAGATTGTGGACCACCATGGTCACCGAGGTCGTTCCGGTTCCGACATTATAGAAGGTGTTGACCGTCACCGCGGCGCAGGTGGCAAACGTGCTGCCGCCGCAGATCGTGGTGCCGTTCCAGGAGAAGGAGCTCGCGTGGGCAGCCTGAGACGCGGCAAAGCCCAGCGAGAGGGTGAGTAGAAGCACTTTGCCCAAGCGGCGCATACGGGTCCCATGGTAAAGGTCGGCCAGCCAAACCGTCTAAAGGAATGACGGAAAGTATCTGGCCACCGTTAAAGCAAGGCGCGGACCATCGCCCGTCTTGCCCGGTATGCCTAAACCATTGATCTTCATGGAGATACAAGTGCATGATTTTGCAGCCCCTAGCCTTGCAGCGTGTTTGTTGAGGTCCCGCCACAACGTGTGGTCCGGATTCTTGGGGAACTATTTCCGTTGAACCACCCAGCGCTTGAATGCCAGCCAGTTCAGCCACACGACCAGCACCAGGCCGGCGACTCCGGCACCCCAAGCCAATACCACCACGGCGGGAACTTTCGGCTCTGAGGACCCGCCGACCTCAAGCCCCGGAACGACACCGGGCTTCCCGAGCACACCATAGGTCCCGCCGGTCCCCTTCGTCGCGCCGACCGGAATCATCCTCCAGTGCGATCGATGCCCCCCCGGCCACGGCTCCCCCCGGGTCTGAGTGATTGCCCAGACATAGGCGGCAACCGCCGCCACTTCGCTCGGCGTGAGATCGGAGCGGCCCCCGCGCGGCGGCATCGAGATCGGTGAAATGGTCTGCGCATTCGGAATACCGGCGGTGATCAGCGAATCCAATGATGCCCAGACGACCGGGCGGTCGGTGATACCGCGAGTGATTCCGTTGCCCGCCTCAGGCAGCCCTTGCGCCTCCGCCCCGTGACAGGCAAAACAATGTCCCTTGCCATGAAAAACCGAATCGCCGGCGACGATGTCCGCCAGGTGCATACCCGGCGGCAAGGGCGGCAGATGGGCCGGCTGGGAATCATCACCCACAGCGATGACCAGACTATCCAGCCGGAGGGCAGTGGAATCCACCTGGGCAACCAAGTCGTTGACCGGAGGGAGCAGGAGCAGACACCACAGAAGGCGCCGGCGCGACATCATCGAAGGGTGTAGAGATACGACGCCATGTCGGTGGCCTGGTCCTCGGTGACGCCGAGGTTGGGCATCGCGGTCCCCGGCTCGATGGCCTGGGGAACGCTGATCCAGCGAATCAGATTAGCCGGCGTATTGGCCATTTCCCCCGCGATATATCCTCGGCGGGCAAAGGCGGTGAGCGGCGGACCCACAGTTCCCACCGCGCGCCGGACGCCGGGAATGACATGACACCCACCGCAGCCATACACCTCCAGCAATCGTTTGCCCCGCGCCAGCTCGACCTTCGAGGCCGAACCGGAAGTGGATGCCGGCTCGCGACCGCATGCCACGGCGCCCACAACGGAGAGCGCCAGCAATCCGGCGAGTCGGAACCTCATGAGCACGCGGCCATTGGTCATCGCAGGTTGGGAGCGAGGTAGAGACCGGTAAACACCACAATCCACACCAGGTCCACGAAGTGCCAGTACCAGGCGACATTGCTGACCGCCAGGTGTCGCGCGGGGGTGACGTGCCGCCGCCATGCCAGCAGCTGGACATAGAGGTTCATCACCAGGCCAAGCGCGACGTGGAGTCCATGAATTCCGGTGATAGTGAAGAACAGCGACCCATACGCATGGCTGGCCGGCGTGAAATGCTGGTGGCGGTATTCGACGACCTGAATCCCGAGGAACATCGCGCCCAGGATAAAGGTGAACAGGAGTCCGCTGCGCAGTTGCCAGGCCTTCCCCTGCCGAATCCCCCGCTCGGCCCACCACATCGTCCCGCTGCTCAGCAACAGGAGGCCGGTGTTGGGAAGCACCAGCCCCAGCTGCGGCGCCCCGTCGGGGGGCCAGGCGCCCGGCGCGATGGACGCGAGATAGAAATAGGAAAACAGGAGCTGGCAGAAGAATGCCGCCTCAGTCGCGATGAACAGCATCATTCCCCAGGCGCCGATCGATTGCCGGTCGGCGGGCGCGCCGGGCAGCCGCTCAGGCACGACGACGGCGCTCATGGCGCAACCGATCCCGGCGCCGGCCACAGCCATCCGGCGACACTTCCCAGGATTCCCAGGGCCCCGAGGATGGAGACGGTCCACAGGGAGATGAGCAAGCCTGCGGTGGCGGTCGCCATGGACACCGCGAGCAGCAGCGGCCACCACGAATCGGACGGCATGTGAAGCACCGCCTGGAGCCTGCCTTCCAGTGGAGAGGTGCCCACCGTTTCATGATCCTGGTCGAGGGGTGGCAGCTCGTAGCGAATCCCCGGTATGCCGCTCAGCCGGTCCTCCCAGAGCGGGACCCGACTTTCCACGTGCGGAATCCGCGCAAATCCATAGACCGGCGCCGGCGACCCGGTTGCCCATTCCAGTGACGCGGCATCCCAGGGATTGTCGCCGGCGGGCTCACCGCGTCTCCGGCTGTAGACCAGGTTGATGAGAAACAGAAGAATCCCCACGGCGAAGAGTCCCGCTCCGATCGTCGTCACCAGGTTGACCAGGTCCCAGCCCATCCCCGGCGCGTAGCTGTAGATCCGCCGCGGCATCCCCAACAGCCCGGCGATATGCATCGGAAAGAAACCCAGGTTGAACCCGAGGAACATTACCCAGAAATTCCACCGCCCCAGGCGCTCGCTCATCATTCGGCCGGTCATCTTGGGAAACCAGTAATAGGCGGCTGCAATCACCGGGAAAACGTTGATCCCGATCAGGACATAGTGCAGATGGGCCACGACGAAGTAGGTGTCGGTAAGCTGCCAGTCGTAGGGGACCGCGGCCGTCGCAACCCCGCTCACCCCGCCGATCACGAAGAGAATGATGAATCCGAGCACGAACAGGAAGGGAACCCGGAAGACCGGCTTCCCGTGCCAGATGGTCGCAATCCAGGCAAAGACCGACACGGCGCTCGGCAGGGCAATGGTCATGCTGACGGCGCTGAAGAAGGTGGTCGCCAGGGGTGGCAGGCCGGTGGCGAACATGTGATGGACCCACACGCCGAAGCCGAGCACCGTGGTAGCGATCGTCGCGCCAACCAGGACGGAGTAGCCGACCAAGGGACGCCGGGTGAAGGTCTGCAGGATTTCCGAGGCCATGCTTATCCCGGGCAGGACGATGATGTAGACCCAGGGATGGCCAAAAATCCAGAACAGGTGCTGCCACAGCAGCGGGCTTCCGCCCTTCGCCGCATCGAAGAAATGGGATCCCACTCGGCGGTCGAGATACAGCATGATGCAGGCAACGGTCAGCGCCGGCATGGCGAAGATTACCGCGAACGACGTGCTCAGCGTCCCCCAGACCAGGATCGGCAGCCGGGTGATCGACATGCCCGGCGCCCGCAGCTTGAGCAGGGTGACGATGAAGTTGACCGCGCCAACGGTGGTGGAAATGCCGAGGAAGGTGATTCCAAGAACGTAGAAGTCGATGTTGAGCCCCGGGTTGAACCCGGCGCCGGCGAGCGGGACATAGTTGAACCAGCCGGCGTTCGGCGCTTGTCCCAGCAGAAAGCTGGAGTAGAGAAACAGGCCTGCAAAAAGGAAAATCCAGTAGCTCAGGGCGTTGAGACGGGGAAAGGCCATGTCCCTGGTGCCCACCGCCAGCGGCCACAGGTAGTTCCCGAAACCGGACAGAATCGGCGCGGCATACAGGAAGATCATCGTGACGCCGTGCATGGTGAACAGCTGGTTGTACTGGTCCGGCGATAGCAGGTGTTCTCCCGGCCGGGACAGCTGGAGTCGCATCACGAACGCTTCCAGCCCACCCGCGATCAGGAACAGAAACGCGGTGATCAGGTATCGCTTGCCGATGATCTTGTGATCGACCGTCGTCAGAATGCCACGGAGGCCCCGAGGCGTCTCCCAGAGTCGCTCCAGCCGAGCCAGAGTCGCGGCGTCAACGGGTGGGTTCGCCACGTTCACACCTCAGTACAGGCTTTCCAGATAGGCAAGGACACCCTGCAGCTGCTGGGCAGTCAACGGGACTCTCGGCATATGGTTGCCCGGCTTGATGCCCTGGGGATCCGCGATCCATCCCGCCAGAAAGCCTCGGGTGTTCGGCGCCGCGCCCGCGGCGAGCTGCTGTCGACTGGCCAGATGGGTGAGATCGGGGCCCGCTTTCCCCAGGGCCGGGGTTCCCCGAATGGTATGGCAGCCGACGCACGGGGAGTGCTCGAACACGGCACGGCCGATCGCCTGGTCCGGATCGGTGGGTTGAACCGCGGAGGCCAGCTGCGATTCCCGCCATACCCTGAAGCGGTCCGGTGAGTCCGCCACGACGATCAGGCCCATGTTCCCGTGCTGAGACCCGCAGTACTCCGCGCACATCCCGCGATAGACCCCGGGTGTATCGGCTTGGATCCATGCTAGGTTCGGATGTCCCGGAATCACGTCAGTCTTCCCGGCCAGTTGTGGAATCCAGAAGCTATGGATGACATCGGCCGATCGGAGCTCGATCCGCACCGGCACGCCGGCGGGGATATGAATCTCGTTGGCGGTCGCGATGGACTGCGCGGGTTGCAAGCCGGGATAATTCACCTCCCACCACCACTGATGGCCAGTGACGAGGATCGAGATCGCAGCGGGCGGCTGGGACGATGTGATGGCGGAGGTGGTAACGACGGAATACACGAAGGCCGCAGCCAGGATGAGCGCCGGGATTATGGCGCCGCCGACTGTGATCCAGGTGGTTTCGCCCGGCGCCGGGCGGATCAGATCTGGACTGCCTGCTCTCGGGCGGAGCGCGGCAGCGAGCACCAGGACGGCAATGACAACCACGACAACGCTCGAAATCCCCAGCAATACCCACCCCAGCCAGGCTTCGCGCTCGCCAAACTGGCCGGCGGGCCGCATGAAGCTCGGCGCCTGGGCGCAGGCGGTGATGAATGGAAGAATGGCAACGGAGGGGGAACGGAAACGATTGGACCCAAGACGCATACCCCCTCACAGTCCCGGAAGAACGCCATCGCATTCTCGGTGGGCTGCGAGTAGGGTGCGGTGATGACTGTCACTAGGGGGTGCTGGCGCCTTTCAATATCCCCTCTCTGATCCTTACCGCACTCGCCGACGCATCCGGATCCTCACTCACGGTATGGACGACATTTGGCATGAACTTGAGCTTTGCCTCGAGCGTCAACAGCGCGCCAGCGCGCCGCACCACTACCGGATAGGCAGTTCCCGCGGGCTGGCTCCCCATCTTCTGCCGGAAATTGGAGCCGAACTCGTTGGCGTTTTTCACCGAGTCGCCCGCTACCAGCACGAGGTAGTCGCCCTCCTTCATGCCGGCCTCTCCCATCGCGCCACCGGGCGTCAGCTGAGTCACCCGGATGCCGAGTGAATCGGTCTGGGTGCTTACACCCATTCGCGCAACAATCTGGGTATCCACGACCAGGCGAAGTCCAGCCAGTGGCAGGACCTGATCCCAGGGATAGGGATCCCGCCCGTCCACGTACCTCCGGTTGAAGTCGGTGAACGACCGGCCGCCGGTTGCCCGGCTGATGGCGCCCCACCAGTCCGCCGCGGTAAAGCCGCGGAATCTGGTCTTATACGTGGTCCGGTACAGCTCCCGCATCACGTCGTCCAATGAGCGTTGGTTGTGGCTCGCGTCGCGGATCATGATGTCGATCATGAGTCCGGCGAGCGAGCCCTTGTCGTAATAGATCGCATCGGTTCCATCCACCGGATGGATCCAGATGTTGAGCGAGGCGTCCTCCAGGGCGACCCGCGGCACATTGGCCACGTGGGAGATCTTGCCCATGATAGTGTTGTAGAAATCGGAGTCCGCCGCGATTCCGCTCCGCACCATCGTGAGATCGGCGTAGTAGTCGGTGATGCCCTCCGAGACCCAGAGCCATGGTGTGGGCTGCTCTTCACTATAGATGTAGGGGACCATGTCCCGGGGCCGGAGCCGCTTCACGTTCCAGGCATGGATGATTTCGTGCGCGGTAATCGAGGGGACGACGGGCGTGGCACTGAGCCCGGGATTGTACAGACTCAGGTGCGAGGCCTGGTGCTCCAGGGCGCTGCCCCCGCCGAAGTTCGGATCGAACACCACCAGAATCGAATAGCTCTTCCAGGGGGTCTCCCCGAACTCGGTGGATTCCACCGGAATGAGTTTCTTGATCTGATCCCAGTAGGTATTGCGAGTATCTCCCACCATCGCGGCGGCCGGATACGTGGCCAGCCGGGTCCAGCGGCCCGACACCTCCGCGCTGTCCAGGTCAAAGCGGCCGATGAAGAATGGCATATCGACCAGGTCGTGATAATTTGCTTCACCAAACTCATTCGGGCGACCAGTCGGCGTCATGCTGGTCGCGACCAGCCATGATGGATCGGTATGAACCGTGACGGTTGCCGGAAAAGCCAGGCTCCGGCCTTCGGGGTAGAAAAAGACGTTGGTCCCATTCACGAATAGGAAGTCCGGCGTGGACCACGTCTTCGCGTTGTCGAACTGGTCCGCCTGGAAATCAAACTCGATGGTCACCGCGCCCGCGCCGCTGGGCCGCACCCGCCAGGTATCGAAATCCAGCTTGTCCCAGGTAAGTTCGGCGCTGCCGGCCCGGGCGGAAAACCCGGAGACGAACCGGGCGAAGTAGGTCACCTCGTACGCTCCGGGCGTCCAGATCGGCAGCGACAACAGGACCGGTGCGGTGCCGGCCACGTTGAAGTGCATCGCGACGTGGAGACTGCGGTTCTGCGCGGTGGCAGCCGTGAAGGTGAGCTCATAGCGCACGTTGGAAATCGGCGCCGAGATGGAAGACAGCCGGGCTTGTCCCAGGAGCTGGGCCGGGGCGAAGAACAGGAACCCGGCGGTGACGAGCAAATGGCGATTGAACATGCGAACTCGGGGAGAGGGTTGGCGCGACAGCTTTCGATGCGTTCCGCCCTGAAAAGGTTGGCTGGGGGAACCGACCACCTACGGAGATTCCCCCGCCGAAGATTCGGTGTGCAGCGTGCAACTATTCCGTCACCAGCATCGTCAAATGACCCAGCCGCTCAACCTCACCACTGGAGTCCCTCGATGCATCGGACCGTCACCGCCGCTGGTATCGGCGCCTTTCTGGTTTGTGCCGCGAGCATGAACGGCCAGGCCCAGGGCACGGCCTCAGCGCAGGGCGCCACGGATCACCGCCAGGCTCCGCACCTCGAGGCAGCCCGACTGCAATCCGACATCCACCTCGACGGGAAATTGGACGAACCCGCCTGGAACGCCGCGCAACCGGCAGGGCTTCCCATCCAGCGGGATCCGGACGAGGGCAAGCCGGCCACCGAACAGACCGACCTTCGGGTGGTCGTCGGCAGCGACGCGCTCTACATCGGGGCCCGGATGTTCGACAAGGAGCCGGGGCGCATCGTGAGCCGGCTGGGCCGCCGCGACGATCAGCCCGCCAGTGACCGGCTCACCATTCGGCTGGACACCCGCCACGACCATCTCACCGCCTTCGTCTTCGATATCTACCCCGCGGGCAACAAGGGCGATGCCGCGATGGGCTCCGATGAATTCGAGGACAGCTCCTGGGATCCGGTCTGGGACGTGGCGACTGCAATCGACTCGCTGGGCTGGGTGGCGGAGATCCGGATTCCCTTCTCCCAGCTGCGCTATGACCGTAACACCACTGACTGGGGTATCCAGATCGTCCGGTTCATCCAGCGGAAGCAGGAGGAGGATGTCTTCTCCTACATCCCGAAGACAGAAAACGGCGGGGTCAACCGCTACGGCCACCTGGAGGGGATGGCGAGCCTCCCCGCATCGCGCCGGATCGAAGTGACTCCGTATGCATCGGCCCGCGCCGAGTATACGCCGGGGCAGGGCGGCAATCCGTTCCGCGACGGGAACGATTACTTCTCTTCGCTGGGCGGCGATCTTCGCCTCGGGCTCACCAGCAATCTCACCCTGGACGCCACCGTCAATCCCGACTTCGGGCAAGTGGAAGTCGATCCGGCGGTCGTGAACCTGGGTCCCTTCGAAACGGTCTTCGATGAAAAGCGGCCGTTCTTCGTCGAGGGCTCCGACCTGTTCCGTTTCGGCCAGATCCGCACCTTCAACGCTTTCGGTACCCCGGAAACCTTTTTCTCCCGGCGCATCGGCCGGACGCCCCAGGGATTCATCACCGATCCCAACGCGACGTTTGAAGACCTGCCGACCCAGACCACCATCGCGGGGGCGGTCAAGGTCACCGGCAAGACCCGGAGCGGATGGTCCATCGCGACGCTCGACGCGATCACTATGGAGGAGCAGGGCCGGTATGTCACCGGGGCCGGCAGTTCGGTGTTGAAGCAGAGCGTGGAGCCCACCACCAATTATTTCGTCGGGCGGGTGCGCCGGGAGCTGCGCCAGGGCAACACGGTCGTGGGTGCGCTGGTGACCGCGGTGAACCGGCGACTGGAAGATTCCGCGCTCACCGCCAACTTGCGATCCGATGCCTACCTCGCCGGAGTGGACCTGAATCACTCCTGGGGAGCGAGAAACTGGGCGTTCGACGCCTCCTTCGCCACCAGCCGGATCGAAGGCAGCGCGACGGCCATCGACCGGGCCCAGCGGGCCAGCGCCCGCTACTATCAGCGCCCCGATGCGAACAACCTGGGATACGATCCCACCCGCACCTCGCTCTCCGGCTATGCCCTGCAGGCGACGGTGACCAAGCTTGGCGGCGGGCACTGGGGCGGGAACCTCGCGTACCAGGAGAAGAGCCCCGGGTACGAGACGAACGACATCGGTTTCGCCGCGACGGTGGGGCGGCGCGGGATATCGACCGACATCCACTACAACCAACCGAACGCGGGCAATGGCCTGGTCCGGAACTTCATCATCGGGTTTCTGACCGGGAACGACTGGAATTACGACGGCGATAACACCACCCGCTATCTCGCCAACGTCTTCAACCTGCGATTCCGGAATTTCTGGTCACTCAATACCAACTTCTTCTACAACGTGAGCTCCTACAGCGACCAGCTGACCCGGGGCGGTCCGCTGGTCCGGCTCCCGGACCGGGCCGACTTCAACCTGTTCCTCCACTCCGATGACCGGGGCGCCTGGTCGGTGGGCACCAACGGCGAGATCAACTGGAACACCGCGGGAGGCTGGCTGACTAACGTCGGCCTGAACATCTCCTACCAGCCGGCGCCCAATGTCCGGTTCCGCTTTCAACCGAATTTTACCCGGGCCCACGACCTGAGCCAGTTCGTGGAGGGTGTCAGCGACCCTCTCGCCACTCAGACCTTCGGCCGCCGTGCAGTCTTCGCCACGCTGGACCAGCGAGAGCTGGCCCTCGATACCCGGCTGGAATGGACCTTCACTCCCAAGATGAGCCTCCAGCTCTTCGTCCAGCCGCTCATCTCCGCAGGGGACTACTCCGGTTTCAAGGAGTTCGCCAAGCCGGGCACTTTCGATTTCACGGTCTATGGCCGGGAGGCCGGCAGTATCCAGGAGGACCCCACCACCGGTGATTTCACGGTGGATCCCGATGGAGCAGGCCCCGCGCCCCAGTTCGTGATTCCGGAGCAGAATTTCAACTTCCGCTCGCTTCGAGCCAACCTGGTCTTCCGCTGGGAATACCGGCCCGGCTCGACGATCTTCCTGGTCTGGCAGCATTCCCGCTCCGGTGTCGCTACTATCGGCGACTTCTCGTTCCGCCGGGACTTCGATGGAATCTTCGACAACCCGGCGACGAATCTTCTCGCGGTCAAGGTCACCTACTGGTTGGGGCTGTAACTACCGGTGTCATCCCGAGCGTAAGCGAGGGATCTCAAGCGACAAGCCCAAACGGGCCTTGAGATTCCTCGCTCCGCTCGGAATGACATTCCGTGCGTGAGCAGTTACGTTTGAGCCGCCATGACCCTGCTCTCGGCGGCCCTTCTCCTCTTGCTGGTCATCGATCCGCTCGGGAACGTCCCCTTTTTCCTGAGCGGTCTGAAATCGGTCGCTCCCGAGCGCCGGTTCAAAGTCGTCGTGCGGGAGATGCTGATCGCCCTCGTGGTGCTGATCGTCTTTCTCTTCCTCGGGCGTCACGCGCTCTCCCTGCTCCGGATCTCTCAGCCGGCGCTCACTGCAGCGGGCGGAGTGATCCTGTTGCTTATCGCCTTGCGGATGATCTTTCCTACCCCCGCCACGTCGATGGCGGAGGACATCCAGGGCGAGCCCTTCATCGTCCCGCTGGCCATCCCCTATGTCGCCGGCCCCTCGGCGCTGGCCACCGAGCTCTTGATCATGAGTCGAGAGCCGACCCGCTGGCCCACCTGGCTCGCCGCGCTGGGCATCGCCTGGGTCTGTACCAGCGTTGTCCTGCTCTCGGCGAGCGCTTTGAGCCGCTACCTGGGAGAGAAGGTGCTCATTGCGATGGAGCGGCTCATGGGGATGGTGCTGGTCACGGTAGCGATCGAGATGTTGATGGGAGGTATTCGCGAATTCATTACGACTCATCCCTGATGTTCGAGCCATGCATCCACTGGCAGGCTCCCCCGCTCCCGCCGATCGCCTGATCGACCCCGTCAAGCTCGAGCGCGACTACTACCAGCGTCACCCCGACCTGGACGACCCTACCCAGCTGGTGAGCTTCGGCACCAGCGGGCATCGCGGGACCCCCGAGAACGGCACTTTTACCGAGACCCACATCCTGGCGATCACCCAGGCCATCTGCGAGTACCGCGGTGCCCACGGCATCGCCGGGCCGATCTTCGTGGGAAAGGATACCCACGCCGCCTCGCGGCCCGCCGAGCGGAGCGCGCTCGAGGTGCTCGCGGCCAACGGGGCGAGCGCGGTAATCCAACGGGAAGACGGCTACACTCCGACGCCGGTGATTTCGCGGGCGATTCTCGCGTGGAACCAGACGGCAGGGCGGCAGGGCGGCCGGGCGGACGGTATCGTGGTGACACCGTCCCATAATCCGCCCGGAGACGGCGGATTCAAGTACAATCCGCCCAACGGCGGCCCCGCCGACACCGACATCACCGGCTGGATCCAGGATCGCGCCAACACGATCATGCGAGGCGGGAACCGCGAAGTGAAGCGGCTGGATTATGACAAGGCGATCAAGGCTTCGAGCACCAGGCCGGCCGACCTGATCACTCCGTACGTGGAGCAGCTCGCCGGGGCCATCGACCTGGAGGCGATTCGCGGCTCCGGCATCCGGATCGGGGTAGACCCTCTGGGCGGGTCTTCCCTGCCCTACTGGGGGCCGATCGCGGAGCGCTACGGCTTGAACCTCACCGTGGTGAACCGGAAGATCGATCCCACCTTCAGCTTCATGACCCTCGATCACGACGGCCAGATCCGGATGGACTGTTCCAGTCCCTGGGCTATGGCCAGCCTGGTGGGCCTCAAGGACCAGTTCGACATCGCGTTCGGCAATGACCCCGACGCGGACCGGCACGGCATCGTGACGCCGTCGGGGCTGATGAACCCCAATCACTACCTGGCCGTCGCGATCCGGTACCTGCTGACCCATCGTGCCGGCTGGCCCCGGGCGGCCACCGTCGGGAAGACGCTGGTTTCCAGCGCGCTCATCGACCGGGTGGTGGCCGATTGCGGGCGCGAGCTCTTCGAGGTACCGGTCGGATTCAAGTGGTTCGCCCCGGGACTCTTCGACGGAAGCTGCTGCTTCGGCGGCGAGGAGAGCGCGGGCGCCAGCTTCCTGATGCGGGACGGCGGTGTGTGGACCACCGACAAGGACGGGCTGCTGCTCGGCCTGCTCGCGGCGGAGATCACCGCGGTCACCGGCAAGGATCCTGGTGTGCACTTCGCCAAGTTGACGGCGAAACTGGGACTTCCGCACTATACCCGGATCGACACGCCCTGCACCCCGGCCGAAAAGGCCGCCTTCAAGAGCCTCACTCCCGAGCGGGTGGCCGCGACCGCCCTGGCCGGCGATCCGATCACCGCGAAGCTGACCCGGGCGCCGGGCAATGACGCGGCAATCGGCGGGCTCAAAGTGACCACGGCATTCGGCTGGTTTGCCGCGCGGCCGTCCGGCACCGAGAACGTCTACAAGATCTACGCGGAGAGCTTTCGGGATCCCGCCCATCTGGACCGGGTGGTCCACGAGGCGCGGGAAATCGTCCGTGCGGCCCTCGCTATGTAGTAGATTAGAGGTCGCCGGAGCACCCGGGGGACCTTCATGGCGCAAGACGACGATATCACCGGGCTTTTGGTGGCCCTGAAAGGGGGCGACCCGGCCGCCAGGGATCAGCTGTTTCGCCTGATTTATCGCGACCTCCACGCCCGCGCCCACCGTCAGCTCGCGCGATCCCGTCCCGGCGACACCCTCTCGACCACCGCGCTGGTCCACGAGACATACCTCAAGCTGGTCGGCAGTACTCAACAAGCCTACCTCGACCGGGGTCACTTCTTCGCCGTCGCTGCCCGCGCCATGCGTCAGATCCTGGTGGACTATGCCCGGAGCCGGCTCGCGGAAAAACGTGGTGGCGGTGCTCCCAGCTCAACCCTGGAGCCGGAGCAACTGGCCGGACCCGAGCGGTCCGAAGACCTGATCGCGCTGGACGAGGCCCTGATCGAGCTCAGCCGATTGGACGAGCGCCTGGCGGAGACCGTCGAGCTGCGCTTCTTCGCTGGGCTCTCGGTCGAGGAAGTCGCGGAGGCCCGAGGCGTATCACCGCGCACCGTCAAACGGGATTGGCGCAAGGCCCGGGCATTCCTGTATCGGACGATCCAGAGTGACGTGGTAGCCGGCCTCGATGGCCCGGACTCCGACTGAACTCCGTTCAGCATTGATGGAATGCACCCACCCATGACGCCGGAGCGTTGGCGGCGAGTAGAGCCGATTTTCGACCAGGCGCTCGACCTCGCCGGCGAGGCTCGCAGGGCATACCTCGACACGGCCTGCGGCGACCCGGAGCTGCGGGCCGAGGTGGAGGCGTTGCTTGCCGCCGATCGCGATTCCGGAGAGTTCCTCCAGGGCTCGGCCGAATCGTTCCTCGGCCATCCGAACCTGGAGATTGACCCGACCCTTCCCGCAGACATCCCGGCCAACACGGTGATCGGACCCTACCGGGTGGTGCGCCCGCTGGGCCGGGGCGGCATGGGGCAGGTCTACCTGGGCGAGCGGGCCGACGGCCAGTTCGAGCAGGTTGTCGCGATTAAGCTGATCCGCCAGGAGCGCAACTCCGCGCTGGTGCATCGGCGTTTTCTCGCCGAACGACAGATTCTCGCCCGGCTGGAGCATCCCAACATCGCGCGTCTGGTCGATGGCGGACTCACCGCCGACGGCTTTCCCTGGCTCGCCATGGAATACGTCGAGGGCGCGCCCCTGCTCGCCTGGTGCGACCAGCATGCCCTGACGCCGGATGGCCGGATCACGCTCTTTCTCCGCGTCGCTGAGGCGGTGCGCTATGCCCACCAGAACCTGGTCGTGCATCGCGATCTCAAGCCATCGAACCTGCTGGTCGCCGGCGACGGTCAGGTCAAGCTGCTCGATTTCGGGATCGCCAAGGTATTGAATCCCGGGCTGACCGATCAGCCCGGCGACAATGCCTCACCGGCCACCGAAACCGGCTTGCTGATGCTGACGCCGGAATACGCCGCGCCGGAGCAGATTCGAGGCGAGCCGGTGACCACGGCGACCGACGTCTACGCTTTGGGCGCGGTCCTCTATGAGCTGCTGACGGGAAGCCGGGCTCATCAATTCGACCGGCGCACGCCCGGAGAGATGGAGCGGGTCATCTGCGAGCAGGATCCAGTGGCGCCCAGCTCGGCGACTCCCTCGAAGCGGCTCCGGCAGGCACTCCGGGGTGACCTCGATACCATCATCCTCACAGCGCTGCAGAAGCAGCCGGCCCGGCGCTACTCCACAGTGGACGCCCTGGTAGAAGATCTCAAGAACTATCAGGGCGGCCTTCCCATCCGCGCCCGGCCCGCCGCGTTGGGTTATCGATTCCGAAAATTCATCCGGCGCCACCGGGTCGGCGTCTTTGCGGGAGCGACACTCGCGTTGGCCCTGGCCGGCGGGGTCGCCGCAACGCTCTGGCAATCCCGGGCCGCAGCTCGGGAAGCGACCCGCGCCCAAGCCGTGAAAGAGTTTCTGATGGGGCTGTTCCAGTCGGCCGACCCCGCCGAGGCTCGGGGCCGGGAAATCACCGCCCGCGAACTGCTCGCGCGCGGCGTCACCAAGATCGACAGCGCCCTCGCGGCCCAGCCGGCGCTCAAGGAGGAGTTGTTGAGCGACCTGGGGAGGATCCATCGCGACCTGGGGTTGTACGATCCAGCCGACTCCCTGCTCCGCCGCGCGGTGGTGCTGGCATCCGAAACCTGGGGAGAAAACTCCCGGGAGTACGCCACCCGACTCACCGAATGGGGCGCCATCAGCCGGCTGGCCGGCCACGCGGCACGAGCCGATTCCCTGCTGAAGGCGGCGCTCGACCTGCGCCGGCGTATTCTCGGCCCGGAGCACCCTGACGTGGCCACGACGCTGACTGAGCTTTCGCTGGCAGCCGACGACCAGGGGGATACGCCCCGCGCCAATGACCTGGCCCGCCAGGCCATGAACATCGACCGCCAGTACTATGGCCCCACCGATCTCCACGTGGCTCGCGACCTGGAGTTGCTGGCCCGGCTGCACTCCACGGTCGAAGCCGAGGAGCCAATGGCCGATTCCGCCTATCGCGCCGCGCTGAACATTTACCGGCAGCACTATGATGCCGGCCATCCCGACGTGCTTCGCGTGAAGGACGGAATAGCGACCAACCTGCGGAGAATGCGCCGCTTCCCGGAGTCGGAGGCGCTGCATCGCGAGGTGCTCGCCGAGTACCGCAAGCTCCACCCCGAGGGCCATCCCGATGTCGCCACGGCCATGTACAACCTGTCCCAGGTGCTCGAACGGCAGGGAAAATATGTCGAGGCGGAGTCGCTTCTCGTGGGCGCCCTGGTCATCCGGCGTAGAATGCTGGGCGAGAACGGCCTTCCCACCGTGGAGATCCTGAACGACCTTGGCGTCCTTCAGGCAGAAAAAGGCGATACCGCAAAGGCCGAGGCCACCCTTCGCGAGGCCAGCGATCGGGGCCAGGCCGGACTGGGCGCCGGTCACCCCTCGACGCTGAGCGCACTCGGCAACCTGGCGGTCGTGCTCACCCGGCAATCCAAACTGGTCGAGGCGGAGTCGGTGCTTCGCCAGGTCGTGGCCGGGCGCCGGCTGAGCCACGCCGAGCAGCCCGGATTGTCGCGGGCATTGAGCAGTCTGGGCATTGTGCTCAGGGACATGAAGCGATATGCAGAGGCGGAGGCCGCGTTCAAGGAAGCGGCTGATATCGCCCGGCTGAACCTGGAGCCGCGACGAAATCTGCTGGCCCTGGCGCAGGGCGCGCTGGGCGTCTCGCTGGTCCGCCAGGGCCGGCTCCAGGAGGCGGAGCCGGTACTCGAGGAAGCCGTCACCATGCGCCGCGCCTACCTGGATTCCTCCCAGGTCCCCCGGCTCTGGGACGAGCGGCACTACGGCAACGTCCTGCTTCGTCTCCGGAAATTTGCCGCGGCCGAGTCGGTGCTGGTGCCGTCCTTCCGGAACAGCGGTATGAATCCCGGCGCCACGGCTGTCCGCCGCGACTTGGCCGTCCTCCTGGTCAATCTGTATCGGGACTGGGGCCGCCCGACCGAGGCCCGGAAATACGTTCCCGATACCCTGCCCCAGCGCCGTTCCCCCTAGACCCTGGCCCCAATCTCCTGGTTCCGCCGTTCACCTCACTGAGCACCAGCACAACACCAGCTCCCGAGGGACGGATGCCCAATCGGACAGACAAGCGCGACGAAGAGCCCGATGCCACCCGGGTAGAGAGACTGCGACAAATCCTCGGTGCACCACTCACTCAGAACGACTCTCAGCCGGGTCCTCACCCCGACATCGTGTCCGTTCAGCGTCCGGTGCCGGGGGCTATCTCTCTTACGCGGTCCGGTAGAGCGCGACTCGGCTGATCCGCGGCGCGTCCAGGGCCGATCGAATCACCATCCGCACGCGGCTGGCTGTCACCGGAGGCACTTTGTGGATTCGCTTGTATCCCACCGTGGTGCCTTCGGCGATCACCTTCCACTTCGAGCCATCCCACGCCTCGACGGAGTGGGCCGCCACGCACTGGCCATGGGCGATATCTTCCTCTATCACCACATGGTTAAAGGTCACTGCTGCGGGCAGGACCAGTTTGAGCTCTGAAGTATCCCTCAGCCCCTGGACGCCGGCCGCCAAATCGTTGGTAAGAAGTTCCCGCAGCGCCGACCCGAATTCACCGATCCGGGTCACGTCGCCTGGAGCAAGCAGTCCATCCCGGTTGGGCGGCACATTCAACAAGAGCCCGGCATTGCTGCCGACCGACGAGCGGTAGAGCTCCATCAGGTTCTCGGTCGATCTCACCTGATTGTCCTCCGCCGGGTGGTAGAACCAGCCGGGCCGAATCGAGACGTCGGCCTCTCCGGGCCGCCAGACCGAGCCGTTGGGATCGCCGTGCTGTAAGGCGTCGATGATGCCGGGGCCATCGGCCCCGGCGTAGGGCACTGCGGCCGGATCCATGGTGCACCAGTTCGGGTCTCCCGCAACGCCCCGCTCGTTGCCGATCCAGCGGATGTCCGGCCCGGCATCGGAGAACATGACCGCCTCGGGCTGGAGCTGGCGCACGGTGCGGTGAATCCGCTCCCAGTCGTACACCTGCCGCTTGCCGTTGGGCCCTTCCCCGTTGGCACCGTCGAACCAGACTTCCCGGATCGGGCCGTACCAGGTAAGCAGCTCAGTCAGTTGGCCGATATAGTGGTCATTGTACCGCGGTGAATCACCGTATGAGGGCTCGTGCCGGTCCCAGGGCGAGAGATAGAGCCCCGCCTTGAGCCCTTCCGCCTTGCAGGCGTCGACCAGCTCCCGCACCACGTCTCCCTTTCCTTCCCGCCAGGGGCTGCTCGCCACCGAATGGTTGGTCAGCTTGCTGGGCCAGAGACAGAAGCCGTCGTGATGCTTCGCCGTCAGAATGAGAGTGCGGAATCCGGCCGCCTTTGCCGTGCGCGCCCACTGCCGGGCGTCCAGGCTCGCGGGGTTGAAGATCGCGGGATCTTCCTTGCCGTCGCCCCATTCGCGGTCGGTGAAGGTGTTGACGCCGAAATGCAGGAAGAGGGCGAGCTCGTCCCGGTGCCAGGCCAGCTGCTGCGGACTGGGGACCGGGCGGGAACCCACTCGTGGAAGCCACGACCGGAGGGGGTGGAGAGCAAGAGGGATCGCGGTGCTGGCGAGAAAGGCGCGACGTTTCACGAGTACACCGCGAAAGAGTCCCTCTCCGTTCATGGAGAGGGACGTGACAGGTCTCGAGATAAACTAGAAAATACCGGAAAGAATATCCGAGACGATCCCGCGAGGATTCACCAGGACGACGACATTCCCCACGACGAGCGTCTCATAACCGGGGCGAACCACCAGCCGCCTGGTTACTTCTGCCGGTGGATGCTTCTTGGCAATGCCGGGCGGCAGGGGCTTCCCGCGGGAGAGGTTCCGGGCGATGCCGGGAGGCAACGACGTGAGATCGTTGCGGTGCGCCCGATAATACGAGACCAGATAGCTCCGCTCCGCGGTGGTGAAGACCACCGATACGGTTGGAGCGTTCTTGGGGGCATTCTTGTTGTGATCGCGCTCCTGGGCCATGGCAACCTGACTGGCCGTGCCGAGGAGGGCGGCAGTGATAATCAGAAGGCGGGCACGCATCGTCTCTCCCTGAAGAAGGCCTTAGACCCTGTTATGCAGAAGTGCAGGGTCCAGCCAAGCATAGGAGGCCGTCCAGCCTCGAGCAAGTGTAAAGCAGACTATCACCGCCTCAATGTGATGCCAGGGCCTGCTGAATCGCGGCCCGGACCGTTACCCGGGTCTCCCGCGCCAGCGCCTGCCGCAGGACCGCCTTGCCGGGGTCACCGCCAGCCTGCGCGAGCGTCCCCACCGCGCTGACCGCGAAGAGCGGGTCGCCATCGCTCAGATACCTGGTCGCCACCGCGATTGCCCGAGCCTTGTCCGGCCACTGGCTCAAAATGTTGAGCCCGACCTGCCTCGCGTTGCGCGGCTCCGCACTGGCCGTGAGCGCCTCGACCGCGGCCGCTCCCGCCTCGTCCGGCTTCTTGAGCAACCTCCCCGCCGCGGTCAGCCGCACCCCAAGGGAGCCGCCGTTCTTCACCCGGTCTACCAGCAACGCGGTGCCCTCGGGAGCGATCGACGGATCGTAGACACTGAGTGCCTGCTGCTGCACGTAGAAACTGCGATCGTGCTGGATCAGGTCCACGGCCAGCCGTTGCGCCCCGCTGGTGTCCGCCCGCGCGACCCCCCGAATGGCCTGGCCGCGCACCAGGTCGGACGGATCGGCGAGACCGGCCCGCACGATGGAGCGGGAGAGCGGATTCTCGTCGGCCGCCAGTTGGCGCAGCGCTTCCTGGCGCATGTGCTCGTTTTCGTCGCTCAGCGCGATGAATCGTCTCGCCTCTCCGGCCACCGAGTCGGTCTTCCCGTCCAGCGCGGTGAGCGCCCAGTACCGGGCCCGGAATTCCAGATCGCGCCGGGCCATCTCAGCCAGCTCGTCCACCGTCTGGTCGGTGCTGATGGTGCCGAGCAGCCAGCCACCATCGTCGAAACGGAATCGGAGCGGAGTGCCGGGGAGTGTCAGCGGAAAGCGCTGCCCCTGCTCGGTCACCATGATCTCGCGGCGAACCACGGAGTCACGGGTAACCACCCGGACCGTGGTGGGGAACCGGAAGAACGGGTGGGTGGAATCAATCGCCTGGGTTTCGGTGACCGTGAGAGTCAGCGTCTTGCTTCCTTCATCCCACGCTCTCGTCACCTGCACCTTGGGGAAACCGATGCCATAAGCCCACTGGTCGAAGAACCAGTCGAGGTCGCGGCCCGACACCTTCTCCATCGCGATGGCATAGTCCCGGGTCTCAACCGGCTTATATCCATTATCCGTGAGGAAGCGCTTCATCCCGGCCCAGAACACCGAATCCCCCAGCAGCCGGCGCAGCTGATGGGCGACCTGGGCGCCTTTCGGATAAACGTGCCCGCTGAAGAACAGATTGATGGGATCCATTCCCGGCGACTCACCCAGGACCAGCGGGCGTGCCTGGTTCTGGTCGGCGCCCATGGCCTGGAACTGCTGATTCATCCAGTTCCATTGGGCTGCTTCCCATCCCCTGCTCTTTTCCTCCTGCACTGATTCCATGTATGTCGTAAGGCCTTCGTTGAGCCAGATATGAGCCCATGTCGCGGTCGTCGTCAGGTCGCCGAACCATTGGTGGGCCAGCTCGTGGGCATTGAGCCCCCGGCCGCCCGACAGCGGCTCACCGCCCGTCCCGTGCAGCACCAGGTCAGTCTGGGTTGTGGC
>Ga0070699_100001192_pt1 | contig 24008 bp, 19 predicted proteins | sample KBSK1503metaG_FD_65473 | JGI IMG/M metagenome (GOLD analysis project Ga0070699, IMG submission 65473) | Corn, switchgrass and miscanthus rhizosphere microbial communities from Kellogg Biological Station, Michigan, USA - KBS K1-50-3 metaG | ecosystem: Host-associated > Plants > Roots >...
GGTGCCGCCATTGGTGAATAGGGAATAGCTATCGGTTCCCAGATTTACTCTTGGGTCGTTTACCGTCACTACCGCAGTGCCGTCCGCACCCACGGTGAAATTATTCATATCTCCCGCATGGGGTCCCATCGGGTTTTTCAATCCGTGCTGTTTATTGGCAGGGTTGAAATGCGGACCGGCGGTTGCGAAAGCTGGCCCTTCGCACTTTGCCATCTGGTGAATATGAATCGCATGCTCACCCGGCGGAAGATTCTTTAGATTGAGTTTGATTTGGACACCATGCGCTGCCGGCATAAGTGTAGCAGTGCCCACGCTCTCGCCTTGGGCATTCTTCATCTCAACCGTAAAACTCTTCTGCGCACTTGCATAGGGCAAAAGGAAAACAAGAAGAGCTGTCGCGATTAGCCATATAAGAAGTTGAAGTTTCATAGTAGTGCCTCCTGAGTCAGGGTCTTGAGTTCATGATTGTACTTAGCGGTTTCCCAGGCCAGTTTCTGAATTCCTTTGGTCTGAGCGTCGTTTGTGAATCGTATAAGATTGCAAATGAAGTGCCAACCAGATCTTGTCCCCCCGGCCTCTCCGGCGCTTGTTCTCAGTTCTCTGCCAACTTTCGCCTGACTCGGACGTCAGCGCAGGTGAGATGGTACTTAGAGTAAGAGCGAACGAACGGCTGTTGAAATTTGGCATCACATTTGCCGTTAGGTTGGCAAAGCAAGATGCTACATATAAAGGCGTACTCGTAGGAGTGTGTAGGGTTGAAGTACACGCACACAGAGTAACCGAACAGTTGTCCCGCGATAGTCGCATGAACTTTAGTTTGCCATGTAGCGTTGAAGCTTTCTGCTGCGGGGAAGCAGAAACCAAAGCGTCGAAAATATGCTCACGAGCACCAAGGCGAGCACGATACTAAGTCCCACGCTGTTTGTGATCATTCTTGCAATGAGAAAGAACTCAAGACCAAGAGCCATCATCAAGGGAAACATTGAGTATAGGAGCAATCTGGTGGCAATTACGATGAAGCCTTCACTAACAGACTCTGGATCTCTTTGTCGGTGATAGGCTGCCGGAGCCATGACCATTGCGATAGAGATAACGATCAGACCGATGGCTGTCAGATGAAAATCACGCTCTGTCAGACTGAGTTTTTCATAGAAGACAGGGTTAAAGACTACGATCAACTGAAAACCAAATAAGGCCTGAATCCCGGGTAGCACCATGCGGCATTCTTCCAACAGGTGAGTGACGGCCTGGGACAACGGTATTTTTTCAATCTTCTCGTTTTTCACGCCTCCTCCCAAATTCACTTGAGTGACTTAGTTATGTCACGAGCTCTGTTCCTAATAGTCTCATGAGCTGTCAGACCATGAAAAGAGTCCCTTAGGGGCCAGACTCGCTTCGAACCTTTACCAACTCCCACATCACGAATAATCACGCCACGAACTGATAGAATACGAGAAGAAAAAATTGCGTTGCGGCGACTTCCTAACAGACCTGGTCTACAAGCGTGTCATTATCGACGAATTATATGCGATGATAAAACCACCTAAACTATAGAATTCTTCTGGTGTGATTGTAAGATTGGCTCAATCAATCACTTTGAGCGCGTATGTCAACAAATGGAGTCTTAGCGATATTAGTGGGTGGAGGGCCGGCGCCGGGAATCAATGCCGTTATTTCGGCCGCCGTTATCGAGGCAGTTAACGAGGGCCTCGAGGTTGTCGGAATAGTGGATGGTTTCAAGTGGCTTATGCGTGGAGACACTTCAAAAATGCGTCGGTTACGGATTGAAGATGTCTCGCGTATTCATCTTGAAGGCGGCTCAATGCTCGGCACGGCTCGGGATAATCCGACAACATCTGAACAAGCCATACATACAGTGGTTGAGACCTTGCGTGCTCGTGGCATTACTCATCTTGTGACCATCGGCGGTGACGACACCGCGCTTTCATCCAGCTTCGTCGCTGAACATTCCGGACACCAAATACGCGTCGTTCATGTCCCCAAAACTATAGACAATGACCTGCCGTTACCCGGCCATATACCTACTTTCGGTTACCAGACCGCTCGCCACTACGGAGTTGAACTGGTTCAGAACCTGATGGAAGATGCTCGCTCAACAAAACGTTGGTATGTGGTTGTCGCGATGGGCAGAAAAGCCGGCCATCTCGCCCTGGGGATTGGCAAAGCGGCAGGCGCTACGCTGACCGTGATCGGTGAAGAGTTCAGTCGGCAGACTATCGCGTTTTCCGACATTTGCGACATTGTTGAAACGGCAATCATTAAACGACGGGCAATGGGCCACCACTTTGGGGTAGCGATCCTTGCTGAAGGTCTGATCGAAAAATTAGAATCACAGGAACTTCAGGAGCTACAGGATGTTGAGCGAGATGAGCACGGTAATATACGGTTCGCCGAAGTTGACCTGGCTCGGAAGGTCAAAGTCGAAGTGCAAGGCCGCCTGACCCAGCGCGGTATTCGTGTGACGATCGCCAACAAGAATATCGGTTACGAACTGCGCTGCGCCGATCCTATTCCCTTCGACGCTGCCTATTGCCGCGATCTTGGTTATAGCGCGATTAGATTTCTTTTGGAAGGTGGAACCGAAGCCATGATCAGCGTCCAGGGTGGACGCATGGTGCCAATGCCGTTTGACCGGATTCGTGAGCCGGGAACTGGCAAGACGCGCGTCAGAATGGTCAACGTTGAAAGTGAGGGTTATCGTGTCGCGCGCGAATACATGATCCGACTTGAGGCTAAGGACTTCGAAGATCCTTCCTGGGTCGAAATATTGGCTGCCGCAGCCAATATGACAGCTGCCGAATTTTGCAATAGGTTCGGTTACTTTAGCGGGCAAGTGCCTTGAAGTGTGCGCGACTCACAACCTTTGAGAGATAGAATTCAATCCTGATGGCACCTAAGAGAGTAGGGATTCTGGTCGGCGGTGGTCCGGCGCCAGGCACAAACGGAGTGATCTCGGCGATTGCAATCGAGGCCATTAAGAGTGGTCGCACAGCGATTGGTTTTCACGATGGCTTCGAATGGCTTGCTCAACGATATACGGACGAGCAACACCAGCTGACAATTGATGAGGTAGCCCGTGTCCATCTGCAGGGCGGCGTCATGCTGGGCACGTCGCGCACGGACGTAACAAGTCAACCGCAATCGCTGGAGAACACCGTTGCGGCGCTCAAGAAACTAGGAATAGAAGCACTTGTGACCATTGGAGGCGACGATTTGGTGCGCAGCTCAGCAGCTATTGAGCGTGAAACCCATGGGTCCATCAAAGTGGTGCAGGTGCCCAAGAGCATAGACAATGATCTGTCGCTGCCTGGCTCTGTGCCAACGCTCGGCTATGAGACGGCCCGCCACTTCGGCACTCAACTCGTTAAGAGACTTATGGAGGACGCGCGCACGACAGCGCGTTGGTATCTAGCTGTGACCATGGGAAGGCCGACTGGCCATTTAACTCTCGGAATCGGTAAGGCCGCGAGTGCGACGTCCACAATCATCCCCGAGGAGTTTGACGAGGAGATCTCACTTGCCGATATTGTTGATATTGTCGAAGGAACGATCATCAAGCGCCGAGCAATGGGACGGGACTACGGCGTGATCCTGCTTTCAGAAGCTTTGGTTGAACATTTTGATGCCGGCGAAGTCGCCGAGTTGCAGGATGTCGATCGGGATGCTCAGGGGAATATGCGCGTGGCTGAGATCGATCTGGGCCGCAAAGTCAAGAATGAAGTGCAGCTCCGTCTGGAACGTCGAAGTATAAAAGTAACAGTGGTAGATAAGAGCATAGACTACGAACTGCGCTGCGCCGCTCCTATTCCTTACGACGCCGAATATGCGCGCGACCTTGGCTACGCGGCGTTTAACTATCTTCTTCGCGATGGCTCGAATTCAATGATCACTGTTCAGGGTGGCGAATTTCAACCCCTCCCTTTCAGCCAGGTGATGGATCCTGAAACGGGTCGCGGCCGGCAACGTTTTGTTGACGTGGAGACTGAAAGTTATCGAGTGGCGCGCGACTATATGGTCAGGATCGGGGTTAGAGATTTTCTCGATGAGGCATCGATCACGAAGTTGAGTGAAGCCGGCGGCCTCACACGATCCGAGTTCATCTCACGTTTCGGCAAGTACGCACATTCATGATGTCTTCTAAGCGAGTTTCAGAACGAGGCGGACCAGCTCATTGAGTCCCTTTCAGTAGCTACCTTCGTCATCCAATAGAACTTTGCCCCGAAACGAGCTATAGAGGAAGGTAAAATATCCAATCGCGAGCGCTAATCCAAAGGCCCACCAAACCAGACCAACACTTAGGCTATAAGCCCCGGTCTTAGCATTATAGATTGTTAGACTGTACGAAGGATTAGTGGTTGCAGAAAGCAGGTAGGGGTAGATTGCGAAGGCTGCGCCAGCCAACATTCCAACAATGTAAGTCGTCGATGAGAGAAACGCCGCCAGGTCGCTTCCTTTCCTTAGGAAGAACCGCATGCTAACGAGCGATGCCAAGACAATGAGAGGGATGATCCAACCCCAGGGCCGCAACCGAAAATTGTCAGTTACTTGGGGGCGAACGTACAGCGTCGCAATAAGGCTCAAGACCGTTAGCAACACGAGCGCAAACCAGCTCAGCAAGGCGACCCGTCGTGCGCGCATGTTGAGATTACCTTCAGTCTTCAGTGCTATGTAGTGAGCGCCGTGGACAGTCAGAGTTACAAGAGCCAGCACCCCAGTCAGAACCGTGTACCAATCAAGTATTCCGGGATTAGTGCCGACTCGGAAATTCGTCCAGAGAGCTTCAAAGAAATATCCGTCTGAATTAAGCGGCACGCCTCGAATAACATTGCCTATCGCTGCGCCAAAGAAAATCGCGAGAAGTAAACTGGAAATCGAAAACACGAAGTCAAAGAAAGACCACCAAAGCGGATCGCTAACATGCGATCTCAACTCGACTCCAACGCCACGCAGCATTAGCAACCACAGCACTATCATTAATGGCAGGTAAAAGCCGCTGAAACTCGACGCGTAAAGGAGTGGAAACGCGAAGAAAAGCGCGCCAGCGGAGGCTATTAGCCAGACTTCATTGCCATCCCACACCGGGCCAATCGCACGCAAGACCAAACGGCGTTCGTCGTGATTTCTCGCAACAAAAAGACTGATGATTCCCGCGCCCAGATCGAATCCATCCAGCACGACATAGGCAGTTAACATCAGCGCCACAAGGATGAACCACAGTGTTTCCATCGTCGCTTCTTACCTATGCGGCTTGAACAGATCGTGCGGCTTCGGCCTTACTGGTGTCCCTGCTTAAGTCTGCTGGGCCGTGGCCTATTTCACGCCAGATCAAGATAATGAAAAGGATGCTAAGCACAGTATACATACCCATGAACCCGAGTAATGTGAAGAGGCCGTTGCCGGCTGAAACATTCGAAGAAAAACCTTCCTGCGTTTTCATCAGGCCGTAAACCAGCCAGGGTTGACGACCTACCTCCGCGGTAATCCATCCGGCCGTGTTGGCGATATAGGGAAACGGGAAGCTCAACATAATGATCCACAGCATCCATTGCGCATTGAAAAGCTTCTTCCTCCAAAGCATCAGGGCCGCCGTCACCATAACCAGAATAAAGATCGTCCCTAACCCAACCATAATGTGATAGCTGTAATAGAGCAGCGGGATGTTGTCGGGCCACTGGTCGCGCGGAAATTCGTTCAGACCCTTAACCTGCGCTTCCCAGTGACGGTGGGTGAGAAAACTGAGCGCCTTGGGAACATAGATCGGATTGTCGAGCTTTTCGTGCGCGGTATCAGGTTGGCCCACGAGAACGATTGCTGCTCCCGATTCAGTTTGAAATAGGCCTTCCATTGCCGCGAGCGTAACCGGTTGATAGTCTGTTACGAGTTTGCCATGGCGGTCACCAGTCGGAAACAACTGAACAGTCGCGGCTATCGCGGCAACTATCACTCCCACTCTTAGAAACAGACGGCCGAACTCTTCTTGCTTTCGGGAAAGCAGATAGTAAGCGCCAGTCGCGGCCATAGCGAACGATCCTGTGATCACCGCACCTCCCATGTTGTGAAGGTACTGCCACAGTGCCCATTCGTTGAATAACAGAGACCAGAAGCTATTGAGGTGAGCCGTGCCGTCCGCTGCTATCTCATAACCCACAGGATGCTGCATCCAGGCATCAGTCACGATGATGAAAAAGCCTGAGATCCATGAGCCGGCAAACAGCATGAAGGATGCCAGCCAATGCACTCTCTGCCCAAACCGTTTTTCTCCGAACAGGAATAAGCCGAGGAATGAAGACTCCAGGAAGAAAGCGAAGACGCCTTCCATCGCGAGTCCTGTGGCTATAACTCCACCCGCGTAGTGAGAAAACCTTGCCCAATTGGTTCCGAACTGGAACTCCATGGGAATTCCGGTTATGACACCGAAGAGAAAGTTGATCGCAAATATCTTGGCCCAGAAACGCGCGGCCCTGTTGTAACGCTCATCCGCTTTCCAGAGCGCGAGCGACTTGAAGATGACAATAAGCGGGGCCAGCCCCATGGTTAATTGCGGAAAGAGGTAGTGATAGGTGATCGTGAACGCAAAGTGCAACCGATGAATTACGAGTGCGCTGTCCATTACGCGTCTCCTCTGAGCGCTTTCACTCTTTTAATTACGACTTCCGCAATATAGTGTCCCTGGCCTCAGGCAGTAGATTTGGATGGTCGAGTGTGTAATGCAGACCGCGTGATTCCTTTCGCAGGAACGCGCTTTCAATGATTAGCTCAGCTACCAGCGCCAGGTTGCGAAGCTCAATAAGATCCGGTGTCACTTTATAATCCCAATAGAAGCGATTGATCTCTTGTTGCAAGTTCTGTATGCGCGTGCGCGCTCGCAGCAGTCGCTTGTCTGTGCGCACGATGCCGACATAGTCCCACATGCAGCGTCGAATCTCGTCCCAGTTATGCGTCACCACGACTAGTTCATCCGCATCAGCCGCGTGACCTGTCTCCCATGGCGGTAAGTTGGAAACCTGAGAGTTGGAAGTTAAGTCCTGAGAACCGGCCTTTTGCGCGGCGCGGTGCGCTACTACCAGTGCTTCCAGCAACGAATTGCTGGCGAGACGATTCGCTCCATGCAATCCTGTGCATGCTACCTCGCCCGTGGCATACAGCCCCTGAATCTCCGTTTCCCCATCGACGTTCGTAACAACGCCACCACATTGATAATGAGCTGCCGGTACGACGGGAATTGGTTCTCGCGTCATGTCGACACCAAACTCCAAACACCTGGCATAGATGTTGGGAAAGCGGCCCTTGATGAACTCGGCATCCTTGTGCGTGATGTCGAGCCATACACATTCTGCGCCGGTTTTTTTCATCTCGGCGTCGATCGCGCGCGCCACGATGTCACGTGGCGCTAGATCGGCGAGTTCATGATAGCGTCGCATGAAAAGCTCGCCGTCTGTCCTGCGCAACACACCGCCTTCGCCGCGCACCGCCTCGCTGATCAGAAATGACTTAGACTTTGGATGATAAAGACAAGTGGGATGGAACTGGATGAACTCCATGTTGGCGATGCTCGCGCCCGCGCGATACGCCATAGCCACACCATCACCGCTCGCGATGTCGGGATTGCTGGTGTAAAGATAAACTTTGCCCGAGCCGCCACTGGCCAGCAGCGTGACCTTTGCGGTAAAGACCTCAACCTCGTTTGTTGTGTCGCGAAGCGCATAACAGCCGAGACAGCGATTTGCTCCGACCATCCCAATCTTTTCCGAGGTGATCAGATCGACGGCGAGTACATTTTCAAATACCGTGATGTTTTTTTCCGCAGCAACCGCTGCAAGCAAGGCACGTTCAATCTCATGTCCCGTAATGTCGACTGAATGTAGCACGCGTCGGCGCGTGTGCCCGCCCTCGCGTCCGAGATCATACTGGCCAGGTGCGCTTTCGCTAAACCGCACGCCCAATTCGATGAGTTCCCGCACCAGCGCGGGACCCTGGCTGACGATCGTGCGCACAACATCTTCTTTGCATAATCCCGCGCCCGCTTGAAGCGTGTCGCGCACGTGCAGGTCAAAGGAATCATCGCTACCGGTGACAGCAGCGATGCCGCCTTGCGCATAGTTGGTATTGGTTTCAGCGCGATCCTTCTTCGTGATGATAGCGACCGAGCCCCTTTTCGCCACCTTCAGGGCAAAAGTCAGACCGGCGATGCCGCTGCCGATAACGAGGAAATCAAAGTTATGCTCCGAGGACATACGAGCTGCATGTTACTCAACCGCAGCGAAACGTCAAAACAGCGGGCTCTGCTAAACGATTGTTTGATCTTCGACTAGTCAGCAGCGCAAGATCTCTTGGTTCAATTCTGAGAGTGCGGGCTCAAGTCTAAAACGAATCGCTGTAGCTGCCTAGACAGCCATAGATTGACCTTCCGCAAGTAAAGGAGTTTTAGTGCTTCGGCTTTGAATTTATGGCGCCCGTGTCATAGGATCGTGGCGACCTAAACCTAAACAAGCTTTACAGGGAGACATGGAGATGAAACGAGCCTTCATAACGATAATGCTGGCCACTTTGGTGGCTGGTATTCCCGTCTTCGCCGGCGCGCACAACGAACGAACAGCGAGAAGTATAGTGACCGCAACTTACTCTTCTGGGCCGGCTCGTCCCCAGTATCGTCGAGGTTATTATCGTCGCCGTTACCGCAGACATGTGCGATACGTTGTGCGACCGCGCTATTACAGACGACGTCATTACCGCCGCGTCCGCTTATATCGAAGACGCTACTAATTTAGCGGCACTCAAAAATCATCACCCATTCCGTTTGAAGTACTGTATGGCGCGTTCGTGCTTCTCCGCGCCCTGCCTCGTGTCGAACGTACCGAGGTTTTTCCGCTTACCAGTCTTTGGATCCACTTTGCGTGAATAGAGTCGGTATTTACCGGACTTCAACTTTCTGATCATTGCGTCTTACCTCCGGGCAATGCTGACTTGGAAAGGGAAGCATCGCCTCCAATACGGGGACTCAAGATTAGCGACTGGCAGTAAGTCTTTGACTGCATCAGAAATAGAAATGCCACGCAACCCAGGTGGGATGCTGACCGCAGTCGCCTTAAATCCGGCATCTGATGCTATTTTTTCTTCGAGGAAGATTTCTTACTCGGCACTTTAGCGCCGGCTTTACGAGCTTCTGAGAGACCAATAGCTATCGCCTGTTTCTTGCTGGTTACTTTCTTGCCGGATCGGCCACTCTTCAGCGTTCCCTCTTTTCGTTCGTGCATTGCTCTCTCGACCTTCTTAGACGCCTTCTTGCCGTACTTGGCCATGTTCTAACCTCCTTCGAATCGTTTATATTGCCTCACAGTTGCACCTGACACATCACGACCCAGATCAATCTCCTGGACTTAATATAAGAAACAAACAGTCAATTGCTTGGGTCGCAAATGAGATGCCACCTGAGCGGCTGATTATTCAGGGCGCATTTTGTATGGACCAAAGAGTTACTGATACGAAAAATAGACAGCGATGTCCCGATTTCGTGCGAGCAGAGCTAGAAATTGGAATCAATGAAGACCATGTCCGGAACGCCTACGGTTTAGTTACATTAGGACGCGACCGAAGAGAATAACGAAGTTGAATCAGTAGCCCGGTTCAGAATATTTTATTGTTCCGCATGGCTTTGCCTCAAAAGTCGTATCTAGCCCGAGGCAGGACTTTTTTGGTTTGTGTCGGTTAGTGTGCCTTCGTGGATCGTCCTTGTTTCTCTGGGCAAAGAACGATCCACGAAGGCACACGAACTAAACACGAAACTCCTTAGCACCGAAATCGACTTTCGAGGCAAAGCTGTTCGGCATGCTATTCTGGTCCAATCCCTGATGGAAGCTGATCTTATTGATGAGTATCGGTTCTTAGTTGATCCTATAACTAGAAGAGACGACCGCCGTTTGGAATAACGCGATCCGGACTGAACAGCACCACCGCACCCTTCTCATCGGGAAAGCCGAGCGTCAGAACCTCGGACATAAACTTCCCGATCTGTCGAGGTGGAAAATTGACAACAGCGGCGATTTGCCTCCCGACAATATCTTCGGCGTTGTAGTATGTTGTTATTTGCGCGCTGGACTTTCTCCGGCCGATTACCGAGCCGAAGTCGATCAGCAACTTAAGAGCCGGTTTCCGTGCTTCAGGAAAGGGCTCCGCTTCGACGATCGTGCCAACACGAATGTCAACGGCAAGAAACGCCTCGAAGGCGATCAGCGGCGCAGGTGGGGTTTCGAGAGGATGATATCTATCCATTGTGCCTCCTTGTTGATACCTCATGTAACACTGTCCCATACATATTGTCAGTTCCATACTGGGAGTTTCGAATGAGAAAAGCGGCAACGTACGCCATCAATTTCGTATTTGCGGGAGCCTCGGTCATAGCTCTCGCGCAGACTCCAGCCCAGCAAACGGCTCCAGGACAACCGGGCCAGGGGCGCCAAGGGGTGAGCCCCGGTGGCCAGCAACCGCCGTCTGGTCCCAACCCGAATTCTCAATATAGGCTGGGACCCGACTCGCTGCCACAGGAAGGCGTCCCCAAGGGGGAGATCCGCGGGCCATACACATTACCCAGCAGTGTCTATCCCGGGACTCAGCATACGTATTGGGTTTACGTGCCGGCACAGTACGATCCGACAGTTCCGGTTGCTCTGATGGTTTATCAGGACGGTCAGGCCTTCAAAGACGAGAACGGAGATATTCGAGCACAGAATGTGATGGACAATTTGATTTACCGGCGCGAGATCCCGGTGATGATTGGAGTGTTCATTAATCCCGGCCGCACTCCTGAGCAGCCCGAGCCCAACCCGAAGGAGTGGGGCGACAAAACCACAAACCGGCCTACCGAATATAACACCCTCGATGATAAGTACGCGCGGGTGATCACCGAAGAACTGATGCCGGTGCTGTATAAGGATTACAACATTTCAAAGGATCCGGAGCAGCACGGAATCGGCGGTTCGAGTTCGGGAGCAATCGCCGCATTCACGGTCGCCTGGGAGCGTCCCAACCAATTTCGGAAGGTGTTGAGTAATGTGGGCAGTTTCACGAATATTCGGGGCGGCCATGTATATCCCGAACGCGTGCTCGCAAGCGAGAAGAAGCCGATCCGAATCTTTCTGTGCGATGGCCGAAACGATAATCGCGGGATCCGCAACGGTGCCTATGACGAGAAGTGGGATTGGTTCCTTCAGAATGTGCGGCTGATGAAGGCACTCACGAAGAAGGGTTACGACGTGAACTACTCGTGGGGCATGAACCTGCACGGGCAGAAGTTCGGCGGCACGATTATGCCGGAAATGATGCGCTGGTTGTGGCGCGATGGACCGGTGTCTACGGATCCGAACGACATGGTGGAGCGGGCATTCCGCCAAGCGGCTGCCAAAAAGAATTAGGTCCCGTCCTGTACGTAATTGAATACGACGATCAGCGGGCCTTCGCCGACTTTGACGCCCGCTTCATCCTGTCGATCATTCCATGCAAATGGGCAGCGGCACTTTCGATGTCGAAGTGTTTGTATTGCCCGGCCCGGCTTTCGGCGGAAAGCACTCCGCACCGATGGACGTCTCTAAAGTCGCCGTACGGAAACTCATAGTGTCCCTTCGTATCCTCATCCTTCTCGTCGTTGATTCCCAGGTACCAGCGGCCATATTCCTTAATGCCGTGCTCACGAATGAACTCGTTCTCTCGCTCGGCCGAGGGCCGGTGCTCGCTCCACTTGTCCTTGTTGTCGGATACAAAGTTCCCATCTGTGATGAGTTCTTTCGCGTAATCAAAGGCCCTCTCATTCCGTTGCACTGCCATGGATGCTAAACCTCCTCTTGATGGATCCCGAGAGCAAATCCGAAGCAAATTGGGTTCCACCATACTAAAAGACTGAAGCGCTCTCCGCTCCGATAATTCAACTGCGAACCAGATCTGTCACCGGGTCATTTGACCCCTTTGGGCACTTTCGTCCACAAGAAATCGGTTCTTGGGCAAGGAAATTCGCTGTCCTGCAAGCTAGAACGCAGCCCGCTGATAATACGAGCAACCCTAAGACTGTGATGGGCACATGGCATGGCGCATGCACTGTCGATTTGCAAAATTCCGAAAGGTCTTCGAGTAGCTGGTGCTGATGGAAGTCATTCTGACGATTCCTCATGTTTGGGGGATGTCAGTCATGTTTGGGGGATGTCAGAAGGAGCAGAATGAAGTCACATATCAAACTGGGACGAATCTTCGGCATTGAGATCGGGTTGCATTTCAGCTGGTTCATCATTGCGCTGCTTATCACTCTGTCTCTGGCGAGCCAGTTTCACGCACTAAACACAGATTGGGGAGAAGGAGTGATCTGGGCGACAGCCATCGGAACCAGTCTCTTGTTCTTTCTTGCGATCATCGTGCATGAACTGTCGCATGCTGCAGTCGCCAAAGCACGGGGGTTACCGGTGCGCGCGATCACTCTATTTGCGCTTGGCGGCGTGGCCCAGATTGAAAGAGAAGCAGGCGAAGCCAGCACGGAATTTTTCATGGGGATCGCCGGTCCGATAGCCAGCATGCTGATAGGGGTGCTTTGCCTGACGCTGGCCTGGATGGTGGGCTGGCCGCTCGGCGCGATACCTGCAACTCCAATTATCGCGATGTTGATGTGGCTTGGTTACATCAATATCGGGCTCGCAATTTTCAATCTGGTGCCAGGCTTTCCACTGGATGGCGGCCGCGTATTGCGCGGCATCATTTGGTGGGCCACGGGTGATGGTCTGCGTGCTACACGAATTGCGGCACGGGTCGGCCAGATAGTCGCTTTCGCTTTCATAATCTTAGGAATTCTTCGATTCTTTGGCGGAGCAGGAATTGGTGGCTTATGGATAGCCTTCATTGGTTGGTTCTTGTTGGACGCGGCAGGAGCGAGTCGCGCGCAAATAGAAACCAGTGCGGCGTTGCGGAATGTGCGCGCCGCCGACTTGGTTGAACGTGACTGCATCGTGGTAAATGGCTACGACAATCTAGAGACATTTGTGAACGACCACCTGTTGCGCACGGGAAAGAACTGTTTTGTCGTCCAGAACAGTCAAGGCATTGAGGGAATCATCACGGCCTACGATCTCCGCAAGATTGACCGCACCCGCTGGCCCTACACGACGGTGGAACAGGCGATGCAGCGTTTGGATCAACTCCGCGCGGTCACACCCGAAACTCCGGTCAGCGAAGCAATGGAGATCATGAACCAGGAGAATGTGAACGAATTGCCGGTGGTGCGTAACGGTAAGGTCGAAGGCTTCGTTACCCTGGGCGCTGTTCTTCGTTTATTGCAAACCCGCGCTGCGCTCGACATGTAAGAGCGGGTTCATGTCGCTTTGCGGCGCCTATCTTTTGCACGATTGAGTTCATTCGTCCCACCTTCGCCCGTGCTGAGCCAAGATAAGACAAGGTGAACTCTAAGAAGTCAGAACCCATCAGGAGGTTTAGAGATTGCGGTCATCAAGGAATTCAGGAGGTAAAGAAAATGGCAGCAAAAATGGTAGTGCACGGCGATCAGTTTCGCCACGCAATTCTTGAAGGAGTGAATAAGCTCGCTGACGCGGTGAAGGTGACGCTTGGGCCGCGCGGACGCAACGTGGTCCTCGGGAAAAAGTTTGGCTCACCCACGATTACGAAGGACGGAGTGGCAGTCGCAAAAGAGATCGAACTCGAGGATAAACTACAGAACGTTGGCGCACAGATGGTTAAAGAAGTCGCTTCAAAAACATCTGATGTGGCCGGCGATGGAACAACAACTGCGACGGTCCTGGCGCAGGCGATCTTTCGTGAAGGCTTGCGCGTTGTCGTAGCGGGCGCGAATCCAATGGCTTTGCAAAGGGGCATTCACAAAATGACTGAGCGCGTCGTGGAAGAGATCAAGAATACTTCGAAGCCGGTGAAAGGCGACGCAATCGCTCAAGTCGGCACCATTTCCGCAAACGGCGATCGGACGATTGGCGAATTGATTGCTCAGGCAATGGACAGGGTGGGCAAAGACGGTGTGATCACGGTTGAAGAATCGAGAACGATGGAAACCGAGCTAGACGTTGTCGAAGGCATGCAATTCGATCGTGGTTATCTGTCGCCTTACTTCGTGACGAATCCCGAACGCATGGAAGCAGTGCTCGAGGAGCCATTGATTCTTATTCACGAGAAGAAAATTAGCGCCCTGCGCGATCTGCTGCCATTACTTGAGACAGTAGCGCGCGAAGCCAAACCCCTGTTGATAATTGCAGAGGACGTGGAAGGCGAAGCGCTGGCGACACTGGTTGTAAACAAGCTCCGCGGCACTCTGAACGCTTGCGCAGTAAAAGCACCAGGATTTGGCGACCGGCGCAAAGCGATGCTCGAAGACATTACGATTCTCGCCGGCGGTCGCGTGATCAGCGAAGATCTCGGGATCAAGCTTGAGAACGTTCATATCGAGGATCTAGGCCGCGCAAAGAAGGCAGTGGTCGACAAAGACAACACGACAATCATTGAAGGCGCTGGTAAGCGAGCCGACATCGAAGGTCGCGTCAAGCAAATTCGCACACAAATCGAAGAGACTACCTCTGATTACGATCGCGAGAAGTTGCAGGAACGTCTTGCGAAGCTAGTTGGCGGCGTTGCAGTAATCAAAGTCGGCGCTGCAACAGAGACTGAATTGAAAGAAAAGAAAGCACGTGTCGAAGATGCTATGCATGCGACGCGGGCGGCAGTCGAGGAAGGCATCGTGCCGGGCGGTGGTGTGACCTTCATCCGAGCCCAGAAAGCGCTCGCTCAATTCAGGCTCCATGACGAGGACGAACAGACAGGCGCGAACATTGTGAGGCGTGCGCTGGAAGAACCGTTGCGGCAAATCGCGCAGAATGCGGGACAGGAAGGATCGATCGTGGTCGAAAAGGTGCGCGCTGCGAATGAAGCGACCTTCGGCTTCAACGCCGCAACGGAAAAATACGAAGACCTTGTGAAAGCGGGCGTGATCGACCCGACAAAAGTCGTGCGCACTGCTTTGCAGAATGCTGCTTCGATCGCGGGCCTTTTGCTCACGACCGAAGCAGTCGTTGCTGAAGCGCCGGAGGAGACGAAGAAAGGCGCAGACATGTCAATGCCGGGCGGCGAGATGGATTATTAACGGTGAACGAGTGGTGATGAGCTAAGCGGAGTCCTTACAAACGAAAAGTACTTTGACAGCGAACGGAGGTAGAAGATCTACCGCCGTTCGCTGGTTTTCCCATCTTACACAGCTGGCAATAGGGTCCGCAGACTGCGAGATCCAGCTTAACGTCTTAAGAAAGGAGAAGAATACGATCCGCAATGGAACTTTGATCTTGCTCTCAACCTTCGAGGCGCATACCATCCGCAGGCGGCAGTTCAGCTCCAACCCGATGACCATCAGAAGGAAAAGGTAAATCCATTGCGAAAACTCTATTCGATCGTTGCTTTGTCCTTGATTGTCTCTAACGTGTTATCTGTCTCGGCGCAGGCACCTGCGCCTTCCCTACGGTCTGCGGCCGAGGTCGAGCATCGGGTCGATTCCATCCTTAACCAGATGACGCTCGAGGAAAAGCTTGATCTGCTGGGAGGCGTCGATGGTTTTTTCATTCGCGACGTTCCACGTCTTAACTTCCCGCGACTGAAGATGGCCGACGGACCTCTCGGAGTCCGTAACTTTGGACCAGCTACTGCGTTTGCCGGCGGCGTTACGCTGGCCGCTACGTGGAATCCGGCGCTGGCCGAGCTTGTCGGGACCGAGCTCGGACGTGACTCTCGGGCCAAAGGCGTACACTTCCTCCTGGCGCCTGGGGTCAATATCAACCGTGCTCCAATGAACGGCCGAAACTTTGAGTACTTTGGCGAAGACCCCTTCCTCGCCTCGCGCATAGCGGTCGGTTACATCAATGGTGTACAGAGCCAGGGCGTGAGCGCGACGATCAAGCATTTCCTGGGAAACAACTCCGAGTTCGATCGCCACAATACAGACTCAATCATTGACGAGCGGACCATGCGCGAGATCTACCTACCCGTCTTCGAGGCCGCCGTGAAGGAAGCCCACGTCGGGGCCATCATGGACTCGTACAACTTGACCAACGGATTGCACATGTCCCAGAACAAATACCTGCTAACGGACGTGGTCAAGAAGGAATGGGGCTTTGACGGCCTGATCATGTCGGACTGGTCCGGGACCTATGATGGTGTCGAGGCCGCAAACGCTGGTCAGGATCTGGAGATGCCTTCGGGCTTACATATGAACCAGCAGACCCTCAGGCCCGCGATCGAACAGGGCAAAGTTTCCGTCGCCATTATTGACGACAAAGTGCGCCGGATCCTGGGCACGGCCGTGCGCTTTCGCTGGCTCGATCGTGATCAGACTGGTCTGTCCATTCCCCGCTATAACCCGCAAGGCCGCCAAGTGGCGCTCAACGCCGCGCGTGAAGGCATCACGCTGCTGAAGAACGACGGTGACCTGTTGCCGCTGAGTAAGAGCAAGATCAAATCCATCCTGATTGTTGGCCCAGATGCCTTCCCGGCAGTACCCGTTGGCGGCGGCAGCGCCGAAGTGCAGCCATTCGCGGCCATCAGTTATCTCGAGGGCCTGGCAAACTATCCAGTCAATCATCCGGGCAATCTGTTTAAGGTGTATTACGACCGCGGGGTGCTCTCGTACAGCGATTTGGCCAACGCGACGAATTTCACTACATCGCAGACCAACGGGAAACCGGGACTGGGAGTGGAATACTTTGACAACTTAGACCTGAAAGGGACTCCTTTGATAACCCGCACCGAAGAGCATCTTGACTTCGGGACCGCGGCTCGCTTGCTTTTTCCGGAACAGACGCTTTCAGGACGTTGGACCGGTTATTACACCCCGCAAGAGTCAGGCTCCTATGATGTCTTCGTGCAAACGACGAGAGAAGTCGGCGGCTCTTATCGTCTTTATGTTGATGACAAACTTGTCCTGGACAATTGGACCACCCTTACCGCGCTCGCCGACTATCGGACGCTTCGCCTCGATCCTAAGCCGCACAAGATTGTCCTGGAGCAACACGGACGGGCGTTTAGACGGGCTGCGCGCCTCAGAATGGGAATTGTCCGTGCTGGGCAATTTGTTAGCGACAACGCCAAAAAGCTTGCCGCGAGCGCCGACGTGGTGGTAGTGGCCGCCGGTTTCGACTCCGAGTCTGAAGCTGAAAGCGCGGACAGGACCTTTCGCCTGCCACTCGGACAAGACGAGTTGATTCAGGAAATGGCCGCGGCCAACAAGAACACGATCGTTGTCATGACGTCGGGCGGCAGTGTGGATATGAACGCCTGGCTTGACCGCGTCCCGACACTGGTTCAGGCGTGGTATCCGGGACAGGAGGGCGGCACGGCTTTGGCCGAAATTCTGTTCGGGGATGTGAATCCGTCTGGCCGCTTGCCGGTCACCTTCGAGCGCCGCTGGGAAGATAACCCGGTCCACGACAGCTACTATCCCGAGTCGGGCACGAAGCGCGTCGTTTACAAAGAAGGAGTATTCGTTGGTTATCGTGGTTACGAGCATAATAGCACTAAGCCACTGTTCCCATTCGGGTTTGGACTCTCCTATACAACCTTCAAGTACAGCAACTTGTCTATTAAGCCAGTGTCGCATGGTGAATCAGGTCCGCGCTATGAGGTTTCGTTCGACGTTAAGAACACAGGGACACGCGAGGGCGCCGACGTGGCTCAAGTGTATGTCGGGGACACGCAAACGAAAGTTCCGCGGCCGGCGAAGGAGTTGAAAGGATTTTTCAAAGTGAGCCTTCGTCCCGGAGAGACAAGGAAGGTATCGGTCATGCTCGACGGCCGCGCACTGTCTTATTATGACGTCAACGCAAAACAATGGCGCGCGGATCCAGGCGATTTCAACGTGCTCGTTGGCCGCTCGTCCGAGCAGATTGAACTGCGTGGCAAGCTCACACTAGCAACCGCGGTGGCAGCCAACAGGTAATCATAGCAATTTGAGTTCCCACACAGTCTCTACCGTGGGTGGGATTTCGGACCCCGCGTAAGGTAACTTCTCCGAGTCACTGATTCTACGCCGCAGAAAGCCGATACTCGTTATACGCAGCTTCTGGCCGCGCCTTCTACACGGTAGAGTCGCGGTCCAAGCAAAGCAGTTAATAACCCAATCCATCTTGGCCCAGTACTTGCTCTCGATTCCCGGAGGCATATGGGCTGATTTGTTACGTTGCACCTAAGCGAAACTTTTGACACGATACAGGTGCAATCTCGCTAACCATAGCATCAAAACAAATCGCTTCAGAAGGGACAACGTTTTGATCCATCCGGAGTTTGTGTTTCCAAAAAACCAACAACTCATATTCCGCGGCGTCTCTTCACGCAAACGCGTTTTGCTGAACGGCATATTGGCGGTCGCGATTTTGGCCCTATCCTGCGCGACAAACTTCGCACAGTTAACTCGCGCTCCCAGACAAGCAAATCAAACGTCGCAAGGTCCAACCCAGTTAGGGCCAGGCAATCCCCAATCACCTTCGAACGCCGGACAACGTGTTAGTCCGCCGGCTGCTCCGATGACGAACGGGCAACAAGCTCCGGGCGCGGCTAAGGTCAGCCCGGCAATGTCCGCGTTGAGTCTTGAGCAAGCGATTGCTTTGGCGATTGAAAATAACCTCGCAACTTTGCTGGCTAATGAGCGACGTAACGAAGCACGCGGAATAGAAAAGCAAGCGCTGTCGCAGTTGTTGCCGAATCTTTCGGGGAGTGCCTTTCAAGCGAGTATCACAGAAAATCTCGCGGCGCTCGGTTTTACGCCCGGAAGATTTCCCGGTTTCACTTCGACGTTCATCGGACCGTTCAAGAACTTCGATGCCCGGGTGCGCTTGCAGCAGACGATCTTCAGTTTGAGCGCGCTCAGAAATGTTCAAGCAGGTCGGGCGGGCGTGCGCGCCGCCGAGCTGGAAGAGAGTGTTGCGCGGGAGCAGGTCGCTGCCGCGACTGCGCTCGCATATTTGGAAACGATGCGAGCGGATCGCTCTGTGTCCGCGGCGCAAGCAAACGTTACGCTGGCGCAAACTTTGCTGAAGCTCGCGCGAGATCAACGTGATGCGGGAATTGCGACCGGTGTCGATGTGACGCGCGCCGAGACGCGCGAGGCGCAAGAAGAGGTTCGGCTGTCGCAGGCACAGAGTGATTCTGAAGAAGCTCGTCTACAGCTTCAACGCATTGTGGGATTGCCTTTGGGCAGTCCTTTTACCCTGACTGATCCATTGCGCTTTGCGGTAGAAACTCTACCTGCGATTGAAACCGCCGTGGCCACGGCCGAAGACAATCGCAGTGAAGTGCGTGTTGCGCAGGCCGAAGTCGCCGTCAACGATTATCAAAATAGGGCTGCGCGCGCAGAGCAACTGCCGTCTTTGGAGTTTCTGGGCGATTACGGAGTTAGCGGCATCACGCCGGTAACCAGCGCATTGCCCACTCGTACTTACGCAATCCAATTAAACGTTCCGATTTTCAACGGCGGTTTGACGCGCGGACGTATTCAGGTTGCGAGCAGTCGAGAGAACCAGGCCGAACTTCAACTCGCCAGTATTCGCGGCCAGGTCGAAGAAGATGTGCGGCTCGCGTACGCGCGCTTGAGTACGAGTGCCGAAACAGTGCGCGCGGCCGATCTGCTTGTCACTTTGGCTGAACGTGAACTGGAAATGTCTCGCGATCGTTTTCGGGCAGGTGTGGGTGACAACATCGAGCTCGTGACCGCGCAAGTAGCGCTTGCCAATGCGCGACTGGACCAGGTAACGGCCGTTGCCCTTTATAACGCTGCGCGACTGAATTTGGCCGCTGCACTCGGACGCGCGCAAACGTTTCGGTGGTAGTTCGAGAAGATGAGGGGGCTCTGGCCCCGTACGTGCCGAGTGCATTTCGAGAAACCCGAGATGGCAAACACAGAAGAAGTCGACAATCGATTGAGGCCGACGAATTCCGAACCTGAAGCACCAGGGAAAAGCGACCAGAGGGCGACTCCTGTCGTCGATGAATACGGCGATCCTCTGTCAGATGAACTGCATGAGCACGCCAAGAAGCGGCCGCTCTATAAGCGCCGCCCGGCACTTTTGATTGGCGCCGTCATCGTTCTGCTAATCGTTGTACTTTTGGGTCTTCGTTATTGGTTATATGCGCGCTCGCACGAAACGACTGACGACGCTTTCATTGACGGACACATCGTTCAGGTAAGTCCGAAAGTTTCTGGCTACGTTGCGAAAGTCTATATCACCGACAATCAGAGCGTGAAGGCCGGCGATCTGCTCGTTGAGCTTGATCCGCGCGATTTCGAAACGAAATTGGCTCAAGCAAAGGCCGCGCTGAACGCAGGAGTCGCGCAACATCGACAAGCGCAAACTCAAGTGACGCTAACGCGCGTTACGACCAACGCAAACGTACGACAAGCATCGGCTGGTGTGCAGCAAGCGCGCTCTGCTGTGACAGGCGCGCGCGCCAGCGCCTTGTCTGAGCTTAGCCGCACGAGTCAGGCGCAAGCCGGCGTCGGCACGGCGCAAGCGAACCTGCAGCAAGCGCGATCTCAGGTGGCGGCCGCCGAAGCCGAAGCTGTGCGTGCGAATGCCGACGTTCAGCGCTATCAAATCCTTTACGATAAGGACGAAATTTCGCGCCAGCGGCTCGATGAAGCCATCGCCATGGCACGTACCACAAATGCGCAAGTAGTTGCCGCTAGGGAAAAGGTCGCAGCAACTGAAGCGCAAGTAGGCGAAGCGCGCGCGGCAACCTCTGCCCAAGCCTCAAACGCCCAACGCGCGCAAGCCCAAGTCGCAGGCGCCCATGCACAAGTGAACGAAGCACTAGGCCGCCTTGCTCAAGCGAACACCGCGCCGCAACAGGTCGCAGTTAGTCAGGCGCAGGCCGCTTCGGCAGGAGCAAACCTGCAAGAGCTACAAGCTGCTGTCGACCAGGCCGAGCTAGAACTTTCTTACACTAAAATTTATGCGCCCGAATCCGGCCGCGTGACGCGCAAGGCCGTTGAAGTAGGTGCGCTCGTGCAGGTGGGCCAACCCCTGATGGCGGTTGTGCCGGGCGATGTTTGGGTGACCGCAAATTTCAAAGAGAGTCAGATTGGAAACATTAGGCCGGGTGAATCAGTCGAGATCACAGTTGACGCATACCCGCAGAAAGTTTTCAAAGGCCATGTTGATAGCATTCAGGCCGGCACCGGCGCGCGCTTCAGCTTGATTCCGCCAGAGAACGCCACCGGCAGCTACGTGAAGGTGGTCCAGCGTGTGCCGGTCAAAATCGTTTTCGAACCGAATCAGATTAACCCGCAGCACATTCTGGCTCCGGGGATGTCCGTTGTGCCTGAGGTGAAAGTGAAATGAGCCGATCAACGTTGGAACAGTAGTAATGAGAGATGCCAAATCGAAAATCAGTAAAGCAAGTCCAAAGCCAGAGTCCGCAGGTTCACAGGACTGGATACCCACATTCAATCCGTGGCTAATCGCGGCGTCGGTGATGCTCGCAACGTTCATGGAAGTGCTCGACACTTCGGTGGCCAATGTCGCCTTGCCGCACATCGCTGGGAATCTTTCGGCGACAACCGAAGAATCGACGTGGGTCCTGACAAGTTATCTCGTCTCTAACGCCATCATTCTCCCCGCCGCGAACTGGCTCGGCCGTTACTTTGGCCGCAAGAGATTCTTGATTGTTTGCATCACGATCTTCACCTTGTCATCTGCCCTTTGCGGGGCGGCAACCAGCCTCGGCATGCTTATCGTCGCGCGAATCGCGCAGGGAGCTGGTGGTGGTGCGCTACAACCGATTGCGCAGGCCGTTCTGATGGAAAGTTTTCCGCGCGAGAAGCGCGGCTCGGCAATGGCTGTGTTCGGCCTTGGGGTCGTGGTCGCGCCGATTATCGGACCGACCCTTGGCGGTTGGATCACTGACAACTATTCGTGGCGCTGGATCTTTTACATCAACATTCCCATCGGGATCCTCGCCGTTTTCATGTCCAACACCTTCATCGAGGATCCGCCATACATCAAAGATCAGAGGCCGGGCCGCATCGATTACATCGGATTTGGATTGATGGCCCTCGCCCTGGGAGCTATGCAATTGGTTCTGGACAAAGGTCAGGAAGACGAATGGTTTGCGTCATCATTCATTGTATGGTTCGCAATTCTTTCGGCAACAACCGCAATCGCATTCATCATCTGGGAGTTAAGATCGAGAGAGCCAATCGTCGACCTGCGCGTATTGGCCAACCGAAACTTTTCGGTAGGCACGACACTGATGATTGCGATGGGCGTTGTACTCTATGGCACGATCGCATTGCTTCCGTTATTCCTGCAAACGCTGATGGGCTATCCGGCGGTCACCAGCGGAATGGCGGTTAGCCCTCGCGGTTTTGGTGCAATCGCGTCGATGCTGATCGTGGGACGTCTTATCAATAGAATCCGAGGCCGTTATCTGGTCATGTTCGGCTTTACGGTGCTGGCATACGCGATTTACTTGTTCACCAAAATCAATCTTGAAATCTCTATCAGTAGCATCGTGTGGCCCAATATCATCAGCGGCTTTGCAATGGGATTTGTGTTTGTGCCTTTGACGACGATGGCGCTGGGCACTTTGAGTAATGAGCAAATGGGCAACGCCTCGGGCGTGTTCAATCTGATGCGCAATACCGGCGGCAGTGTGGGAATTGCGACCGTCACAACGCTTCTGTCACGCGGAGCACAAGTGCATCAGGCGGCGATGGTTTCGCATCTCACGCCTTACGATCCGGTTTTTCAGGAGCGATTCAAGCAAATGACGGAAGGGTACGCAGCGCGCGGCGGTTCGGCGGTAGCAACGCAGCAGGCTTATGGTAGTCTTTATGGAACTTTGGTGCGACAAGCGACTGTACTATCCTATATTGACGTGTTCCGAGTACTCTCGTTTCTATGCGTGTTATGTGTTCCGGCTGCGCTTTTGTTTGAGAGGGTTAAGAAAAAACCAGGCGCAGTGGCAATGCATTGATGGAAGTTACAACGTAATACCAGGCTAATTCAGTGATAAAAACGACGATCACGATTTCGCGCCAGTTGGGAGCCGGCGGCTCCTACATTGGCCAAATTGTCGCGAAACGGCTGGGGTTGAAGTATGTCGATCGTGAAGTCCTGCATCTCGCCGCGCAAGAGTTTGGCTGTGATGAAGAGACGGTCGCAGCGCGCTCAGAAAGAATCTCTTCGTTCTGGGAAAGAATTCTGGGCGGGTTGTCACTGGGCCCTCCCGATGCGCATTACAATCCGCCGCCATTGGGAAATTTCTCAGACCGTGAGCTCTTCGACAAGCAGACGCAAATTCTCAAACGCATCGCGAGCCAGAACGATTGCGTAGTCGTGGGGTGGGCTGGAGTTTTCCTGTTGCCGCGGCATCGCGGGATGTTCAGCGTTTTCTGTCACGCACCGAAGAGCTTTCGCGTCAAACGAATCATGAGCATTTACGACGATTTGGCTGAAGAAAAAGCTCGCGCTCTGATCGCCGAATCAGACCGCACTCGCGAGATATATTTTAACGAGATGACCGGGCACGATTGGACGTGCGCAAGGAACTACAGTCTTTCAATCGATACGAGCCTGCAACCTTTGGAAGAATGCGCCGAGTTGATAATCAAACTTTCAGACCGGCAACGCGGCGCGGGTGAGGCAACGCCGTGAAAATGGCAGCCGCAATGTCTCACTTCTAATACAAATCCCCAAAGAAAACTGCTTTTGGATTTCAATCTGAAACCCGCGCATCCGCTCACCCGTTTAACGCGACTGAACTATGATGAGGTCCTACACGGCTACACAAAGTCAGAACCGGGAGCGGTAGCGACCGGGTTGAAACGCATGGCAAACGTTTCGTTTTTTCCACAGACCAGATTTTGTAGTGACCTCGTCGGGCAGCTCGGAAACGACCCGGTCGCTACCGCTCCCGGTTCTGACTTTGTGTGGCCAACCAAACCCGACGGGCTTGTT
>Ga0070699_100001193_pt1 | contig 23979 bp, 7 predicted proteins | sample KBSK1503metaG_FD_65473 | JGI IMG/M metagenome (GOLD analysis project Ga0070699, IMG submission 65473) | Corn, switchgrass and miscanthus rhizosphere microbial communities from Kellogg Biological Station, Michigan, USA - KBS K1-50-3 metaG | ecosystem: Host-associated > Plants > Roots >...
GAAGCGCACCATCGCGTGCCCCCGGCAGGATTCAAATACCTGGTCACGGAAATGGTCTGCTGGGCCGCCGGTGGTCCGCAAAAATACACCGGGCGCTCCATGTACGAGTCGCACAAAGACATGAAAATCACCGGCCCCGAATGGGAAGCGTTCATGGACGATTTTCAGCAGACGCTGGACAAGTTCAGTGTCCCCGCGCAGGAGCAGGCCGAGCTAAAGGCAATCGTCGACAGTACTCGCGCCGACATCGTCGTAAGGCCCGAAGCGGCTGCAACTTCGTAGCGCCTTAGACTCTACCCGGCAGCACATAAGGCTTGCGATACTCCGCGGAAAGAAAGAGGCGGTCTCCCATAAGCCGCTTCGTTCGTCTTACGGTGATGCCAGCGTCCCGCCCTCGTTGAGGAGGGCGGTGTTGCAAATCAGCGGGACCGACCTCGAAAGGATCGGCCTATCCTTCCTCGAAAAATTGACCACGACTTGATTCGAGCGGACACCTGCCGGCTGCCAGTCAAGTGCCGACATTTCAGGTGAGCGTGGCTCACCGTCAGTCAACATGAGCGTCAGTAACTTTCAAAAATACCATTTATGACAACAGAAACTAACAAACTCGTCATGCGCCGTTTTACGGAGTTCATCAACACCGCCAGCGAGAAGCTCGCTGCAGAGCTCATCGCCTCGGATGCGATATTCTATGTCCCGGGACGTCCCGAGCCGCTGCGAGGTCCGCCTGGCTACCTCACAATCATCGGTATGATGCGAGGGGGCTTTCCCGACATTCAATGGACGCTGGAGGAAATGGTTGCCGAAGGGGATAAGGTGGCCGCACGCTTCACTATGCGGGGCACGCACCGCGGCACCTTCTTCGGCGTCCCCCCGACAGGTAACCCAATCGTGGTGCAAAGTATAAATTTCTACCGTCTGTCCGGTGGGCAATTCGTCGAAGAACACGGCCAGCCCGATATGCTTGGGTTGCTACAGCAAATCGGCGCGGTGCCGAAAACCTAGACGGGCTGCTGAAAGAGATTTTCGCGGACCGAAGGTAAAACCCCGGCATTCGTCGAAGGCGAAGTTCAAAGGCTCCTTGACGCGTCGAGACGTCCACGCACACGGGTCTGCGCGATCGCGCTCTGCTCGGGGTCCTTGCCTACACTTTCGCCCGGATCGGCGCCGTCGTGAACTTGAAGGTCGAAGACTATTATCCTTCCGGGAGACGGTTTTTGCTCCGCTTTAAAGAGAAAGGAGGCAAAGAGAAGGAGCTTCCCGTGCACCACAAGCTCGAAGAGCTCCTGGATCAGTATCTTAAAGCAACCGGCTTAGAGAAGGAGCCGCAGTCTCCTTTGTTCCCAGCCTCTATCGGAAAGACCGGCAAGTTATCGCGCCGGCCGCTTGTGCGCACTGATGCCGCGGACATGCTTAAAAGGCGGCTCAAACAAGCGGGGCTCCCGGCACACTATTCGCCTCACTCTTTCCGGGCGACCGGCATCACGAATTTTCTCGAAAATGACGGCACTCTGGAAGCCGCTCAGCGGATCGCCGGCCACGCCGACAGCCGGACGACAAAGCTTTATGATCGCCGCGGCCAGAAGGTCTTGCTCGAGGATATGGAGCGGATTCGTTACTAATTTTGAACTGCGCAGAGAGGATACAAAGTGCCCCTAGACCAAGTCTTTATCAGTTACAGCCATAAAGATGAGCGATGGCGGGACGAACTCGAAATCCAGCTAAAGCCGTACCTGCGGGATGGTTCCATCACTAGTTGGTCAGACAAAAAGATTACTCCGGGTTCAGAATGGTTTAGAGATATTCAGTCCGCGTCAACGAATTGTAAGATCGCCGTTCTGTTGGTGAGCCCCGATTTTTTAGCCTCTGACTTCATACATCAGCACGAACTCGCACCGTTTCTGAAAGAAGCGGAGCAAGGTGGGGTCAAAATATTATGGGTGCCTATTCGTGACAGCGCCTACAGGCGCACTCCATTGAAGAATTACCAAGCCGTTCTTAGTCCAGACACACCGTTGGCCGCAATGACGAGGGCTAAACGCGATCAGGCTTGGGTAAGAATCTGCGAAGATATTGAAAAAGCGGTAAACCCCTCAAAAGAGTATCCTCCTGAAGATTCGTTGAAGGATGCCGCCCCTCAATCGGCGCCACCGAACCGAACGCGCCTTTCAATCAGTGTGGTAGGCTCAATAGTTGGTCCTCTCCGTCTCAGCTTCTTGTAACTGCTCGAGCGAAAAACGTCGGGCTTTCGAAAGTTCCAATCAACCAGGAGGGTTCAGGACTACGAATCTTTTCAGCAATGCCCACGGAACCCATACCCGAAATGCTGAGCGTTAAATGGAAGCGCGAAGGCACGTTTCCCGTCTTTCAAGAGCACAAGTGGATTGAAAGCAACGAAACAATTGAAGATCAATTGCTCGTGACTCTTCCTGAAGGTCACCCTAGGACATATCGGGTAGAGTTGTGGCTCGCTTCGGGAGGGTTTGTGTGGAAAGGGGCAGGTATTGCAAACTGAAAACTATTAATTTTGAGCTGATTTCTTTATTTATCCCTTAGCGGTTTCTGTGGATCCCGCTCTAAAAACCCGAGATTGCCGCGGCCCGCGACACCGCAACCAAAATCAGCTCAAGCACGGCTCTTGGTACTGCAACTCAGATCTAACTAACTAACTACAACCTACAAAAAAATATTCCTTGAAAACCAATAGAACGTCTTCCCTTGTGTAGCCCCGATTATCAACGGACGACTGGAACGGTATACCGGGAATCACTCAATACCGGCCGATATCGCTGTCACGATGCCCTTTATTAGTGGAATTTGCACTCGTGGCCCTGAAAATTGCCCTTAATCGCGTACCTTACCTAACCACATCGGCCCGAAAACCTCCGTTAAGGACCTACAAATTCGCGGCTCTCTGGAGAATTGCTGCGCCAGTGCATCCGATCCGAAGATCAAACTGCGCAGAATCTGGTTACTGCGAACTCATTCGTCCCGGAAAAGGCCTCACGAGCAACAACGAAGCGGGTCAACGGGCCGAAACGGCGTGGGCAAAACGGCAAAAGCGCAATCTCTGGGGTTAGCCCAACAAAGGTACGTAAAGTCCCACAGAAATCTCTTTAAGGGGGTCACTGCAAGGCGACCTTCCGCGCGTCTCTTAAACCCCGCTGTACTCGAAGTGCAATAGGATATCCACGCAGGCAGGGCCCACACCAACGAAATCCCCGGCCGAGATTCTCAGTGTCCAGTCACCGAGACCTTGTTCCAGGCCGGGCGGCCAAATCTTCGACCCGCGAACTGCCGGGGCCAATGTCGGGTCCGGCAGCACCGGGATTTTGTCGGTCACCGGGTTTGGCAGCGCGCCGGCGGGGGTCAGGAATGCGTCGAATACCGGCAGCGCCGTTCTCGGCAGTGCGATCGCGTGAACAGCGCTGATCTTCACCTTCTGCGCGCGCACGTAGAACGGGAACAGGTCGGGCTTGACTGGGAAGCTCTGCACGTGATCGCCGGTCACCGGGTCGGGTACGGTCATGAAGCGGAACCATTCCGACGGGAACCGATGCAGCAGGCTGAACAGTACGGACCTTCCCTTGCGGCCGTCGGCCAGCGCCATGGCGTTTAAGGAATCCGCCAGTTCCGTGGCGGCAGTCGCCTTCACGGCTCCCCCTTCGCGTGACGTGAGCCGCATGTCGAACACCACGTCGGTCACGGTCTCGCGATCGAACTGTGCTAGGGGTGAAAGCTCGAGGCGCCAACTGCTGACCGCTCCCGCCATCTCGAAGGGGAGCAGCCGCTCGTCGCGGAAGTTGAGCTCGAACAGGCCGCTATCGGATTGGGCGTTACTGGTGGCAATCGACTGCACCGGACTGATCAGGTCCAGGAATCGCGGGTCCGGTCCCGGCACGGCGCGGGCGTACTTGCCTGCGAGCAGTGAATTATTCTTTCGGATCGAGCTCTTCAGCAATGTCAGCGTGGCGCTGACGCCGGTGTACGGACCCGTGACGCAAGGAATGGTGAGGCTCAGTGCCTTGATCCGCCGCATGTAGTGGCCCGGAAAGTCCATTTCGAACAGCGCTTCGGGAATCTCGATGAAGCACCGCCCGGTTTCCCGCAGCTTCACCAGCGCCATCGGATCGAGCGAGAGCAGCGAAATATGTTTCGTAATCTCGTACTCCCGCGCGCCGCGGTCCAGGTAGGAGGCTTGCATCCTTCTCAGGTCGTGCTGGAGCCGGTCCCCGGCGAGGAGGCCTTTCTGTAGCGTGTCCCAATACCCGAATTGAATAAAGTTTGAGTCTTCCAGTCCCAGTTCCAGCCGGTAGGCCCGCTCCGCCCTTCGTGCGACGTCACAGGCAAGCTGGTAACGCTGGAAATACAGCGCCGACGTCTGCGCCGCCATGACATCGAAACGCTCCTGGTTGGTGAACTTCGTCGCGAGAAACGAGCGCACTTCGCGGGCGCGGTCGATGTGTGCCCGGTTGTTTTCGACTTCACTGTTCGCTATCGCCAGGCGCACCTCGGCCGCCGCGATCTGCCGGTTGATCTGGTCGATCTCGATTTTCGCCAGATCCGCCTGGAAATTCCATTCATCGCCGCGGCGGTCGTAGAGCGCCATGGTATTCGTCATGGCCGCGGTTTGCGTGAGAATCCCGGCCAACGTTCGCATTCCTTGTGCCCAGTGTGCCAATGAGTTGCCTCCGGGCTCAAAGGTTGTCAATGCGGCCGTGCCGCTGGTGCCGAGCGCGCCTGTGGTCTTATAGGGGGTGGCATCGGCGGTCGCGGCCGCGAGATCGAGTCCGAAGGCTACGCCATCCAACACCACCGCCGCGCCGGCCTGCGTCAGCGCGGAGACCTCCCAGGCTGAGATGTGTTTGATGCCCGAGTAATAATCGCTGCGCTTCTTGGCAAGCTCCAGGGCGTGTTGCATGGCCTGAAGGTTGTCGGTGGCTTCGTTCACCTGCTGCGCGCGGACGTCGCTCATATCCTGTAAGAGCGCGATCTCGTGATCGGATTGTAGGCGGGCGAGCTCTTCGGCGTTGCGCTGGCTGATGATCGACAGCAGCGTCGAACCCAGGTTGCGGACGTCGTCGCACAAACGCATTGCGTTTTCGTAGACGATATTGAATCGCCAGAACGGTTGCGGCGCGTTCAAATCGTTCAACACCGCACCGAGGTCGAGTCCCGCTGCGGCGGCGCGCACCAGAATGGCGGGGTCGATGGGCTTGTCGTAAAGAGGCAACTGGCGCTCAACGCCCTCCAGGTTCCGGCAATTACGAATGTTCGACAGCCGGCTCTCGATAATGTCCCAATAACGCAGCAGCTTTTCGTTTGGCGGCAAGCAGAACGCCAGCACGGTGAGCGCCGGAGGCGGCGCAGCCGGTCCGGGCACGCCCAATCCCATGCCGACCAGGGAGTCTTCGCCTTTGACCAGGGCGTTGGAAAGCTCGTCCAATCCCACGGCTTCCAGCGTGCGATATGTTTGCACCGTGGGAACCACCGGAGCGGGAATTTCCATCGGCCGCGGCCCGAGAATGCGTTCCGCCAGAATGTAAAGCTGGGTGGCCTGGTTGATCTCTTCAATGGTGTCGCGCGCGAAGAGCTGATCCGCCCATGCGATGAGGTTGTCCAGGTACTTCATGACCACGTTCTTTTGATAGGCGCCCAGCCGCAGCCTGGCAATTTTGTGTGGATTGAACGGGTCCTGCTGCCACGCCTTGATCTGCTTGCGAAAGTCCGATTTGGCGAGTTGATCGGCGGCGCTGAGCGCGGCATCGGGCGTTGACAGAATGCGCATGAGGTCCGCGACCGGTTTCGACGCCGCCATCTCGAAAAACGGCCGGGTCCGCCAATAGCGCGCCGGCGCCGGGAAAGCCGACGTGTCCATGGGATCGAAGATGTAGTGATACCACTTCCGCGCTTTCTCGAACTGCTGATTCGCGCTGAGGCGGTGCGCGATCATCAGCGGCACGTGGAAAAACACTTCCCAGTTGTAGATGGAATATGCGCCGCTGATCGTAAAATCGACGTCGTCAATCGGGTACGGTTGGAACGCCCGATTGGTTACCGGGAGATACCCCTCCGGCACAGGCCGGTCGAAGTAGAAGCGCTTCAGACTCACCTGCATATTGCGCTGCAGCAGCGCGTCGATCCCGCCGCGGTTCAGCCGCGCGACGAAATCGCAGACATAAGGGTGATAGAACGGTTCGAAAACATAGCCCCCGCGGATAAAGATCCCGAACATACCCTTAAAGAACTCAACCATCGTCGAATCGGTGACGTAGAACGTCCGCTTATCGTCCTGAATCAGAAACGGGCGGTACCCTGTGAAGCGCGAGTCCTGGTGGGAAGTCAGTATGTAAGCGGTGCCGCTGGTGTGCCCGAGAGTCACCGCGCCGGCTGTATTGCCGCCCGCCAGAGTCGGAAGATATACTGCGCCGGACGCCGTTTTCACACGGAAGGGCATGCCATCCTGCTCCGTGTCCTGGGGTCGCAAGGGATCGTTGGGGTCAAGATCGGCGGGAGAACCAGCGACAAGAGTGTCTATGACGGGCTGTCGCGCGCAGCCGCCGAAGCGGAACCAGATCGGAGTGCGTACGCCACCGATTCCGTTCAGGGTCTTCATGTCGACTTCAAGTCCGATCAACAACTGGTCGCCGTCGAGCCGGGTCTTAAAGAGGTGGTGCCGGTTGCCGTTTCCGACATCTTTGCCCGACGAGGCGGAGTTTTGCGGGATGACTTTGACTTTAGTCGGAGGGTGATCGGCGGAGGCTTTATGGGCCTGCCACTGCCCACTACGGTATTCGCTCCACGCCATGCGGACTTGCCAGGTGTGCGGGTCGGTGGAGTTGGGACCGGCGACGTCCGCGAACACCGGCCAGAACAGGTACGGCCGACCGTTCCAGACCATCGGTAGAACCTGTTCGACGTTGATATCGGGATCGATGCGTTCCCAGGGAGTCCAATACTCGAGTCCCGAGCCCAACCGGCGACGGGAATAATAAATGTTGGGATTGCCGCGCGTGCGCCCCACGACGTGCACAGCCTCTGTATTTTGAAGGCGACTGCCCAGCGCAGCCCAGGTGGACGCACTGGCGATGCCATCCACCAGCAGCCCGGATCTTTTCTGGAAGTCCTTCAATGCCGCGAGCGTGAGGGCGCCGAATTTTCCGTCCTCATCCAGCAGCGGCATCGCGCCGTTGTCGTTGAGCTGGATCTGGAGATCCTGTACCGCCTGGCCCACGCTTCCATAGCCTACGTTGGGCATCACGTCGGTCTCTTCGTACACTCCCAGCACCTGCAGATGTGAAACGTCGTCGACCTTTTGCAGGTAGTGCAGGTAGGCGGTCTCGACGTTTTCGGCCGTAATCTCGTTCTGCAACAGCTCGTTTTCCAGGTCTTTAAAAAACGGTGTTTTGTCGTCGCGAAGCTCTGGTTCAATCCAGTCTTCGGGAAAGAACAGCACTTGTCTCGAGGCGACCCAGAAGGTCTGGATGCCGAGCGTTTCCCACCGTTGCGCCCAGTCCTCGCGCTGGCCGGTGCTGGGAATGCGAGCGGTATCGAGATCCAGCATGACGCGCTGACAAAAGGTTTGCACCGAGCTGATGGCCTGCTTGATGCGCGAGGTGAGCTGGCAGGGGCTCATCTCGACATCGATCAGGAAGTGATCGAACAGGTCCTTGGTATCTCGCCACGGCGAGACTGCGCCGCCGCCGGGAAACAGAACTGCCGACACTAGCGAAGCGCGCTGGCGTTCGCGCAGGTAATCGCGCGCCACGCGTGCCACCGGCGGCCAATCCGCGGCCTGATAGCGCGTTTTCACCGACTTCACAATGGCTTCGGCGCCGGCTTGCGTCGCCGCGGGAGCTTTCCAGCCCAACGCCCGATCGGCCGCAACGCCAAGCACGCGCAGCAGGTCGAAGGCGGGCTTCATGCGGAGCAGGGCGAGACCGCTCAGGAAATCGGCTGGGTACGCCAGCGCGAAACCGGTGGGTCCGCTCAACGTATCCAGGTCGTCTCGATCCCATCCCAGGTGATCGTGCAACTGGTCGAGCACCGTGGCTTCGGGAGTCACGCCGCCGGCCGCCGCAGCAAAACACAGCGTGAGCGCCGCTTCGCCGGAGGGCAGCGTCGTGCTCAGCTTCAACACATCCAGCAGCAGCTCGAGACCGGGGAACAAAGCCGCTCCCGAAACAGCCGGAACGACCGGCAGAGCGTTCGGGTCCAGCCATCCGGCCGCGTTGCCAAAATCGCAGATCCAGCCCACCTGGCGCGCGCTGATCTTTAATGCTCCCACCATCATTGCGGTTTTGTGCAGCCGGCGGTAAAGCGTGAACAGGTCGGGAAACGCCACTGGGGTAATGGCAACTGTACCGGCGAATGCCGGGTCGAAGAAAGCTTCGATGGCCGCCTTGGCCGGAGCTGAGGGTACGGTGAGGCAGCTTGTCAGCAGACGCGAGGCGATGCCCGTATCGAGATTCAACGCGTCGCCGAGGCCTTGCACCACGACGTTCATACGCCGCGCGCGAGCCTCCGTTCCACCGGGATCGAAAGCAGGATCGGCCGGCATGTCATCGGCCGATCGATTCAGCGCGGCGCGGAGTGTCCCCAGCGTCTCCGCGATGAAATCGTCGGACAATGGCGCAGACGGCAATCCTAAATCGTCATCCCGCAGCAGGTAATCGAGCTGCGGAATGGAGAGGCCCGCGTCGCGCACCTTGTTGGCGACTTCGACAAAGCGCAGCGTGTCCGAAGTCTTGAGCGGGTTGAAGGGATCGAGGCCGGTGATCGCCCGCAGCATGACCACTTCGCGAACGCTTATGCTCAACGCGTGCGCGAATGACGCGGTGCGGTAGAGCAATGAGAGATTGGCCAGGCTGAGCTTGTTATCGGTGATGTCGCTGGCGGGAATCCGCAGCACGGAAGCCGCTACCGCACTATCGGTGAGCAACGCAAAATCGAGCGCACTTAGTCCTGTCGCTGCCAGAACCGCCGGCACCAGGGTGGGATCGTTCAACGCGCCGACGACTTGCAACTCGGTGCCCGCGGCGTTGAGCGCAAATGGCGTGGGATCGCCCACAACGGCGCGGTTCTGGAACAACTCCTGGTAGTAGGACGGCGTCGTGTTCGACGGCCGCACGGTGTCGATCGGGGCCCACCAGCTCAGGACGCGGGGCAGCGGCACGTTCAGCGCCGCCCGAAGCCGCTGCACATGCGAAAGTTTGAGCAGGCAATCGTCATTGAGCAGGCCGCCGGTCAGAGAGCGGATCGCCTGATCGGTCTCTGCCATGGCCCATCCGAGCTTGCGCCAGAGACGAACGAACCGGTGCACGCGTCCGAGCATTGGCTCGCCGGTCCAGTTGATGGTGGCCGTGTCCAAGTTGCACGTGCTGTCGATCGTAACCGTGACGGAGCGGTCCGGGTTGATGAATGAAGTGAGCAGCAGGTCCAGCGTTTCCACGTAGGTCAGGCCGCTGTTCTTGAAGAAGGTGCGGAGTTGCTTCTGGTCGTTGGCCCAGGTAGGATGCACCGACCCGTAGCCCCAATACTCCCAAGGCTGAAAAGCGGCGATGCCCACAATAATCGCGTGCTCGGACGGGACCATCAGCAGATACTCGGCCGCGACGTCCACATCCTGCAGCGCAGCCGACCATGGCGCGGCGAACAACGTCTCGAACAGCGCGTAGCGCTTCACGCCCAGCAAACCGAGATACGACCGCGCCATCTCCGTCCATAAATCGAATGGCAGATTCCACGGATACGGCCGCGCGGCGAGGATGGTGTAGGCTCCCGGGATCACGTGTTCGGGTTCCGCCAGAAGTTCGGGCGTCGTGCGCGTGGTCTGCAACAAAGCCTGCTGAGCCGGCGTAATGGCGGGCGTGTTCCAGGTGGGAACCACCGGAGACACGACATTCTCCAGAATCTCGTTGACCAGATCGATATAGGGGAGCTGGGTGTTGGTGTTGGCGCAAGTCAGCTCGATATGGCCGATATCGCCGCGCCGCGCGAACAGAAAGTCGATGGCATCCAGCGTAAAGACCGGCCCCACCAGCTTGTGCAGGCGGAGAAAATGCAGCAGGTCGACGAGGTACGCCGCCGGGCTGAGCAAGGAACGGCAGTCTGAGCAATCGCACAGCTCGAGCGAGCCGAACAGCTCTTTCCAGTCGGGCACCTCAGCCACATCATTGGGGAAAATGAAGTTCGGGAGCGCCTTGTTAAAGGCTTTGTTGGCGTACAGGACGCTCGTGACGGCCGCGGTCACGTGCGCCGCCTTATCGAAGATTTCCGCGGCGGTGCCGGCGCTTCCGAGCTTCGCCCCGTACAGCTCGATAAAAGAATTGCGCCCCATCAGCGCAATCTTGCTGGCTGAGGTGATGCCATCGTCCAGCAGCGTGCGCATCTCGGTGTAACGGGGCGTCACAGAGAAGACGCGCTGCATGGATTGGAGCTGACGGGTGAGGTCGCCCGGATCTCTGGCCCCATCGAGCGCTTCCGGATGATCCTTCAGATAGTGCGTAACGGGCTGCGCCGCAAAATCGAAATCCGTATGCCTGGCCAGAAACCCGGCGACCTGCGCATCGCGGTCGCCCGCCATCACGCGTGACATGCGATCGCGAATCACTGCCATGGGCATCGTGTCCGAGACGCGATCCGCGATCTCGCGCGCGTAGGCATCGAGCACACCGGAGAGCGCTTCCGCCGGCACGTCCTCGGGGAATGGAAGCACCGGCTTGCCGTTCACACCGTGGCGCAGGACCCCCATCCAGTTCCTAATATCGAAGCGAGCCAGGTCGCCGATATCACGCAGCTTTCCCTCAGTCCGCAACTGCTGCAGCCCCCGCACGAGCGCCAGGTTGTCGGACGCGATTACGCCGGCGGACATGGTAAACCTCAATTCGCCGGCGACGCGCTCGCCCTCTGGACCCTGCCGGGCGAGCTCATCAAGCACCTGGTCCACCGCGCCGCCGAAGCGCTCGAACAAATCCGCGAGCTTGGATTGCACTGCCCGGTCGCGCAGTGCTTCGGAGGTCTCGAGCAAACTTAAGAACCCTTCTTCGTCCGCGAAAGGGGTGGGGTGCGACGCGGGCTTTTCTTTTTCGTCGGCCATGCTTACTCTATCTGAACGATCGCGGTATAGCCGCCCAGCAGCATTCCTTCGGCGACCTGGGCCAGCCGGTAGACCAGGAAGTCACCGCGCCGCGTGCCTTGGGGCGCTTCCAGTTCGACCGCGATGTCGCGCAGCTCGTATGGATGCAGGGACACTTCGTGTAGTACGGACATGCTCGATAACGCAGAACATCCCATCGTCTGCGTCATGCGATCCGAGGCCATCAGCAGGTTCGCCAACGCTTCTTTCGCGCCTGTGGGGCCGATGGTCCCCATCCCTTCCGACAATCGCGAGCGCACGCCCAGCGCAACAGGCCGGGCGGCAAAGTCTTCCTGCACGCGTTGCGACGCCACCGGCAGGCGCGAATCCATGGACGCGCAGACGGTCCGGGAGGCGATGGTTGACGCCAGCACACGTGCCGGCAGGTCCGCTCGCGGGATCTGTTCCAGGAGCTTGCGCGGAGCCGTGACCTGTTCGACGCTGGCCATCACCATGTGCACGCCGCGCATCGGCAACAGATTGGAAAAACCGAGATGGAGCGTCATCGTGGCGTTGAGCGGCAATCCGCCTACAAACACATTGCGCTGCGCGCAGCGCCGCTCGACCTGAGGCTGCCAGTAGTGGATTCCCTGGGAATCGTTCAACGCCCAGCAGGTCACCATGAGACAGTGATGCCCACCCTCCTCCGGGATCCAGGGCGTGGCGGAGTGGATGTCCCTCTCCGTTCCTTTTTCGATAAGTTTTGGGGTGGATTTTCCGGCGGGATGAAGGGTGCGCGCGTCGAGGCCCAGCCATGGCTTTCCCGCTTTGAATTCGGCCACGGTGGCCAGAGCGGGCAGCGCGCCGCAGTTGCGAATCGCTACCTTCAGGAAATTGGGAACGCCGACCTCCGGTGGGTCAGAGCTCATTCCGACAGACAAGTTTTCCCAGAAGCGGACCCCATCGTATTTGGGGGGGACGATGAGCCGCGGAGCCGCGGAGGGCTTCCGGTCATTGCGGCCGTGCGGCCGATATCTGTCTACGAGCCGCCGCAACCGCTCGCGTTCGATTTCCGCGGCGTGCCGAAGCTGTGCTCTAGGGTCCTGAGGCGATTTCTTCGGCATGTTCTCTCCTTAGCCATCCGCAATCTTGATCTTCGTTGTGTCGTACAAATCCTCGAACTCCCAGGTCCAGTAATACATGCCCCGGTCGGCATCCAGATTCCAGGACGGAAAGTCATTTCCCGCGCCCTGGAAGCGGTCCTTGTTTCGCCACAGGTCCTTAATGTTGTCCATCGCATTTCCCGTTCGCGCGGCCGCGTTGCCATCGGTCTTAAGGGGAGTCGCATCATCGATTAACCCGGGGGTGTCGCTGAGCCCGCCGGCCGGACCGATCCGGTTAACTCCATCGTCGATGAAAAAGTTTGGGTAAGCCGCGTCCAGATAACCGACGGTAATCGGCGATTCGATTCCCGTGGTGGGCGGGACGAGCCACGCTGCCATCGTCAACATGTCCGGCGGCTGGCGCATGGGATAGTTATCCCGCACGCTTCTGGATTTGATCCGCTCCGTTCCCAGCGATTCCACTGAGCCGTCCGTTTTGAACAAGGTCTCATCGAGTTCGTTGGCGCGGGGGAAGGAGAATCCCGCCTTAACCAAAGCCTTGTGCAGGACGTCGCAAAAACCCCAGTAATACCACTCGTACCAATACAGAGCGCAGGCGAGCTGATCCCAATTTAAGGTGGTGGGATTGTCCTTGGTGGAGGCGACGCCGAAGATGATGGCCCCCACCGCCAACAGCGCTTGCCCCAGGAGGTAATACCCCCCGGTGAAAATGGCGGCGAGGATCTCGCTGACGGTTTGCGCCGTGTCGTCTTCGGTCTCCGGTTGCGGAATCGGCGGCGGATTTGAAGCCGGGGCCGAAACGTACAAAGGGCTGGAGGGATCCTCCCACACGGGCTTGTCACTGGAGCAGTTCGACGGGATGGGGTCGGGAGTCGCAGCCTCTGCGCCCAGCCCTGGCACGCCCGTGCCCGTTTGAAACCAGAGAACGAGCCACAGCCGCAGAAACGCGTGTGTCAGGATGATTTGCTTGCGTTCATCACCCAGGTCCGAAATCCACCCCGGCAGGACACCGTCGCCCAGGTAGGCTGCCTTAAACGAGTCGAACCAGAACTTACAGAACCCCGGAGGCAGCTTCAGCAGGTCCTGCTTGCCTCGAACCATGTTCATCACCATCTTCACCGCGTTCATCGCGTCCTGCGGCTTGTTCATCGCGTCCTTCAAGGTGGCGAAAGGATTGTCGGCGCCGAGGTTCTCGATCAGCCTGAGGTGCAGGTTGGCGTCCGCGAGATTGAACTTCCACGAAGCATACGGGACGCTCGGGGTATCCCCGCTCATCGTGATGTTGTGCCTATACGCTCCATACACCCAAGCGTCCACCCAGTTCGCGATCCAACGGTTCCGCCACCATGTGGTTCGATACGGCCCCCCGGCGATGGAGTTAATGAAAGGACTGCCGCATACCTTTCCGGCATAGCTGCTCAGATATCCGTTCGCATAGCCGGTCTCATTATCGCCCTGCGCGCTTTCGAGCAGGACGCGAAGAAAACGCCCGGTACGGCGCCAGTGCAGAAGATCACGAAGATACAGTTTCTCCGCAGCGGGAGGCTTCTGCGCGGCGTTCGGTTTCATGTTCACGCTGGCGAAAATCAGATCACCGGTCTTCCCTGTAAAGCCGGCTTGGGAGGCCAGGTCCACAAAGGTTCTCAGATCGGTTATCGCCTGCGCGAAATTCGTGAGCTCGACCGAGTTCGGCAGCTTGTTCGTGTCTCGCGTCTGGGAGGCGACCTTGAGCTTTTCAAGCACGTCATGGAGTATTGTCAATGAGTCCAGTAGCTTGGGCCCGGAGTCATTCTGGGGATTGGCCGCGTCGTAGCCGAAGAGCCGGGCAAAGATCTCGTTCCAGATTTTCCAATAGGGACTGGGATCCGGAACAGGTGCTCCTGAGTCGCTGTTGGCGATGAAATCCCCCAGAGACGCACCGACCGCCCCCAGGTACCCGTAGCCTAAGTTAGCGGAGTCGATTTCGAACAGTTCGTTCGCGTGCTCGAGCAATAGGAAATGAGTCGGAATACCGAGCATATTTCTTGCCTCCCTTCGTTTCCTCGATTCACGATCAGAGCGGAAGTGCTCCCCAATTTACGGTATAGGTGAGGAACGTATAGTCTTTTCCTCGGCGCGCCTTGTCGGCGGCCTCAAGAACAGATGTGCTGTCCCACGGCCGCACGCCCTGCCACATTTGTGCAAAGGGCCGTTGTAATACAAAATCGGGCGCGCCGCCGGGACGGAATTGAACCTCCATCGGCACATGCTCCACGAGATTGCTGAGGATCGGCTGGCGTTGTAGCCGAGCTGCCAACCCGTACTCGATGGTGTATCCGCCGAATTGGGTAACAGCTAAGTACGGAACCTGGCCTGGAACGAGTTGCGCCATTTGCTGCGGGTTCGCGGTAAACTCCGCAACATTGAGGTCTTGTTGAAGCTGCAGATTCCGGTTCAGCCATTCGCCGACAAAGACCTCCTTGCCTGCGGGTGGTCTCCAGAGGGGTGGCTCACCCAAACCGGGCGGAACCCCGCCTCCTCCTCCTCCGCCGCCTGGGAACTTGCCCGCGCCCGCCGGCAGTTGCCATGAGGTGATTCCGATGGAAGCAGCGTTTGCGAAAATCTCAAAGGATTGTCCGGTTGCGTTGACCATTCGCTCATCGCCGCCCAGCGCCGCGGCGTACCCGCCGCCGATCATGAACGTGTAGGAAGGGACATCCTTGTCAGTGAAGAGAGCAATGGCACTCGTGCGAACGGTGTCGACTCCGTGCGCTGTGACTACGACACCTGCGATCGCCCCAGCGACGGTCTCGGAGGTGACAACCGTAATGACGACCCCCGTTCCGGTCTCGACCACGCCGCCCACCAGGCTCAGGCCTCTCATTCCGTATCGAATCGGTGCCGGGTAGGTCAAATGCGGCTGCAACATTTGAGCCGCCTTCCAGAGATCGGCAACGTCGGCCTCCTTTTCGGGCGCTCGCTTCGGCGTGGGCGTCGGAGGAGCCGACGGAGCTGCCGCTGCTGAGGTCCCGCGTTGGCGAACCTTACTCGGACCCGAAAGGCTGGCTTTCGGAATGCTGCCCTCGTCTTTCGATTCCCCGGGGGGGCAAATCAGACCGCTAGGGGGATCGCCCTCATGTCGCGCTGGAATCAGACAGAACGTCTGCATCCCGCCGAGGTCGCTGGCCGAGATGGGATTGCACCTCGCATAGCAATACAAATTAGTTCCATCGACGAGACCCCCCGGATCGGCACTCGTCCACCGGCCCAACCACGGAGCATAGTAACGCTTGGAATGGTAATTGAGGCCGTTCTCCTCGTCCCGCTCCTTGCCCGAAAAGCGATATCGCTTAAGGCTGATATCCGCCGGGCGCCCTGCCTGGTACGATGTGCTGCCGTAGGGAAAGAACTCCTCGTACGAAATGACGTTGGCCAGGTCGTCCAACTCCAGGGCCGCTGAGCCCAGATGATTGGGAATCTGGTAGCGCACCACTGGTTGCGGCGCGGCGACCGGCGCTCCAGCATTCCGCGTCAGCGTTTCAACAATGGCCACGCGCGAAGCGCCGTCCGTCACGTGCAGCGTCTGCCGTTCCAGCAGTATCGTATTCCCATCTGCGCCGTATTCGCGGTATACCTCGAAACCGCCCAGGTAGATACGCTCCGTCCGGCGCGTGCCGTTTGGACGATCGGTAATCTTGCGCGAGCGCTCGCCTGAAGTGTCGTATACGTAGTACGTTTTTACAGCAGGACCCAATGACGCCTGTCGCTGGGTCATCTGGAGCTGTCTGCGGAAATCCCACGCCATCACCTGCAAGTGCGGCATTGACAGCATGTCCCCCGCAGCGTCGTATGTGTAGTCGGTAAAGCCGCCTTCGTCCGGTCCTGCGGCCAGTGTACGAACCAGCCGGTTCGAAAGCGGCACGGGAGGATTCAATGGATTAGGCTCGTATTGGTAGATCCGCGTCCAGCCGGGCGCAACAGGATCGGTCCCCCGATGCGTCATGCGCAACAGATTTCCCGCGGCGTCGTAATGGTATTCCTCGCGATACGTCCCCATGGCGTTGCCGTCGCCGGGGTGAGGAATGGCCATGCGAAACGCGTCCATTGAATCCGTTTGTCGCGGCGGCCGGCGCGAGCCGTCGGCAGCCAGTCCCAGCAACTCCCGCCCTTCCGCCGCAATCAGGCGATAGATGGGGTCATAGGTGTAGCCTGTATCGGGAGTAATCAGCCTGTTGCGGAAGAAAATGTTCTGGAGAGCCGCGTCGTGAATATGCGTTACATTGCCAACGGCATCATAGGTCAGGACCAGGTTCTGGACCGTACCCGCGGCCGCTTGCGTGCGCAAGCCTGTCATGCGATTGGTGACGGGGTCGAATGCATACGTCCGGATCGCTCCATTGCCGAGATTGATTTGTGTACGCCGCCTGCGGTAATCAAATTGGGTCCCCGCGATAAATGTCGTGGGAGCCGCGCCGCGCAACCCCACCTGCACGGTTTCGAGAAGGCCGGCCACGTTGTAGCCAGGAGTCAAGGTGCTCCCGTCGGGCGTCGTCGCCGAGAGGGAACGGTTTAAGGCATCGTAGGACATGTTCGACGTGAATACTTCGGCCTCAAGCAGCGGCGCGGCAGCCGCGGCAATCGCGGCCGGGTTCAACATCGCCGGCGCGGCTACGGCCAGCAGTGGCTCAAGCGCGGACCAGTCGGCCTCCTTGCGATATTCGCGGCGCACCTGCCTGCGGTTGCGCAGCAAGTTGCCCTTGAAGTCATAAGCTTCTTCAATGCCCACTGCCGTTAAGGCGGAAGTGATTGCCAGGCCCGCGGAATCGAAGAGCATGTAGCCGCGGCCCAGGAGATTGAGAGCCAAGGCATTCGGATGGCGCTCCCCGTACACAGTGCGTTTAACCAGCGCTTCGGCTTGCGCAGGTGGCTGCACGAATAACCGGACTGGCCGGCCGAGATCGTCGTATTCATAGCGGATCTGAAAGCCCCGCGCATCCCAGCCGCGCAGTGGGCGCCCGACCGAATCGCTCAATGACCAGAGATCGCCTGAATCGATGCTGACCTGGTGCACGCTACGCCCCAGCATGTCGTACCGGTAACGCATGCAGGCGCGGCCCAGCGGATCGATTGCGGACGTAGGCTTGCGGGTGATGTCGAGTTCGACGCGCGCGGTGAGAGTTCCGCCGGGGCCGTTATCGGCGTTGGTTAGAAACGGCCGGCCCAGGGCGTCAAGATGTTGTCGGGCGGGAGTCCCGGCATGAGCGGCGGTCTTTACAGCGGTCGAAAGTTCGTCAAGCCCCAGTGCACCGCCCGCGCGGACGGCATGCCATGTGGGTAGATACGCGCTGGCAGGCAAACGCAGGAAATAGGCGCCAACATCCGAATCTGCCGCCGGATCAGGCTCGAGCACGGTATCGTTCACGTCGTAGCTGGTTTCGAGCCACGGGTCGAACAACACTTTTGCGTACGTGTGATCCGGGAAGAGGCTCGCAACCTGCCGGCCCGGAGGATCGTAAAACAGCACCGGCGTGAAGCCTGTCTTGGCGACTTCATCTTCGTCTTCAAACAAGTGCGTGCTACTGAAAAAAGGCTCGTATTGGCGCACTGCGAGCCCTTTGTTATTGAAGACCGTGCGGCCGGAGCCGATCCATCGCGGCGACGATGGGCCCAGGACCGGTTTGCCGCCGACGAGCACCAGCGGTCCGGGACGATCGAAATCTCCCGCCGGGGCCGGGCCACGCAGCGGTGCGTCCCCATCTTCGGCGCGGGCTTTCGCCTGCACCACACGTCCCAACCCGTCCAGATATTGGAACGTTACCAGTACCCGGGGCGCGGCAAGTGGTGGCAGGTCCGCCAAATGCGTCTCGCGTTCAATCGTCGCGCTGTAGACCGGCAGTCCGGAGCGCACAAAACGATCCACATCATAGATCACGCGGCTGCTGGCGGGTCCCAGGAGCGCAGCGGCAGTGCCCAGCGGATTTTGCAGGAACCCGGATAATTGTGCCGCGGTGAGGTCGGGGATAAAGCCAGTGACTAGATCGCCCTTGGTTTCCCCGATCTTGCCCATGACGGCCGACCCGGTCACCAGTCCCAGTACATCGAACGCCACAGCCGAACGATTACCGTTCACGTCCGTTACGATCGAAGGCCCTAAAATACGATAGTCGTTCACGGCGGACGTAATGTTCCCCAGCGCGTCTTCGGCCTCCAGCACCAGCAGATCGTTCGCATCGTATTTCATTCGCGCGACGTGGCCGAAGGGATCGCGCAACGCTTGCGGCAGAAAAAAATGCTGCCGCGCAAATGCGAGGTTCTGCGGAATCGGATTCGGTGGGACTGGAGGCGCCGGAACTTTCGCCACCGGCGACATGAGCGTTTGGCCCGACGGTGCCCACCAGTGGCCGTCTAAATCGGTCGCGGGAAACAAGCCGAGAGCCTTGTACGTTTCCGACGCGACGTAACCCCCCGCGCCTGCTAACACTCCTGGCAACGCCGCCGCGGCCAGCTTCCCCGGTGCGATGAAAACACCATTCAGCAAGCCCGGCGTGAAGCTGAGACTGTAACTCTCGTACGCGATCCCATGGGGTGCAGATTGGCCCAGCGGCAGAGGTCCATTCAGGTCGGCTTTAAGGTAGAGCGTGCGCGAATGCGAGGTCGCCCTCAAGGTTACCCCCGCGGCCGGTGCGTCCTCAAAGGCAACGCGGCCGCCGGCCTGAATCGCTGTGCGTAATGTTTCGGGATCGGGATGGGTACCCTCGGTAAAAGGTAGGCCGGTTACTTCAAACGCCCTCGATTCCGAGCCCAAGGGCTGTAGCCACGTGGCGTCCTCATCGCGCGATGGCGTAAAGCTATTTTCGGTGTAAGTCACCAGCGCTCGCTGCTGCTGTGCCGCGTCCTGCGGATCCGGCAGGACGGCGGAGCGACGGCCGTAGGCAATCTGCGCCGATTCGAGCACTTTGCCGAAGGGGCCAACACGCAGCACGAAACTGTGACTAACGCGCGGGTCGGCCGGATTGCGTTCATAGCTGTAACTCAGCGATTCGCGTCCCTCGACCAGGAAAACGGCGGAATCATTCGCGGCCCTCGGTTGAAGCCGCGTAACGTTATAGTTTCGCTGGCTGACGGTATAAGGATGCCGCGCCTTCGCCGACTCATCCTCGGCATACACTTCCTGGCGCAGCAATGATCCTTTCAGCGCGCGGCACGCTTCGCGGCGTTCGTCCGCGGAAAGATCGGAGGCCAGAAGCGAATCGGCCAAAGTGATCGAGGCGGCGTCCAGGTTGTAGAATTCGTGATCCCGATAATGTTGCTCCAGCGCCGATTGCTGAAAATATGCGCCCGTGTGGAACCAGGTCAGGGTGCGGACAGGGGGCACGTAAGAGGAGGCGTCGACATTTGAGGCAGTGGAATCGTGATCCGAGGCAGCTATGCTGCCCAGGCTGTCGGTATCCCACTGTTCCACCATGCCGAAGCCCCGGAATTCGCGCTCTTCGGGGTCGAAATAGCCGTGATGATAGGCGAACTGGCTCACGAACCGGCTGCGGCTTACGCGATCATAATGCTCCACGCGTTCGATTACGTGCACCGGAAACGGCAACGTGGTGACCCACGGCCGTCCGGCGTAATAATCCTGCAGGTAGAAGCGCGTGGAGGGCACGTAACGAACACGCGTTTCAGCGCCGAGGTTGTTGCGCACCGTCGCGAGCAGATGCGGCTTACGCCCGCTCATCAGTTCCACGTAGCTCAACCGGGAGTTCACGTCACCCGGAAGAGCCGAGGACCACACCAGGCAGGCCGCGCCCGTTCCGAGCAGATCGAGCACAAACACATCGGCGAGATTATCGGGCGCCGGAAACTGCGACAGCACGTGCGGCTGGCTCCACGCGTTGCCGGACTGATTGAAATAGAGGCGGACCTCTTGCGACGCGAGGTACACGAGGTCCGAGGTTCCTGTGCCGTCGAGATCGGCGAGGCGCACCCGCTGGGCATCGAACTGTTCGGGAGTGTCGGCGGACGGACTGCCCGGCATGGTGATCTTTCCGCCGAAGCGGCCATATCCGAGGTTGGGCCAGTAGCACAGTTCGCCGTTGCCCACACGAACGATATCCGTGAGTCCGTCGCCCGACATGTCTGCAAGGAAAATCGCGCACTGCCGGTCGGCGGTCAGTAATGACGGCCCACGCTCTTCATCCAGGATGCGGATGACGGTTTCAGGCGGTCCGTACCCGCTCGTGCCCGCGGACGGGAACCAGGTAAAGACGTCGTCGCGGGTGAGCAGCACATCAGACTGACCGTCTCCGTCGAGGTCGATCAGGCGCAGATCAGGGTCGTCCCAGTCGACGTTCGGCTGCGAAGGAAACGAGGTGAAGGGCTCCCATCGGCCTAAGTCATTTTGCTCGTAATAACCGGACACGGGGCCTCGGAACTGAACCAGACGCAGCCGCCCATCGCCAAAGTCGATCAGTTCCGCGCCGGCTCGAATCGCCGGGCGAACGGGAGCTTCGGCCACCAGCACGGGCGGCTCAAACTGAGCCCGGACATTGCCTCCGCGCGGGAAGTTGCTCACGTTGCGTTTGTATATCCAGCTTTGATCCTCTTCGGCGAGGATTCCGGGCGAGCCTTCACGGTACAAATCTGTCCAGCGGTAGTCCGGCCGCTTGCCTCCCGGCAGACCCTCCAGGCTGACTTCGTCAACGAACCGCACCGTTTCGTCGATAGCGGGTTCCGTGAAGTCCATCTCCAGAGGCGGAAGCGCCCGGCTGATGTATCCCGCGCCGGAGCGCACGTAACTGCGCTGATACACCTGCCGGATGACCGAATAGAGCGGATTGTGAGGGTCTGCGGGCGCAATATCCTGCTGGAAGATCAGATCGGTGGAGCGCACCAGCACCGGCGCGGCGGCCAATTCCGCGAAGCGGTGAAACATTAAGATGCGGCGGCACAGACGGTAAGTGCGGACTTCGAAGCAGGGTCTGTAATCGGAGAACGGATCGGGGCGCACGGGCCAGGGCCGGTCGCCGCTAACTTGGGGAGTGGCGGCGTTGTGATCGCCGTAGTCGAACACCACCTGGAACATCCAGTCGTCATCGGAAGGCAGAGGCGTCGCGGGACCGTCGGCGGTGAGGTCGGCGTAGTACGCAGTGCGGTTCCCGTAACGGACGCTCTTCGGATATCGCGCGGCATTGATGCCGCGATTCTGCTCGAACAGGGCAACCGGCACACCCACGCCGTCTTCCGCCAGGTAGTCGTACAGCGCGATGTTGCCCTTATCGTCGAAGGTTGTGTCCAGAAGCCACGAAAAGATGCGCAGGTTTGGGTCGGAAGGATCGCTGATGCAGCTATTGGCCGACGGACGGAAGCCGTAGATGCTGGTTACGTTTTCGCTGGACGTAACGCGCCAGTGCGATCGGCCAGTCTGATCGTCGCGCCATTGCTCGATCCGGGCGAAGGGCCCTTCGATGCGCGGGCGGTAGCGGCGGACGGTGTAGGCGGTCCCGTTCAGCGTGCGACGGCGCGTGACCAATTTCCCGGCCACGTCGCGCTCAGGGACTAGGTCCTCGGCATCGGAGAGGACGAAGACGTCTGGTTCCTCGCTGCTTTCGTCGCGATAGCGCGGCAGCCGCTTGCCGACTTTGCGTGAGACCGAACCCAGCGAAAGACGCCATCCGAATCCGAAAGGCCCGTTGCCGAGTCCCGAGTCATAGGTAAGCGCCAGCGACGGCATCCAGGCTGTTCGGCTAGGCGAAAGAGACAGGGGCACGTTCAGCGAGGCCGTGCCTGTCAGGGCATTGGCGGAAAACTTTTCGCCGATCGACCGGATTGCGCCGCCACCTTTGGGCAGGGTGATCGAGGGGAGCAGAGGCTTCGGCGGCTCCGCCGCGTTGTTCTTCAGCGCGCTATCGGGCATGCTCGAAGGTTGTATGTACGGCCCCGTCCGCCATATTGCTCTCGATCAGAGGGATTGTGGAACGAAACCAACATTCGTTTCACCTGCGAAGAGGGTAAATCGTCGCAAGGTACCATTGCTCTGTCAAGAACTAGTAATCGACTTTTGGAGCTTCTGGGACAATATGCCTACCTGCTACGCTCGGCGATGCCACTCGCTACATTCCTTCGTTTGCGACGATTTGATAAACGTGCTTCTACCAGCGGCACTCAGTTTTCGCTTTGTTCGCCGGCCTCCCTTCTGCAAACTCTTGGCGTTATCGGCTGCAGACGGCAGAATCGGCGGCACCCGCGTAGGTTAAATTCCAACAAAGGTACCAAATGCGACATAGAAATTGGGTATTCAGGAACTTGTTGAGCCGTTCCGACAACCAGTCGCGTCCTACGAAACGGTGCAGTTCGACGCGGTTGTAGGGTTCCCAGTAGCAGCGGAACCGAGAATAGCACTAAGGCGTTCAGTTTTCTGAACACACTTTCTTACTGTGGCGGTAGTCCCAGCGCTGCTCGCAACGCGGTCCGCTGCTCTCGGTGACTCAGCTTCTTTGGCTCCTGTGACGGCTCGAGGATCATGGTGGTTCGATCCGTGCGGGTCATTCGGCACCAGGCTGAGGTTATCCAGGTCGGCTGCGATTCGTTCCAGCACGCGGACCACCCGCGGCCGATCGAAAGCGACAAACTCCGTCTCGACATCTTCATCGGGCCGAAGATTTCACGACCACGCTCCAGTCGTTGCAGCCACTCAGTGCAGCGTCGCAACACCTGAACTTCTCTCGCCAAGCGGGATCGGATCTCCGTTTCCGGCTCAGGCCGGTGAGCTTTTTCCTTTCGACCGGAACCTCCGCTCGATTGTTGCAATTGGCTCAGCCAGACTGGAATCTCTTTGTTCGGGCGCGTTCAGAAGTTGGTGGATTCGACTCGAACTCAGTCCAGTCGCGCTCGCGATTTTGCGGATCGACAGACCAGCTTCATGGGCTGAGACGATTGCCCAGATACGTTCGATCTGAGCATCGGTAAAGCGGATGTCTGCGGTCTTTAACCGGGCGATCAGTCGCCGCTCGAGTTGCACCTCTGGCGGACTTCTTCTATCCCGTTGGCCACGAGCCGATTTTACACGCGAGGAGTCGGGACTGTCCACAAAACTGAACGCCTTAGCGCTGTTTTTGGTTCCGTTACTCCCGGAAACCCTTCTACCGTCGAACAACCCAGGAAGAAGAGCTCGCTAGGCTCTACCACATTCCGATCCCACGGCAGACAGATTTACCCATCAGTTACAATATCGCCCCTAGCCAAAAGGTTCTTACCATTCGCTTCAATCCAGAAACACAACAGCGTTCGCTCGATGCGTTGCACGAATGGCGCAAAACGGCTAAACCGAAGCTGCCATTCGCGATCGCCATGAAAGACGGACGCCCGTTCACCTTTGCCGGGCTCTGGGAAAACTGGAAAGATCCCGAATCTGGGGAGTGGCTGCGCACTTGCACTATTATCACAGGCGAGCCTCATGAGCTCGTCGCGCAGATCCATCCCCGTATGCCGGTGATTCTTCCTGAGCAACATCACGCGGCTTGGTTAGGTGAAACTGACGACGGAAACCTGAAAGCGCTACTGGTCCCCTACCCTGCCGACCAAATGCGCATGTGGGAAATTTCTCCGCGGGTAAACAGCCCAAAGAATGATGATCCATCGCTCTGGGAACCCCTTCATGCACAGCCAACACAGACGACAACCGATGCGCTTGAACTCTTGCGCGAGTAGACAGGTCCGTTCAGCGAGATCCCTGGTCCGCGCGCCAGCAAGCGAGTAATGTTTGATTTGAGCGATGCATCCCGAATAAGCAACCAGCATCGGCCGCTG
>Ga0070699_100001194_pt1 | contig 23978 bp, 23 predicted proteins | sample KBSK1503metaG_FD_65473 | JGI IMG/M metagenome (GOLD analysis project Ga0070699, IMG submission 65473) | Corn, switchgrass and miscanthus rhizosphere microbial communities from Kellogg Biological Station, Michigan, USA - KBS K1-50-3 metaG | ecosystem: Host-associated > Plants > Roots >...
AGCAACATCGACATGCAAGGAAGATCGCGTCGTTCCACGGCCAGGATTTCCGCAGCGAGATCGTCGAACGCGTTCGACCCGTCCTGGAACCGCGCAATCGACATCCCGATCGATTGCAGCAGTCGACGGCGCCCGTGTTCGGTCCGGACGGGCTCCAACCTGGGCTTCACGGTTCACATGATGTCAGGCGGCGGAGCGTCCATCAACCCACGCCGGGGTTTGGCAGCAAGATTCAGAAAGATGCAGCAAGCATTGGAAAGACGACTCCGCCGTGCGAATGCGATATTTGCGCACATGAAGACGCCAACAACACGCCACGCCATCGTGATCGGATGCGGAATCGGCGGGCCGGTCGCTGCAATGGCACTGCAGCGCGCGGGCATCGACGCGACGATCTACGAGGCGCATGAGCGCCCCGCCGACTTCGTCGGCTCGTTCTTGAACCTGTCCTCAAACGGGATCGATGCGCTGCGCGCCGTTGGTGCCGATCGCGCGGTGCTGAACGCGGGCTTCTCGACGCCCCGCATGGTGATGTGGAGCGGCAGCGGCAAACGGCTCGGAGAAGTCGCCAATGGCATCGCGCTGGACGATGGCACGACCAGCCAGACGATTCAGCGAGGGCTGCTGCATCGCGCGCTGCGCGACGAAGCAAGTCGTCGCGGGATCGCGATCGTTCAGGGCAAGCGACTTCTATCGGTGGAGCGGCAGACCACCGGCGTGCAGGCGCGCTTCGAAGATGGCACACGGGCCGCGGCGGACGTGCTCATCGGCGCCGATGGCCTGCACTCGATGACCCGCCGCCTCATCGATCCGGCGGCGCCCACGCCACGCTACACCGGGCTGCTCAGCCTCGGAGGCCGCGCACTCAGTCGGACACTCGAGAAGTCCCCTGACACGTTTCACATGATTCTCGGGAGACGAGCATTCTTCGGCTATACCGTCCGACCGTCGGGAGAGGTGTATTGGTTTGCCAATATCGGGTGCGCCGAAGAGCCTGGCCTCGAGTGGGATAGTTCGCCGGCGATCTGGAGAGAGCGGCTGCGGGGCCTCTTTGCCGATGATGCGGGACCGGCGGTTGACATCGTGAACGCGACTGACGACGACCTCGCCGCGTATCCAATCTTTGACATGCCCGGGGTGCCGCGGTGGCATTCCGGACCAATGGTCATCACGGGGGACGCGGCACACGCCACATCACCCAGCTCCGGCCAGGGCGCTTCGCTGGCGATCGAGGACACCGTCGTGCTCGCGAAATGCCTTCGAGACACACGGGATATCGGCCAGGCATTCGCGACGTACGAGTCCCTCCGACGCAAGAGGGTAGAGCGCGTCGTGCGCTATTCGGCGCGGATCGGTCGCGCGAAGTCCGCAGGACCGATTGGCCGGTGGTTCCGTGACCTGTGCATGCCAGTGGCGCTCAGACTGTTCGCGCGTCCGGACGCTCACGCGTGGCTGTATCGACATCACATCGACTGGAGCGAGCGCGTTTCACCGCTTGCGAGCGCAGCGTAGGGAAGACCACGGGGCGGTTCACCAAGCCCACCCGGGTGGGGGCGCAGACGGGAACTTCCTGGCACCAGCCCGCGTAACTCCAGGTGTGGCGGCGACTTCACCGGCGGTTTCTGGTCACGCGCCCCTAATTGACATGCCCTCAATAAGATGAGACATTTACGTCTTCTCGCTTTTCTGCCTTCCTAGAGAGGTGTCGTCGCCATGAAGAAGAGTCTTTTGTGCGCGGTTGCCCTTGCCGTTGGCCTGCTGCCGGGCTCGGTGTGGGCGCATCACGGTGATGCGGGCCGCTACAACGAAGAAGCCGTCACGCTCAAAGGCACGGTTGTGCAGCTGGTGATGGTGAATCCGCACGCGCTCGTGGTGTTCGACGTCAACGACGGCGGCAAGACCACGAGGTGGACGGCGGAACTCGGCGGGCCGCAGCAGCTCATTAAGCAATATGGCTGGAGTCCTACGACAATCAAGAGTGGCACGGGCATTACGCTCATCGGCCGCGTCGTGAAGAGCGGCGATCCGTACATGAATCTGACCGAGCGCGCGCAGATCACGCTGACCGATTCCGGCAAGGAAATCTACCGGACGGCGAACTACGGCCAGCCGGTCGAGCCCGCGAAGTAACGGACTCGACGCCGGGAAGGACGATGGGCCGCAACGCGCGGCCCATTTTTTTGAGCGCACACGGGGGACATGGCATGACGCTCGGATCGAGCAAGACGACGCTTCTGGCGACGGCGGCACTCTTCACCTGCCTGCTGGGCGCCGCGTTTGTGCGCGCGCAGGCGCCGGCCGACAAGGCGCCCATCTCGGACGAGGTCTTCAAGAACGTCCTGGTGCTCAAAGGCATTCCGGTCGATCAGTTCATGGCGACAATGGGGTTCTTCTCCGCGTCGCTCGGCATGTCGTGCGAGGACTGCCACTCGGCCGATGACCGGAACTGGGACGGCTTCGCCGCCGATAACACGAGAAAGCGGACGGCGCGCCGGATGATCTCGATGATGCAGAAGATCAACGACGACAACTTCGGGGGGCGTCAGATGGTCACCTGCTACTCCTGCCATCGCGGTGCGGATTCGCCGCGCGTCGTTCCCGATTTCGCCGTGCAGTACGGCCCCCTGATTCCTGCCGATCCCAACGCCGTCATCACCCAGGCACCGCTCGCGCCGACGGCCGATGACGTGTTCAACAAATACATCCAGGCGATCGGCGGAGCGCAGCGCGCCGCCAGCGTGACGAGCTTCGTCGCCGCGGGCACCAACGTCGGATATGGACCGGAATCGGCGGACAAGCGCGCGGTCGAAATCTACGCCAAGACACCCGCGCAGCGGACGGTGATCATCCACACGAGCAACGGCGACAACACTGCGACATACGATGGTCGCAGCGGCTGGATCGCGGCGCCGCTCAGACCGGTCGACGTGCTGCAGCTCGCCGGTCAGGAGCTCGAAGGTGCGAAGCTCGATGCCATGATGTGGTTCCCCTCGCAGCTCAAGCAGCTCGCGGCGAGATGGCGCGTTGGTGTCGCATCGACGATCGACGACAAGGACGTCGACGTCGTCCAGGGAAATACCCCCACGGGAATCATCGTCACGCTGTACTTTGATCAGCAGTCGGGACTCCTGACGCGATCCATGCGCTACACGGACTCGCCCGTGGGCAAGATACCGGTGCAGGTCGACTACTCGGACTATCGCGACGTTGCCGGCATCAAAGTGCCCTACAAGTTCACGATGACGTGGTTGAATGGACGCGACACGTTCGAGATGTCTCAGGTGCGCGCAAACGTCGCGATCGATGCCGCGAAGTTTGCGAAGCCGGCGCCGTCGACACCGCCGCGGCCCGCTGGGCGGTAGAGGAAAACCTCCAACGCCCAATTCCCAGGGCGCCCGACCTCGCGACATGGGGTTTCTTGGAGGTTGGGTGTTGGACGTTGGGAATTGATGTGGTCATATTCGGAGGACTCATGAGGGGCGGAACGCTGTCGGCTGTCGTCGTGGCATCGCTGGCAGCCCTTGCGGCGATCGTCGGCGTCGAGGCGCAGTCGGCGCTGGGAATGCTGCGGCAGACGGCGTATATCAAGGCGTCGAATCCGCATGCTGGCGATCATTTTGGCAATGGCGGCACGTTACTGGGTGACTCGGTCGCACTGAGCGGCGACGGCAACACCATGGCGGTGGGCGCACCAAACGAGAGCAGTGGCGTCAAAGGGATCAACGGCAACCAGGCTGACACCTCGGTGTACAGCGCGGGCGCGGTATACGTGTATTCGCGCCGCACTGCCACGAGTCCGTGGACCCAACAAGCGTACGTGAAGGCGTCGAATCCGGGCGCGGGCGACGAGTTCGGCCATGTCGTGACGTTGAGCGCGGACGGCAACACGATGGCGGTGTCGGCCTACTTCGAGGCCAGCGGCGCGAAGGGGATCAACGGCGACCAGGCGGACGATTCGATCCCGCAGGCAGGCGCCGTGTACGTGTTCACCCGTCGGGGCTCGACATGGTCCCAGCAGGCTTACATCAAGGCATCAAACACCGGCGAAGCGGGTACCGACGGAAATTTTGGCGACGGCGACCAGTTCGGCTTCGCCTTGTCGCTGAGCGACGACGGCAATACCATCGCAGTTGGCGCAAACACCGAGGACAGCAACGCCACGGGGATCAATGGCAACCAGGCCGACAACTCGATGCAGTCCGCGGGCGCTGTTTACGTGTTCACGCGGACCGGTGCGACCTGGGTGCAGCAGGCCTACGTCAAGCCGGCAAACACCTTTGGTAACATTCAGTTCGGATATTCGGTCGCGCTCAGTGCCGACGGCAATACGCTCGCTGCGAGCGCCTTCGACGAAGGCGGCGCCTCGAGGGCGATCAACGGCCCGTATGAGAGGGGACGGAACGGATCCGGTGCCGTGTACGTGTTCACGCGATCCGCGGGAGCGTGGACCCAGCAGGGATACCTCAAGGCGTCGAACGCGGAGGCAAACGACTCGCTTGGCGTGACCGTTTCCATCAGCGACGATGGGAATACGGTTGCGGCCGCCGCGCTCGATGAAGACTGCCCGGCCACCGGTGTCAATCCGACGCAGCCATGCGACAACGACATGAAGACCGACACATCCACTGGCGCGGCGTACGTATTTGTGCGCTCCGGGACAAACTGGACCCAGCAGGCGTTCATCAAGGCCTCGAACACCGGCCGGGACGACTGGTTCGGGTCGCGTCTGCAACTCAGTGGCGACGGCAACACACTCGCCGCGTCCGCGCAGCTCGAGGACAGCGCCGCGCAGGGGATCAACGGCAAGGAGGATGATGATTCCGCGCAGGAAGCGGGGGCCGTCTACCTCCTCTCCCGCACCGGCGCAACGTGGGCGCAGAAGGCGTACATCAAGGGGTCTAACAACGAAGCGTTCGACGAATTCGGCAGTTCGGCGGCGTTGAGCCGCGACGGCCGTACGTTAGCGGTGGGCGCGCGCGGGGAAGACAGCGGCGCCAGGGGCATCAACGGAAACCAGGCCGACAACTCGGTCAAAGAGGCCGGCGCGGTCTACGTGTTCACGTTCAGCTTAACTTCCGCGGGCTCATAACCGCGGTTTATCGAGGTGGAACAGGAGCCATGAACGCATATCGCAACGTCGCACTCGTAGCCTTCCTCGGTTGGTGTTCGGCCCTCGTCGTACTTGCTGCGCAGGGGGCGGCGCCGGCCCCGGCCGGCGATCAACAGGCACGCGGCAAGGCGCTTTATGTCGCCAAGTGCAGCGAGTGCCACCAGGAGACTCTCAAGGGCACGAACGATTCCCCGCCGCTCACCGGCGACATGTTCTGGATGAATTGGGAGACATACACCGCGAACAACCTGCTCGAGCAGATCCGCACGACGATGCCCGAGGACAACCCCGGCAGCCTCATGCGGCAGGAATATGTCGATATCGTCGCCTACATCCTCGGCTTCAACGAGGTGCCGCTCACCGGCGATCTGCCGACCGATGCGGACGCCTTGAAGAAAATCATCGTCAAGAAGAAAGACGCGAAGTAGATGCTGAACGCTGAATTGCGAATGCTGAATTGATCTCAATCGCAATTCGCTATTCAGCAGTGCTGTACGAAGAGAAGGCCGGGTCCCGAAACGGAACCCGGCCTTTGTTTTCCAGGGCAGTCTGAAGACCCGCCCCGACACGGCCCAATACCACGCGGCGCGGACCCTAACCACGCGGCGCGGACCCTATGGGTCCGCGAGTGAATTACTTGGTCGCGTTCGTGCCGCTCACGGGGCGGCTCGACACGTACGCGGCGATGTTGACGAGATCCTCGTTCGTCAGCTTCGCAACGACCGGCTTCATCAACTGCGTCCACTCGCCGTTCCGTGCGCCGGCTTGCATGTCGTACATCTGGCGCGCCAGGTAGCTCGGTGAACGTCCTGCGATGCCGGGGACCGGGCCGATGCCCAGTAGATCCGTTCCGTGGCATGCGCCGCATTCGATCGTCCTGCCGTTGCCGCCGGTCTTGACGAGCGCCTCACCCTTCTTGACCGATCCAACGGGGACGTAGGCGATGAAGCCCGAGCGCGGGTCTCGCAGGATTTCAGTATTCTCCGGCTTTTCCGGCGTCTCGAGAATGCGCACGCCAATCGGCTCTTTGCCGGCCTCGGCGCCTTCGAGTGGAATCCAGATGCCGCCGGCGCTTCTCACCTTCGGCACGGTATTGGTCTCGACGACGCGAATCCAGGGCGTCCATTTCATCTTGCCGAAGTACTCAGCGGCTTCCTTGATCTCCGCCGGCGTCAACGCTTTCGCGATCATCGCCATCGCGACCGTATTCGCCTTCCTCGGCTCCGCGCTCTTGCGGAGGTCGTGGCGGAAGTCCTCCATCGTCTGGATGAAGTAGGACACCGGAAGACCGGCCACGCCGGCGTTCTCCTGTCGTCCCTTGCCGTTCGGCATGTGGCAGAGACCGCACGCGCGCGCGTCGGGCCGCTTGCCCTTGGCAACGATCTCCGGCATGACCGGGTGATCTTCGGGATACCAGTCGGCGGGCCCGAAGCCGTCGGCGATCTGCTGCCGAGTGAACTGCTTCCCGGTAGCACCGGGGAGCGTCTTCAATGAGGTGTCTGGCGGGACCGCGGGAGCACCCGGCGTCGGCGGCGGCGCGATGGCGTACGCCCACGCGGGAATATCTGCGGCCCGAATCCCGACGGCGGCGGCAAAAGGCAGCGCCGCAACAACAACCAAGGCAGCGAATTTACGCATATATGGCCTCCACTCGAGCCAACGATTCTCTCGGATGGGAAACTATACGCCAAAACGACCCCTCCGGCGCACTGGAGTCGGGTCCCGGCCATATACTTTCCGCCGGGGTAAGCGGGGCCCAGGGTCCGGCCGGTTTGGCGCAGGATTCTTCATCGGCGGGGCGGCCGATTCCGTCGCCCCGAACCCCATCAGGCGACCGTCGAGCAAAGGGGGCCCTCAAGGCCGAACTGGAGAGACCCATGAAACTGCGCTTCGTTGTGCTTACCATCCTTGCCGGCATCGGCGGAGCGGTCGCGTCCGCGCAGACCGCCCAGACCGACCCGAAGAACTTCAGCATCGACCCGTGGCACCTCAATGTGCCCAAGCCGATCGCCAATCCGGTCACGAGCGTTGTCGAGAAGATCCCGGGATCGGATCTGGCCGCGGAAATCATCTACGTCGAGATGAACGACGGGACGTATTCGCCGATTGCGATGATGAAGCCGTCGGGCAACGGGCGCTTTCCGCTGGTCGTGCTGGCGCACATGAACGGCGGCGGCGGGACCGAATGGCTGCGCGAATGGCTGCAGTACGGCAACTGGACACCCGAGCAGCTGGTGAAAGCGGGCTACGCGGTGGCGTGGATGCGCTACCGCGCTGAAGTCAACAACACGTATGGTCCCGCCCTCAAGGAAACATCACGACAGGGGCGCCAGTTGTTCAACCATGGCCCGTACGAGTACGACGATGCGATTGCGATCGTCAAGTACGTGAAGACGCTGCCGTACATCGATGCGAACAGGGTCGGTTACCTCGGCCTGAGCCACGGCGGTGAGATGGCATTCAAGATCGCGTCCGAGTACGACGGCCTGCGATGCATGATTGCCGTCGAACCGGCGTCGGGCGAGTACCTGTCGGTCGGCCGCCGTCCCGCGGGCTCACCGCAGATCCCAGAGACGCGGATGAACGTCACGCAACAGATGCTCGACGAAGAGAAGGCGGCCACGCGCGCGCGCATCGACATGAACGTCGCGATGGAACGCATTAACAGGATCAAGACGCCGATCCTGGTCATGGGCCGCGTGAACGACAACAACATGCCGCAGTTCCGCTTGAGCTACGAGCTCGCGAAGGAAGCCGGCAAGCAGGTCGAGTGGAAGCAGTACGAACACCCCGAGCACGGGTTCATCTTCGTCACGCGGAATGCAAAGGGTGCGTACGAACCGGATCCGGCGCAGAAGCAGATCGTCAGCGACACGATCGCGCATTTCAACAGCTGTCTGAAGGGGTGACGATCTAACCACGAAGGTCGCGAAGGAAGTTCTTATTTGCCGACGAGGTGTGGCGCGTCGGTGTTGTTCTCGAGGCAGACGAAATCGAGCAGCTCCGTGTTCGGCGCGATGAACTCGTTGAGCGTCACGGTCCACGGCGCCGTGTACGCCTTTGGATCATTCACCGTGACCTGCACTTCCATCCGTCCGTAGTTCATTCGTCGAAATCGCTCGGTGATGGTTGCCGCGTCGGTCAAAGGGCTGCCCTTTCGATCCAGCCAGATGCCCTCGTTGCGGAAGCCGGTCGATTCCACGACGAGCGTGTCGCCCTCCCAATGCCCGATGGAGTAGCCCTTCCACGTCGGCAGCGGGTTGGCCGGAAGCGGGCGGCCGTCCATGAAGATCTGCCGGTATGTGACTTCGCGTTCGCTGAGGATGACGATGACGCCCGGCGTCTGGATGATCTTGTTGAACGCCGGATAAGTGTGCAGCCTCACGATCCCGCCGGGGAAGCAGTTCGATGTCGGATCGTCCTTGCCAAACTGCTCGGATCGCGCCTTGACGAGCGCAGCCGCCCACGGTTGATAGGGAATACCCCCTTTTACTCCCCATCCGATGTCGAGGAATTGCTCGCTCATCTGATTGTCCGGGCAGCCATCGGGAGGGCAGACTTGATTTCGCTCGGGCCGCCAGATGCCGGAGAGATCCGGTTTGCCGTCCGTCGTGCGCGACACCCGCGCATTGAGATTCGGAGAGCCGTCGGCATTCTTCGGAACGCCTGCCGTCGGATAGTCGAGCCACTGCGCCCCCAGCGGCGCCGGGGCAAGCAGGACCGCCGCGAGAGCTGCGCTTGTCAGAGCGGCGCGGACCCTGTGGGTCCGCGAAAGGGAGGGCGGCATCCTCATCAATTCCCCGGTGCGTCGGCCGCGGTGCCGCCGGACATCTTTCGGCCGTCACTCAGCGTGACAACCCGCGCGTTTGCGAGACGCGATCCGTCCCTCGCCAGGTACCCGTCCACCGTCACCGTGTCGCCAGCCTTGAGCAAGTTCATCGTCCACCCACGCCGGAGCAGTCCGTTGACGGCGCCCATGGTGAACTCCCAGTTGGTGACCGTGCCGGCCTGGTCTTTCACGTCGATGTAGAAGCGGACGTGCGGATTGGTCCACTCAACCTTCGTCACGCTTCCCGTGAGCGTGGCGGGCTTCTTCGCGTCGTACTCCGCGGCAAACGAATGGTGCGCGCGCAGCGGAGCAGCCGACAGCATGACGCCAAGGAGCATGGCGAGGGCACGGAGGCTCGAACGCTTCACGTTTACTTTTATACACCGGCCCGGCCTTTCGTGCGCCACCTGATCTAGACTCCTCGGACGTGGCGACTCGACGCGCATTCGGGACAATCACCGCGCTCGCGCTTATCGCGATTGCGGCGGTCGCAGCGACACTGTGGTGGAGGGCGCGTCCCGCACCTGGGCGGGGCCAGCCCGTGTCGTACGCGGCGGCCATCAGGCAGGAGCTCTTCGCCGAAGTGCAGCCGGTGAATGTCACCAACTGCGAACTGCTGCGATTTGGCGAAGCGCACGACGGCGGCTACCTGTTGTGCGGCAATCTCCTGGCCTCCGTCACGGCGGGGTATTCATACGGTATCTCCGGCTATGACGGGTGGGGCTGCGAGGTTTCCCGCAGGCTGCACGTGACGGTGCATCAATACGACTGTTTTGATCTGCGCGAGCCATCGTGCCCTGACGGCAGCACGACGTTTCACGGGGAGTGCGTAGCGGGCACGCGCAGGGTCGAGGACGGACGGCTCTTCGACACGATGCGGGCGCAGTTCGCGAAGAACGGCGACGATGACCGGCGTCTCGTTGTGAAGATGGATGTCGAAGGTGCGGAATGGGATTCGTTCCTGCTTGCGCCCGACGCAGTATTCGATCAGATCGATCAACTGCAGGTGGAGTTTCACCATGTGGATGACCGGCGATATGTTGCGGCGATGCAGCGGCTGAAACAGTTCTTCTACATCGCGCACGTCCACTACAACAACTTCAGCTGCGACCCGACGATGACGCCGTTCCCATCGTGGGCGTTCGAGGCGCTGCTTGTCAGCAAGCGAATCGGCAGGAGCGACGGATTGCCCGTTGCGCCCGGCCCGGGCCCGCTCGATGCGCCCAACAATCCTGATTGGGCGGATTGTCAGGCCGCCGCCCACGAGCCCGGGGGTTCGCCCAATTCACAGTAGGATCGATCGCGGCCTATGAGTACAGAACGCTTTCCCGTTGAGAAGTCAGACGAAGAATGGCGGCGGATTCTGACGCCGGAGCAGTACTCCGTGCTCCGCGGCCATGGAACCGAGCGGCCCGGATCGTGCGCGCTGCTCAAGGAGCATCGGGCCGGTACCTTCACGTGCGCGGCGTGCGGTCAGCGGCTGTTCGTCGCCGACCGGAAGTTCGAGAGCGGCACGGGCTGGCCGAGCTTCTTCGCCCCGCTCGAAGGCGCCATTGGTACGACTGAGGATCGCACGTTCGGGATGAAGCGGGTCGAGGTCCACTGCAACAATTGCGGCGGGCACCTCGGGCACGTGTTCGAGGATGGACCGCCGCCGACCGGGTTGCGCTACTGCATCAACGGCGTGGCGCTGACGTTCGAGCCATCGGCACCCTGATCTGTTTCAGGCAGCCGCTAGTTGCCCACGATTCGGTAGACAAGCCAGACGGCGAATACGCACCCCAGGGTCATGAGCGCCGTGAACGCCACGAATCCCCAGACGAAATGCTTGCGAGATGACATTGTTTGAGAGTGTTCGGGCCACCAAACGACACGATGAGCACGAAATCGATCAGAGAAATCGGCGGTTACTGCCGCGACGTCACTGTTCTGGCCCCTGCAAGTGTTGCCGCGAGTCGCAGGGCAAATTCGAGGGCGCCTGGATCGGCTTTCCCCTGCCCAAGAATGTCGAACGCGGTGCCGTGAGCCGGCGTCGTAAACACAGTCTTCAACCCGGCGGTCACGGTCACCCCCTTGTTGAAGCCGAGCAGTTTGGTCGCGATCTGCCCCTGATCGTGGTACATCATCACCACGCCGTGGAAGTCGCCCCGCTTCGCCTTGAGAAAGATCGCGTCCGACGAGATCGGACCGGTCGCATCGATCCCTTCGGCGCGCAGGCGCTCCACCGCCGGACGGATGATGCGGATTTCCTCGTCACCAAACAGCCCGTTTTCTCCGCAATGGGGATTCAGCGCGGCCACGCCGATCCGCGGACGGTCGTACCCCATGGCTCGGAGCGTCGCATCGGCTAGGCGCAGCGCGGCCGCGATGCGCTCGGGTGTGATCATATCGACGGCTTCGCGCAGCGCGACGTGTGACGTGACACGGAAGGTCGCAAATTCGGGAATCACGTTCATCTCGCCGAAAAACCCGCCGTGATTGGTCAATTTCGCAAACATCTGGTGCTCGTCGGGAAACTTCCAGCCGCCTCTCTGCAGCGCCGCTTTGTTGAGCGGCGCGAAACAGATGCCATCGAGCGTCCCGGCGAGCGCGAGGTCAATCATGTGTTTCAGCGTGTCGCCGCAGACGCGCCCGGATTCGTCGGAAATCTCGCCGCGCCGGAGGCGCGATGGATCGAGATTGGCGAGGTCGATCACGGGAACCGACGTGCAGGGCCACCGCACCTCGTCCAACCGTGCGAAGACTTGATAGGGGATCGTGATGCCGGCATCGCGCATGCCGAGCTCCAGCACGCGTGCGTCTCCGATCACCGCCAGGCGCGCCGACGCCGCGATCGCTCCGGAAGACAGCACTTTCACTGAAATCTCCGGCCCGATGCCCGTGGCATCGCCGAGCATGAGGCCGATCAGCGGGAGATCTCTCATCGAGTGCACCGGCCGAACTGATTGCGTAATAGGCACAACGAGCCTTGACGCGCGGGCTGCGGGCCGCGACAACGGCGCGGTCCGACAGCAATTTCGAAGAGACGCGCCACTGAGTGCGTCTATCTTGTCACGCTTGCGGCGGAATCGGCGAGCGATGTAGCCTTGGCGGCACCAACCATCATGACCAACGACACCCGCGCGACCGCCGCCGTCATTGATTTCGTCACGCAATGGAATCTCGATCGCTTTCCCCGGGAGGCGATCTCCCTTGCCAAACAGTGCATTGTCGATGGACTCGGCGTGATCCTCGCGGGCTCCACGGCGCACGGCACCGCCATCGTCAGAGACTACGTTCGAGCAGGCAGAGAGGTGGGCGAGGCGACCGTCCTCGGCGCCGAGACGTTTTCGTGCCGCGCCGCGTCCGCGGCGCTCGTGAATGGAACCGCCGGGCACGCGCTGGATTTCGACGACACGCAGCTCTCGTCGTCGCCCGATAAGACGTTCGGCTTGCTCACGCATCCGACGATTCCACCGCTGGCCGCAAGCCTCGCGATCGGCGAGCGGCTTGGCGTGTCAGGCCGCCATTTCCTCGAGGCGTATCTCATGGGCCTGGAGGTCGAATGCAAGATGGCGGAGGCGATTCACCCGAGCCACTACGAAAATGGCTTCCACTCGTCCGGGACCTTCGGCATCTTCGGCGCCATGGTGACCGCCGCAAAACTCCTTGGCCTGAACGCCGAGGCGCTGGCCAACGCGCTCGCCATGACCTCGAGCATGAGCTCGGGTATCCGCTTGAACTTCGGCACCATGACCAAGCCGCTGCACGTGGGGCGCGCCGCGCAGAACGGCGTGATGGCCGCGGAACTGGCCGCGCGGGGCCATACCGGAGGCAAAGACGCGCTGGAGAGTCCCTGGGGGTTCTTCCGGGTGTTCACGCTCGGCGCAGGGTTCGACGCGAACCAGATCGTCGGCGCGCTGGGCAATCCGCCGAGCATCGTCTCGCCCGGCGTCTCGCTCAAGCCGTATCCCTGTGGCAGCCTCGGTCATCCCAGCATGGATGCGATGCTGAAGCTGGTACTGACACATGACGTCACACCCAATCAGGTACGGAGCATCCGGCTGCGCGCCGGGTCCAACATCCTCAACCCGCTGCGCTACCCAATCGCGCACACCGAGCTCGAGGCCAAGTTCTCCCCCGCCTTCATGATGACCAGCCTCGTGCTGCGGAGGAAGGCCGGGATTCACGAATTCACCGACGAGTTTGTGCGAAGCCCCCCCGTCCAGGAGATGATGAAAAAGGTCACCACGGTCCGCGATGCTGAGATCGAGGCACGCGGCTTCGAGAAGATGCGCAGCATCGTGGAAGTCGACCTGACTGACGGCCGCACGCTCGTGCAGGAAGCTGACGACCGCTACCGGGGAGGGCCGGAGAAGCCATTCACGCGCGACGAGCTGCACGAGAAGTTCACCGACTGCGCGAGCCTCGTGCTGCGGCCGGATGCGATCACCGAGACCCTCGAGCGACTCGAGTCGATCGAGCAGATGCGCAATATTCGGGAGCTTGTCGAAGTCTTGACCGCCGGGGCGCTCGCCGCGCAGCCGACAGCCTCACCGCACTAGAGTTTTCCATTGAATCTCGCCTGGATTTCGGTCGGCGCGCTGATCGTCGCTGTCACGCTCAGCATGGTGACGACGATCAACGTCGGAGTGGTCTGCCTGGCGTTCGCGTGGATCGTTGGCGTGCACCTGGGAGGGATGTCGACGGGGGACATCCTCGAAGGGTTCCCGACGCAGCTGTTCATCACGCTGGTGGGCGTCACCTTGTTGTTCAGCATGGCCCGCTGCAACGGTACGCTGGAGCGAATCACTGAGCGCGCCGTGCGCCTCTGTCGTGGCCACGCGGGCTTCCTGCCGATCATGTTCTTCTTCCTTGCGCTCGCCCTGTCGACGATTGGCCCGGGCAGCATCGGGGCGACCGCGCTCCTGGCACCTCCTGCCATGGCTGCCGCCGCACGGACCGGTGTCTCGTTCTTCCTGATGGCCCTCATGATTGGCAACGGGGCGCTCGCCGGCAGCCTCTCCCCGTTCTCGCCCACCGGCGTTGTCGCCAATGGCGTGATGGCGCGGATGGGATTCCCGGGGCTGGAGTGGCAGATGTTTGCCAACAACATCGCAGGCCATACGCTGGTCGCATTCGGGGGGTACTTCCTGCTGGGCGGCTGGCGTCTCTTCCGGCGAGGGGGCAGCCGCACTGAAACCGTGGAGCTGCCCAGTCAGCCGCTCGAGCCGCGTCACTGGCTGACGTTGGGGCTCATCGCCGCACTCCTCGTCGGTGTCATCGTGTTCGAATTTGAGGTGGGGATGACGGCGCTCACCGCCGCGGCCATACTCTCGTTTGCGCGCGCCGCCGACGAGAAAGAGGCCATCCACGGCATGCCGTGGGGTGTCATGTTGATGGTAAGCGGGGTCACGGTGCTCGTCATCCTGATGGAGAAGACCCAGGGACTGGACCTGTTCACGAATCTGCTGGTACGGCTCTCGACGCCGGAGTCGGTCACGGCCGTTGTGGCATTCGTGACTGGTGTGGTGTCCGTGTACAGCAGCACATCGGGCGTCGTGTTGCCCGCGTTCCTGCCGACTGTCCCGGGCCTCGTTCAACGTCTCGGGGGGGTCGATCCGATCGCCGTCGCGTCGGCGATCAGCCTCGGCTCGCACCTGGTCGATCTGTCACCACTGTCGACCACGGGCGCACTGTGCCTGGCGGGGCTGACCGCGGGCGTCGACTCTCAGGGACTCTTTAATAAGCTGCTTGCGTGGGGCCTGTCGATGACGGTTGTCGGCGCGGCCCTGTGCTGGTTGATGTTCAGATAGCAGCCATGAACCTCATGCAAATCCCAAATCCCAAACCCCAAGCTCCAAATCCCAAATCACGTGTGGTTGCGTTGGGTTTTGGGATTTGGGTTTTGGGGTTTGGGATTTCCGCTCCGGCGCTGGCGCAATCACCGTATGTTGCCGGCGCAATCGGCGCCGACGTGTCGCGTTCCAGTCACGCCGATTCGAGGTTCTATTCGCCTCCGTCAAATGGTGCGGAGGTCCTGAGCGGCGCACTCCGCGTGGGTACGTCCATCACCGGCATCTGGGGTGTGGAGCTGGAATACGTTCGGGCAGGCCGCAGCTCCGAGGAAACGCCCATTTTCAATCCGCTGGCTCAGGCAGGGAGCACCTCCGTCAGCCTCGTGCAGCTCTTGCCCGGTGTTGCGCCAGGCATTCCGACACCGTTTCCCTTTGACTACCGGTCCGAGGTCAGGCGGCGGCACTCGAGCATGAATGCGGTCGTGTGGGCGAGGCAGCCGGTGGGAGGTGCCGTCGACCTCGTCTACCTTGCCGGAATCGCCTTCACGCGCGAACGCTCGGACGTGACGCAGAACATCATTCCGGTTCCCAGGGCAATCGTCCCGCCCGCCCCGATTCGAAGCACGTTCACCGAGTACGCGACGCGCCCGCTGGTTGGAATGGAGGCGCGCATCGGGCTCACCCCGCGGCTCCGCCTGATTCCGGGACTTCGAGTCCAGGGACTCGGCGATGGCTGGCTCGTACGCCCGAATGTCGCGGTTGGCTGGTTCTTCTAGCGAAACCTAGTCGGTCGCGCGGAGCCCAGGCATTTCAGGAACGACGTAGCGCTTTACGAGTTCCAGAAGGTTTTCGAATCGGAACGGCTTTTCGAGCCATCCGTCGACATGCAGGCCAGCGCGCTCGTCGACGCTGACGTCGGTGGCGGTGATGACGATGGTTGGAATGGTGGCGAGGACCGGATCCGCGAGCTGACGCGAGCGGAACGCAGTCCCGTTCAACGCACCCGGCAGCTGCAGGTCGAGGACGATCAGCGCGAATCCATGTGGCTGCGCGACAAGCTCACTCAGCCCGCGCCGGGCATCCGGCTCTTCGGTCACCATGTATCCGTGCAGCTCCAGCAGCTGCGCAAGCCCCTCTCGTACGTCATCGCGATCCTCGATAAGGAGAATCTCGCCGCGCCGAGGTGAGGGATACGCCAACGGAACTTCGTCACGTGGATCGATCGCCTCCACGTCGGCTTTGAACACGCTTGCTACCTGATCCATAGAGGACTCACGGCAGGCGTAGTCCACGATATGTGCCACGCGACGCCAGTGAGACGACATGGGGTCAGACCCCGGTGATGCGTTGTTCCAGGGTCAGACCCTGCGATGGGCGATTGGCGGTTGGCCGGAACCGCTACACGAGGGGACGGAAAAATCTACCTTGTTCGCGCGCCGAGTGCGGCGCGCGCCGTTGCGGGCTCGATCAGCAGGAAGGCCACGGCGGCACCGATACCGACGGCGATTTGCACGACTGCCAGCTCCGGGCGCGAATCGCCCGTTAACACGCCACCGGTCACGAGCGTCCCCGTGAAGACCCAGTCAGCGGCGGCGACCCACACCGCCGAGCGCCCGCGCGCCCATTCAAGCTCGGCTGGATAGAATCGCGACGTGAACCAGAGATGGAGGCGTAGCGTGACCGCGACGATGGCCGCCGCGAGCACGGCGACGAATACGGCGTTGCCTTCTTTGCCGCCGATGACCCCTCGCGCGATCCAGGCGGGCCAGGTCATCACACCGTACACCAGCGCCGCGGCAGCCTGGTGAAACTCCCACCACCACCGCGCCGGCGGCTTGAAAAGCGCCGATGCCGCATGATCCTTCGCGGCACGCTGCGATGGGTGCGCCATCTCGCGTTCGATCGCAGCAAGCAGCTCACGTGCGGATTGATAGCGCTCGTTCGGATCGGTCTGGATGCACCGCCATGCGATGTCGGACGCCGACACGGGCATCGGTCGTCGCCCGGGCGTCAGGGGATGGAATCCGGTGAGCATCTCCGTCAGCACGACGCCGAACGCGTAGATATCGGCACGCAGGTCGGTGGCCGCCCCGAGCAGCTGCTCGGGCGGCATGTACGCAGGTGTACCCACCGCGGCGCCAGGACGCGTCAGGCGCGTCGACGTGATGCCCTCCAGCTGCGCGATGCCGAAGTCGACGACCTTCACGGCGCCAACCGCAGTGATCAGCACGTTCTCGGGCTTCAGATCGCGATGCACGACGCCTGCATCGTGCGCCGCGCACAGCGCGCGCGCGATGTCGGCCGCGACCGCCAGCGCACGCGACAGTTCGAGCGGCGCCCGCTCGATTTCGCTGCGCAGCGTATGTCCATCGACGAACTCGGAGGCGATGAACAGCTGACCGTCGATCTCTTCGAGCGCGTACACGGTCGCCACCGCCGGATGGGAGATGGTCGCAGCGGCGCGCGCCTCCCGCCGCAGGCGCTCACGTTGTGCCGCGTCGCCGTCATGAACGGGGGGGAGCGCCTTCAGCGCCACACGCCGATCGAGCCGCAGATCACGCGCGGAATAGACGATGCCCATGCCGCCACGGCCGATTTCGCGCTCGATCTCGTATGAGCCGATCCGCGTGCCGGGCTCGAGGAACTCGGGCGCGGCCACCTCACTCGGATCGACGACGACCGGCGCCTCGAGAAATCCTCCGGCCGTTTCGTGCGCGGCGACCAGCGCTGCCGCCTCGCGGGCGAGCATCTCGTCGCTGCCGGCTTCGCGCATCAGCCAGTCGAGCCGTGTGTCGGGCGGCTGTTCGAGCGCGCCGTGGAACAGCGCTTTGAGGCGCTCCCATTGATCGCGCGTCACGCGTGGCCACCCGGGGCGCTCGCGCCCTGGTCTCCGTCCAGCGCCCGTTTCAGCCACGCGCGCGCCATTGCCCATTGCCGCTTCACGGTGGCGGGGGACACGCCGACGGCATCCGCGGTCTCCTCGACGGTCAGTCCGCCGAAATACCGCAGTTCCACGATGTGCGCCTGTTCGGGATCGATGGCGGCGAGCCGCGTCAGGACCTCGTCGAGCGCAAGCACGTCGATCGATGCTCCTTCGCTCGCCTTGAGCCCCTCATCGAGCGTGACACGCATCGGTGCGCCGCCACGCTTGGCCGCAGCCCTGGCGCGGGCGCGCTGCACGAGGATCTGGCGCATCGACAACGCGGCAATCGCGAGGAAATGGGTGCGATTGGCGAAGGTGCGAGCCCGTTCCGCCGCGAGTCGCACGAACGCTTCGTTGACCAGCGCTGTGGCCTGGAGGGTCTGCCCGGGTCGCTCGCGGCTGATGTAACGTGCCGCGATGCGCCGAAGCTCGTCGTAGACGAGCGGCATCAAGTCCGCCGGCCGGCCGTCCGAGGGCTGTGGTGTCAGCGTCGTTCTATCGTGACCGTCTCGATGACGATGTCCTTGACCGGGCGATCCCGTTCGCCGATCGGCGTCTTTCCGATCTTGGTGACCACGTCCATCCCCTCGACGACTTCGCCGAACACCGCATGCCGATCGTCGAGATGCGGTGTCTTGCCCAGCGTGATGAAGAACTGCCCGCCGTTGGTGTTCGGCCCCCGGTTCGCCATCGAGAGCGTGCCCGCCTTGTTGTGCCGCAGCTTCGGATGAAACTCATCGGCAAAGTTGTAGCCGGGACCTCCGATCCCCTGCCCGAGGGGATCACCGCCTTGAATCATGAATCCGTCGATGACGCGATGGAAGATGGTGCCGTTGTAGTACGGCTTCCGCACCTTCTGATTGGTGCGCGGATCGCTCCACTCCTTGGTCCCTTCCGCAAGCCCGACAAAATTCTCGACCGTTTTCGGCGCCTCCTGATCGAACAGACGAATCGTGAAATTTCCTTCAGTGGTGACAAACCGCGCGTAGGTTCCCGCCAAGCCTGGCTCCTTGTGTGATCCGTGGAGAATTCGTGGAGAAGACGAGCTATGAATCACAGAGGATATCACTCCCCCGCGATACAATTCCGCCCATGCCCGGTGCGATCCGGACCGTAGAAGAAGACGCGCTCGATGCCGTCGTGACCGGACGTGCCGACGATCCGTTCTCCGTGCTCGGTCCCCACGCGTCGACCAGCAACGGCCGACCAGCGCTCGTCATCCGGACGATGCGGCCGTCGGCGGGCGCCGTGGAGCTGGTGACCGCGGATCGGGTCATCGCCATGGAGAGGCGTCATCCGGACGGGCTGTTCGAGGCGACGCTCGATGCGGGCGGCCGTTCTGTCAGCGAGGTGGCCTACCGCTTCCGCATCCACGAGGCGGGAGACACGAGCGAGACGAGCGATCCCTACCGGTTCGGACAGGTGCTGAGCGAGTTCGATTTGCACCTGTTCAATGAGGGCACGCATTACCGCGCGTGGGAGAAACTCGGCAGTCATCGCCTGACGATCGAGGGCGTCAGCGGCGTGCACTTCGCCGTGTGGGCGCCGAACGCCCAGCGCGTCAGCGTCATCGGTGACTTCAACCGGTGGGATGGCCGCGTCCATCCGATGCGAAAACTCCTGCCGTCGGGCGTGTGGGAGATCTTTGTTCCCGATCTCGGGGACCGCACCTGCTACAAGTTCGAAATCCGGACCACCGGCGGACACCTGCTGCACAAGGCCGATCCGTTTGGGCGGCACTTCGAGATTCCGCCAAACACGGCGACGGTTGTCGTGGAAGAGCAATACGAGTGGCGGGATGACGACTGGATGCGGGACCGCCCGTCGTACGACGCGTGGCGGGAACGGCCGATGTCGATCTACGAAGTCCACCCCGGATCGTGGCGTCGCATTCCCGAGGAAGGCCACAGGGTCCCGACGTACCGCGAACTCGCGGCGACACTGGTTCCCTACGTGCGCGAGATGGGTTACACGCACATCGAGCTGATGCCGGTGATGGAGCATCCGTTCTCCGGCTCGTGGGGGTACCAGGTCATCGGATTCTTCGCGCCGACGAGCCGCCACGGGTCACCGGACGATTTCCGCTATTTCGTCGACGAATGCCACCGGCACGGGTTGGGGGTGATCCTCGACTGGGTGCCTGGCCATTTCCCGAAGGATCGCCACGGTCTCGCGGAGTTCGACGGCACCGCGCTGTACGAGCACGCCGATCCCCGCAAGGGCGAGCACCAGGACTGGGGCACGCTGATTTTCAACTACGGGCGCAACGAGGTGCGCACGTTCCTTCTGAGCAACGCGCTGTTCTGGCTCGAGGAGTTTCACGTCGATGGCCTGCGCGTCGACGCGGTGGCATCGATGCTCTATCTCGATTACTCGCGCGAGGGAGGGCAGTGGATCCCGAACCAGTTCGGCGGGCGCGAAAACCTCGAAGCAGTCGAGTTCCTCAAGCAGCTCAACACGCTGACGCATGGGCGCGTGCAGGGCACGATCACCGTCGCCGAGGAATCGACGGCGTGGCCGGCTGTGAGCAAGCCCGTGTACGTGGGCGGGCTCGGGTTCAGCTACAAGTGGAACATGGGGTGGATGCACGACGTCCTCGAATACATCACGCAGGATCCCGTGCACCGGCGGTGGCATCACAACCGGATCACCTTCTCGATGCTCTACGCGTTCACCGAGAATTTCGTCCTGCCGTTTTCACATGACGAGGTGGTGCACGGCAAGCGGTCCATGCTCGACAAGATGCCCGGGGATCTGTGGCAGAAGCATGCGACCCTCCGCGCGCTCTACGGCTACATGTTCGCGCATCCGGGCAAGAAGCTGATGTTCATGGGGTGCGAGTTTGGCCAGTGGCACGAATGGAACTACGACACCAGCCTTGACTGGCACCTCCTGCAGTACCCCGAGCACGAAGGGCTCCGCCGCTGGGTCCGGGATCTCAATCACACGTACCAGCGCGAGTCGTCGCTCCACGAAATCGACTTCGAGCCGGCGGGGTTCAGCTGGATCGACTGCTGCGACAACGAGAACAGCGTGATGTCGATGATCCGCCGCGCGCGTGACCCGGAGGACTTCACGGTCATCGTGACGAATTTCACGCCCGTGCCGCGCCTGGACTATCGCATCGGCGTGCCGGAGGGCGGTTTCTACCGCGAGGTGCTCAACAGCGACAGCGCGCGCTACAGCGGAAGCAACATGGGCAACGCGGGAGGTGTCCATGCCGACGCGCGGCCCATGCACGGGTTCGACTACTCCATGTCGCTGACGGTCCCGCCGCTCGGATTCGTACTCTTCAAACGGTAGGCGGCGATCACGTACCACCGAGACACTGAGACACCGAGGAAACAAGATCAATTTCCCGGTGCCTCGGTGCCTCGGTGTGTCGTCGCGGCGACGAGCGCTTCAACTTCGGCTACTCCAGGCGCGCTGCTCATTGCCCCCATCTTCGTACAGCTCAAGGCCGCAGCGGCGTTCGCGAAGCGCAGGATGTCTCGCGGCGAGTCGCCGCGCAGCAGTGCGTGGATGAATGCGCCTCGGAAGACATCGCCCGCGCCTGTCGTATCGACGGGCGTCACGTGCACCGCGGGCTCGCGATGCAGGTGTCTTCCCTCGAGGAGCATCGCTCCGCGCGCGCCGAGCGTAACGGCCATCATGGAGTGATGCGGGACGCGGAGCGCTGCGAGCGCGCGCGCCAGGTCAGTCTCTCCTGTGAGCGCGGCCGGGACGTGCTCCGCAAAGATCGGCACGGTGACGGCGTCGATGAGCGCTCGCACGCCTTCGGAGGCCTGCTCGATGTCGCTCGTCACCGGTAGGCCGTATTCACGCGCGATCCGCGCCGCCTCGACGCTCGCATCCAGATCCACATCGTCGACGTGCAAGAGCCGCGCGGACCGAATCACATCGCCGTTGACGTCGCGCGCCTCGAGCGCGACCCGCGGATCGCGCCGCCACAGTACGATACGCTCGCCTTCGCCCTCGTCCAGCAGGATGACGGCGAACGGATTGGCGGCGTCGCGAACGACGCCGTGTGCGATGTCGATCCCGAGCCGAGCGAGCTCGCCTCGCATTCGCGCACCGTTGTCGTCCGATCCCGTCGTGCCGATGTAGGACGCGCGCAGCCCCATCGCCACACACGTCGCCAACGCCGTCGTCACCTGCCCGCCGCAGGACACCAGGTAATCCGTGATCGGCAGCTTGGCACACGCGCTGTCGGGCCGTGGATACTGCGGAAGGCGATAGACAAAGTCGACGGAATTGGCGCCGACCCCAACGACGTCAATCATCGTCGCAGGGCGACCCGCTACGGGCCAGCTCGTACATGGCGATCGCGGCCGCCGTTGCGACGTTGACCGAGTCAGTGTCGTCCGCCATCGGGATACGCGCGCGAAGAGGGCACGCGTCGAGCGCGGCCTGGGTCAACCCCTCACCTTCGTGTCCAAGAACAAGGGCGACCCGTCGGTCCGAGAGCTCTGCTGCGACGGTGTGAAAGCACGGGGCGGCCGAGGAAGGGGTCAACGCAACGACGGCGATGCCGTCACCATCGAGCTCCCGCAGCGCGCGCGGCCACTCGTGCGCGCGCGCGAAAGGGATGCGCAGCGCGGCCCCCATCGAGGTGCGGATCGCTTTTCGATACAGCGGATCGGTGCTTGCCGGATCGAGCAGCACCGCGCCAACCCCGAACGCAGCGGCATTGCGAAACACGCTGCCCACGTTGTCGGGATCGCCGACGCGTTCGAGGATCACGAGGCGGCGCGCGGCGCGCGCCAGCTCGAGCCAGTCCAGCGGGACAGGCCGTTCGCCGATCGCCAGACAGCCACGATGAACGTTGAAGCCGGCAACGTCGTCCATCACCGCCGGCGGAACGACGTACACAGGTGTCTCGGGGTGAGAGTCGACAGCGGGCCGTAAACTGGCGAGCGCCGAATCGGTGACCATCACCGACCGCGCGTGAAAGCGACCGCCGCCCAACAGCCGCTGGACGACGAGCCGTCCTTCCGCGATGAAAATGCCGCGTTGCTCGACCAGGACCGGATCCGGGATGTTGCGGTAGTCCGCCAACCGCGGGTCGCACGCGTCGCCGACCGCGAGGATCGCTATGTTGCCCGCTCCCCGCCAGCGTTGGCGCGCTCCCACCCACGGTAGGTGCCCAGGACGCGCGTCCATTTGGCAAACTCGGCGAGATGCATCAGCGCCCGCGAGCACGCCATGTCGTCGCGGCGCGCTTCGACCTCTACGTAGAACAGGTACTCCCATGGGCGGCCCCGGATCGGCCGGCTCTCGAGCTTCGTGAGGTTGATGTCGCGCAGCGCGAACACGCTCAGTGCCTTGAACAAGGCGCCCGGCGTGCTCGGCAGCGCAAACACGATTGTCGTCTTGTCGGCGTCGGCGCCGGCAGCACCGCCGATGATCGCGAAGCGCGTGATGTTGTACTCGTAATCCTGCACGGCCTCCTGCAGGACCTCGAGGCCGAACACCTCCGCGGCCCGCCGCGATGCGAGCGCCGCCGCGTTCTTCAGCTTCTGCTCGGCCACCAGCTTCGCGCCGCCCGCGGTGTCGTACACCGCTTCAACGGTCACACCGAGATTCTTGAGGTATTGCTCGCACTGCGCCAGCGCCTGCGGATGCGAGTACACGACGGTGATATCGGAGATCTTCGCGCCCGGCAGCGCCTGCAGGCAATGGACGACATCGAGCTCCACCTCGCCGGTGATCATGAGGTCGTGATCGAGGAGCAGGTCGTAGTTGCGATGAATGGTGCCGCCAATCGAGTTCTCGAGCGGCACCACGCCGTGCGTGGTGCGCTTCTTCACCACCGCCTCGAACACTTCGTCGAAGCTCTTGCACGGCATCGTTTCGACCTGCGGTCCGCCGTACACAAGTGCGGCGGCCTCGCTGTAAGCGCCGGGTTCTCCCTGATACGCGAGTCTCACGAATGATCTCCCGCCGGGTCCGAAAGGCCCGGTCTACGTGCCAATTGTTATTCGCCCCGAGGACCCTGGGGAAGGGCCCCGACCGCGGATCGCACCGCGCCCCCCGCCAGGATGCCCATTGTCGACACGACGACGAGCGCACACCGCATCCAGATCGGGGTCGGCAGCGCATAACCGGCCGCAAATCCCCAGATCAGGACGATCGACTGAAACGCGGCGGCGACCATCGTGTATCGCATCGGGTCGTGGGCAGCGATTCGCGCCGCCACGTATCCGCCGAGAATCGCGGCCATGCCGGTGTAAAAGAGGCGCGCCGCCGTCATCAACGGGGAGTTGAGGACAGCCGCGAAGTCGCCTGGTGTATTCAGTGGCTGCTGCGCCAGCGCGTTGACGAGCGTAATCTCGAGCG
>Ga0070699_100001195_pt1 | contig 23963 bp, 19 predicted proteins | sample KBSK1503metaG_FD_65473 | JGI IMG/M metagenome (GOLD analysis project Ga0070699, IMG submission 65473) | Corn, switchgrass and miscanthus rhizosphere microbial communities from Kellogg Biological Station, Michigan, USA - KBS K1-50-3 metaG | ecosystem: Host-associated > Plants > Roots >...
ATGTTCCTTTCCTGGTTATTGCCAACCACCACCCAGTGCCTTGGAAAGTTGGACCACCGAGATCAACTCGTCGCGTTTTGTTTGCGTCAAGTTTAGCTCAGCCTCAAACAGATCGCGATCGGAGTCGAGCGCGTTGAGCAGCGTGTCAACGCCGCCTTCGTATCGTAAATAGGCGAGATGCGATCGATCCTGAAGCGTTTTCACCAGCAACTCCTGCTGCACGCGAATCTCACGAACTTTGCGATACTGGACCAGCGCATCTGAAACCTCGCGAAAAGCATTTTTAATCGTCTGCTCGTACGTGACGAGGGCGAACTCCTGCTGAGCGCGCGCAAACTTCACATTTGATTTCAAACGACCACCGGTAAAGATCGGTTGCGTGAGTTGCGGCACAAACGTCCACGCGCGACTCGGACCAGTAAACAGGCTCGAGAGCTGATTACTTTGAAAGCCGAACAATCCCGTCAAACTGATGCGCGGAAAGTAAGCCGCCTTCGCCGCCGAAACCAGCGCGCGTTGCGCCTGCAGGTTTTCTTCCGCGGACCTGATGTCCGGCCGCCGTTCGAGCAGGGAAGAAGGCAAACCCGCGGGCACGGCCGGCAACTCCTGTTGTTGGGACAACGGAGCGCCGCGCGTGATTGAGCCGGGATTGTTTCCGAGCAACAGGCTGATCTGGTTTTCAGTCTGTTCGATTGCTCGCTCCGTGTCGGGAATAGTTTGCGAGGCCTGGTAGACGAGTTCTTCCGCCTGACGTACGTCGAGCATCGTCGCGAGACCGCCTTGCTGGCGTGCCTGGATCAGGCGCAACGAATTCTCACGCGTCGCAAGCGTGCGCTTTGCGATGTCGAGCTGGCTGTCGAGCTCGAGCAGGTTGAAGTAGTCACCGGCGACATCGCCGACGACTGTCGTCATCACTGCTTTGCGATCTTCTTCAGTAGCTCGCAACTCGGCGCGCGCCGCTTTGGTTTGATTGCGCAAACGTCCCCAGACGTCGATCTCAAACGTCAACAGATTTACCAGTACGCTGCCGAAACTACGTCGCTCTCCGCCCTGATTCGAACCAGCCAGTTGACCGTTGTTGGAAAAACGATTCGTCGTGAGATCCGCGCCGGCCTCAAACTGCGGAAACTGATCGGAACGCGCGAGACCGAGGTTCGCACGCGCCGCATTGATTCGCGCGCCGGCCAGGCGCAGATCGTAATTCTGGACCATCGCCGTGCGAACCAGTCGTTGTAGTTCCGGATCTTTGAAGACTTCGAACCACTTCAGATCGCCGATCGAGTTTTGATCGAGCGTGTTACTGCCGCGAAACGTGTCCGGCGTTTTGACCTGCGCCGCTACATTGATAGGGAGTAACAGCGCTGTCAGGCTAAGAGCAAGAAAATAACGAGTGATGGTCCTATTCATAGGTCAATAGAAATATGATTTACAAGATTTTCAGGATGGACAGGATTTATCTTGTAAATCTTGTTCATCCTGTAAATCCTGTCGAAAATTAGTCTCCCGATACAGGCTCCAATTGCGGCTGTACTTGTTCTGCGTGCTTCCGCCCAAAGCGCATCGAAACCTTCTCGACCACATAAAAACTCACGGGAATCAAAAAGCTCGCGATCAGCGTGTCAGCCAACATGCCCGAGACCACTACCGTTCCCAGGATTCGCCGCGCCGCAGCGCCGGAGCCGGTTGAAAACCACAACGGCAAACAGCCCGCGATGAACGCCAGCGACGTCATTAATAAAGGACGCCGCCGCAAGCGAGCGCCTTCCAACGCCGCTTCCAATAGTCCCCGACCTTTCTCAAACTCCATCTTTGCGAACTCGACAATCAGAATCGCGTTCTTCGCCGCGAGTCCAATCACCACGATTAATCCAATCTGCGCATATATGCCCAGATCGAAACCGCGCAGCCAAATCCCCATAAACGCCCCAAACAGCGCGATCGGGACCGTCAACAAAACCGAGAACGGCAGCGACCAGCTCTCGTAAAGCGCCGCGAGAATCAGGAACACAAACACGAGCGACAAGGCGAGTGATTTAGCCGCGGCGCCCGAAGTCTGTTTCTCCTGGTACGACAGGTCAGCCCAGTCGTAACCGATCTCGCGCGGCAGCGTTTCGCGTGCGACTTCTTCAAGCGCCTGCATCGCCTGGCCCGAACTGTAACTGGGCGCCGCGGCGCCCAACACTTGCGCGCTGCGATACAAATTGAATCGATTCGTATACTCCGGCCCACTGATTCGCCGCGTCGACACAAGCGCAGACAGCGGCACCATCTGACCTTCGTTGTTACGAACGTAGTAACTGCCGATGTCTTCTTCACTGCGGCGCATGTCGCCTTCAGACTGCAAAAACACGCGCCACTGCCGGCCGAAGCGATTGAACTGATTCAGGTACAAACCGCCGAGATACGCTTGCAACGTTTGATAGACATCCGCGACTGCGACGCCTTGCTTCAGTACTTTGTCGCGATCGACGTCCGCATAAATCTGCGGCACTCCGGCTGAGAACTGCGACATCACACCCGCGAGCTCCGGCCGCTTGCGCGCCGCGGCCATGAACGCCTGCAAGTTCTGATCGAGAAACTCAACCGAGCCACCGCTGCGATCCTGTAACCACAACGAAAATCCCCCGGCACTACCGAGACCGGGAATCGACGGCGGCATGAACGCGAATGCCTGCGCTTCGGGAATCTGCGTCGCCAGCTCGCCATTTATCTTCGCGACAATCTGCTGCGCCTGGAGCTCGTGTGAAGTTCGTTCATCCCACGGCTTGAAACTCATGAAGAAGAAGCCCTGGTAACTCGCCGAGATGCGATTCAACAAACTGAAGCCACCGATCGCCGTGTAGTACTGCACGCCTTCGGTGTGGCCCAGCACGTTCTCAACTTTCTTCAACACCAGATCAGTGCGCTCGAGCGATGCCGCCGGTGGTAGTTGCACGTGCAACATCGCGTAACCGTAGTCTTCTTCCGGCAGGAAACTCGTCGGCAGGGTGCGACCCATGAACGCGTCGGCAAAGGTGAAGCCCAGGATTATCACCACGCCGATCGCGGCTTTGCGCAGGATCGCATGGCTCCAGTTGAGATAACCATGCATCACTTTGTCGAAGCCGCGATTGAACCAGCCAAAGAAACGCCCGGCGAAGCCGCGCGACTTCTTTCGCGGTCGCAATAACAACGCCGCAAGCGCCGGCGAAAGCGTCAACGCATTGAACGCGGAGATGAGCATCGAGATTGCGATCGTCATCGCAAACTGGTTGTTGAGCCGTCCCTGGATGCCGCCCATGAAAGCGACCGGCAGAAACACTGACGATAGGATCAACGCGATGGCGACCACTGGACCACCGACTTCCTTCATCGCCAGGATCGTCGCTTCGCGCGGCGATTTTCCTTCCTCGATGTGGTGTTCGACTGCCTCGACGACGATAATCGCGTCGTCAACCACGAGCCCGATCGCAAGTACAAACGCGAATAGCGACAACGTGTTGATCGAGAAACCGAGCAGCGGGAAGATCGCGAACGTGCCGATAAGCGACACCGGCACAGCGATCACGGGGATCAACGTCGCGCGCCAGTTTTGCAAAAACAGAAACACCACCACGATCACGAGCACCATCGCTTCGATCAACGTGCGCAGCGTTTCCTTGATGCCTTCACTCACCGGCAAGGTCGTGTCAAACACGACCGCGGAGTCGAGATCGTTGGGGAAGCGTTGCTTCAACTCCGCCATCGTCTTCTTCAGACCTTCGGCGGTAGCAAGTGCGTTCGAGCCTGGTGATTGGAAGACGGCGACGATTGCGCCCGGTTGACCGTTCATGCGCGAGCTCTGTTGATAGTTGAGTGCGCCGAGTTCGATGCGTGCGACGTCGCTCATACGTACGACCGAACCGTCGGTGTTTGCGCGCACGACGATCTTGCCGAACTCTTCCGGCGTTTCGAGCCGCCCTTTCGCACGCACCGTGTATGTCTTTTCCATGCCTTCAGGCGCCGGCGCCGCGCCGACACGTCCGGAAGGATTGACGTTGCTCTGCTCGCGCACCGCATTGGCGAGGTCCGGCACACCCAGACCCAGCTTCGCCAGCACGTCAGGCTTCACCCAGATGCGCATTGCGTAGTCGCTCGAGCCAAACACTCGCACTTCGCCGACGCCGGGCACGCGATAGAGCACGTCGTTGACGTTGATGTTTGCGTAGTTGGCGAGAAACAGCGAGTCGTAAGTTTTGTTGGGCGAGTAAAGACAGAAGACGAGCATCGGCAAGCCGGTTGACTTCCGCGTTGTCAGACCAAACTGGTTTACGTCAGTCGGAAGATTGGGCTGCGCCTGGGCCAAACGGTTCTGCACGTTGACCTGATCGATGTTGACGTCAGTATCGACGCCGAACGTGACCATTAGCTGCTCGCTACCGTCGTTGGCGTTGATCGACTGCATGTAAAGCATGTTGTCGACGCCATTCATCTGTTGCTCGATCGGTGTCGAGACTGATTGCTCGATCGTGACCGCGTCCGCGCCGGTGTAGTTAGTGGAGACGATGATCTGCGGTGGCAGGATCTCGGGGAACAGCGCCAGCGGCAGACCCGACATCGCGATTAGTCCGCCAATCACAGTCAGGATCGCGATCACAATCGCAACGATCGGTCTCTTAATAAAGAAGCTCGAAATCATCTGTTTTCTTCTGTGTTATCCGTGGTTAATTATTTGTGGCCACGTACGCCACGGGCTTCACCTGCATGCCCGGCCGAACCTTCATCGTGCCTTCCGCGACTACTGTTTCGCCCGCCGTCAGTCCCTCGGTTATGAGCCACATCGAACCGCTGCGCTCGCCGACTTTCACCGTGCGGAGGCTCACCTTGTTGTCTGGTCCAACCACCGCGACCTGATAGGTACCCTGTAGCTCCGACACTGCACGTTGCGGCACTAGCAACGCGTTCTCTTCCGTACTCGTTACCGCGCGCACTCGTCCAAACTGTCCCGGACGCAATCCGTTATTCGGATTCGGAAACACGCCGGCCATGCGAATCGCGCCAGTCTTTGGATCGACTTGTCGATCGGCGAAATAGAACCGGCCTTTCTCCGGATAGGTCGAGCCATCGGACAACACCAGTTCCAACTCGAGCCGTTCGAGACTCCCGTTTTGCTCCGCGCTGCTGAGAAACGGTTTCGTGTAGCGCAGGTAGTCCTGTTCGCTGAGTGTGAAATAGACCTTGATCGGATCGAGCGTCGAAACCGTGGTTAACGGATTACTCGTGGTGCTGACGAGATCGCCGACCTGCGCCTGGGCCATGCCGGCGACGCCGTCGATCGGCGCGATGATTCTCGTGAAGCTCAGGTTCAGTGCGGCGGTTTTCGCTGCCGCCTGTGCGTTTTCGAGCTGACCTTTGGCAGTCGCAACACCCGCGCGAGCCACACCGATCTGTGCGCTTGCATGGGCCATTTGAGCCCGTGCCGCTTCGACGCCCGCTTTCTCCGCATCGACTTGCGCCTTAGCCGCGGTGTTCGCCTGCAAAGCGTTGTCGAGATCCTGTTGCGTAACTGCTTTCTGTTCAGCTAACGGTTGGTATTTTTTAACGTCGAGTTCAGTCTTGACCTGGTTTGCCTGGGCCTGGGCCTGACGTGCCTGCGCCTGTAGCACTTGACTCTGCGCCTGGGCCAGTTGGGCTTCAGCTTGTGTAATTTGCGATTTAGCCTGTTCGAGTTGACCCTGAAATTGCGCCACTTGTCCGTTCGCCTGATCGAAAGCGGCCTGGAACGGCCGGGGATCGATCTCGAACAAGAGCTGGCCCTGCTTTACAAACGAGCCTTCTTTGTAATCCTGTCGTAACAGATAACCGGTGACTTGCGCTTTCAGCTCCGCGTTGACCATGCCTTCAGTGGTTCCAATCCATTCGGTGTAGATCGGAACGTCTTTTTGTTCGACCTGGACCACGCCGACTTCGAGTGCCGGTGGCGCGGCTTGCGCCGGTTTGCTCGAACGCGCGAAACCCAGCACGACTGCCAGGGCCGCGACTACGAGCACGATTAAAGGAACAGTTATTTTTCGATTTCTTAAAATTAGGACCAAACGAGTTTTCGTCATTTTGTTCTCCGATTCCCCCGAGCAGGTGAACTCGCTGCCTTGCCCACTATCGGCGCGAGTTCACCTGCTGTCGCACACAGGCCGCGCCTGCCTGTGCTTTCGTCAATGTCGGGCAGAAGTAGCAACCGCTTTGCCACTGCGATTTGTGTGTAGATTGTTGGTTTCGGAGGGAATTGCGTGACAACAGTTGGTCACGTGACGATATATCGCCACAAAAGATTGTCAGCCACAAAAAGGTACAGAAGGCACAAATAGATAAATGGACCAAGCAATTTTTTTGTGCCTTATGTGCTTTTTGTGGCTAAGAATTGATTTCTTCGATGAGGCAGCGGCTCATGATGCTGGAAGAGATGAGGGTAGCGCCGTGATCGTGCATGCGTTTGAGTAATTGCTTGCCGCGGTCGTCGATAAAGCTGACGCTCGTTAAATCAATCAGCAGCGTAGACCACTTGGCGGGCGCGTCGCGCCAGCACTTGTCTAATTCATCGACACACGCGCCGGCCAGCTTTCCTTCGAGCACCAAACGCGTCAGCGCCGCTTCGTTCTGACAGGTAATTCTGATTACTTCATAAGCCATGCGCCCAAGCCCCGTGCAATTCGCTTGCCGCGGATTGAATCACCACGAGTGAACCAGGGGGGTGTTTTGCTCGTAGGCACAGTTCAAGTATGCTTAGAATGAATATGGGAGGTAGTAAGTGAAAGCCAACGCCGCTCAACTCTCCAGCGTCGATGTGCAAACTCAGAAATACCTGACGCTGCTGGAACTCTCGAAAGCGATCGCCTCTCACCGCAATCTGTCCGAGCTTTTCCACGATATTGCCTGTCGTTTGCGCAACCTGTTTCCGTTCCGCGATCTCGCCGTGATGTTGCACGACGACCAGCGAAACGTGATGCGTTCCTATTTCTTCGAAGGCTGCAACGAAGGATGGGCTAACATTCAAGCCACTGAAGTAGCGGTCGACGAGTCGATCAACGGCCACGTCTGGCGCGAGCAGCAACCACTCATCATTCGCGATCTCGATCAGGACACACGGTTTCCGTCGGCGCAGAAGCTGCGCGATAAAGGCATCAAATCCGTGTGTTGCCTGCCGTTGAGCACGGTTCATCAACACCTCGGCACCCTGAATCTCTGGAGTGAAGACGCCGGCGCTTACGATGTGTTGGATCTGAAGTTCGCGCAGCTGGTTACGTCGCAGATCGCGGTTGCGGTTGAGAGCCAGTTCTATCGCGAACAGTTGGCGCACGAGCGCGATCGCTCGGAACTGCTGCTGCGCGTTAACAATACGCTCGTCTCCAATCTGAACCTGCGCGAGTTGTTGCAGTCGATCTCCGTGTCGCTGAGCACGGTGATGCCGCACGAGGCCGCGGCACTGACGCTTTACGACGAACCCTCGAACGAGCTGCGCGTGGCCGCGTTTGATTTTCCGGATCACGACAACCCGTGCGTTATGGGGAAAGTTATTCCGTTTGAGGGCAATCCGATTGGCGAAGCGTTCACGAAACGCAAGACAACGCTGATCGACTACGAGCCGGGAAACTGCTCCGGCATGGCGTCAGGTTGCGCGGCGCCGCTGATCTTTCGTGGTCGCGTGCTCGGCGTGCTCGCTATCAAAAGCTCGCGCCCGCACGCCTTCTCGCAGGACGACGCGGAACTTTTTGAGCAGGTAGCAAACCAGGTCGCCATCGCGGTTGAGAACGCGCTCGCTTACAACGAGATCGAGACACTGAAAAACAAGCTCGAGAAAGAGAAGCTCTATCTCGAAGAAGAAATTCGCAGTGAGTACAACTTCGAGGAGATTGTCGGCAGCAGTTTCGTTTTGAAGCGCGCGTTGCAGAACGTGGAGACTGTGGCGGCGACCGCTTCAACAGTTTTGATCTACGGCGAAACCGGCACCGGCAAGGAGCTAATAGCGCGTGCCATTCACAACTTGAGCGAGCGTCGCGAGCGCACGTTAGTCAAAGTAAACTGCGCTGCGATTCCCACCGGTTTGCTCGAGAGTGAGTTATTCGGTCACGAGAAAGGCGCTTTTACCGGCGCGATCGATCGCCGGATCGGCCGCTTTGAGCTCGCGCACCAGGGAACGATCTTTCTCGACGAAGTCGAAGACATTCCGCTCGACTTGCAATCAAAATTGCTGCGCGTGCTTCAGGAACAGGAGTTCGAGCGTCTGGGAAGCTCGCGCACGTTACGCGTAGACGTGCGCGTCGTGGCGGCAACCAATGCCGATCTCGCGCAAATGGTTGAAGAGAAAAAGTTTCGCAGTGATCTCTATTACCGTTTGAATGTTTTTCCGATCACCGTGCCGCCGCTACGCGAGCGGCCGGAGGACATCCCGTTGTTGGTTCACTTCTTCGCGAATAAGTTTGCGCAGCAGATGCGAAAGCGGATCGAGAGTGTGCCGAAAGAGACGATGGCGGCGCTGGTTACTTATCACTGGCCCGGCAACATTCGTGAGCTTCAGAACCTGGTGGAACGCGCCGTGATTCTGTCGCGTGGGTCGACGTTGGAGATTCCGTTGACGGAGTTGAAACAAGCGCCGCGGACAGTGATTGCTTCGAATGGCGGCGCAACTCTGGAACACATCGAACGCGATCACATTCTCAAAGTTTTGGACGACGCCAAATGGGTGATAGGTGGTCCAACCGGAGCCGCCGCTCGCCTCGGCCTGAATCGCACCACGCTTAATCATCGCATGCGCAAACTCGGAATCATGCGCCCGCAGCCACAAGCCGCGAAAGTTTAATTAGCCACAAAAAGGCACAAAAGGCACATAAAAACAGGTTGATTGATTCAATCACTGTTATGTGCCTTTTGTGCCTTTTTGTGGCTACTCTTTTGTCTTCACAAACGCGATCAAAAACAACCCGCCCAAAACCGCATCGACCATGGCAAATCCAAATACGGGGCCGGGAATGCGATGCTGCAATAACAGGATAACCGCCGGTATCGCAAAACACGCCTTCTCGAGAATTGCCGGAATCATCAGCGGACGATAACGCACCGGATCGCGCGACAGGATTAGAAACACGACTTGCCAGACCACGGCGAGTCCGATGAAACCGTAGAAATACTCCGGGTGAGTGATCGGCGGCGGATAGTCATGTCCGAGGCGTTCTTCGAAAAAATACTGCGGCACCAGCACAATCAAACCGTAGATACCCGCAATCAGAAAAACCAGCTTCGCAAATCTCATCACCATCTCCTTTATGGACCAGCGCGCGAATGCTACCACTATCGTGGTATCAGTCGCTCATCCGTCCGAGTTAAATAAAAAACCTTAAATCGCGTGATGCACAAATTGTCCACAACGTAAACAATATCGCTCGGAAAATCCCAAACCAGAAAGAGGTCAATATGAAAACGACAGTAGTTCTCGTTCACGGCGCTTTTGCAGACGGCGGATCATGGGGCAACGTGATTCCACTCCTCGAGCAAGCCGGCTACGACGTGATCGCCGTTCAAAATTCACTCACTTCATATTCGGACGACGTGGCTACCACGCGTCGTGTAATTGATGCGCAAAGTGGTCCAGTGGTTCTCGTCGGACATTCATACGGCGGCGCCGTGATTACCAGGGCTGCGCTGGGTGCGCCAAACATCAAGGCGCTCGTCTATGTCGCGGCGTTCGCGCCTGAGGCGGGTGAGAACCTGCAAGCTCTGTTGCAACAGTATCCGTCGAAGATCGGCGGCGCGCTTCGTCCTGACGCAGCCGGGTTCCTGTACATCGACCGCGCGCAGTTCAAAGAAGTTTTCGCGGCGGACGTTTCTGAACGCGACCTGAGCGTGATGTCGGCGTCGCAGAAGCCGATCGCTTCGCAAACATTTGGCCAGGCGTATGAAGCGCCGGCGTGGAAAGAGTTCCCGTGTTGGTATCTGGTGGCGAGTGAAGACCAGGCGATCAACCCCGACCTCGAGCGCTTGTTTGCACAACGTATGAAAGCGACAACTCGCGAGGTGCAGTCGAGTCACGTGCCGTTCGCTTCGAATCCGTCGGTCGTCGCGGAGATCATTATTGAAGCCGCGGAAGCCACCGCAGAACGCGCTGCAGCCGTGTAGTTGTAACTGAAAGGGATCAGCTCATGATGGAAAACGAAGAGGCTAGGTCCATCGCGCGGCGTGAGTTTTTGAAGCACTCGGTGATCGCGGGCAGCGGAATATTCGCTGCTTCGAGACTGCTGACCGACGGCAAAGCCGCGAGCCTTAACGAAGCGACTGCACAAACGTCCGCAAGCGACAGCGTCGCCGTGCGTCTGCGTGTGAACGGAACGAATTACGGTCTGCGCGTTGATCCGCGCACTTCGCTGCTCGATCTGCTGCGTGAAAAACTCGATCTGCCCGGCACCAAGAAAGGCTGCAACCACGGACAGTGCGGCGCCTGCACGATCCTCGTCGACGGGCGTCGCATCAATTCCTGTCTCGCCCTGGCGGTGATCTATGACGGCAGCGAGATCACCACCGTCGAAGGTCTCGCGAAAGGCGACGAGCTCCACCCGTTGCAATCGGCTTTCGTGCGTCACGAAGGTTTTCAGTGCGGCTATTGCACGCCGGGCCAGATCTGTTCGGCGGTGGCGATGCTCAAGGAAGTGGACCAGGGCACGGTCAGCCACGTGACGGAAGACGTGCGACAAGCCGGACGCATCGCACTGACGGACACGGAGATCCGCGAACGCATGTCGGGCAACATCTGTCGCTGCGGCGCCTATCCCGGCATCGTCGCCGCGATTCGCGAAGTGAGCGGCCCGGCAGCGGCAACAGGAGAGTGAGCCAATGAAACCGTTTGCCTATACACGCGCCGCAAATCCACAAGCCGCCATCCAGGCGGTGGCGCCGGAGAACGCGAAGTTTCTCGCGGGTGGCACCAACCTCGTCGACTTGATGAAGGAAAACGTCGAACAGCCGAGCCGCCTCGTGGACATTAACCGGCTTGAACTGACGCGCATCGTCGAACGTGAAGGTGGGTTGCGGCTGGGCTCGCTCGCGAAGAACAGCGACACGGCGAACAATCGTTTAATGCGCGAACGTTATCCACTTGTCACGCAGGCGATACTTGCGGGCGCGAGTGCGCAGTTGCGCAACGCCGCAACCAATGGCGGTAATCTCATGCAGCGCACACGTTGTTACTACTTCTACGACGTGACGATGCCTTGCAACAAACGCCGGCCGGGTTCAGGTTGTGGCGCGCTCGAAGGCTTCAGCCGCATTCACGCGATCTTCGGCGCCAGCCCGCAGTGTATTGCGACGCACCCGTCGGATATGTGCGTCGCACTCGCCGCGCTCGACGCCGTGGTCCAGGTCGAAGGACCACAGGGCGCGCGCAGCATTCCGTTTGCGGAGTTTCATCGTCTGCCCGGTGACACGCCGCAGGTCGACACGAACCTCAAACGCGATGAACTCATCACCGCGATCGACTTGCCGGCAGCGTCATCAGCGTTTTCAGCACATTCTTACTACCTGAAGGTGCGCGACCGCGCTTCGTATGCGTTCGCACTCGTTTCGGTGGCCGCGGCTTTGGACATCCGCGATGGCGTGATTCAACAGGCACGCCTCGCGCTGGGCGGCGTTGCGCACAAACCGTGGCGAGCCGCAAAGGCGGAGCAAGTCTTGAATGGACAGCGAGCGGACGAGGCGTTGTTTCGACGAGCGGCCGATGCTGAAATGCAGGGCGGAGCCGGAACCGAACACAACCGCTTCAAGATCGAGCTGGGGCGGCGTGCAATTGTTCGTGCGCTCACAGTCGCCGCTAACGGGAGGGCAGCATGAGCCAGGCAGTGAAGTCAATGATTGGAAAACCGGTCGAGCGTGTTGACGGCCGTCTGAAAGTAACTGGCGGCGCGCGTTACGCTGCCGAATTCAAGACCGCGAATGTCGCACACGCTGTGCTGGTCATGAGCACGATCGCAAACGGCAGCATTCGTTCGATCTACACCAAAGCCGCGTCGAGCGCGCCGGGTGTGTTGCAAGTGCTGACGCATCTCAACGCGCCAAAGCTGAATTTTCCGGAGCGCCCGAAGGCAATCGACGATTATGTGGCGCCGCTGTTTGGCCGCTCACTGCCGGTGCTGCAAGACAAAACGATTTATTTCAACGGGCAACCGGTGGCAGTGGTCGTCGCCGAGACCCTCGAACAGGCTGAATACGCGGCGACACTCGTCAAAGTCGTTTACGACGAGGACAAGCCGGTGACCAGTTTGGAAGCGGAAATGGCGCGCGCGTTTCCGCCGCAGGAAGGACTGATGAAGGAGTCGCCGACGGAACGGCCGGCCGACGTGGTGCGCGGCGATCCGGATGCTCTCAGTAAAGCTGAGGTCGTCATTGACGAGACTTACACGATTCCGATCGAGCATCACAATCCGATGGAATTGCTCTCTACGATCGCGGAGTGGTCCAACGGCAAGTTGACGTTGCATGACAAGACGCAGTGGGTGCCAAACACGCAAGGCTATATCGCCATAGTGTTTGGTCTGCGCGAAGCTGACGTGCGCGTGATCTCGCCGTTTGTTGGTGGCGCGTTTGGCTCATCGTTGCGACCGTGGGCGCATCCGGTCGTCGCGGCGATGGCGGCGCGCGCGGTGCAACGTCCGGTGAAGTTGGTGGTTAAGCGGCAGCAGATGTTTACGTCGCACGGGCATCGTCCGTACACGGTGCAGCGCGTGGCGCTGGGCGCGGGCCGTGATGGGAAGTTGACGGCGATCGTTCACGAAGGCTACGCGCAGACGTCGCTCTACGAAGAGAACACTGAGAGTCTTGTGAATGCCTCGCGCATGTTGTATGCGAGTCCAAACTGCATCACGAAGTATCGCCTCGTGCGCGGCAACATTCAGACACCGCTTTACATGCGCGGGCCGGGCGAAAGCTCGGGAGTGTTTGCGCTTGACAGCGCGATCGACGAGCTCGCGTACAAGTTGAAGATCGATCCGCTCGAGCTGCGCGTTCGCAATCACGCAGACAAAGATCCGGCAAACGGTCTGCCGTGGTCCAGCAAGTCGCTGCTCGAATGTTACCGGCGCGGCGCGGAGGCGTTTGGCTGGTCGCGTCGCACGCCCGAGCCGCGCTCGATGCGCGATGGCCGTTATCTCGTCGGTATGGGAATAGCGACCGGAACGTATCCGATGTATCGCATGCCGGCGAGTGCGAGGGCTCGTATCTTCAGTGACGGGACTGCGGTGGTGCAGTCGTCGGCGAGTGACATGGGTCCGGGAACCTGGACCACGATGAAGATCATCGGCGCTGAATCTCTGGCGATGGATCTGAGCAAGGTGAAGTCGGAGCTCGGTGACTCGACGTTGCCTAAAGCGTCGGTTCACGGCGGTTCGGGAACGACGGCGAGTGTCGGCTCGGCGATCCACGAGGCGGGTCTCGCAGTCAGGGGAAAACTTCTGGCCCTTGCTAATAAAGATACGCGTTCACCGCTGCACGGCGCGACCGAAGCGCAGGTTACGTTTGCGGATGGCCGCATCTTGCTGACGAGTGAACCGGCGCGCGGCGAAAGTTATGGCGACATTCTGCGCCGCAACCGTATGGAGTCGATCGAGGCGACGGTTGATTCGAAGCCCGGTGAGGCGGAGAAGAAGTTTTCGATGCATGCATTCTGTGCTCATTTTGTCGAGGTGCGCGTTGATGCCGATCTCGGGATGCCACGCGTGTCGCGAGTCGTGACTGGCTGTGGCGCGGGGCGGATCATGAACGAGAAGACCGCGTTGAGCCAGTTGACCGGCGGCGTAGTGGGCGGCATCGGGATGGCGTTGCTGGAAGAGACGTTGATGGACCATCGCATGGGCCGGATCGTGAATGCGAGTTTGGGTGAGTATCACGTTCCGGTTAACGCCGATATTCCTTCGCTCCAGGCGTTCTTCGTCGAGGAGCATGACGAACACGTTAATCCGATCGGCGCGAAGGGGATTGGCGAGGTCTCATATGTCGGCATCGCCGCGGCCGTTGCGAATGCGGTCTTTCACGCGACCGGCAGGCGCATCCGGCAGTTACCGATAACCCTCGACAAACTTTTGTAGGGGCGGCCCTCCGTGGCCGCCCCTGTCCGCGAATGAGATCTTGCTTCGAACGCAGGGGCGGCCACGGAGGGCCGCCCCTACAGACTAACTGGAGTAACAAGAAATGACTGAAGGGCAATTGATTGTGAATGCGTTCCGCAAGCTGAAGCCGGGTGAACGTGCGGCCCTCGCGACGATCGTTTCGGTGGAAGGGTCATCCTATCGCAGACCAGGTGCACGCATGCTCATCACTGACACAGGAGAAACCACCGGCGTTCTCAGCGCCGGCTGTTTCGAGCGCGACGTCTCCGAACGCGCGCAGAAAGTGATGTTGACCGGCACGCCGACGCTGATCAGGTACGACACCACGACTGACGAAGACATCGTGTGGGGTCTCGGACTCGGCTGCAACGGCGTGGTCCAGGTGCTGATCGAACCCGCAACGACCGAGCGCGTCGCGAGCCTGATGCAACTGCTCGCGGAGTGCGCCGAAAGCGAGAACACGGGCGCGATCGCGACGGTGTTTCGCAGCGAAGGTGACGACGCGTCGTTAGGAACGACGGCGTTGTTGTTTCCCGACGGCACCGTCGATGGCGACTTCGTCATTCCCACGATCTTCGATGATCTAGCCGACACGGTGAGCGCCAACAGCTCGGTGATTAAACGTTACGAAACGAGCGGCGGTTACATTGACGTCTTCATGGAAGTCGTTCAGCCACGCGTGCGGCTGGTCATCTTCGGTGCAGGCTTTGACGCGTTGCCAGTGGTCAACCTCGCGAAGAATCTCGGCTGGCACACGAGTGTGGTTGACACGCGGGCGCGTGTGTCGAGCATCGAACACTTTCAGGAAGCTGACGCGGTTTGGTTAGGTCGTGCCGAAGATGTGAGCATGCAGGTCACGATTTCGGAACGCACGGCGGTGGTAGTGATGACACACAACTACCTTCACGATCTGGAGCTCTTGCGCCAGCTCCTGCCGCTCCCGCTGCGTTACCTCGGTTGTCTTGGACCACGACGACGCACCGAACGCTTGTTGCACGAGTTGTCGGCGGTCGATTCCGACCTGGACCGCCTGCACGCGCCGATCGGTCTCGATCTCGGGGCTGAAACACCCGAGGAGATTGCGTTGTCGATCGTCAGCGAGATCAAAGCGGTGCTGTCGCAGCGCAGTGGCGCGCAGTTGCGAGAGCGTGAAGGATCGATTCATGACTGGAGTGATTGTATTGGCCGCGGGCGGCTCGTCGCGCATGGGTAGTCCGAAACAACTCTTGCCGTATCGCGGGAAGACTTTGTTGCGTCGCGCCGCTGAGACTGCGGTCGCGTCTCTTTGCGATCGAGTCGTGGTCGTGATTGGGAATCAGGCACGCGAGATGAGAGGCGAGCTCGGAGACCTGGCGGTGTCGATCGTTGAAAACCCAAACTGGCAGAGCGGGATCAGCTCGTCGATTCGAGTTGGTCTTGATGAATTGTTGAAAGACGATCTCAACGGCGTGGTGGTGATGTTGTGTGACCAGCCGTTCGTTACGCCGGATGTTTTGAACGATCTCGTGGATACACATCTTCAAACAGGCCGGCCAATCGTGGCGTCGAGTTATGAGACAAGCTGCGGCGTCCCGGCGTTCTTCACCCGTGAGCTATTCCCCGAACTTATTTCGCTCACCGGCGATCAAGGCGCGAGGCGCATCATTCTCAATCATCCCGAACTGGTCGCCACGGTAGCCTTTCCGCACGGCGCGCTCGATGTCGATACACCTCACGCTTATGCAGCCTTGACGCGCTAGCTGCGGTTAATTCATTGTCAGATAAACGCGGGCGGCGGTGTCTCTCAGGTGATGAGGATCCTCCCGCGCGTCCAACTACCTACGTCCAAAGCGGCGCGCCGTTTATGGCGCAAATCGAAGAGCCACCTTAAGCTCCGCCGGATCTATTACGCGTGCGAGTTGGCGCTTTTCGCCGCAATTTACCTGCTCGTCTTCTCCGGCAGCCGGCTGCGGACGATCGACGGGTTTGGTTCTCGTATGGATGCGCTTGTCTCGCTCGGGCTGGTTGCGGCGTTCATCGTCATTCACGTCATCGCGCGCCGCTCGCTGTTACCTAAGATCGAGAGTCACTACGCGCCCGCGCCGTACGACGAACGCAAGATCTTTTTCGATCTTGGACCAGGCTCGCAGCACGTCGCCAGCATCGGCGACCTCTATCAACATCTCGCGGAACGAATCAGGCGCACACTCGACGCCAGTAACGCCGCGATCTTCACGCGTGACGAAAAGACCGGCAACTTCAACCTGCGCGTCATCGCGAGCACTCACGAAACCGATCTCGCCGGCAAACGCCTGCAGCTCAACCAGCGCGCGTTCGTCGTGCGGCGTCTGATGAATCTCTCAACCCCACTCGTGATCGAGCCGCGCGAGATCGAGACGTGGACGCAGGCACTCGACGCACTCCTGCCGGCGCAACGAGAAGAACGCGCCGGTGAGCACGAGGTGCTGCGCGCCATCAAATCAACGATCCTGGTCCAGATCAAACAACGCAACGAACTGGTTGGAATACTTTCGTTTGGTCCACGACGCGGCGGTTTTCAATACTCAGTCGCCGACCGCGAGCTGCTGATGTCGATCGCCGGCCAGCTTGCGTTGATTATCGACAACGCGCGTCTGACGGAACGCATGGTGGTCCAGGAACGCCTGCGCCGTGAGCTCGCGCTCGCCGCGGAAGTGCAGCAACGTCTGCTGCCGTCACAAGCGCCGAAGACTAACGGCATGGAGGTCGCAGGCTTCTGCGAACCCGCGCGCGGTGTCGGTGGCGATTACTACGACTTCATCAAGTTTGATAACAGCCAACTCGGCGTGGCGATCGCCGACGTGGCGGGCAAGGGGATGCCCGCGGCGTTGTTGATGTCGACTGTGCAGGCGACGTTGCGCAGCCTGACCGCGAGAAATGGTTCGGTGAGCTCAGACTTGTCGTCGATCGTGAGCAAGTTGAACCGGCTGCTGTTCGATTCCACCAATGGCGAACACTATGTGACTTTCTTCTATGCGATGTTTGACCAGGCGACGCGGTGCCTCACGTACGTGAACGCCGGTCACAATCCTCCGATTTACCTGCGGGCTGATAGCGACTCGGAGTTTCGCCAGTTAACTTCCGGTGGACTCGTGGCCGGCGCGTTCGAGCACACCGCTTACGAACAAGAGACGGTGCAGATGGCAGCGAACGATTTGCTCTTTCTTTACACCGACGGTCTCACGGAAGCGCTGAATGTCGAGGGTGAAGAGTTTGGCACGAGCCGGATGATGGAAACGTTGAGGTCGATTGCCTCGCTGTCGGCGGATCAGATTCGGGACGTCGTCGCGCGACGTGTCAAAGAGTGGTGCGCGGGCATGTCGCTTTACGACGACCTGACGTTCGTTGTGATGAAAGTCAAATAGGGCCACAAAAGGCACCTAGAAGAAAAATTTATTCTGTGTGCCTTTTGTGCCTTTTTGTGGCTTGGTTTAAGCTCACGTCATGGCGTTCATGGCGATTGACATGGGATCGGCGTCTACCATCATTGCCGTGCGTGGGCGTGGTGTGGTGGTTGATGAGCCTTCGCTCGTCGCGGTCGATACGGCAACGGGAGAGGTGATAGACATTGGTCGCGAGGCGCGGCAGAAGTACGGACGCGAGGCGCGCGGCGTTGCAGTGATTGCGCCGATGCTCAACGGCGTCGTGGCCGACTTTGAAAGAACGCAGGAGATGCTGGCGCATTTTGTGCGCAAGGCTCGCGGTGGTCTCACCAGCTTTGGCCGTCGCGCGCTCATGAGTGTCTTCTCGGATGTCACGCCGGTTGAACGGCGCGCGTTGCTGAGCGCGGCGCAACATGCGCGTGTCGGCCGGGTCGGAATAATCGAGGAAGGACTTGCGGCAGCTTTTGGTTGCGGCATCAGCGCTGACGACCGTCATGCTTCGGCAGTGGTTGATATCGGCGGCGGTACGACCAACGTTGCCATCGTCGCGAGCGGCAAGATCGTTCGGGCGCGCGCCGATCGCATCGGAAGTTCGAATATCGATGCTGCGATCATCAATCACGTGCGACGTCATCGCGGTTTACTCATCGGCGCCCGAACCGCGGAACGTCTCAAGTTGGAAATTGCATCGGCCACGGTCCCGGTCGATCTGGCCCACGAGATTCCGATCAATGGGAGTGACGTGCTGACGCGAATGCCGCGCTCGATCGAGATCAGTGCCGGTGAGATCTATCCGGTGGCCCAGGAAGTGGTGCGCCAGATCGTGGCGGGTGTCGGCACGACCCTGGGAGAGCTTCCGCCTGAAGTCGCGGGTGACATCTACGATCGCGGGATTATTCTCACCGGCGGCGGCGCACTCTTCGGCGGCATGGATGAATACCTTCGCGACGAGACGAAACTACCGGTGCGCGTCGCCGACGATCCGAGATACGCAATCGTGCGCGGTCTCGAGCAGATGTTTGACGAGCCTCTTTTGATGCGTCGCGTCATGCGTCAAAGTGAACAACTCGCGCTCGCACTCGAATCGCAGGATTACGCCTGAATTACTCTTTGCACTTCCGGTGGTTCTTCACCAAGCCACTCCGGATGTGAAGCGGTACCGTCATAAACCGACGTCGTCTTGAACAACTCAAACTCGCCGTGCAACGCAGCTTTCTTAGTCTTCGCCAGCAGCGCCGTCACCTGTTCATCACTCATCGGTTTGAACGTACGCGCGGCGGTCAACGCCTGCTCCAGATCCTCCATACTCTCGCAGCCAGTGATCACCACCGAAGTCGGCAAGTTCATCGGATACTGTAGACACTCAATCGCGGCGACGGTCTTCGATTCCAGGATCGTTCCGTTTGCGAGTGGCTTCATCCCCAGCACGCCGATCTTTTGTTGGACCAGCTCGGGCAGCACCAACTTTTCGAAGCTGCGATAGTGTGCATCCATCACGTTGAGCGGCATCTGCACGGTATCAAACTGAAACCCATTTTCCTTAGCGACTTCGAGCATGTAGAGATGAATGCGCGGATCTTTGTGACCGGTGAAACCGATAAAACGAAGCTTGCCCGCGTCGCGTGCTTCAAGCAGCGCGGCGTTGGCGCCCTGCTCGTCGAAGATACGATGCGGATCCTCGAAACGCAGGATCTCATGATGCTGGACCAGGTCGATGTGATCAACCTGCATGCGGCGCAGTGATTCATCCAACTGTTTCGTCGCTGCTTCCTTCGTGCGGCCGTCGATCTTCGTCATCAGGAAGACGCGCTCGCGATAACCGTCGCGCAGCGCTTTGCCCATACGGATTTCGCTGGCGCCTTCGTTATAGTCCCAGCAGTTGTCCATGAAGTTGATGCCGTTATCGATGGCGGTGCGAATGATGCGAAGGACCAGATCTTCGTCAATATGTTTGAAACCAAGATGCCAGCCACCGAGACCGATCAAAGAGACTTCCACACCGGTCTGGCCCAATGTTCGGGTGGGCGTTTGTGAATTCGAATTTGTTTTTTCGGCCATTTCTTCCTCCACTGCCGGCTGTTTGAAGATTTAATACTTGTTCTTAACCAATTCTTGCGCTTTTTGTGCTTTATTGTGGCTACTGCTTATTCCGATGATCGGGACTGAAACTTCGAAATCACAGATAGCTATTTACGCAGCGATTGCCGGCAACCTGGCGATCGCCGTGACGAAGTTTGTCGCGGCTGCGTTTACCGGCAGTGCCGCCATGACCTCCGAGGCGATCCATTCGGTGGTCGATACCGGCAACGGCGGACTAATGTTGCTCGGCCTCTTCAAGAGTCGCAAGCCGTCGGACTCGGATCATCCGTTTGGTCACGGGCACGAACTCTACTTCTGGACGCTCGTCGTGGGTGTGCTGGTATTCGCTGTCGGCGGCGGCATGTCGGTCTACGAGGGCATCCTGCACATTGCGCATCCGGTTGAGACTAAGAATATCGTGTGGAGTTATGCAGTGCTGGGGATAGCGGCAGTGTTCGAAGGAACCACGTGGCTCGCCGGATGGAAAGCGTTTAGCGCCGAGCGTGGACGGCGCGGTGTGCTGCAAACGATTCATGAAACTAAAGACCCGAGCAGCTTCACTGTCTTGCTTGAAGATTCAGCCGCGCTGCTCGGACTCGTGTTCGCGTTTGTCGGGATCTTTCTCGGACGGCAGTTCGGACTACCGTATCTCGACGGTGTGGCGTCGGTGGTCATTGGACTGTTGTTGTGTGCGGTGGCGGTGTTGATGGTCTATGAAAGCAAGGGGCTGCTCATCGGTGAAGGACTCGATGCAGAGACGTTGCGGTCAGTGCGCAGCAAGGTGGAAGCGGATCCGGCGATCGAACGCGTGCGTGCGCTTTATACGTTGTACCTTGGACCACATGAAGTGTTGTTGACGGTCGAGCTGCGTTTTCATAGTCACATCTCGGCGCTCGAAGTGAGAAGGGGAGTGCGGCGATTGCAGAAGGAAATTCAGTCGTGCCATCCCGATATCAAGCGCATCTTCTTCGGCGCGGAGTCGTTCAGCGAGGATGGGAATTTGTCTGTAAACCACGATGGTCGATAATGCTCGCGGAGGTTTTCTATTGAGACTGCTACTGGCACTTTTACTCCTGCCGGCTGGTGTTTTTGCGCAGGATGACGACAACTGGCCGCCGCTGAGCTACTTGCGACAGGATTACAGATCAGTTCAGCTCGTTGCGCACATTCGGATTGACGACGCTGAGATCACGAACCGTGTTGGTGGCTATGAGAATTGGAAGATTAAGGCGGTGGTGCTCGAGTCGTTCAAAGGGAAGTTTAAGAAGGGCGATGAGTTCACGTATTTTCACGGCGCGGAAGCAGGGTTTAAGCGAGAGTATTTCAGTGGCGAGAAGATCGTGTTTCTGTTGGCCGAGCGTGGAGAGGACCAGACGATTCACTATGCGGTGCTGGAGAATTCCACCTTGCCCCCTAATGCGGACCGCATTCGAAAACTTCGCCAGATCAAAAAATCATCCTCCCGCAAACGATCGAAAGATTGAATAGAACAAGTCAGGAAGAGGGGCTTGCCCCCGCTCTCTCGTAAAGGCGGGGGCAAGCCCCTCTTCCTGACTTGTTCTATTCTCGCGTTTCTGACCCTTTGCAAAACGTAGGGGCGGCCACGGAGTGCCGCCCCTACAACAACGACTCTACTGGGTTGTGCAGGACGTGTCGTCGATGACGAACGACGTCTGTAGCGACGAGTCTTCAGTTCCAAGGAAGTACACCCGGATCGTCTGTCCCTTGAACGCCGTCAGGTCAAACGTCTTCAACACGTACCCCGTCGACTTGTTCAGGTTCGAATACGTAGCAAGCGTGGATAACACCGTGTTGCTCGAATTGCGTACCTGCACTCGCAACGTGTCGAACGCGGTCGTGGTCGTCGTCTCCGCGGTCGTGATCTTCAACCAGAAACTCAAGGTCACGCTCGTCGCGCTCGACGGCACCGTGATCTGCTGGTAAAGCGTGTCGGTGTGTGTCGTGCCATAACCGTCGAGCCACGCGTACCACGAACCTGTGCGCGGTGTTTGTCCGGTTGAGTTGGTGACTACGCCGGCGGTTGCCACCCACGTAACATTCCCTGACTCGAATCCCCGGTTCAGCAACAATTCGGCTCCGGGCACTGGCGTCGGAGTCGGCGTTGGCGTCGGCGGTGGTGGGGCGCCCAACTGCGAGAACAGCAGCCGGTTCGGCGAACCTGTGCCGGGGTTGGTTACTTTATTCAAGGTAGCGTTGTTGATAATTGCTGCCGTGACCGTCGCCGGTGAAGCAGTCGGGTTTGTTTCCAGGAACAGCGCCGCAACACCCGCCACGTGCGGCGTCGCCATCGACGTGCCCGAAATTGTGTTGGTGGCTGTATCGCTCGTATTCCATGACGACGTGATGCTGCTGCCCGGCGCAAAGATATCGAGGCACGTGCCGAAGTTTGAGAACGACGAGCGTGCATCGGTAGTCGTCGTAGACCCAACGGTGATCGCGCTCGCGACGCGCGAGGGCGACGATCCGCACGCATCGAGATTATCGTTTCCCCCTGCGATCGCGTAGGTCACACCGTCGTTGATTGAGTTAGTGACGGCGGTATCGAGAGCTGATGAGATCCCGCCACCCAAACTCATGTTAGCGACTGCGGGCTGGCCCGCCTGGTGATCGGAAGTCACGAAATCCACACCCGCAATGACGCCGGAGTTGCTTCCGTTGCCAGTCGAATCGAGTACGCGAACCGCTACGAGCGTAACGTTCTTCGCGACGCCGTAAGTCGTGCCGCCGACAGTGCCCGACACGTGCGTGCCGTGACCATGTCCGTCATTCGTGCCGAGTCCGTCATTGATAGCGGTGAAACCTGAGATCACGCGTCCGGCTATTTGCGTGTGAGTGGCGCGAATTCCGGTATCGATGATGTAGGCTTTCACGCCTGAGCCGGTGGCGTTGTAGGTGTAGCTTCCATCGAGCGGCAGGTTGCGCTGGTCGATGCGATCGAGACCCCACGTCGCGCCGGTCTGAGTTGTGTCGAGACTGACTGCGCCGTCTTCTTCCACATAATCGACTCGCGGATCGTTGGCGAGCCGGGCGGCTTGTGGTTCAGACATCCGCACGGAAAAACCTTTGATAGCTTTGTGATAGGTATGACCGTTGTCGCGATCTCCGCCGAAATCGCGGGCGAGACGAAGTGCTTCGGTATCGACGTCCGTGACGTCGTCTTTGAGTACCACGATGTATTGGTTGGCGATTCGTTTATCCGCGCGCTGCCGCCGGAATTTGCCCAAACCGTTGTTTGAGTTCTGGCCGTGAGCTGCGGTGAAGACCACCACGGCCACGGAAATAGCTACCAAAGCAAACAGAGCAAGCGTTTTCTTCATAGAACCTCCAGTGAGTCAGGTGTAAGTTGCTGGTTATGAAATGGGAGCGTCCGCTATTGGGCAAACCCCAGGAACCTGGGGAACAAACCTGGGACTACTTGTCAGGAAACGGGAGGATACTTACGGGAGGTCGTCTTGCTTCTGGGTGCGGCAGATGATAGAGCCACGCCTGAATAAAATCAAGATCTAGCGCAGCTTCGGCAAGTCAACATCCGGCACATGTTTCACTGGGCCTTTTGGTGGCCTGGTTTTTCACGTATGATTCGCAGGTCCAATTAAATTACCGGGAGGGCAAAGATGAGCGATCGCAAATATCGTCATCGCGGCTACATGGATAGTGATCGTGAGTCGCAGCAGTCGAAGCCCCAGTCAAAGTCGCAGCCAAAGCCTCACGAGCATGAAGGGCCACGTTCACCGAAGATGATGGCCTTTGGCGAAGCGGTGAAGTGTGCGGCTTGCGGAGCAAAAGCACCGTCGAACATCACTCTCGAGAGTTGCTGCACCAACTGCCGCGCCGAGCTTCACACCTGCCGTCAGTGTAACTACTTCGATCCGAGCGCCCGCTTCGGATGTAGTAAACCAATCACCACCAAGATAGTGAACAAGAATGCGCGCAACACCTGCGAGCTGTTCCTGCCGCGAACCGTCGTTGAGCGTCAAACTTCCTCCGGCCCGCCGACCGATGCGCGCGCGGCATTCGCAAAGTTGTTCAAGAAATAAACTGCCTCGTCTTGAGAAACATATTCAATTAAACTCTCATATAGCTTAGAGGCCCACTCTCTAAGGAGACGAAAAATGACCCCCCAACCCCCAATCGACAACGAGTTTGTCATCTCTTTCTTTACCCTTCGCAAAGCAATCGGCTGGCTCGGACTGCTGATGCCCATCATTGTCAGACTCGGCGCGCGCGTGTTGGAGGGCATTCCTTCCAACGAGTCGATCAGCGCTTATTACTACACCAGCATGAGGGACGTGTTCGTCGGCACTCTCGCCGCGATTGGCGTGTTTCTATTCTGTTATCGTGGTCCAGACAAGCAGGACAACAT
>Ga0070699_100001197_pt1 | contig 23950 bp, 21 predicted proteins | sample KBSK1503metaG_FD_65473 | JGI IMG/M metagenome (GOLD analysis project Ga0070699, IMG submission 65473) | Corn, switchgrass and miscanthus rhizosphere microbial communities from Kellogg Biological Station, Michigan, USA - KBS K1-50-3 metaG | ecosystem: Host-associated > Plants > Roots >...
CTCGCGCGACGTCGGCACGTTCTTGCCGACGTGGTCGGCGCGAATCGGCAGCTCGCGGTGCCCGCGATCGACCAGCACCGCGAGGCGGACCGCCTGCGGTCGCCCGAACTCGCGCAACGCGTCCATCGCGGCGCGGACGGTCCGACCCGTGTACAGCACGTCGTCGACGAGCACGACGGTCATGCCGTCGATGTCGAATGGCAGGTCGGTGCCCTTCACCAGCGGGGCGTGGCCGAGGCGGGCGTCGTCGCGGTAGAACTCGATGTCGAGCGCCCCGACCGGCAGGTCGGTGCGCTCATGCTCCCGGATCGACGCCGAGATCCGGCGGGCGAGCGGGACGCCGCGACGCTGGATGCCGACCAGGATGAGCCCGTCGGTGCCCGCCTGCTTCTCGACGATCTCGTGGGAGATGCGGATCACCGCCCGGCGAATCTCGTCTCCGGTCATGATCCGGCGCCCGTTCATGCGCGCTCCCTCCCGGCCTCACGGGGCCATCGATCTCGCGCTCGGCGCGAACCGGCTCGCGGGCCGGGCTCGAAGGTCGCGGCCGAGTGTATCGCGGCGTTCTCCGGGCTAGCGGAGGATCAGGAGGTTCGCGTCCTGCTCGGCGTGGATCTGCCCGAAGATGTCGCCGTCCCAGCCGAGGACCTGCAGCGCGCTCTCGTGGCCGTCCTGGCCGGAGGGGCTGACCCAGGCGAGCCGGTTCGAGTCGATCGAGAAGCGGCGCAGGGCCGGGACTCCCGGCAGCGGCTCCTCGGGCCGAAGGGCGCCGGTCGTCGGGTCGATGACCAGCAGGTGGAGGCGTCCGTCCGTCTCGCCCGCCCGCTCGCTCACCCAGACTGCGAGGCGAACGCCGTCGGGATCGAACTTGGCCCGGAAATCCTCGACATGGCCCCCGACGACCGGCGTTGCGTGACCCGCGGGGCCGATCACCGGCTCGGGCGAGGCGGTCGCATCGGTCGCCGCGGGCGGCTCGACGCTCGCGTCGGGTGCCGTCGGCGCACCGGCGTTCCAGCCATCGAGGACGACCTGGCCCTCGCCGAGCTGCCACGTCACGCCATCCAGCGAGCGGAGCGTGCCCGCCCAGTACGCGACGAACCGCGAGTGCGGATCGACGACCGGCATCCAGACGTCCGGCTGCACGAGCTCCGTCCGGAGGTTCGTCGTCGGATCGAACAGGAACGACGAGGCGTGGGCCTCGATCGCCTGGCTCTGGCCGTTGTTGCCCTGGCCGCCGTTGCCCTGGCCGTTGTTGCCGTTGCCGCTCGCGCCGGGACCCATCGAGGCATTCGGGTCGCCAGACGCCCCCGGCTCGCCCGCGGGAACCGCGATGTGACTGGCGAGGACGCTGTTGCCGAGCCAGGCCGAGAAGTACGTCTGATGATCGCTCGTGACCGCCACGGCCGCGGTGCTGCCGACGGCGTACAGATACAGATCCGGGCCGGTCGAGCCATCCTTCGGCGCGGCGGAGAACGCGAGCCAATGCTCATCCGGCGAGTAGGCGACCTCGCCCACGACGGTGACGCCGCTGAGGATCTCGACCTGGCCGACCGGCGTCGGCTCGGGCGTCGGACCGACGCTCACCGGCGGCTCCGACGGAGGATTGCTGCCTCCCGGGGGGCTCGCGGTCGGCGTGGAGGGTGCCTGGCTCGGCTGGCCGGCTGGCCCAACGGGCACGACGTAGATCTTGCCCTCGCTCGCCGGCCCGCTCGTCGACTCGAACACGAGCCGATCGTTGCTCGGCGAGAGCGTGACGGTCGACGCCTTGGCGCCTTGCAGCTCGACGGTGCTGCCTTCGTGCTGGCTCGGCGCAGGCACGCACTCGGGGCGCGAGGTCGGACAAACCTTGTCGACCCCGGTGAAGAACACGTCGATGGAACCGTCGGGGCGGACACGTGCCGCGGCAATCGCGGCGGTGTCCACGGTGATCGCAGTCGGGCCGGGGACCTGCGAGAAAACCGCGGTCTGGTCCGTCGCCCGCGGTCCCGGACCGATGAGGCTCGGCAGGACCGCGCCGCCGACGACGACGAGGACGACCACCGCGGCCGCCGCCATCCCGACCGGCATCGTCCGCCACCAGCGGTTCGCGCCGCCCGGGCGGCCGGGCCGCGTGCGTTCAAAAGGCTGCGTTCCCCGGTTCCCGGCGGCGGCGTCCAGCGCGGCCGACGTCCGGGCCCAGAGGTCACGCGGCGGGTCGATCGGCTTGTCCCGGAGCGAGCGGAGCATTGCCTGATCCGCGGCAAAGGCCTCGTCCTCGGCCCGGCACTCCGTGCAGGTGTCGAGGTGATGCCCCAGCCAGCCTTCCTCGTCGGCATCCAACGACTCGAGCAGACGGCGCGAGCTCAGCGCCCGCGCCCGGTCATGGCTCGTCTCCGCGTCGTTGTGCCGGCGGCGGAAGGGCAGGGTCATCGGCCGCCGCCCCGTGCCTCGCGGGCGAACGTCGCATCGCGCTCCTGCTCGGCGGCGTGCTCCAGCTCCTTCTCGGCGGCGAGCTCGCGGCGCAGGCTCTCGCGGGCCCTGGTCAGGATCGCGCGCGCAGCGACGTGGCTGACGCCCATCGCCGCGGCGAGCTCGAGGCCCGTGAGGTCATGCAGCTCGGCGAGGAGGAGGGCGGCGCGCTGGCGCTCGGGGATCTTCGCGAGCGCGCGCTCGAGCGGGCCCGACAGGCGGAGGTCCATCGCCATCCGCTCGGCGGACGGGGCGGCGCCGTGGCTCTCGCCGGTCCACGGGACCATGCGCACGATCTTTCGGCGCCGCAGCTCGTCGAGCGCGACGCGGTGGGCGATCTGGTACAGCCAGGCGCGGGCGTTCTCGTCCTTCTCGAGGGTGTCGTAGTTCTTGTAGGCCTTGACGAACGCGTCCTGGGTGAGGTCGGCGGCGAGCTCGCCGTCGCGGAGCATGCGCACGAGGTAGGCGTAGATCTCGCCGTGGTGCTTGGCGAACAGGGCCTCGACGAAGATGCGTGCCTCGTCCTGGTCCCACGCCCGGTTCATGGAGCGGCCGACCACGCTCGGAGCGGCCCGGAGCGGTGTGGGCCAGGTTGCTGCGGTCGCGGTTCGTTCGAGCACGGAGGGCGGCCTTCCGATCGTCGGGCCGCCGGTGCGAACGCGAAGGACGCACAGGGGGCGGCGGCGCCATGGCCAGTGACGACGCCACCACTGCCGGTGTGACGCGACCGCTCGATCGAGAATTGCCGATCGGGCACGAGCAGGTCGCTCATCGCACCGCCTCGACCTGCGCACCGGCGCGCTCGAGGAGCTCCTCGACGGCCGCCTCGGGCGAGACCGGATTCACGGGCAGGCCCGTTCCGAGCTCGAGCCCGGCGATCTCGCGCAGCCGCGGGTGCACCTCCCAGTGCCAGTGGAAGGTGGCGTCCACCCGCTCCCGCAGGGGCGCGGTGTGCAGGACGAGGTTGTACGGCGGACCGTCAAGGCTCGCGGCAAGGCCACCGAGGACCTGGCGCAGCGCCTGCGCCGTGGCGCGCACGGCGGCGTCGTCCGCCCTGCCGAAATCCGCCTCGTGCTCTCGAGGCACGATCCAGACCTCGAACGGGGAGCGCGAGCCCCAGGGAGCGAACGCAACGGTCGATGCGTCCTCCCAGACGAGGCGCTCGTGCATGCGCACCTCGTCGCGCACGAGCCGGCACCACGGGCACTCGCCCTCGCGAATGACGAACCGGGCCGCGCCGCCGAGCTCCTCGCCGACGCGGTGCGGGATCAGCGGGAGGTCGTACAGGTCGAGGCACAGGTGGTTGGTGCGCGCGCCGGCCTGGGCGCCCCAGTTCTGGACGACCTGCAGGTAGTCGGTCTGGGCGGCCGCGGCCGCCTCGGCGATCGCCGTGCGGGCGACCAGCAGCAGCTGCTCCGAGGTCTCGCCCGCCTGGGCGAGCGAACGGTGCTCCCCGGGCGGCGCGGCGATCGTGCGCCAGCTGCCGGCGGCGCGCGCGCCGGCGACGGTGACCTGGGCGAAGCTGCGGTCGAGCTCGCCGCGGTCCTGCTCCGTGCCGATCACGTGGAACGCGTAGTCCTTGAGGATCCGGACGCGGACGCCATCGCCGGGCGGGATGCGGCAGTTCTGGCAATCGCCGCCGTCGGGCACCGGCTCGGCCGCACGCGCGAATCGGCTGCGATCGAAGTCGCGATCGACGATCGTCGCGACCCACCAGCTGGTGATCGGGTCCTTGCGCAGCTCGAACAGGCCGGCGCTCATGCCCGGATCAGGCCCCGACCGCGACGGGGCTCTCGAGCCAGTCCAACGGTGCCTCGATGGCCGCGCCGAACGCCCGCGCGAAGATCCGGCCGGCGCGTTCGACGGCGCTCGTCGTTGGCGGCTCCGCGGAGCGGCCGACCTCCTCGGCGATCGACGTCGAGACCAGGCCCGGCTCGCCGCACGGGTCGATCAGCTCGAAGTCGCGCAGGTCGACGTCGACGTTCAGGGCGATGCCGTGGTAGGTGACGCCCCGCTCGATGCGCAGCCCGAGCGCCCCGATCTTGCGGAACGGACGGCTGGGTCCGCCGTCGATCCAGCAGCCCGGGTGACCGTCGCGACGGATCGCATCGACGCCGAGCTCGGCGCAGGTGGCGATCATGGCCGTCTCGAGGGCGGTCACGAGCGGCCTGACGAGGATGCCTCGATCGCCGAGTCGCAGAATCGGATAGCCGACGAGCTGTCCCGGCCCGTGGTACGTCACCTCGCCGCCGCGCTCGACCCGGATGACCTCGATGCCCCGCCGCGCCAGCTCCCGCTGCGAAGCCAGCACGTGGCGCTCGTCGGCCTGCCGGCCGAGGGTCAGGACGGGGTCGTGCTCGAGGAGCAGCAGCCGGTCGCTGACCGCACCCGCTGCGCGCCGGTCGAGGAGCTCCTTCTGGAGTGTCCAGGCCTCGCGATAGCCGATGCGGCCGAGCCACTCCGCCGTGATCGGACCAGGCTGTTCCACTGCGTGACGATAGCAAAGGGCCCTTCGCCGGCCGTTCAGCGCCGGCACGCCTAGGAGGTCTGGGCCACTCCTTCAGCCAGGGCCTCGGTCATGGCGCGCAGGTGCGGCGGCGTGCTTCCGCAGCACGCGCCGATGATGTCGGCGCCAACCTCCCGGAAGAGGCGGGCGTATTCGGCCATCGTCTCGGGGGTGGTGTCGTACTGGGCTGTCATGCCGACAAGCTGCGGCTGGCCGACATTGCCCTTTGCAACAAGGAGCGCGTCCGGGAACGCGGCGCGCATCTTCTCGATGACCGGGACGAGCTCCTCCGGGCCGTTGCCGCAGTTGCCCCCGACGGCCGCGGCGCCGGCCTCGAGCATCGCCGCGGCAGCCTGCTCGGGGGTGACGCCCATCATCGTGCGGCCACGTGTGTCGAAGCTCATCGTCGCGATCACCGGCGCCCCCGGAGCCGCATCCTTCGCGCCCTGGATTGCGGCGATGACCTCGCTCAGGTCGCTCATCGTCTCGACCCAGAACGCGTCGACGCCGCCCGCGGCGAGGGCTCGCGCCTGCTCGGCGAAGACTTCGCGCGCGATCTCGGGGGTGAGCGTGCCGCCGATCGCGGCCATGATCTGGCCGCTCGGGCCGATGTCGCCGGCGACGAGCACCCCGTGGTCGGCGGCGGTTGCCTCGACGCGGCTCAGGACCGCGGCGGTCCGGTTGAGCTGGTCGACGCGATCCTCGCGCCCGTGCAGCTCGAGCCGAAGCCGGTTGCCGCCGAAGGTATTGGTCAGCAGGATCTGGGCGCCTGCGTCGGCATAGGCGCGCTGGACGCGCCGGATGATCTCCGGGTGCTCGAGGTTCCAGACCTCCGGCGGATCGCCGAACTCGAGCCCGTTGGCCATGAGCATCGTGCCCATCGCCCCGTCCGCGATGACCGGGCCCCCGGTCTCCACCAGCTCCTGCCAACTCGTCATGTCGGCGCATTGTGGCCCGAACCCGGCAATCGCGCGAGGGCCGGTCTCAGGCGGGAATCGGCGGGCCCCACCACACGGCGGCGGCGATGATCGCGTACAGGCCGAGGAGCATGGCGCCCTCGATCGCGTTCGCCTCGCCGTCGGCGACGATCACGAACACGAGGATCACGGTGACGACCAGGGAGCCCAACAGGAGCGGGCTGAGGATCAGCGTGAGCGGCACCGGCGCGACCAGGAAGCTCAGCAGCACGATCACCGGTACCAGGAAGAGCACGATCTGGAGCGCGGAGTTCAGGATCAGGCTCAGCGACAGGTCTGCCCGGTTCTTCGCCGCGGCGGTGACGCCGGCAAGGTGCTCGACGGCGTTGCCCGCGAGCGCGACCACGATCAGGCCCGCGAATGCCTCGCTCATCCCGAACGCGGCCATCGACGGCTCCAGGGCGTCGACGAACCAGTCGGCCACGAACGCGGCCGACGCGGCCGATCCGCCGAGCAGGATCAGCGTCGATTGCAGGGACGGCGTGGTGGCGTGCGGGTCGCGCGGCTGGTCGACCTCCAGCGCGATGCTGTCGGGCGTGGTGCCCGGCCCGGCCTCCGACAGGCGGAGGGAGATGGGCACGGAGGCGGCGAAGACCACGAGCAGGACGACCGACACGATCGCGGACAGCTCGTTGGCGTGGCCGAAGTCGGGCGCGCCGGGTTGCGTGGCGAGGAACGGCACGATGAGCGCCGCCGCGCCGAGCAGCAGCTCCGTTGCATACAGCCGGTTCGCGGCGGCCGAGAACTTGAGCTTGCCGTGACGAAGCCCGCCGACGAGGATCGCCAGGCCCAGCACGAACAGGGCGTTGCCCAGGACCGACCCGACGAGCGCCGCGGCCACGACCTGGTTCAGCCCTGCCTGCAGGGCGAAGATCGACAGGAACAGCTCGGGCAGGTTGCCGAGGACCGACTGGACGACGCCGGTCGCGGCGGGGCTCAACCGATGTGCGAGCCGCTCCGTGGCCTCCCCAACGGCGACGGCGCCACCGGCGAGGGCGATGACCGCCGCGCCGAAGCGCACCAGTGGCGGCAGGTCCAGCAGCACCGTGAGCGCCACCAGGACGAAGGCCAGGGCGTAGCCGCCGAAGATGTTGCGGGTGCGCCGATCGATGTGGCCGAGGACGTGGTCGAGCATGTCGGGCGCCATCATCGGGGATCGGACAACCGCGGGGTCGGCGGCACGGTAGCGTTGCCGCTGTGACCCAGCCCACGCCGCGAACCTCGATCCAGGCCCGCAACTGGACGCTGGTCCAGGTCGATTCGGTGTTCATCGGGATCGTCACGGCGGCGGGCACGTTCCTGCCGGTGTTCCTGCTCCGGCTCGGCGCGTCGGCCAACGACGTCGGCCTGCTGACCGCGCTCCCCGCCCTCACGGCGTTCGTGCTGGCGATCCCGTTCGGTCGGTGGCTGCAGGGCCGGCGCAACATCGTGCCCTGGTACAGCCGGATGCGGCTCATCGCGTGGTCGAGCTACGCGGTGATGGCGGTGGTCGCCGCGATCCTCCCGCGGGAGCAGGCGATCCCGGTGATGCTCGCCGTGTGGGGGCTCGCGTCGCTGCCCTCGACCGCGGGCCTCGTCGCCTTCCCGATCGTGATGGACGGTGCGGCCGGCCGGGACGGCCGGTTCGACCTCCTCGGCAGACGCTGGGCCATCGCCGGCACCGCGACCGCCATCGCGGTTGCGCTCAGTGGCCAGTTCCTGAACGCGGTCCCGTTCCCGACGAACTTCGAGCTGCTCTTTGCGCTGATCTCGCTCGCCGGCATCGGCAGCTTCCTGCAGTCGAGCCGGATCGTGATCCCGGACCAGGTCCCGGCGGCGAGCGTCGAGCGCGCGCCGGTGCGGCTGCGCCTGGCGGCGCTCGCGTCGCTGGTGCTCGCCAATGGATCGTTCGTCCGGTTCGAGCTCCGCTCGCTCTTCTACACGGCGAGCATCGGCCTGAGCATGCCGGTCCTGCCTCTGTTCTACGTGCACGAGGTCAAGGCTCCGGACGCCTGGATCGGGATCATCGGCGCCGCGACCTCGGCGGGCGGCGTCCTGGGCTACGTCACCGCCCGGCAGCTGGCGCGGCGGCGCGGGGCGGCGATGACCATGCTGCCCTCGATGCTGGCGATGGCCGTGGCGCCGGCGGTGCTGTCCGCCATCGGCTGGCTCCCCGCGGTCGCCGCCATCGGCTTCGTCTTCGGCGCCGCCGGCGCCGGGGTCCAGCTCGCGATGTTCGATCAGCTCATGCGGCGCGTGCCGCTGGAGCACGGGGTGACATTCACGTCCGTCGACCAGAGCGTGCAGAACGTCGCCCTGGTGCTCGCCCCGAACGTCGGCGGCCTCATCGCGGCGGCATTCGGCGCCCGCGTTGCGCTGCTGGTCGTTGCGCTCGTCGGGGCGGTGGCCTTGTTCCTGTTCGCCTGGAACTCGCGAGCCGCGGTGCTCAGGGGTACGGAACGGTTCCCCGAGCGCGAACGGGACCAGGCGGGCGCCGCCACCTGAGTCGATCCGGGGAGTTTGCGGCGCGCTGATCCCTTTCCAGCGGGTCGCGGGCGCCGTGACGCTGATCGCCGTCGCGCGCGACGTCCTCACCGACCGAGACCGGTGGGAGGCGGCGAAGCCGGCCCACGGCGTTGATCGTTTGCACCGAGCGCGCCGGTGCGGCATCATCTCGGGCAACCGAATAGCGCTTATCAAGAGTGGCGGAGGGACCGGCCCGATGAAGCCACGACAACCTACCGGCCTCGAGCCGGCAAGGTGCCAATTCCGGGCAGGTCCGCCTGCGAGATAAGGTCCGCTCAGCTGGCCCTTCCGCAGAGGAAGGGCCTTCTCGTCTCCGGTCCCAGCCCTGATCCCGACTGGAGGCGACCGTGACGACCGAGCTGCTCCCCACCCCCGTTTCGACCGTCGACGCCGGCCCCGGCCCGCGAGCGGCGTCGACCGGCCGCGTCCGCGGCCTGGTGTGCCGGAACTGTCGCCGTCCGGCGCCGCTCGCGCTGGCGTACGTCTGCGAGGCGTGCTTCGGACCGCTCGAGATCGACTACGACCTCGACGGGATCTCGATCGATCGGTCCACGATCGCGGCCCGACCACCGGGCATCTGGCGGTACCTCGAGCTGCTACCGGTCGACGCGCCCCCCGCGCGTGGCCTGGCCGTGGGGTCGACGCCGCTCGTCGCCGCGGACCGCATCGGGGCCAGGCTCGGGATCGAGAGGCTGTGGGTCAAGGACGACACCCGCAACCCCAGCCTGTCGTTCAAGGATCGCGCCGTCGCGGTGGCCGCGGCGCGCGCCCCGTCGCTCGGCATCGACACGCTGGCCTGCGCGTCGACGGGAAACCTGGCGGGCGCGACCGCCGCAGGGGCCGCCGCCGCGGGCCTTCCCGCGTTCGTGTTCGTGCCCGCGTCGATCGAACCGGCCAAGATCGACCACGCGCTCGCCTACGGCGCGACCGTCGTCCCGATCGACGGCACGTACGACGACGTGAACCGGCTGTGCATCGAGGTCGCCGACGAGCTCGGCTGGGGATTCGTGAACGTCAACCTGCGCCCGTTCTATGCGGAGGGCAGCAAGACCCTCGCCTTCGAGATCGCCGAGGGGCTCGGCTGGCGAACGCCGGACGTGATCGTCGCGCCGATCGCGTCGGGCGCGATGTTCGCGAAGCTCGCCAAGGGCCTCCGGGAGCTCGTCCAGGTCGGGCTGATCGAGCCGCGGCCGGTCCGGTTCGTCGGCGGCCAGCCGGCGGGCTGCGCACCGGTCGCGACCGCGTGGTCCACGGAGACCGAGGTCGAGCCCGTCAGGGCGCCGGACACGATCGTCCACTCGCTGGCGATCGGCTCCCCCGCCGATGGCCGCTACGCGCTCGAGGTCGCCCGTTCGAGCGGCGGGTCGATCGAGGCGATCGACGATCTCGCGACGGCGCAGGGAATCCGCGACCTGGCGGCTCTCGAGGGCATCTACGCCGAGCCCGCCGGCGGCGTGACGCTGGCGGCGGCCGCCGCGGCCCGCCGACGTGGCGTCATCCGCCTTGGCGACGAGGTCGTCGTCCTCGTGACCGGCAACGGGCTCAAGGCCCCGGACGCCCGATCATTCGGGCTCGAGACGCGCCCCGCGGAACCCGACCGGCCCGGATTGGCGCCGGTCATCCCACCCAGCTTCAGCGCTTTCGAAAGGTGGCTCCAGCGATGACTGCCGTCCGAATCCCGCCCGTCCTGCGCGCCTCGACGGCGGGCCTCAAGCATCTCCAGCTGGAAGGCGCGACGGTCCGCGAAGTGATCGACCGGCTGGTGACTGTTTATCCGGCGACCGCGGGCCAGCTCCACGGTCCCGATGGCGAGCTCAATCGCTTCGTCAACGTGTTCGTCAACGGCACCGACGTCCGCCACCTGCAGGCGCTCGACACGCCGGTCACGGATCGCGACGAGGTCGTGCTGTTGCCGGCGATGGCCGGTGGCTAGTGGCCAGCCGTCGCGACGCTGACTAGAATTCGTGGCCTGCCGAGCGGGAGTAACTCAGCTGGCAGAGTGCTTGCTTCCCAAGCAAGATGTCGCGGGTTCGAATCCCGTCTCCCGCTCCACTTCCTGCGCTGATCGAACCTAGGTTCGTCGCTCGTCCGTGACGCCGATGAGGAACCGCCAGGCGCCCGCGATCGCCCAGACGAGGGCACCGATCGTCTCGAGCGCGATCCAGTACAGTCCCCCGCCTTCGCCATCGAGGGCGACGATCGAGACGGAGCCGATCAAGCCGCAGGCCGCGATCGCGTAGCCGATCGCCATCCGCTGCCACGCCGCCCGGGGCAGGCGCCAATCGACGCTGCGCAGGGCCTTCGCATTGTTGTAGGTGTTGATCGAAGCGAAGGCGATCGTCACGAGCCCGAATTCCCAGCCGGCCAGCGCCGGTGGCTGTGGCGCCAGGGCCGCGACCCCGATCACCACCGTGGCCGTCAGGATGATCAGGGTCGCTCGCGCGTGCGATCGGTGGGTGAGGCTCTGGGCGATGAAGTCGGCGTGGATCGACAGCCCGACCACGATCAGGCCGATGAGCGCAGCGCTCGCGGCCGCGATCGTGAAGAAGAACTCCTTCCACTCCGCGAGGTCGAGCGGCTCGAGCATTGGCGCAGTCTAGGTCCGCGTCATCCGCCGATTTCCGTAGTTGCCGGGAGGTCCCGCGGGACTACAGTTGCCGTGGGTTGGAGGGTGTGGCGCGCCCCTGCGCGCCACCGCAGAGCTCGGAAGGGAGCGACGCATGACCGCCGGTCTGCTCACCGGACAGGGGATGCCCAGCCGTGAGGGCGACCTGTCCATCGAAGGGCACGGCATGGACCCGATTCCGGAGTCCGCCCGCTACGGGTCGGTCGGCCGGGTCTTCACCGTCTGGTTCACACCGAACCTCGTCCCGGCGGCGTTCTTCCTCGGGACGCTCGCCGCGGCATCGTTCATCGGCCTCGGCTTCTGGACGGCCGTCGCGGCCATCGTCGTCGGCAACCTCGTCGGCTCGATCCTGGTCGGGCTGCTCGCCACCATGGGGCCGCGCACGGGCATGGCCCAGATGCCCCTTGCGCGCCTCGCCTACGGCAAGAGCATCGTCGTCCCCGGCCTGCTCAACTGGCTGAGCTGCATCGGCTGGGACGGCATCAACTCGGTCTTCGGCGCGGCAGCGATCTCGATCCTGACCGGCCTGCCGTTCCTCGTCTCGCTGCTGATCATCGTCGTCTTCCAGGGGCTGCTGGGCATCCTCGGGTACGAGGCGATCCACACCTTCGAGAAGTACATGGCGATCGTGCTCGCCGCGATGTTCGCGGTGCTCACGGTGGCCATCGCGGGGCAGGCCTCGTCCGGCCTCGCCCGCGGCGACGCGATGACCGGCGCCGACCAGATCGGCGCATTCATCCTGTACAGCACGATCATCGCCAGCTTCGTCCTGGCCTGGGCGTTGTACGCGTCGGACTACACGCGCTACCTGCCGCCGGACACCAGCCCCTCGCGCATCTTCTGGTGGACCGTCCTCGGTTTGTCGCTCGCGTCCGGCTGGGTCGAGATCCTCGGCCTTCTGGTCGCCGACAAGGCGACCACCGGCGCGGTCGACACGATCAACACCGTGCTGTCCGGCACGCCGCTCGCGGCGCTGGCGATGCTGGCGATCGGCATCGGCACGGTCGCGGTCAACGCGATGAACGACTACACGGGCTCGCTGTCGCTGCAGGCGGCGGGCATCCGCGTGCCGCGCGTGGTCTCGGCACTGCTCGTGGCGGTTCTCGGGTTCGGCGTGACGGTGTGGCTCAACGCCGGCGACCTCGTCGGCAAGATCGAGAACATCCTGCTCTTCCTGAGCTACTGGATCGCGCCGTGGGCCGCTGTGGTGCTGGCCGACTGGTGGATGCGTCGCGGTCGCGCTGACGTGCGCCGGCTGGTCAACTTCTCGGCACTGCCGAGCGGCTGGTTCGCGCTGGCGTCCGCGCTCATCGGCTTCGTCGTCTCGCTGCCGTTCCAGCAGTCGGTCCTTGGCGAGGACCTGCGCAAGAGCACCGGGCTGCCGATCAACGCCATCTCGGACGACGTCCTGCACTACGCGGATCTCGCGTACGTGGTGGGCTTCGCCGTCGCGTTCGTGGTGTTCTGGGTCGGCGCCCGATCGTTCGCGCGCGAACCGATGGAGGCCGAGGCGACCGCCTCAGCCTGACCCGTCCGATCGGTCGAACACTTGAGGCCCCGACCGCCGGTTGGGGCCTCTCGATTCGGCGCGCCGGTCCCATCGCTGTCGTGATCGTGATATGTGCAAATTCTGGGCAAGGACTGCGGCAAGCACCTCATGCGCCGCGAAAGGAGGCTGGTTCGAGCGGCGTTTGCATAGTGGATGTGCACAGACCCGCCCAAGCCCAGGCCACGGCGGCCTCAACCGGCTCGATCGCCGGCTTGTCTCGGCTGAAGGCCCAAAAATGAACACCTGGCGATCACGGACAGTGCGTGGGCGCTGCGTGAAGCGCGCGGCTCCTTCCGATGGGCGACACCGTCAGATGTGCGGCGGAAGCTCCGGCGGGCGATGGACGACCGGCTCGAGCGGCAGGGTCTCGACGTGCGCCGCGATCTCGGCCGCGGTCGCGATCCACAGCCCGTCGATCTCCTGCGCGCGGCGGATCAGGCTCGCGAGGCCGGCCGCGCGTGACGCGCGACCGCTCACGAACGGATGGTTCGTGAGCATGAACAGGCCGCCCTCGTCGACCAGGGCCTCGAGCTCGAGCGTCCAGCGTGCGATCACGTCCGCCGGGCTGGCGATGACCCCCGAGCCGGTGATGCCGGGCAGGTAGTTGTATGGCTCCCAGTCGTCGAGGCTCCAGTGCGCCGGCAGCTCGACGATCGAGGCCGCGCCCGGCTCGGGCGACACGGTGAGGCGGTACGGGTGATCCGCGTCCATCATGCCGGTGTCGTAGCGGAACCCGTGCTGGACGAGGAGCCCCGGCGTCGCGTACGACAGCTCCCAGTTGGGGCCGCGGTAGCCGATCGGGCGGACGCCCGCGACCGCGTCCAGCGCCTCGAGGCCGCGAAGGAGCCGGCGCTCCTCGGTTGCGACGTCCGGCGCTGACCGGGCGCCCTCATGCAGGTAGCCGTGATGTGCGATCTCGTGGCCGGCGTCGCGGATGGCCCGGACCGTGTCGGGCCAGCGCTCGGCCGTGTAGCCGGGAATGAAGAACGTGGCCTTGACGCCCGCGGCGTCGAGCAGGCGCAGCAGGCGGGGTCCCGCCGTCCGCGGCCCGTAGGCCTGGTGGCTCATCACGTCGAGCCAGGCGGCGGCCAAGGGGTGGTCGAACAGGATCGGGCTCTCGGCGTCGACGTCGAACGTGAAGCACGCGGCGGCGCGATAGCCCGCCGGCCAGGCAAAGCCGGGCGGCATGACCTGGCGCCACGGTTCCGACCTCGAGCGCCCGTCGTCCGCCTCCACCGGGCGACTATAGGTCCCGGCCGGAGCACAATCGCGCCGTGGCCAAGGCAGCGCGCTGAAGGGTCCGCGGCACCGCCCAGGTCAAGTCAACCGCACCTGTTCGCACGCCTTCCCTTAATCCTGCCGCGCTAGGTTCGCGGCGGTGCCGCCTCGCCGCCCGATCGATCGCGTCCTTGCGACCGTTGTCGCCACGCTGCTCGTCGCCGCGTGCTCGACGGACAGGACGTCACCCGCGCCGGTGCCGTCCGGCGCGCGCCTGCCGCCCCCGGCGACCACGGCGATCCCGACACCGTTCGGCGGCACCTCCGTCCTCGACGTGGCGCGCGAACGGATCAAGCACGTCGTCGTCGTCATGCAGGAGAACCGGTCGTTCGACTCGTACTTCGGGACGTATCCGGGCGCCGACGGCATTCCGATGCGGGACGGCAAGCCCTCGATCTGCGTGCGCGACCCCAGGACCGGGGCCTGCGACGCGCCCTACCACGATCCGAGCCCGGTGAACTTCGGCGGGCCCCACAACGCCGCCGCCGCCGTCACGGACATCGGCAAGGGCCGCATGAACGGGTTCGTCGCCGAGGCCGAGGCGGCCAGGAGGGGCTGCCAGAGCCTCCTCGATCCCGAGTGCGGCGGGGGCGGGACCGATGTGATGGGCTACCACGACCGGCGCGACATCCCGAACTACTGGACCTACGCCGATCAGTTCGTCCTCGAGGACCACATGTTCGAGCCGAACGCCTCGTGGAGCCTGCCGGAGCACCTGTTCATGGTCTCGGAGTGGTCGGCGAAGTGTTCCGTCCGTGACGACCCGATGAGCTGCGTGAACGCGCTCAACCACCCGGACGTGCCGCCGAAACCCGGCTTCGGCGCCGGCGCAAAGGACCCCAACTACGCCTGGACGGACATCACCTCGCTCCTGTATCGACACGGCGTCAGCTGGTCCTACTACCTGTTCCCGGGCCGGGAGCCGGACTGCGAGGGCGGCGAGGCGACCTGCGCGCCCGTCCGGCAGTCGGCGGCAACGCCAGGGATCTGGAATCCGCTCCCCTGGTTCACCACCGTGCACCAGGACGGCCAGCTGGGCAACGTGAAGTCGACCGCCGACTTCTTCGAGGACGCGGCCGGCGGCAGGCTACCAGCCGTGTCCTGGGTCATTCCGGACGACAAGTTCTCGGAGCACCCGCCCGCCTCGATCGAGGACGGGCAGGCCTACGTCACCGCGATCGTCAACACGCTCATGTCGAGCCCGGAATGGGACTCGACCGCCGTCTTCGTGGCCTGGGACGACTGGGGCGGGTTCTACGACCACGTCCTGCCGCCGGACGTCGACATCAACGGCTACGGCCTGCGCGTGCCTGGGCTCGTGATCAGTCCGTGGGCGAAGCAGGGCTGGATCGACCACCAGGTGCTGAGCTTCGACGCCTACACGAAGCTCATCGAGGATCTGTTCCTGGGCGGCGCGCGCATCGACCCCAGGACCGACGGCCGGCCGGACCCTCGACCCGACGTCCGCGAGAACGCCTCCCAGCTCGGCGACCTGCTCGCCAGCTTCGACTTCGACCAGGCGCCGCGGTCGCCCATCCTCCTCCCGACCGACTGGGATCCGGCCGTAGAGCTCAAGGGCCAGGGTCCAGCAGCGGGCGGTTTGCCGGGGGCGACGAGCACGGCGACACGATAAGTCGGGCCTCAGGCCGGAGGTTCCACCGCCGCGTGCATTTCGCGCTCGCGCCGAGGCCGGGAACGCGGCAGGACAAGTCGACCGGGAACGGAATGCGGTGGCGTGCTGCAGCGCATCCTGCAGGCGATCGGCCTCCGCGTTCGCGCGCGGGCAACGATCGCTGGGCTGAAATGCCACCATGACGATCACATGGGGCCTCGGCTCGATCCTGATCCTCGTCGCGGTCGTGTGCTTCGTGCTGGCAGCGCTCGGGATCGACGTCGGGCGCGTGGCGCTGACGCCACTCGGCCTCGCGTTCGGATTCGCCGGGTTGCTCGTCGGCAAACGGGGCCTGCGCGTCTGATCCGAGCCGGAGACTGAGCGCTCGATGAAGGGCGACCGCGTCGAGGCGGTGGTCGATACCGGCCAGGGCGTCCAGACGTTCGAGATCGAGGCGACACGCGCCGGGCGGCGCATCGAGGTGACCACTGCTCGCGGCGTGGTCGAGGTGACCGAGGTGACCCGCGGCGGCACGCCGGTCAGGACCGGTCGGTTCATGTCCAGCCGCCTGATCGCGCTCGTCGAGCACCCGGCCCGGGAGCGCGATGACTCGCGGGTGGAGGTCACGACACGCCGGCGTATCGCCGGCGCCCAGCCGCCGCGCTGACCTCTCGACCGATCGTCCGGCCGGCGCCGCCGGCCTGTGACAGACAACCCGGCACGGTCGCCGCCTACGATTCCATCGTGCAGCTGGTTCCCCCATGCAGCTGATCGACGGTCGCCCGGTCTACGCGGCCACGGACCTCGTCGGCTTCCTCGCCTGCGAGCACCTGCTCGCACTCGAGCGGGCTGCCCTCGCCGGGCTCGTGGACCGGCCGATCCGAAACGATCCCGAGATCGAGCTCATCGCGAAGCGCGGCGTCGACCACGAACGGCGCTATCTCGAAGAGCTCCGCGCGAGCGGCCGGAACGTTGTCGAGATCGCGCGCGACGGGTCAGTAGCAACTACCGGCGTCGAGCTGCGCGCCGCGGCCGCGGACACCGAGGCGGCGATGCGCGCTGGCGCGGACGTCGTCTACCAGGCGACGTTCTTCGACGGGCGCTGGCGCGGCCACGCCGACTTCCTGCTCCGGGTGGAGCGACCGAGCGGCCTCGGCACCTGGTCGTACGAGGTGGCGGACACGAAGCTCGCGAGGCGCGCCAAGGCAGGGGCGATCCTGCAGGTGTGCTCGTACGTCGAGCAGGTCGCCCGCATCCAGCACCTGGTGCCGGAGTGTCTGCACCTCGTACTCGGCGGCAGCGCCCGCGAGAAGGTGTCCTATCGCGTCGCGGAGTTCATGGCCTACTTCCGCCGGATCAAGGCGGAGTTCGAGAAGGCCGTGGGCGCCGGTGACCCGGCCTATCCCGTGACCGCCACGTACCCGGACCCGGTCGAGCACTGCGACGTCTGCCGCTGGAACGTGCACTGCCGCGCCCAGCGCCGCGCCGACGACGACCTGTCGCTCGTGGCCGGGATCAGCGCACGCCAGCGACGCGCCCTCAAGGAGCGGGCCGTGCGCCGGCGGCGCGATCTCGCCGTGCTCGAGCTCCCGATCGCGCCACCGCTCGAGGGCGTCAGCGCCGCCGCACTCGAGCGCGTCCGGGAGCAGGCGCGTGTGCAGGTCGAGGGCGAGGACGAGGGCCGGGTCAAGTGGGAGCTGCTCGAGCCGGAGCGGGGTGACGATGGGGCGCTCGTGCCGGATCGCGGCCTGCTGGTGCTGCCCGAGCGCACGACCCATGACCTGTTCTTCGACATCGAGGGCGACCCGTTCGCGCTCGACGACGGCGTCGAGTACCTCTTCGGGGTCCTCGAGCCGGCTCTCTCCGACCCGGTGCGCCCCGGTGCCCCGATGTTCCACGAGATCTGGAGCCGCGACGGGGACGGGAACGTCACCAGGACCGCCGAGAAGGCGGCGTTCGAGCAGCTGGTCGACCTGCTGATCGACCGGCTCGACGCGCACCCGGGGATGCACGTCTACCACTACGCCGCGTACGAGAAGACGGCGCTCGGGCGCCTGGCGCAGCGACACGCGACACGCGAGGCGGAGGTTGACCGCCTGCTGCGCGCGCGCGTCCTCGTCGACCTGTACCGCGTGGTTCGCCAGGGCGTCCGGGCGAGCGTCGAGAGCTACTCCATCAAGCGACTCGAGCCGCTGTACGGGCTCGAGCGCGAGGTCGAGCTGCGCAGCGCCGGCTCGAGCATCGTCGCCTTCGAGGCCTGGCTCGAAGGCGCGACGACAGAGAACGGCGAGGTCGGCGAGGACATCCTGCGCGCGATCGCCGGCTACAACCGCGACGACGTCCTGAGCAACCTGCAGCTGCGCGACTGGCTGGAGGCGCGCCGGCTGGACCTGGCCCGCAAGGTCGGGCCATTCCTGCCGCGGCCACCGCTCCTGCCGGAGGCCGCGGAGGTCCGCCCGCTGAGCGAGCGGGAGCAGGGCGTCGCCGAGCTGGTTGCCGCCTTGACCGACGGCGTCCCGGCCGAGGCGGGCGAGCGCTCGAGCGAGCAGCAGGCGACCTGGCTGCTGGCGCAACTCCTCGACTGGCACCGACGCGAGGACAAGTCGTTCTGGTGGCGCTTCTACGCCCTCGCCGACATGACCGACGAGGAGCTCGTCGACGAGCGTGAACCGCTCGGCGGGATCGAGCTGATCGACGACACCGCCGCGGACGGGCGTGGCGGCGCTCGGCTTCAGAGATATCGGTTCCCGCTCCAGGATCACGCCCTCAAGTTTGGCCGGTCGGTCGTGAATCCGGAGACGGTCGACGAGCTCGGCTCGAAGCCTTGCGGGACGGTCGAGGCGCTCGACGAGATCGGGCTCACCGTCACCTTGCGACGAACGCAGGGGCAGCTCGATCGTGGCGCACCGCGGGCGCTCATCCCCTTCGAGCTCTTCAACACCGACGAGCTCCGCGGCTCCCTCCAGCGGACGGCTGCGTGGGTGCTCGCCAACGGCATCGACGCGCCGGGCCGTGCCCGGGCCGCGCGGGATCTCCTGCTCCGGCTGCCACCCCGCACGCGCGGAGGCACCGCTCCCCAGCCGCTTCGCCGACCGGATGCGTCGCCGCTCGAATCCGCAGTCAGCCTGGGCATCGACCTTGACGGCGGGACGCTCGCGATCCAGGGCCCGCCGGGCAGCGGCAAGACGTATACGGCGGCGCAGATGATCGTCGCGCTCGTTCGCGAAGGCAGGCGCGTCGGCGTGACGGCGAACAGCCACAAGGTCATCGGCCACGCGCTCGACACCATCCACGAGGCGGCCACGGAGGCGGGCGTGACCGTTCGCATCGGCCAGCGCCCGGCCCAGGAGGAGGCCTGCACCTGCCCGACTGCCCGCGAGCTGCGGTCCAATGCCGAGGCGCTCGAAGCCCTCCGGGCCGGCGAGGTGGACGTCGTCGGTGGCACGGCATGGCTCTGGTCGCGCCAGGAGATGGAGGGCGCCGTCGACGTCCTGTTCGTCGACGAGGCGGGGCAGTTCGCCCTCGCGAACGCGGTGGCGGTCGCTCCGGCGGGCCGGTCGCTCGTCCTCCTCGGCGACCCGCGGCAGCTCGAGCAGCCGCTGCAGGGCAGCCACCCGCCGGGGGCCGAGCGCAGCGCGCTGGGCCACGTGCTCGACGATCGGGCGGTCATGCCGGACTCCCTTGGCCTGTTCCTCACCGACACGTGGCGGCTGCACCCGGACGTGTGCGCCTTCACGTCGGAGGTGTTCTACGAAGGCCGGCTCGAGCCGGAGCCGAGCTTGGCCCGTCAGTCGCTCGCCGGCGTGCCGCCGGCCGATGGCACCGGCATTCGCTGGCTACCGGTCGAGCACGACGGCGACGCGACCGAGTCGATCGACGAAGCAGCCAAGATCGCAGGCCTCGTCCACGAGCTGCTCGAGGCGGAGGCGCGCTGGACGGACAGGAAGGGCGTCTCGCACGCCATCGGGCTGGGCGACATCGTCGTCGTCGCGCCGTACAACGCGCACGTCGAGCGGATCGCCAAGGCGCTCGCAGATGCCGGGCACCCGGGCGCGAGGGTCGGCACTGTCGACAAGTTCCAGGGCCAGGAGGCCCCGATCTCGATCTACGCCATGGCCACGTCGTCACCGGAGCTCGCGCCGCGGGGCATGGAGTTCCTGTACTCGCTCAACAGGCTCAACGTGGCGACGTCACGCGCCCGCTGCACCGCGATCGTCGTCGCTTCGCCTGCGCTGGTGCGCGTCGCGTGCCACAGCCCGCGGCAGATGCAGCTGGCAAATGCGCTGTGCCGCCTCGTCGAGCTGGCTGGCGCGAATGCGTCAACAACCACGAACGCGCCCCCGGGCGGACCCGGAAGCGCGTTCTTGGATTTAGGGCCGGCGGCGGACGATGCAGTACCTGCCGGCGTTCAGCTCAGCTGGCTCGGCGGAGCTTCCTGACCGCCCAGTCCCGCTGGTTCACCTCGACTCGCCGCTCCCAAAAGAGGTGGCGCCGAACCATGCGTGCCGCGGTGGGTCGCTCACCGAGACGGCGCACGTCCGGCGCCATGGGCTCGGCGAGCGCAGGCCGGACCGCCCCGCGCCGAGCCGAGAAGACGAGATTGGTCATGTCCTCAGACCGGCTCGCGTCGCATGACGTTCACGCCCCAGATGACGATCGCTTCGAGGATCGTCCAGCCGACCAGTGCCGCAACGGCGGCGATGTCGAGCACGGAGCCGGAGGACCGCAGCTGGTCGACACCGAAGATGCCGATGAATGGAGCCACGAAGGGCTGGCTCCCGTTGAGGATGAACTGCACGATGTCGTTGGCCTCGCGGGCATCGAGCAGCAGCAGGACGATCCGCAGCACGATCAGTGCCTGGATGATCCCGAAGATCAGGGTGACGATGCGCCGAAGCATCTCGCCGCCACTCGGCGACATCTTTGTCTGCTCGACGACTTCACCCGTTCCCGCCGGCGAAACGGCGGCGGAATCGGTACGGGTCACGACCCGTCGCTCGTACGTCATGTTGAGTTCCCTCCATACGGAAGGGCACCAGCGTGGCCCCCGAACGGTTCACGCCGGGTTGCAGTGGATAGGCGGGCCCGTTGCAGCGGCGGTGCAGAGGGCCGCACCGAACGCGGCGGCTACATCGTCGCTTCAGGCACCGCGACGTCCGGCACGAGATCGGGCTCGCCGCTCGCGATCCCGGAATTTGGGCCTTCCGTGATCCGCCGGCCGAGTCGCTCCGGCAGGTCGGCGTCAGGATCATCCGGCGGCTCGGGCTCGTTTGGCCGGTCGCCTCGCGGGTCCGTCGTGTATGGGCGCTCGATGCTCGGGTCGTCGCGATCGGCGCCGGGGAGCTCCATCTCGGGCCGGCCCTCGGCAGGCACTTCGCCGGGGATCGCTGGCATCTCTCGCTTCGGCAGCTGCATGGGTCGGTCTCCTTCGGGGCTGGTGGAGGGCGTTTCCGCCCCCCGCCTGACGATGTCCGGTCCGCGCTGCCAGGCACGCCGCGTGAACCGTGGGTTCGGTTGCAACCGGCTTGCGTCCCGCATGTTCCGCGCCGAAGCGGCCTTTCCCGAGCCGACGACACGAGGCTGCAACGGACGCCAGCCGTCGCGTTGTCCCGCCTTGGCATCGACCGGTGACGATCGGCTCCAACGCCACAGGAGGCCGCCACCATGACCGCAATCGTCCTGCCGGACATCGACCGCTCGACGCTCGAGGAGCTGAGGAAGCGCATCCCCGACCTGTCCGAGATCGAGCTCCCCAACCTGCCCACTCGCAAGGAGGTCGGCCGCGCCGCCAAGGACGTGAGCAAGACGGCCGACGCGACCATCGACCGACTGCTCGGCCGCTCACGCGCGCCGATGTGGCCGTGGATCGCCGCGGGCATCGGGCTCGTTGCGCTCGCCGGGATCGTGGCGGCCTGGTTTGCCTGGTTCCGCCGGCCGACCTGGGAGGCCCCCGCCGAGCCCTGGACTGCCGCGACGTACGAGACCGAGCAGACCACAGAGGCCGCGCCCAGCGAGCCGGAGCTCAGCGGCGAGTACACCGGGGAGCTCGGCGACCCGACGCTCGCCGCGCCCCGCGGGTCGACCGCCCGGGAGCGATCGCGATCGACCTCGATCGGCGGCTCGACGGCCGGCCTGTCGACGGCCGGCAGCCTCAGCTCCGCGCCGTATCCGATCGAGGAGGCGTGAATGCCGGCGGCAACGATGATCTACATCCTCGGCGCCACGCTCCTGGCCGCCGGCTGGGCGCTGTGGCTGCTGCCCGTTGGCACGTGCTCGGAGTGCGCCCACTGCCAGGCGGAGAAGCTCGCGCGGAAGCGCGCCGACGAGGTACGGACCGCTCGCTACTACGCGATCCCGTTGTGCCCGCACTGCGGTGAGCACCACCTGCCCGAGGACGGCCACCGCACCTGAACGGCCGGGCCCGCGTGGGGCCCGGCTCGGGCCCGAGCCATGGATTCCAAGGCGCCGGACGTTGGGCCGTCGCCAAGCGTGGGCTGCGATGGGCCCGCAATGTCACCACGCGTGGCCGGCATGTTGCCTGTAACGGGCGTTGCGGACACTGTGCTCGGCTCGCCCGGCGTCGTCTCCCATCGAGGGCGACGAGTCCGCCCCGCGGGACCTCGGTGAGAAGGAACGGGCGGCCCGGATTGCTGGGCCGCCCGGCTGATTTCCGCTGACTACCGGGTCATTCCCAACCGACTGGCGAAGCCCGATCATGTCGCTCGTGGCCCTGCCGTGCGAGCCCCCAGGCCAGTCCGCGAGCCACGCCACGGATCACTTCCCGCGCCGCCCCCCGGGTGCGTCCGCGCACCATTTCGAGTCGTGTTAGCGCGCTGCGAGGAACCACGCCACTGCGCGCGCACGGGCGATTCGCCGTTCACTCGATGCTGCTCCAGACGGAAGCACTCATCACTGACGGCAAGCAAGGAGCTCGAGTCGTGAGCCTCTACTCAGTGGTCAGCCGGGGCGTGGCGGGACGCTTCGGGCAGCGCTCGATCGAGGCGGCGGCGCCCGAGGCGCGGACCGACGTCGTCGACTCTCGGGTGCAGTTCCAGGGCGCGTCGATGCGCATCCTCGAGGCTGGCCTGGCCCTGATCGCGATCGCGACGGCGGTCCTCATGGGGGTCGGGCGCTAGGCCCCCAGCCCGTCCCGGGCTCAGCGGCGGCGCCGGCGGGGCGAAGAGACCTGCGTGGTTACAGCGGGCTGGATCGCGGGCGGCGGCGTGTTGTCCGGCGGAGGTGGCGGCGGTTTCCCGGGACCCTTGTCCCCACCGCCGTCCTGCTTCGGCTTCTCGCACGGGCCGGCCAGCTGGCCGCCCCACGAGCGCTCACCGAAGAAGTACGCCGTGATCGAGCCGTATGGGCCCCGCACACCGGTGCCGCGTCGGGCCCGGTTCACCCAGGCGGCAACGTCGTCGTCCCAGCGGGCGGGGCCAAGCTCGGCCTTGACCGGGTCGACGACCCAGGTGCCACAGGCCTGGGAGTAGAGCAGACCGGCTGGATCGACCGGACGCCGGGCGCTGGGCTGCGTGCCCTTGATGAACCACTCGTCCACGGTGCCGTGGGTCCAAGGCCCCGGCTCGCCGCCGGACCAGCGGTCGATCCGCTCCCGGACGAGCCCGTCGGGCCGCTTGAAGTCGGCAACGGGCCACGTGCGGGTGTAATCCCGGACGAAGGCGTGCCAGGTTTCGCCGGACGCCTCCAATGAGTTCGCCGGATCGTTGCTCCGCGGCGCGGAGTGGTCGCTGTTGCCCATCCAGATCCCGACCGCGAGGCCGGCCGCCGAGGGGTCCCTGGGCGGGGCCAGGAAGCCGTACGCGCCGAAGTCCATGTTGTTGTCTGCGGTGCCGGTCTTCACGGCTGCCGGCCGTCGCTTGCCACCTGGGCCGTTGAGCAGCTGGAGCGTGCTCGCCCAGATCCGGTTCTGGTGCATGTCCGTGTTGCCGTTGAGGATGTCCGAGATCAGGAACGCGGCCTGCGGCGAGACGGCCTGCACGCCCTTCGGCTTCGGCGCGGTAAAGGTCGGACTGCCGTCCGGCCCGAGGATCTGCAGGATCATCCTGGTCGGAACGTGCACCCCGCCGTTGGGGAACGCGCCGAACGCCGACGTGAGCTCGATCGGCTTGGTCTCGACGGTGCCGATGGCGCCCGCGAGGCCCGCCTGCAGGAACGCCTTGGGCCCGTTGAGGAAATGGATCCCGAGCTTCTCGGCCACGCCGGCCACGCCTTCGTTGCCGGCGCGCTCCAGCGCTCGGATCGCGGGCAGATTCAGCGATTGCTGCAGCGCCTGCCGAACGCGGACCGGGCCGCGCTCGAACCGGTCGGCGTCCTTCGGTGCCCAGCCACCACCGAAGTTCGTCGAGATGTCGAGGAGCACGCTCCCGGGCGTCAGGACGCCCTCGTCGAACGCCGTTGCATAGACGACAGGCTTGAATGCGGAGCCCGGCTG